>Ga0209342_10001862_pt1 | contig 23201 bp, 21 predicted proteins | sample RifCSP16_2_FD_184023 | JGI IMG/M metagenome (GOLD analysis project Ga0209342, IMG submission 184023) | Soil microbial communities from Rifle, Colorado - Rifle CSP2_sed 16_2 (SPAdes) (version 2) | ecosystem: Environmental > Terrestrial > Deep subsurface > Rock core/Sediment | place: Rifle... | reverse complement strand
AGAGCTTGAGGGCCTGCGAGATCGCCGCGACGTCGGCCTTCGCCGCGACCGCGCGCGCCTCGTCGGGCCGGCTCATCACCTTCGGCACGATGATCGCGGCCAGCAGGCCGAGGATGACGACCACCACCATCACTTCGATGAGAGTGAAACCACGCTCGCGGTTCATAACAGGAGGTCGTTCCATCATGCGACCGCTCCTTGCGGCTGGTCTTCGTTCGCGCTACGCCATGAACCCCAAGTCGCGCGTCGGGAAGCGCGCGATGTTGGGCACCACCGCCGGGATGTCGGCATCCGGCACGCCGAACCATTTCGCGAGCGTCGCCGCGTACTGGTCGACTGCGGTCGTCGGGATCCAGCGGCCGTCCGAGTCGGTGTCGTCCGGCCCGCCGAGCGCCTGGCTCGGGAACGCGCCGTACGTCGCGCCGCCCTGCACCGCACCGCCGATGATCAGGTGGTGGTTGCCCCAGGCGTGGTCGGAGCCGCCGTCGTTCACGCGCAGCGTCCGGCCGAAGTCGGACAGCGTGAACAGCGTCACCTGGTCCTGGACCCCGAGCGCGACGATCGCGTTGTAGAACGCGCGCAGCGCCGGCCCGAGCTCGTTGAAGCGGCCGCCCTGGTCGGCGATCTGGTTCTGGTGGTTGTCGTAGCCGCCCGCCTGGGCGAAGAACACCTGGCGGCTCAGGCCGAGCTGCGTGCGCCCCTCGATCATCTTCGCCACCGCGAACAGCTGGCGCGAAAGTCCGGTGTTGAGGTTCTGGAAGGCGGGCGTGGCCAGGGACGCGTTGTTGTTGACCACCGTGTTGAGCGCGGTGCTGGCGTTCACCGCGCCCGAGATCACGTCGGCTGCCGAGCGCACCATATCGTTCTGCCGGTCGAGCGCGAACAGCTGCTGCAGGGCGGCGCGGCGGGCATTTGCCTGCGCGGTGTTGTTGAAGCCGTTGAGACCGAACTGCCCGCTCGCCGGGACCGAGTACGCCGACACGCTCTGGCCCCTGAGGAACACGTCGTTCCCGCCCACCGAGATGTTCATCGGCACGGTCGACCCGGCGTTCAGCGCCACGACGCGATCGCCGAGCCGCCCGCCCCAGCCGATGCTCGCCTGGTTGTTCGGGATCGCGGTCTGCATCTGCTCCTGCTGGTCGTCGTGCGAGAACAGGTTCGCCGGCCGCGTGCTGCGGTTCGCACGGTACTGCGCGCGCGTGACCGGTTGGACCAGCGGCCCGGCGTTGAGCAGGACCGCCATGTCGCCGTTCGCCCAGACCTGCTGCAGGGGCGCGAGGTTGGCGTGCAGGCCGAAGCGCGCGCCGCCCGCCTGCGCGAGCTGCACCAGGCTGCCTTGCGCGAGCGCGAGCCCGCCCGCGCCTGCGCCACGGCCCTGGGCGTAGGCGCCGTACTCGGCCGCCTGCACCGGCACGACCATGTTGTTGCCGTCGTTGCCGCCGTACAGGAACACGCACACCAGCGCCTTGTAATCGTTCGCGGCCTGCGCGTAGGCGTTCATGAGCGAAAGGCCGGGAAGGGTGTTCGCCGCGGTGATCGCGCCGAGGCCCTTGAGGAAGTTTCTGCGGAGAATCTGGAAGCACATGGCTATTGCTCCACCTGGTATTGGGCCGAAGTCGCGACGAGATAGGCGGCCTGACGCACCCGCCCGAGCGTGTCGTTGGCGGCGTAAGCGTTCACCGCCGTCAGGATCGCCTGGCGCGCCTGCGGCGACAGCGTGTTGTGCATGAGGATCAGGTTCAGGCGGTCGAGCAGCTGGTCGGGGTTGCCCGCGAGCGCCTGCAACGGCTGCAGATTGAGCTGCGTGCCGGTCGCGCCGGCGACCGTCGCGTCGGGGTTGACGTTGCCGCCGAACAGGATCCGGTTCGCGAAGTTGGCGCGGTTGAGGATCGTGCCGGTGAGCATGATCTTGAACGGCGGCCCGTCGAGCGTCGTCCCCGGGGCCGGGAAGTTCGGCGGGTAGAAGTTGAAGACCGACGGCGCCTGGAAGACGCTCTGCCCCATGTTGGTCGCCTGCTGCAGCAGGTACACGCCGTCGGAGCTGCCGTTCAGGGCGCGCGCCACGTTGGTGACGAGGAGCGCCGGCTCGCGGAGCTTGCCGAAGTCGGCGACGGTCTTCGCGTCGCCGCGCGCCTCCGCATCGAGCAGGATGGCGCGGAGGACCGCGCGCATGTCGCCGCGCACGCCCTGGCCGTTGTTGTTGAACGCCGCGGACACCCGCGCCACGTACGCCGGCGTCGGATTGCTCGTGACGAGGTGCTGGATCAGCTGCCGGCCGATGAACGGCCCGACGTTCGGGTGATTGAAGATGATGTCGAGCGCGGCGTTCAGGTCGACCTCGGCGGTTCCTCCGGCCTGGATCGGCTGGCTCCCGAAGAGCACCTTCGCCCCGGTGTCGTGCTGCGCCGCGAACGGCACCATGCGGCCGAGGTAGTAGATCGGGTTCGGGAACCGGGTCGTCGCCCCCGGGCGCGGCGGATAGGTCCAGCCGGTGAGCGCCCGCGCGAGGTTCTCGACGGTGTCCTGGTCATAGGTCGGAATCGGCTGGCCGTCGGCGTCGAGCCGGCGCGTGCCGTCGGCGTTCAGCTCGACCTCGCCGATGGTGAAGAGCTGCAGCAGCTCGCGCGCGTAGTTCTCGTTCGGCTCGATGCCGCGCGCCGGGTCGGGCTTCGGGTTGTTCACCATGTCGAGGTACTCGCCCATGGCGGGGCTGAGCGAGATCTCCTGCAGGAGGTCGCGGAAGTTGGCGAGCGCGAAATTCATCAGCAGCTGCTGGTAGTACCCGATGCCGTGCATCGTCTCGAGCTCGGCGCCGGAGACGACCAGGATCTGCGACAGCGCGAACGCGGCGCGCTGGCGCAGCTGATCGGACGCGCCCACCGCGTTGCGGAAGAAGGCCCGCTGGAGCGGGAACACCGTGTAGTTGTCGCGGTAACAGGTGTCGGGGGACCCGTCCGGGCAGCCGCGGCCCGGGTCGGGATCGATGAAGGTGAAGGTCCCGTAGCCGCTCATGGGCTTCCCGAACTGCTCCTCCAGGGCGAGCGCCGGGCCCTTCTGCATCACCTCCTGGATCGTCGCCTCCGTCGGGCCGAAGGTCGCCTGCTCGAGGAACCGCACGGCATCGCCGGCGGTGGTCGGCTGCGCCGTGGGCATGTTGCTCGGCGGCGGCGCGGGAGAGGGCACGGGCGGAGCCGCGCCCGTGGATGCGGTCCCGGATGAGTTCGAGCCGCTGGGTGGTGGGTCGTCATCGGAGCCGAGGCAGCCCGCGAGCGCGGCGGACACCGCGATTGCGACGAGAATGGCGGGCCACCGGCGAGCTGCTGGGCGCACGCGGACCCCGGAGGATGGATCGGGCCTAGAGGTGGAGGTCATGCAAATGCTCCTTATTCGGTCGCCCCCGCCTGTGAGCGCCCGTGCGCATGGCCTCCCCTTTGCCCGGTGGTGCCCGGACGCGTCCTGCGCCCTCGACTTCGCGTGTCGCGCGCCCGCGCCCGTCGGTGGGGCGCGGCGCCCTGGGTTATGCCAACGTCATTATGACGCCGTCATTAGGCCCGAAGCGCGTCCGCGCTGTCAAGGCGCTGCGACGAACGGCGAGGCTCGGCCCGCGTCGAGTTCCGGACAACGGCGCGCGACGACTGGGCGACGCGAGGGGCGCGGCGAGCGCGGCGCAGACGCGGCCGACCCGGGCGCTGGAAAACTCGCGCAAGGCCCCGATTTATCTCGGGAAAACGGGAGCTTCCGGTATAATCCCGCGCCTTGCTCGTCGAGGCGCTGACGAGTCTTGAAACAGGTGCGGCATGCCGATCTACGAGTATCGATGCGCAGCGTGCGGGTTCCAGTCCGAGTACTTGCGGAAGGTGACTGACCCGAGCCTCGCGGTGTGCCCGCAGTGCGGGAAGGACACCTTCAAGAAGCTGCTCACCGCGGCCGGGTTCCAGCTGAAGGGCTCGGGCTGGTATGCAACCGACTTCAAGCACAGCGGCGCGAAGCCTGCCGGGCCGAAGCAGGACGGAGACACTAAGAAGAACGCCGACGCCAAGCAGGACGCCAACGCCAAGCCGGGGGCGGACGCGAAGCAGGGCGGAGAATCGAAACCAGCCGCCGGGTCGAAGCCGGCCGAGGCGGCGCCCGCGGCCGGCGGGGCAGGCGGCTCCCCGGCTTCCTGACCACGGACCGACACGGGACTTGCCGCAGAGTGAGAACCGGCGGGGCGCGAGCCGCGCCCGCCGGTGACCCATGAAGAAGTACCTCATCACCGGACTCCTGATCTGGATTCCGCTCGCGATCACGATCTGGGTGCTGCACCTGATCGTGTCGTCGATGGATCAGGTGCTGACGCTCCTGCCGCCCGAGATCCAGCCCGAGACGCTCTTCGGCCGGCAGGTCCCCGGTCTCGGCCTGGTCCTGACGTTCATCGTCGTGCTCCTCACCGGGGTCGCCGCGTCGAACATCATCGGGCAACGGCTGCTGCGGGCCTGGGAGGGCGTGCTGAAGCGCATCCCGGTCGTGAACTCGATCTACAACGGCGTGAAGCAGGTCAGCGACTCGCTGTTCCGGCCGGGCGGGCAGGCGTTCCGGAAGGCGGTGCTCGTCCAATGGCCGCAGGCGGGCAGCTGGACGATCGCGTTCCTGACCGGGCGGCCCGGCGGCGACGTCGCGACCCATCTCAAGGGTGACTACGTGAGCGTCTACGTGCCGACGACGCCGAACCCGACGGGCGGATACTTCGTCATGGTCCGGCGCGAGGACATCGTCGAGCTCGACATGAGCGTCGAGGAGGCGCTGAAGTACGTCATCTCGATGGGCGTCGCCACGCCGAAGCCCGGGGTGGGGAAGGTCGTGCCTGCCACGCTCCGGGCACCGCCGTTGTAGGACCGGCACATATCGGCCGCATGCGCACCCACTACTGCGGGCAGGTCGACGCCGCCCTCGTCGACCACGTCGTGACCCTCTGCGGGTGGGCGCACCGCCGCCGCGACCACGGCGGGGTCATCTTCATCGACCTGCGCGACCGCGAGGGGCTGGTGCAGGTCGTGTGCGACCCCGACCGCCAGGCGACGTTCCAGATCGCCGAGCGCGTCCGCAACGAGTACGTGCTCCGCGTGGTCGGGAAGGTGCGGCGGCGCCCGGCCGGGACGGAGAACCCGAATCTCGCCTCGGGGGAGATCGAGGTCCTCGCGCACGACCTCGAGATCCTCAACGCGGCGGTCACGCCGCCGTTCCAGCTCGACGAGGAGCACCTGAGCGAGACGGTGCGGCTCACGCACCGCGTGATCGACCTGCGCCGCCCGCCGATGCAGCGGAACCTGATCCTGCGCTACCGCGTGGCCACCGCCGTGCGCCGCTACTTCGACGCGCAGGGCTTCATCGACATCGAGACGCCGATGCTCACGAAGTCGACGCCGGAGGGCGCGCGCGACTACCTCGTCCCGTCGCGGGTGAACCCCGGCCAGTTCTTCGCGCTGCCGCAGTCGCCGCAGCTCTTCAAACAGCTGCTGATGGTGGCCGGATTCGACCGCTACTACCAGATCACGCGGTGCTTCCGCGACGAGGACCTGCGCGCCGACCGGCAGCCGGAGTTCACGCAGATCGATGTCGAGACCTCGTTCCTCGACGAGGGCGAGATCCGCCGGATCATGGAAGGCATGGTGCGCTCGGTCTTTACGGAGGTCCTCGACGTCGAGCTGCCCGACCCGTTCCCGCTGCTGACCTACGCCGACGCGATGCTGCTGTACGGGTCGGACAAGCCGGACCTGAGGGTGCCGCTCAAGCTCGCGGAGCTCACCGACCTCATGCACGGCGTCGAGTTCAAGGTGTTCCGCGCCGCGGCCGAGCTGAAGGACGGCCGCATCGCGGGCCTGCGCGTGCCGGGTGGCGGCGATGCGCTCACCCGCAAGGAGATCGACGACTACACCGCTTTCGCCGCCATCTACGGTGCCAAGGGCCTCGCGTACATCAAGGTGAACGACGCCTCCAAGCCGGGCGAGGCGGGTCTGCAATCCCCGATCGTCAAGTTCCTGCCGGAGAAGGTGCTGCGCGGAATCCTCGAGCGCACCGGGGCGCAGAACGGCGATCTGATCTTCTTCGGCGCCGACCGCGCGAAGATCGTGAACGACTCGCTCGGGAGCTTGCGCGCCAGGATCGGCCACGACAAGGGGCTTGCCGAGGCCGGCTGGCGGCCGTGCTGGGTCGTCGACTTCCCGATGTTCGAGTACGACGAGGGCGAGAAGCGCTGGGTCGCCATGCACCACCCGTTCACCAGCCCCAAGGACGGCCACGAGCAGTTCTTCGATTCCGACCCCGGGAAGGCGCTCGCGAAGGCCTACGACGTGGTGCTGAACGGGTCGGAGATCGGCGGCGGCTCGGTGCGGATCCACCGCGCCGAGCTCCAGGAGCAGGTGTTCCGCGCGCTCGCGATCGGCGCGGAGGAGGCGCGCCGGAAGTTCGGCTTCCTGCTCGATGCCCTCCAGTACGGCGCCCCGCCGCACGGCGGCATCGCGTTCGGCCTCGACCGCCTCGCCGCGCTCATGGCCGGCGCCGAGTCGATCCGCGACGTGATCGCGTTCCCGAAGACCCAGCGCGCGCAGGATCTGCTGACCCAGGCGCCGTCGCCGGTCGACGAGAGGCAGCTGCGCGAGCTGCACATCCGGCTGCGCGAGCCGCCGAAGCAGAACCCTTAACGCAAAGGCGCAAAGAGCACGTGCGCCGGCGAGCTTTCTTCGCGTCCCTCTGCGTCCTGTGCGCCTTTGCGTTGGGCGTTTCGGCGCTCGCCCGCGAGCCGGCCAAGCCGATCCCGGACGTCCCGGCCGCCGCGCTGCCGCAGGAGGCCCGCGACACGCTGGCGCTGATCAAGCAGGGCGGGCCGTTCCCGTATCGACGGGACGCGACGGTCTTCCGCAACTTCGAGCAGCAGCTCCCGGCGAAGAGCCGTGGCTACTACCGCGAGTACACGGTGCCGACGCCGGGCGCGCGCGACCGCGGCGCAAGGCGGATCGTCGTGGGCGCCGGCCCACACGGCGACGCGCGCACCTCGGGCGAGTACTATTACACCGACGATCACTACGCCACCTTCCGTCGCATCCGCGAGTAAGCCCGCATCCTCCTGCCGCCAATGGACTACGAGCAGCTCCTGATCGACCCCGGCGAGGCCGGCGTGTTCGTCCGGCCCGCCGACGCCGCAGCGCTCGACGCCGCGGCCGAGCGCGCGGGCCTCACCCGCTGGACGGTCGACCTCGCGGGGGTGCGCACCAAGGAGGCGCTCCTGGCGACGCTTGCCGGGCGGCTCGAGTTCCCCGAGTGGTTCGGCGCCAACTGGGACGCGCTCAACGACGTGCTCGCGGAGCGCGCGTGGGAGCAATCGAAGGGCGTGGTCCTCGCCCTGGAGCACTGCGGCGAGCTGGCGCACGCCGACCCGGAGGCCTTCGAGACGGCGCTCGAGGTGCTCGACAGCGTCGCCGAGAGCTGCTACGACGAGGACATCCCCTTCTGGGTGTTCGTCGACGGCGTCGATGCCGAGGCGTTCGACCTGCCGGTGCTGGGAGAAGGAGATGAGGAATGAAGACCGGGGCACGGGAACGCGGGTGAGCGATTCGCCTTCCCCGGCGCCTGTTCCCCGCTCTCAACGACCGTACAAGATCCCCCGCTCGGTCCTCGTCGTCGTCCACACCCCCGACCTGCAGGTCCTCCTCCTCGAGCGCGCGCCCTGGCCGGGCTACTGGCAGTCGGTCACCGGGAGCCTCGCGCGCGAGGACGAGCCGCTCGTCGAGACCGCGATCCGCGAGGTACGGGAGGAGACCGGGATCGACGCGCCCCGCGATGCGCTCGCGGACTGGGGGATCGAGAATCGCTACGAGATCTATCCCGAGTGGCGTTGGAAATACGCGCCCGGGGTCACCCACAACCTGGAGCACGTGTTCGGGCTGACCGTGCCCGCTCCACCCGCGGTGACGCTCGCGCCCGCCGAGCACTCGCGCTTCGCCTGGCTGCCGTGGCGCGAGGCGGCCGAGAAGTGCTTCTCGTGGTCGAATCGCGACGCCATCCGGATGCTTCCGGACAAGCTCGCACGCCAGCCGCGCACGTAAAATCCAGAGGTCGGAATCGGCATCGCCACAATGGATCTTCACGTCGCCACCTACAACATCCACAAGGGCGTCTCGCAGTTCAACCGCCGGATGGTCCTGCACGAGCTGCGCGACCGCCTACGCGAGGTGGACGCGGACATCGTCTTCCTCCAGGAGGTGATCGGCCGCCACGACCGGCACGCGAACCGCTTCCGCGACTGGCCCGAGGGGTCGCAGTACGAGTTCCTCGCGGACAGCGTCTGGGACGAGTTCGCCTACGGCCGCAACGCGGTCTACGACCATGGCGACCACGGCAACGCGATTCTCTCGCGCTACCCGATCGTCGCCGCCGAGAACCTGGACATCTCCTCGCATCCGTTCGAGAGCCGGGGGCTGCTCCATTGCGAGGTGCGCGTGCCCTCGACCCGGATCACCTTGCACTGCGTGTGCGTGCACTTCGCGCTGTACGAGCACGGCCGGCGCCAGCAGCTCCACGCGCTCATCGAGCGCATCGTCGAGCTCGTGCCCGACGGGGCGCCGCTCATCGTCGCCGGCGACTTCAACGACTGGCGCAACCGCGCCGGGCACCGGCTCGCCGGCGAGCTCGGGCTCGCCGAGGTGTTCCGGGATCACCGCGGCCGCCCGGCGCGCAGCTTCCCGTCGCGGCTGCCCGTGTTCCGCCTCGACCGGATCTACGTGCGCGGGTTCTCGGTCTACCACGCCCACGTCCATCATGGACACCCCTGGTCGCGGATCTCCGACCACGCGATGCTGACAGCCCGGCTCGCGCTCGACTGACCCGGGATGGAGCTGGTCGACGGCAACCGGCTGCAGCTGCTCCGCACGGGTGCCGAGTTCTTTCCCGCGCTCGAGGCGGCGATCGCCGCCGCGCGCCACGAGGTCTATCTCGAGAGCTACATCTTCGCCGACGACGCGGCCGGGCGGCGCGTCGCGCGCGCGCTCGCCGAAGCGGCGGGGCAGGGTGTGCGCACGCACGTGATCGTCGATGGCATCACCGTCAAGCGCTACATGGGTGGACTCCAGGAGCAGCTGCTCGCCGCGGACGTCTCGCTGGCGATCTACCGGCCGGACATCTCGCCGTGGGACTTCAGCGCGCGGCGGCTGCGTCGGCTGCACCGCAAGATCGCGGTGATCGATGCGCGCGTAGCGTTCATCGGCGGCATCAACGTCATCGACGACATGCACACGCCGGGGCACACGCCGCCGCGCTACGACTACGCGGTGCGGATCGAGGGACCGCTCGTCGCCTCGATCCGGGCGGAGGCCGATCGCCTCTGGCGCCTGGTGGCGCTCTCCAACTTCCAGCAGTGGTGGGAGGCCGCGCCGCTGCCGCCGGCGGACACCGCGCCCGGCGGGTACCAGCGCGCGGCGTTCGTCGTGCGCGACAACTTCCGGCACCGCTCGGACATCGAGGACGCCTACCTCGCGGCGATCGAGCGCGCGAACGAGGAGATCATACTCGCCAGCGCCTATTTCTTCCCCGGGGCGCGGTTCCGCCGCGCGCTCGTCGCCGCCGCCGGCCGCGGCGTCCGCGTGATCCTGCTGCTGCAGGCGCGGGTCGAATACGTGCTCCTGCACTTCGCCTCGCGCGCGCTGTACGGCCAGCTGCTGGACGCCGGGGTGCAGATTTTCGAGTACACGAAAAGCTTCCTGCATGCGAAGGTCGCGGTCGTCGACGGCCGCTGGGCGACGGTCGGATCCTCCAACATCGACGCCCTCAGCCTGCTCCTCATGCGCGAGGCGAACGTGGTCGTGGAGGACCGGCGGTTCGCGCTGGAGCTCCGCGAGAGCTTGCTCGAGCGGGTCCTGGACGGCGCGCGGCCGGTCGCGCGCGCCCGCTGGCGCCGCCAGCCGCTGCATCAGCGGGTCCGGATCTGGATCGCCTACGGCATCGCCAGGTTCTTCATCGGCTGGTTCGGGTACGGCGGGAAGCATTGATGGGGGAGGGAAGGTGAGCACACCGCACCGGGTCGGCGTCTATCTCGGCGTCGTCCAATTCTTCTTCGCGCTGACGTGGGTGGTGTACGTCATCTACCTCCCCCAGCTCGCCGCGAAGGTCGGGCTCGCGAAGGAAGCGGTCGTGTGGATCCTGGTGCTCGACCAGATGATTTTCGCCGTGATGGACGCGCTCACCGGCATCGCGGCGGACCGCGTCGCCCGCTCCGTCGGGCGACTCGGCGCGCTCGTCGTCGCGCTCACGCTCGTCTCTTGCGCCGCATTCGTGGCGCTGCCCTACGTCGCGCCCGGGGCCGATCCGAAGATCTTTCTCGCGCTGACGATCCTCTGGTCGCTGACGTCCTCGGCGCTGCGCGCCCCGCCGCTGGTGTTGATCGGACGGTATGCGCCGCAGCCGTCGCACCCGTGGCTCGCGAGCCTGTCGCTCCTCGGGCTCGGCATCGCCGCCGGGCTCGCGCCGTTTCTCGCGCTGAGACTCAAGGGCGTCGATCCGGCGCTGCCGTTCGTGCTTTCGACGCTTGCGCTGGCGGCAACGGCGCTCGGCATCGTGTGGGCCGAACGCGCCCTCGCCGGTCGTGCTGCTGCGCCGGCCGCGGCCACGGCGCGGCCGCCACGTCTCGGCGGCCGGGCGGCGGCGTTTCTGGCGTCGATTGCGCTGCTCGCGGTCGGCTTCCAGATCCACTTCCAGCTGAACTCCGCGCCGCAGTATCTGCGCTTCGCGAAGCCCGAGGAGCTGCCGTACCTCATGCCGATCTTCTGGGTCGGATTCAATCTGTGCATGTTGCCCGCGTCGCTCGCGACGCGGCGTTGGGGCGGGATCGTGGTGATGGCGGCAGCCGGTGTCGCGGGCGCAACTGCGCTCTACGGGGCGTCGGTCGCCGCGCGGCTCGATATGCTCGCGGCCGCCCAGTTCCTCGCCGGCGGGGCGTGGGGCTGCGTGTTGATGAGCGCCGTTTCTGCGGCGCTCGCGTTCGGACACACGGGTCGGGAAGGTTCGGTCACGGGCGCGTTGTTCGCGCTTCTCGCCGTCGCGACGGTCGCGCGACTCGCGTTCGTCGCGGCGGGGCTCGGAGCCGTCCCCGCCGTCTCCGCCGTGCTCGGCTGGCTCCCGGTGGTCGCGTGGCTTGCCGCTGGCGCGCTGCTCCTCGCGGCCGGCCGGTGGCGGCCCGCCGTGGCGCCGTAGTCACGTCACGCCGCGACGATGCGACCCGCCGCGAGCCGCGGCACGACGGCCAGCACGGACAGCTGCGCCGCGTACGCGATCTCGTGCGCGAGGCCGCGCTCGATCATCATCCGGGCGACCCGGCAGTCCATGAGCGTCGGCGCCGGATCTCCGGAACGGAACAGCGTCCGTGCGACGCGGGCGGCGTCGGAGAAGTCGGCCTGCTCGCCGAGGCGCTCGGCGAGGAGCTGAACCAGATACCCGGCGCCGTAGAAGTCCTCGAGATTGAAGTTCCCCAGCGAGCCCGAGCAGAGGATCAGGATCGTGCGGTCCGGGTGCCGGGCGAGCACGTGGTCGACGACGGCCCGGCCGTTGAGCAGCGCGGCCGCGTACACGTGGTCCGCCTCGCCCGCGCACTGCAGCGCCACCGTGCCGTTCGTCGTCGAGTAGATCACGTGCTTCCCCGCGACGCCGTGCGCCACGAGCGCGAGCGGCGTCGGCGGCGCGAAGCCGGGCAGCGTCTCGGCGTAGAGCTCGCCGGCGAGCACGTAGGATCCCGGCGCGTGGCCCGCGCCTTCAGCGCGCGCCGCGGCCTCGTCCAGCGCCGGGATCACGCTCGGCGCGCCGTGCCCGAGCGCGGCGACGATGGTGGAGGTCGCGAACAGCACGTCCAGCACGATCACGACCTTGCCGGGAAGGCGGACGGCGTCGAGGTCCTCCTTCCGGCCGAGGACGTGGATCCTATGGCTGACGACCATCGGGCCGCCGGAGGAAGAGCTGCCGGCCGATCATCGACAGCGCGACCTCGCCGTCCTGGTTGATCACTTCCCACCGGAAAGTCACCGTGCCGCGATTCGGCTTCGTCTTCGACGCCGCGGCTTCGAGCACCGTCGCGCGAAAGCGCAGGGCATCGCCGGGGCGCACCGGCTTCAGGAACCGCAACTCGTCGATCCCCGGAGAGCCGACGCAGGAGGTCTCGAGCAGATACCCGTCGCACATCAGGCGCATCGCGACCACGCCGGTGTGCCACCCGCTCGCGACGAGTCCGCCGAAGGGCGTGGCCCGGGCCTGCGCCTCGTCGGTATGGAAGGTCTGCGGATCCCATTCGCGCGCGAACGCGACGATCTCCGGCGCGGTGAGCGTGCGTGGCCCGTTTTCGAACGTCCAGCCGGGGGTGAAGTCCTCGAAGTAGTACTTCATCATGGTGCGGCGATTATAGGGGGCGGGCGTGATCCGCCGGCGGTTTTGCCTTACCCTTCCCGCCATGACCGACCCGATCGGCCTCGACCGCGGCCTCACCAACTACGGCGACCGGGACTTCGCCCGCTACCTGCGGCGCTCGTTCGCGCGCTCGATGGGTTACTCGACCGCGATGCTCGCGCGGCCCGTCGTCGGCATCGCCACGAGCGCCTCCGGGTTCAACAACTGCCACCGCACGACCCCGGAGCTCCTCGACGCCGTGAAGCGCGGGGTGATCGCCGCCGGCGGGCTCGCGATCGAGTTCCCGACGATCTCGCTCGGCGAGGTGTTCCTGAATCCGACCAGCCTCGTCTTCCGCAACCTCATGTCGATGGACGTCGAGGAGATGATCCGGGCGCAGCCGATGGACGCAGTGGTGCTCATCGGCGGCTGCGACAAGACCGTGCCCGCCCAGTTGATGGGCGCGGCGAGCGCGAACGTGCCGGCGATCCAGCTCATCGTCGGCCCGATGATGAGCGCCCGTTACCGCGGCGAGCGCCTCGGCGCGTGCACCGACTGCCGGCGCTTCTGGGCGGCGTACCGACGCGGCGAGGTCGACGCCGAGCAGATCTCGCGGATCGAGGGGAATCTCGCGACGACCGCCGGCACGTGCGCAGTCATGGGCACGGCGAGCACCATGGCGTCGATCGCGGAAGCGCTCGGGATGAGCCTGCCGGGCAGCGCAGCGATCCCCGCGGTGCACGCCGATCGGCTGCGGGCCGCGGAGGCCTCCGGCGCCCGGGCTGTCCAGCTCGCGCAGTCGAAGCTTCGGCCCGCCGACATCATCACGGCGAAGTCCATCGAAAACGCGCTGCGCGTGCTCCTCGCGATCGGCGGTTCGACCAACGCGATCATCCATCTCACCGCGGTCGCCGGCCGGGTCGGCGTGAAGATCGGCCTCGAGCACCTCAACGAGCTGTCCGAGACGACTCCGGTGCTCGTCGATCTGAAGCCGGTCGGCGAACACTATATGGAAGACCTCTTCGCCGCCGGCGGGCTCGGGGCGGTGTTGCGGGAGCTGAAGGACCTGCTCCACCTCGATTGCATGACGATCACGGGCGAGACCCTGGGCGAACGCCTCGCGGCCGGCGACGCGTGGGTCGACCGCGCGGTGGTCCGCAGCCGCGCCGCGCCATTCAGCCCGAGAGGTGGGCTGGTCGCGCTCTTCGGGAACCTCGCGCCGAACGGCGCGATCCTCAAGCAGGCCGCCGCCGACTCGAAGCTCTTCGAGCACGAGGGGCGCGCGGTGGTGTTCGCCGATCTCGAGGATCTCGCGAACCGGATCGACGATCCGAACCTCGATGTGTCGCCCGAGGACGTTCTCGTGCTGCAAAACGCCGGGCCGATCGGCGCCGGGATGCCCGAGGCGGGGTACCTGCCGATCCCGGGCAAGCTCGCGAAGCGGGGCGTAAAGGACATGCTGCGCGTGTCGGACGCGCGGATGAGCGGTACCGCGTTCGGCACGGTCGTGCTGCACGTGTCGCCCGAAGCCGCCATCGGCGGACCGCTGGCACTGGTGCACAGCGGTGATCGCATTCGACTGTCGGTGTCGAAGCGCCGGATCGACCTGCTGGTCAACGACGACGAGCTCGGTCGCCGCCGCGCGGTGCTAAAGCCGCGGCCGAAGCCCGCTCGGGGCTATGCGCGCCTATATGCGGAGGCCGTGCTGCAGGCCGAGCACGGCTGCGACTTCGATTTCCTGCGCGCGGAAGGGCGGAGCTGAGCTCTGAGATCAGGATTCGCCGAAGCCGGCGAGCGCCTGATCGAGCCGCTCGGCCAGTCGCGGCTTGCCGCTCTTGAAAAGGGGTAGCAGAGGGCGCGGCGGGGCGGTGCGAGCCGTGACCGCGCTGGAGAGTGCCTTACTCCGGCGGACTCCTCTGGATGACCTCGGACGGCGCATTCGGACGGTCTAGCAAAAATCGCGTGAGTAACGTCCAGGCCTGCGCCTACTCCGCCGGCTCCCGCTGGCCGTCGCCGAGCAGCCGGTAGGGGCGCCAATCCTCCGAGCCGTCCTCCCGGCACAGGCCGTAGCGGAAGATGTTCCGGTCGCTTCCCGGCGTGACGAACCGCAGGTCCTGGAACCAGACGCAGGTCGAAGGATTGCCGCTGTCGATCCGGTACAGCGCCGGGAACTCGGCGAACCACCGGAAGAACTCGAGGCGTGGGTCGGCGAGGACCCGCGACGCTAGCTCGCGCCCGGCATCTTCTCCGCCGTACCGGTCGATCGCCGACCACTTCGCCTGAGCGAGCGGCGCGTACGCCGCGCCGTAGCGCTCGAACAGGCCGGCGTCCGGGCCGGGCGGCGGCGGCATCTGCGCGCGCGCCAGGTTGACATTCGCGTAGTGATACCGGTCGCCCTCGGTGATGAACACCGTCCAGTTGAACGGCGAGACGGGGCGCGGGATTGCCGTGACCTTCGGGGCATCGAAGCCTGCGCGCTGGGCGTACTCGAGGCCGAAGTCGACGGCGCGCGAGTGCAGCACCGCCTGGAACCCGACGTAGCCCGCGAGCACGGCGAGCCCGAAGGCGGCAGGCACACGCGACCGGCGCCACACCAGGGACCCGAGGAGCCCCGCCACGATGATCCCGCTGAACCAGAGATCGATGATGAACGTCGTGTTCCACGCCACCCGCGCATCGGAGAGCGGCGCGTAGATCATCGTCCCGAACGACGTGATCAGGTCGCCGACGATGTGCACGCCGACGCCGAGCGCGCACACGCCGAGGTAGTCGCGCCAGGTGACCGCCTTGCCGCGATCGATCTTCGCCATGATCCATGCCAGCAGCACTGCCCAGACCGGCAACAGGAGGATCGAGTGCGTGACCCCGCGATGGCCGGTCAGGTAGGCGACCGGCGAGACGTACGCGAGCAGGAAGTCGGTGTCGGGGAACGCCGCGGCGAGACCGCCGGCAGCGACGCGCGCCACGGTCGAGATCCGGGCGTTGGCCGGATCGGGCGCGGTCGCGCGCGCGAGCAGCGCGCCGCTGAGGGCATGGGTGAGGGTGTCCACGGAGCGAGCCGGAACGCGAAAGCGGTGAACGGCGAATGGTAGCCGGGTTGCGGCTCGCCGTTCAGCGTCACTCCACGAAGGTGTGCTGGACGCTGTGGCTCGCGCCGGCCTGGAGCGTGATGTAGCCGAGGTACGGCAGCTGCGTCGAGTTCCGGATCTCGACCTTGTGCCTGCCCGGCGGAAGCTCGATGATCGAAAGCGGGGGCGCGGTCCCGGCGTGCTTGCCGTCGATGTACACGTCGCCCCTCGGCGTCACGTTGAGCAGCAGCTTGCCGGGCTGCGGCGCTGGAGGCGCCGCCGGCTTCGGCGGCGGCGCCGCGGCGACCTGCGCCGGTGGCGCAACGGCCGGCGCGGGTTTCTGCGCGGGCGGTTTGGCGGGTGGGCGCGGAGCCGCGACGCGCTTCGGCGGCGGCGGTGGCGCAACCTTCACCGGCTCCGGCGGGGGCTCGATCGCAGGCAGCGGCTCGGGCTGTGCCGGCGCCGGCGCAGGGACGGCGTCAACCACCACGGGCTGCGGCGCCACGGCGACCTCGGTGCGTCGCGCATTCGCGTCGGAGAACTGGAGCCGCAACGGGATCAGCGCGAGGCCGGCCAGAACGAGCCCGGCGGCGACGAGCGCCACCGTCCGGCGCGTCAAGCGCAAGGCGCGGCGCGGCGGCGCGGGCGCCGCCGCGAGCACCAGCGTCTTATCGCCGTCGCTCGACGTGGGCGCCACGGCCGGAACGACCTCCGCCTCGTCGGCGGCTTCGCGCGTGGTCCGCTCCTCCAGCCGTTCTTCGATGCGCCGCAGCTCGCGGAACACCGACCGCGCGCTCGGGAAGCGGTCCCCGGAGCGCTTGGCTAGCATCCGCATCACCAGCGCGTCGAGCTCGGGCGGCACGTGCGCGTTTACGGCGCCCGGCCGCGGCGGGTCGGCGGCCAGCACCTGCTCCATGATCTCGTGGACCGTCTCGCCCGTGAACGGGGCCCTGCCGGTGAGCATCTCGTAGAGAACCGCGCCGAGCGAGAAGAGATCGGCGCGGCCGTCGATCGTGGCGTCGGCCCGGATCTGCTCCGGCGCCATGTACTTCGGCGAGCCGGCACGCTCGCCCGAGCGGCCGTCGGCCTCGCTCAGGCGCGCGATGCCGAAGTCGGTGATCTTCGGCCGCCGGTTGCGCAGCACGATGATGTTCGCCGGCTTGATGTCGCGGTGGATCACGCCCTGCTCGTGCGCGTACGCGAGGCCGCGCACGACCTGCCCGGCCATCTCCACGGCGCGCGCGATCCCGAGCGGTGGATGCTCGTCGAGGAGCTGGCGGAGGCTCGTCCCGTCGAGGAACTCCATCGCGATGTACGCGACGCCGTCCGCCTGGCCCGCGTCGTAGATGGTGACGATGTTCGGGTGGTTCAGGCGCCCGGCCGCGCGCGCCTCCTGGAAGAAGCGCTGCTCGAAGCTCGCCGCCGCGGCGCCGGTCAGGGCGAAGTCGATCGTCTTGAGCGCCACGACCCGGTCGATGATCGGGTCGCGCGCCTTGTAGACGACGCCCATCGCCCCCCGACCGAGCTCATCGAGGATCTCGTAGCGTCCGAGCTGCTTTGCGGTCACAGTCATGCGGTGATCGGCGTCTTACCCTGCCGCCGGCCCCATTCTGGCAAAGAAAGCGCTTGAAGCGGCCCACGGTAAGCGCCGGAATCCAAACTATTTCCTCTGCTCCGACCGGATCTCACTTGACGGGAGGCAATCCGTCTCCGTGCGAAGTCAATCACTTGCGTGCGGCCCGGTTGCAGAGCATGCGAGCCCGTGCCCCGCCTGCTACCGAAGCGCAACCGAACCCCTCGGTTTCTATGCTAACGTCATATTAGCGAGTCATCGGGAGGTTCGCCACCGACGCCGGCTCGTGATCTAGCGCCGCTTGAAGCATTCCCGCGACGATCTTTGGCCCGCGCCGGTCCGTAGCCGGTCGCGGGGTTTTTCTACTTGCCGGATGCGCGGTGTTTGGAAGGCGACCGTTGTGCCCGCCGAGCGGCCTTGCGCGATGCTTGCCGGCGAATGCGCTTCTTGCGATGTTGTGCTTTGCTTATGGACATGTTGTGCCTACAGCAACGGGCCGAGGCTCTTCGCCAACTGAGCGCTTTGATCGGGCAGCACTCGTTTAGCCATGCAGTTTTTCGGCATCCTGGAAAGCATCGCCAAGAAAAGCGTCCAGGCAACTGCAGAAGGCGCGGGCAGGTGGGTCACGGCGGCACCAGCTCGCATCCTGCCACAGCCCGCGCTGGCAGTAGTCTGCCAGCGGCTAATGTTCGCGCCAGAAGGAGCAAACCGGAGGTTGAGAGTATGAAAACAGACGATGTAGCGAGGATCCTCACGACGGGTGGCTTGGCGACAGTGCTGCTCGCTCCTGTCACACCTGTCGAGGCGTACCGATGCGAAGTGGTTCCGCCGGATCATCAAGTAGGCCACGCGTCGCGTTGTCGCTGCAACCGACCTGCAACCGAGACACGCTGCGACCACACGTCACGCCCGCGCCCTTACTCCTGCCAAGTGGGTGATTTACCTCGATTGTCTGGACTGGCAATTACCCACTGAATCAGGCGCTTCGGAACTATTTCTTTTTGCGGATCGGCTCGGCTGGCCTACCATAGCGCGTGGCGACGCGTCCGGGACGGGCCCGGCGCGCTGCGGCAGCGCAAAAAACCCTTTCATGTCAACGTCATACGCCGGCGGCACCCCCCCGGCCCCGGCCCCCGCCCTGCTTCGGTACGCGCTGGAGGTCGCGGCGCGCTCCGACCTCGGCCGGGTGCGAAAGTTCAACGAGGACAGCGTCGCGACCGACGCGGCGCGCGGGTTCGTCGCGCTCGCCGACGGGATGGCGACCGCGAAGGGCGCCGACGTCGCGGCCAAGCTCGCCACCCAGACGCTCATCGGCCAGCTCGCGACGGCGCAGAACATCGCGCCGCGCGCCGCCGCGCACGCCGCCTTCGCCGCGGCGAACCGCGCGATCCGCGAGCGCGTGCGGGCGGACCCCGGGCTCGCGGGCATGGGCACGACGCTCTCCGCCGCGTGGTTCCGGGGCGATCGGGTCTGCATCGCGCACGTCGGGGACTCGCGCGTCTACCGCTGGCGGCAGGGCCGTATCGAGCGACTGACGACCGATCACTCGTTCGTGCAGGCGCAGCTCGCCGCGGGGCAGATGACCACCGACGAGGCCCGCGCCTCGAAGAGCCGGCATCTCGTCATGCGCGCGCTCGGCGCCGAGGATCAGGTGGCGCCCGACCTCGGCGAGCACGAAGTGATCGCCGATGACATCTACATCCTCTGCACCGACGGGCTGCACGACCTCGTCGACGACGCCGACCTCGCCAACGCGCTCGAGGTGCTCGAGCCGAACCTCGATCTCGCGGCGAGCACCCTGGTCACGCTGGCGAACGACCGGGGCGGGCGCGACAACATCTCCGTGATCCTGGTGCGCGCGAAGCCGCGCGTCGCCGCCGAGCCGCGCGGCGAGCCCGAGTCGCAGGGAATCTTCGGCTGGCTGCGCTCGAAGATGGGAGGGGAGTAGATGGCGAAGCTGATGGCGAGCCGCGGCGGCGCGATGCTCGGCTCCTGGTTCATCGAGAACCGGCGGATCACGATCGGCCGCGCCGAGGGGTCCGACATCCGGCTCGAGGACGCCGCGGTGAGCAAGGCGCACGCCGCGATCGAGGTGCGGGGCGTCGATCACATGCTCCTCGACCTCGAGAGCGCGAACGGCACGTTCGTCAACGGCAATCGCGTGACGCGGCATCTGCTCAACCACGGCGACACGATCGAGATCCTCGACTTCCAGATCCGCTACGTCGACCACAAGAGCGTGGTGGCCGCCGAAGGCGACCGCACGATGATCTTCCGCGCCACCGACGCCGGGCTCGTGCCGCTCGCCGGCAAGGCGCCGACGACCGAGGCCCGGTCGGTGGAGATCCCGCTGCCGGTCGCGGCGCTGCGCGTCGTCTCCGGCAAGCAGGCGGGCGCGACGGTCGGCCTCGAGCGGCCGCTCACCGGGGTCGGCGAGCGGGCGCGGGACTATTGCGCGATCCTGCGCCGCCCCGAGGGCTACTCGCTCGCTCGCGTCGCCGGCCGGCCGCCGCGCGTCGACGGCAAGCCGATCGCCGACGGCTGGCAGACGCTCCGCGACGGCGCGACGATCGAGGTCGGGGGCGAGAAGTTCGAGCTGCGCTTCATCGGCAAGGGCGCCGCGAAGGCCTAGCGTCGGGGTAGCGCGCCGGTTACTTCTCGGCCTCGCGGATCAGGAGGCCGCTCGGCGACACCCGCACCTCGAGCTCGGCGGGCTTCGTGACCGGCACGAACGACGCCGAGCCGTACTCGGCGTCGACGAAGGGCCCGAGCCAGGCGTAGCGGCTGCGCAGCGCGAAGAGGTCGACCAGCTGCGGCTTCCCCAGCGGATACACCGTGCGCAGCCCCTTCTGCTCCTGCTCGGCCGAGCGGTACCGGCCGGCGATGCGGTCGAGCTCGTAGGCGGTGTGCAGGCCGAGCACGTTCGCGAGCGGCTTCCACTTCAGGATGTGGGCGTCGATGTACAGCTCGTCGCCCGCGATGACGAACGCGGCCTCGCGGCCGTCCGGGAACTTCACGCGCGCGTCGAAGCGCTGCGGGCCGCTCGGGGCGACGGCGATCGTCGCCGCGAGGGTCTCGCGCGTGAGCGCCGCGTAGCCCTGGATCCCGAACGCGATCAGCGCGGCGCTCAATCCCAGCGCGCCCACGGCGAGGCCGATCAGCATCCGGACGGTGAACCCGACGGGCTCGCGGCGGAACAGCGCCACGAACCCGGTCGCCATCTGCAGCAGGCCGATCATGCCGAACGCCACGCCGACGATGAAAAAGGGCGAGCCGAAAATCTCGTCGAAGTGCATGGGGACGAATCCTACCGGTGCGGCTCGTAGCGCACCACCTGCTGGTCGATCGCGCCGAAGATCGAGCGCCCCTCGGCCAGGATCTCGATCCGTACGCGGTCGCCGAACCTGAGAAACGGCGTCGCCGCGCGCCCGCCCTTGATCGCCTCGAGCGCGCGCTTCTCGGCGAGGCAGCACACCCCCACTTTCGGATCCTTGTTCGAGACGGTGCCCGAGCCGATGACCGTGCCGGCCCCCAGCCGGCGCGACTTCGCCGCGTGCGCGATCAGGCGGGGAAAGTCGAACGCCATGTCGGTGCCCGCATCCGGCCGCCCGAGCAGCTCGCCGTTCACGTGCACGACGAGCGGCAGCCGGAGCTTGCGCCCGTCCCAGGCGGCGCCGAGCTCGTCCGGCGTCACCGCCACCGGCGAGAACGCCGTCCAGGTCTTCGACTGGAAGAACCCGAACCCCTTCGCGAGCTCCGCCGGCACCAGATCGCGCAGCGAGACGTCGTTCGCCAGCATGACGAGCCGGATCGCCTCGCCGGCCCGGTCGCGCTTCACGCCCATCGGGACGTCGCCGGTGACGATCGCGAGCTCGCCCTCGAGGTCGATGCCCCACGCCTCGCTCTCGACCGGGATGTCGTCGTGCGGCCCGAGAAAGGCGTCCGACCCCCCCTGGTACATGAGCGGCTCCTCGCGCAGCTCCCTGCCGAGCTCGGCGCCGCGGGCCTTCCGCACGCGCTCCGCATGGCTGAGATACGCCGACGCGTCGGCCCACTGGAACGCGCGCGGCAGCGGCGCGTGGAACTTCGCGAAGTCGACCTCGAACCAGCGCGAGCCCGAGGGCGCGCGGTTCGCCGCCGCGTAGAGCGCTGCGAGGCGCGGCGCGGAGAAGTCCCAGTCGTCGAGAGCGGCCTGCAGCGTCGGCGCGACGTCGTACGCGACGGTCGCGGTCTTCAGATCGCGGGAGACGACGCACAGGGCGCCGTCGCGGGTGTCGTTTTTGAGCGTGCCGAGCTTCATGTGTGGAGGCGCGCGTGGAGGCGCGCGAAAGGCGCGCATTGTACCGCCCGGCCTGTGGGGACCACTTACAGGGGGACGGCAGGCAGCACCGTCGCCCGGCACTCGCCGAAGCCGACGCGCGCCGCGCCGGGCTTCTCGCACCAGCCCCGGAGGATCAGGCAGTCGCCGTCCTCGAGGAAGGTGCGCGACTCGCCGGTCGGGAGCTTGACCGGCTGCTTGCCGCCGGCCGAGAGCTCGAGGAGCGAGCCGGCTTCCTCCGGCGCGGGGCCGGACTGGGTTCCGCTGCCGAGGAGATCGCCCGGCCGGAGGTTGCAGCCGTTCACCGTGTGGTGGGCGACCATCTGGAAGATCGTCCAGTACGCGTGCCGGAAGCTCGTGTGGGACAGCCGCGCGGGCTCCCCTCCGGCATCCCGCATCTTCGGCGTCTCGAGCCACGCCTCGAGCTCGAGCTCGATCGCGCCGCTGGTCCGCTGGTCCGGCTCGTCGAGGTAGGCGAGCGGCTGCGGCTCCGACGCGTCCCGGGTCCACGCGACGCGGTACGGCGCGAGCGCCTCCAGCGTCACGATCCACGGCGAGATCGTGCTCGCGAAATTCTTCGCGAGAAACGGTCCGAGCGGCTGGTACTCCCACGCCTGGATGTCGCGCGCCGACCAGTCGTTGAGCAGGCACAGGCCGAACACGTGCCGCTCGGCCTCCGCGATCGCGACCCGCTGCCCGGGCTCGTTGCCGACGCCGACGAAGACGCCGACCTCGAGCTCGTAGTCGAGCCGCTTGCTCGGACCGAACACGGGTTGCTCTGCGCCCGGCGGCATCGTCTGCCCCACCGGGCGCGGAAAGCTCTGGCCGCTGACGCCGATCGATGAGCTCCGGCCGTGGTACGCGATCGGCACCCACTTGTAGTTCGGCAGCAGCGGGTTGTCAGGGCGGAACTGCTTGCCCACCCGCAGCGCGTGGTGCACGGAGGCGTAGAAGTCGGTGAAGTCGCCGATCTGCGCCGGGACGGCGAACTCCACCTGCCCTTGCGGCACGAGACAGCCCCGCAGCCGCTGCTCCTGCGGCGACCCTTCGCGCAGCGCGCGCGAGAGGCCGAGGCGCAGGCTCGACCACGCGCGCGGCCCCAGCGCCATGAAGGTGTTGAGGCTCGGGGCGTCGCAGCTCGCCGCGGCACCGGCGGCCTCGCCGGAGAACGCGTCCGCGCGGTGCGCCGCCGCGAGATCGAGCACCTGGTCCCCGATCGCGACCCCGCCCCGGAAGGCCTCGCTCGAGCCGCGACGACGGAACACGGCGAACGGCAGGTTCTGAACGGGGAAGTCGGCGCCGGGGGCATTGGCCGCGTCGACCCAGCTCTGGAGCGCCGGGTCGTGCGTTTCGTTGCGCCGGCTCATTCAGGGCCGCGACGGGTCGAAGTGCTTCTTCAGCCCCTGCCAGCACGCGGCGTAGTCGTGCTGCAGCTGCGCGGCCTCGAGCGCGAACCGGGTCGGCCGGATGATGAGCCGAGTCTCGAACATGAACGCCATCGTGTCGGTGATGCGATCCGGCTTCGAGAGGTCGCGCGTCGAGGCGCGCTCGAACGTCTCCGCGTCGGGGCCGTGGCCGGTCATGCAGTTGTGCAGCGACGCCCCGCCGGGCACGAACCCCCCGGCCTTCGCGTCGTACGCGCCGTGGACGAGCCCCATGAACTCGCTGGCGACGTTGCGGTGAAACCACGGCGGGCGGAACGTGTGCTCCTGGACGAGCCAGCGCGGCGGGAAGATCACGAAGTCGATCAGGTCGACCCCCGGGGTGTCGGACGGCGCCTGCAGCACCAGGAAGATCGACGGATCGGGGTGGTCGTAGCTGGTCGAGCCGATGACGTTGAACC
>Ga0209342_10001861_pt1 | contig 23201 bp, 9 predicted proteins | sample RifCSP16_2_FD_184023 | JGI IMG/M metagenome (GOLD analysis project Ga0209342, IMG submission 184023) | Soil microbial communities from Rifle, Colorado - Rifle CSP2_sed 16_2 (SPAdes) (version 2) | ecosystem: Environmental > Terrestrial > Deep subsurface > Rock core/Sediment | place: Rifle... | reverse complement strand
CGCTGGCATCGAGGTGCCGCTCCGCGCTCCGACGCTCGGCCATTGTCATTGGACCACGATTCGGGCCTCGCGAGTCGCGCGTCGGACACCTCGATGCTCATCCCGCGGGCCGATCGCCGTCCTCTCAGCCGCTTCCGTTTTCGTTCTTCGTGCCCTTTCTGCCTTTGTGGTGTGTCCGTTCGTCCGGCCCGGTTCTCTGTGCCTCCGTGCCTCTGTGGTTTGGCTTGCCGTAGTTATCGACGATCGCTGACAGCTGATCGCTGACCGCTTCCGTTCCCTTCCGTTCCTGCTTGCCCCTCCCGCCGCTCCGCACTATACTTCGCCCCTTCTCTACGGGTTCCCAGGAACTTGGCTGATCACGCGGCGAACTACCGCACGAACCGCCGGCTTACTGCGCGCCGGACGTGTCACCTGGCGGTGAAGTACGGCCTGAAGGGCGCCTGGCACCCCGCCATCGTGATGGACGTTTCGGCCAACGGCTGTCGCCTGCGACTGGGGGAGGACCTGCCCCGCGGCGCCGTCGTTGGCGTTCGGCTCGAGTGCCCGCCCAACCTCGAAAACGCGCCCCACGAGGTCGAGCTGTCGGGCCAGGTGATCTGGACCCGCCTCGAGGGCCTGTCCTATCAGGCCGGCCTGCACTTCGAGTCGACCCCGATCGGCCTGCACGAGATCATCGCCGCCCTCGCGTAGGCGGCGCGGGGGAGTCCCCGCCCGACTGCGCGGCGGGCATTGACCGAAAAATGTCTTGACCTCGGCGGTGACCCGACTGTAGGCTCTTCTCTGGGCGCGCTGCCGTCTTCCTTGCCCGGCCGTCGGCGCTGGCCCGTTACGGAAGGGCGTGCATGCACTCGGGCGAACCAGAGCCACCAAGGACTGAGCGGGACCGCCTCGGCCGTGCGCTGGAGCTGAGCGAGGGCGGCTTCCGGCGGCTCATCGACCAGCTTCAAGTCGGCATCCTGATTCAGGGGACGCGTTCCGAGATCCTGTTCGCCAATCGCGCGGCCCTGGGGCTCCTGGGGCTCAGCGAAGAGCAGATCCTCGGCAAGACGTCGCTCGACGCCAGCTCGTTCGCGGTCCGCGAGGACGGGTCGCCTTTCCCCGGCGAAGATCACCCCGCCCCCCGGGCGCTTGCCACCGGCCGCCCGGTCCGCAACGTGGTGGTGGGGTTCTACCGCCCCGTCACCAAGGACCGGGTCTGGCTCCTGGTCAGCGCCGACCCGCAGCTCGATGCCGAGGGCAGGGTCCGCGAGGTGATCTCGACCCTGAGCGACCTAACGGCCATCAAGCGAGCGGAGGATCGGCTCCGCGAGAGCGAGGCCCGCTACCGGCAACTGGTCGAGAAGGCTCAGGACATCATCTTCCGCACCGACATCAACGGTTGCTTCACCTACGTCAACCCGGTGGCCAGCCGGGTCATGGGCCACCCCGAGAGCGAGCTTCTGGGGAAGCACTTCAGCGAGCTGATTCGCGAGGACCATCGGGGGAGAGTGGCAGCGCTCTTGGTCGACCAGTTCCGCCGGCGGACTGCCACCACCTACGACGAGTTCGTGGCGGTGGCCGCAGACGGGCGGGAGCTGTGGTTCGGCCAGCAGGTTCAGCTCTTGACCGAGGGCGAGCAGGTCCGAGGCTTCCAGGCGGTGGCCCGGGACATAACGGAGCAGAAGCGGGCCGAGGCGGCCGCCGAGAACGAGCGACGCCAGCTCCGCGAGATCGTCACCCACGCCCCGGTGGCGATGGCGATCCTGGACCGCGAGGGCCGCTACGTCGCCCACAGCAAGCGGTGGCCGAAGCTCTGGGGCCTCGAGGGGCAGACCCTCATCGGCCGAGCCCATCAGGTGGTGTTCCAGGGCATGCGCCTTCCCGAGAAGTACCAGCAGGGCGTGAGCCGGGCGCTCGCCGGCGAGGTGGTGTCCGATCCCGAAGACGCCTTCAAGCTGGCGGACGGCTCCGAGCTGTATCTGAGCTGGACCTTGAACCCCTGGCGCGGCCCCGACGGGTCCGTTGAGGGCGTGATGGCCGTCGTCCGCAACGTCGACGCGCTGGTCCGAGCGCGCCAAACGGCCCTCCAGGCTTCCCGTCTCAAGTCGGAGTTCCTCGCCAACGTGAGCCACGAGCTGCGCACGCCGCTCAACGTCATCATCGGCATGGCGAGCTTGATGCTGGAGGACGAACTGGACGAAGCGCAACGTCAACGAGCCCAGCTCGTCGACACCTCTGGCCAGCAGTTGTTGGCCATGATCGACGAGGTCCTCGACTTCTCCAAGGCGGAGGCGGGCCAGCTCGACCTCGAAGTCGAGGACTTGGCTCTGCGGGAGCTGATGCAGGGAGTGGCGGGTTCCCTGGCGGAGCCGGCGGCTCGCAAGGGGATCGAGCTCTCCTGCGAGACGGCCGATACGGTGCCCGACGCGCTGCGAGGCGATCCGCGCCGGCTGAGACAGGTCCTCGCCAATCTGGCCGGCAACGCCGTGAAGTTCACCGAGGCCGGCAGGGTCGCGATCCGTGCCGACTTGGCGTCCGGGCCGGCCGAGGCTGTGGTGGTCCGGTTCGGAATCAGCGACAGTGGCATCGGGATCCATCCTGACGCTCGATCGCAGCTCTTCCTGCCCTTCTGCCAGGCCGACGGCTCGGCCACCAGGAGGTACGGGGGAACCGGGCTCGGCCTCGCCATCTCGAAGCGGCTGGTCGAGGCCATGGGGGGCGAGATCTCAGTGAGCAGCCAGCCCGGCAGGGGAAGCACCTTCACCTTCACCGCGCGGTTCGAAAGGCCGGCGCCGCCGGTTGCCGCTGCCCCTGGTCCGGGCACTGGCCTCGATGCCGCGGAGGCATCCGCGACGGGCGCCGCCCCCTTCGTCCTCGTCGTCGACGACAACGTGGACAACCGCAAGATCATTGCCGCCATGGTGGAGAGACTGGGGTATCGCTTCGAAGCCGCCAGCGACGGCATCGAGGCGGTGGATGCCTGCTCGCGGACCGTCTACGACGCGGTCCTCATGGACTGCCACATGCCGGAGATGGACGGTTTCAAGGCGGCGGCTTGGATTCGCGAGCGCGAGCAGCCGACACGGCGAACGCCGATCATCGCCCTGACGGCCAGCGCCATGCCGGGCGACCGTGAGAGGTGTCTCAGCGCCGGCATGGACGACTACCTGACCAAGCCGGTCGCCCTCCGCGTTCTCGACTCCACGCTGCGGAAGTGGATCGCGCGCCCCCCCCTCGTCTCCCGGAAGCCGTAGGGCGCGCAGGCACCGGCCGAGCCGTTGCCTGCCGAGCAGTTGGCGGTCACCATGCGGTTTCGCGGACACCTGGCCCGCCCCAGTTGCGCTTCCACTCGCAGTAGCTCCGCCTGGTCGGGCTTCAGCGCGGCACCTGGAGCGCTTGGCGGAAGTTCCGCTCTAACGGGTAGACCAGGCACAGCCTGACCGGCTCGGCCTTGCGCTTGGCACGATCCATGCGCCCGCGGCCGGCGGTGGTACCCACCTCCACCGAGTTCGCCGACCGGTGACAAGTACCCTCGAAGCACTCTTGCTCGCACCGTTGCCGCAAGGACACAATCAGCCGGCTACGGCCCCTCGAAGCCGTCCTTGAAGATCAGGTCGCCGTCGACCGGCGTGTTGACGCTCGCCGAGTTGTTAGTGGCCACGGGATCGTGAAGGCTGGAGCTGCCCGTGGCGGTGTTCACCAGCGGGCTGGTGGTTCCATAGGCAACGACGCCCGTCGCGGAGTAGGTGGCCGTGCCTCCGGAGAGCAGGTTCACCGCCGTGTCGCTGATGCTGCCGCTACCCACAGCCGTGCAGGACGAGCCGCTAGAAGCAGCGCAGGTCCAGTTCACGGCCGCGAGCCCTGCCGGGAAGACATCGGAAACGGTGGCGCCGGTGACGGCGTCCGGGCCGCCGTTCGTCACCGTGAGGGTGTAGGTGAGAGGGCGGCCCCAGAGGACGGTCACACCACCGTCAGTGAGCGCGACCGAAAGATCCGCATGCGGCACGCCGTTCACGGTAGTCTGTTCCGAGGCCGAGTTGTTGGCGGTGTTGGGATCGCTCGAGGTGGCGGTCACGGTCACGCTGCTGGTCAGCGTTCCGCTGGCCGGTCCCACGGTCACCTCGACGTAGAACGTGGCCGTTCCGGATAGGATGGGTCGGGTACAGGTCACGGTGCCGGTCCCGGCGCTGCATGACCATCCGTTGCCGGTGGCGCTGACGAAGGTGACGCCCGCCGGCAGTGTGTGGACGACGCTTACGTCACTGGCCGAGCTGGGACCAGCGTTGGCGGCGGTGATGAAGTAGAAGAGGGTGCCCAGGCCCGCGACCGGGTCGGGAGCATCGCCCAGGGCTACCGACACGTCAGCTTGAGCCGTGAGCGTGTCGGTGTCCGTCGCGGTGTTGTTGCCGAGCGTGGGGTCGGTCGCTCCCCCACCCACGGCTGCCGTGGCCGTGTTGCTCAAGCTGCCAGTGGCCGAGGCCGAGATGGTGCAGGTGGCCGTGTACGTCGCCGAGCCACCCACCGGCAGGTTGGCGGTGTCGCTGATGTCGCCCGAGCCACTCTCCGCACAGGTTCCACCGCCTGCTCCCGCACAGGTCCAGGTCGCGCCTGTACAAGAGCCCGGGAAGCCGTCCGCCACCGTCACGCTGGGCGCATTCGACGGACCCGCGTTGGTTGCCACGATGGTGTAGGTCACCGGTGTCCCCGGCACTTCGGTGGCAGACCCGTCCGTCTTCGTGATCGACACGTCGGCCTGCGCCGTGAGCACGTCGGTGTCGGTGGCGCTGTTGTTGCCCGGCGTGGGGTCGGTCACTCCCGCGCCCACATTCGCCGTAGCCGTGTTACTCAAGCTCCCAGTCGCCGAGGCCGAGATGGTGCAGGTGGCCGTGTAGGTCGCCGAGCCACCCACCGGCAGGTTGGCGGTGTCGCTGATGTTGCCGGAGCCGCTCGGCGCGCAGGTCCCACCGCCCGCTCCCACACAGGTCCAGGTCGCCGCCGCGCACGCGGCCGGGAAGGCATCCGCCACCGTCACGATAGGCGCATTCGACGGGCCCGCGTTCGTCGTCACGATGGTGTACGTCACCGATGTGCCCGGCACCTCCGTGGCAGCCCCGTCCGTCTTGGTGATCGACACGTCGGCCTGGGGGGTCAGCTCGAAGCTGATTCCGCTGGCGGTGGCCCCGACGCTCACGCCCACCGCCGTCCCGCTGGTCACCGAGCAGGATCCACTGGGACAGAGGATGTCGTCGAACAGCTCGTCCGCCCAGCCGCCGTTGTTGGACGTGCGCAGGTAGTAGCTGCCCGCAGGCACGGCCGGCGTGTGATAGAACCCGATCACGTCGGTTTCACCCGCGCCCAGCCACTGCCCCGCGGCACCGAAGACATCGACCTTGACGCCCGCCAGGACTCCTGCACCAGATCCCGTCACCAAGCCTGACACGCTCCCGCCCCGAGCAAGGGCGAAGTCCACGCTGGTCGTGCTTCCGGCCGTGACGGAGAGCGTGGCACCGGACGACAGGGGACAGCTCGGCAGCGGAACCCGACGCCCGGAGAGTCCGATGCCCTCCTTGAGCATCAGGTAGCTGGGACAGAACACGTCGTTGTGCAGCTCGTCCAGATAGCCGGCGGAGTTCGTTGTGAGCAGGTAGTAGCTGCCCGTGGGGAGGCCGGGACCCACGCTGTACCTGCCGTCCGACATCGTCACCGCGCTGGCGAGCTGATCACCCCCCGTGTTCAGCACGTGCACCGAGACGCCCCAGACCGGCAGACCGCTGGCCGCGTCCGTCACCTGGCCGTCTATGCGGCCGCCCGATGCCAGGGGGAAGTTGACGCCGCCGGTCGTCGCGCCCGCCGTCACGTTGATCGGCGCGCCGCTCGTCACCGTGCAACCGTAGCCGGTGCAGGGCAAGTTGTCGTACAGCTCATCGACATACCCCAGCGAGTTGCTGGTCTTCGCGTAGTAGGTCCCTGTCGGCACGCCACCTCGAGTGGTGAAGTTGCCAACGGCGTCGGTGGACCCGACGCCGACATAGGTGCCGCTCGAGTTGTAGATGCTGACGGTCACGCTGGCCAGAGGCAGGCCGGTCGCGGCATCCGTCACCGTGCCGCTCACCCGCCCGCCCGGCGAGAGCGCGAAATCGATGCCGCTGGTGGTTGCGCCGACGGCGACGGGGATGGTCGTCCCGCTGGCCAAGGCACACGCATAGCCAGCACAGACCCGGTTGTCGTACAACTCGTCGAGGTATCCCTGCGAATTCGACGTCCGCGCGTAGTAGGTTCCGGAAGGGAGTCCCGTTGAGGTCGTGTAGACACCGGAGCTGTCGGTGTTCGTGCTCGTCAGTTGGGTGCCGCTCGAGCTGGAGATCAGCACCGTCACGGGACCCATCGGCAGGCCTGTGGCAGCGTCGGTCACCGTCCCGCTGATCCGCCCACCCTGCACCAAGCCGAAATCGATCCCCGTCGTCGTGCTTCCCAGCGTGACGCTGACGGGCGTGCCGCTGCTCACGCTGCAAGCGCCGCCGGGGCACGAGGTGTTGTTATATAGCTCCTCGACGTACCCCAGGGAGTTCGACGTCCGCGCGAAGTAGGTCCCGGCCGGGAGCCCGGTGCCGGTCGTGTAGACCCCCGAGCTGTCGGTGGATCCGGTCGTCAACGGGGTGCCGCTGAAGTTGTGGATTCTGACAGTCACGGAGCCCATCGGCAGGCCTGTGGCAGCGTCGGTCACCATCCCGCTGATCCGCCCACCCTGCACCAAGCCGAAATCGATCCCCGTCGTCGTGCTTCCCAGCGTGACGCTGACGGGCGTGCCGCTGCTCACGCTGCAAGCGCCGCCGGGGCACGAGCCGTTGTTGTAGAGCTCCTCGATGTACCCCAGGGAGTTCGACGTCCGCGCGAAGTAGGTCCCAGCCGGGAGCCCGGTGCCGGTCGTGTAGACCCCCGAGCTGGCGGTGAATCCGGTCGTCAACTGGGCACCGCTGGAGTTGTGGATTCTGACAGTCACGGAGCCCAACGGAAGGCCTGTCGCAGCATCCGTGACCGTGCCGCTGATTCGCCCGCCCTGCACCAAGTCGAAGTCGATCCCGGTCGCCGTTGTCCCCACCGTCACGCCGATGGGCGTGCCGCTGGTCACCGCGCATGCGCTGCCCGGGCAGGAGGTGTTGCTGTACAGCTCGTCGATGTAGCCCAGCGAGTTCGACGCACGCGCGTAGTAGGTCCCGGCGGGAAGCCCGGCGGTCGTGTAGACGCCGGAGCTGTTGGTGTTCCTGCTCGTCAATTGGGTGCCGCTGGAGTTGTAGATCCTGACCGTCACGGAGCCCAGCGGCAGGCCCGTGGTGGCATCCGTGACCGTGCCGCCGATGCGCCCGCCCTGCGCCAAGCCGAAGTCGATCCCGGTCGTCGCGGTTCCCACCGTCACGGTGATGGGCGTGCCGCCGGTCACACTGCAAGAGCTCCCGGGGCAGGGGATGTTGTCGAACAGCTCGTCGATGTACCCCAGCGAGTTCGACGTCCGAGCGTAGTAGGTCCCGGAAGGAAGCGCGCTGCGGCTCGTGTAGGTGCCGAGACTGTCGGTGGATCCGTATCCCATGGAGCTGCCGCTCGAGCCGTAGATATTGACGGTCACGTTGCCCAGCGGCAGGCCAGTTGTGCCATCGGTCACCGTCCCACTGATCCGCCCGCCCTGCACCAAGCCAAAACCGATCCCGGTCGTCGTGGTCCCCACCGCCACGGTGATGGGCGTGCCGCTCGTCATGCTGCAAGTGCCGCCGGGACACGGGATGTTGTCGTACAGCTCGTCGAAGTACCCGAGTTCGTTCCACGTCACAGCGTAGTAGATCCCGGCGGGGAGCGAGCCGGTCGTGTAGACGCCCGAACTGCTGGTGTACGCGTTCCCCACGTAGCTGCCACCGGAGCCGTAGATGCTGACCTGCACATCTCCCAGCGGCAGGCCAGTTGCGACATCGGTGACCGTGCCGCTGATTCGGCCGCCCTGCACCAAGCCGAAATCGATCCCGGTCGTCGTGGTCCCCACCGTCACGCCGATGGGCGTGCCGCTGGTCACACTGCAGGAGCTGCTGGGACATGAGATGTTGTCGTACAGCTCGTCGAGGTACCCCTGCGAGTTCGACGTGCGTGCGAAATAGGTCCCGGCGGGAAGGCCGGTGGTGGTCGTGTAGACGCCGGAGCTGTTGGTGTTCCTGCTCGTCAGTTGGGTGCCGCCCGAGTTGTAGATCCTGACCGTTACGGAGCCCAGCGGGAGGCCAGTTGTGGCATCCGTGACGGTGCCGCTGATCCGCCCGCCTTGGACCAAGCCGAAGTCGATACCCGTCGTCGTCGTCCCCAGGCTCACGCTGATGGGCGAGCCGCTGGTCACACTGCAAGAGCCACCAGGGCACGAGATGTTGTCGTACAGCTCGTCGAGGTACCCCTGCGAGTTCGACGTGCGCGCGTAGTAGGTCCCGGCGGGAAGGCCGGTGGTGGTCGTGTAGACGCCGGAGCTGTTCGTGTATCCGTACGTCACCTGACTGCCGCTGGAGTTGTAGATGTAGGCATACACGTTGCCCAGCGGCAGGCCAGTCACGGCATCCGTGACCGCACCGCTGATCCGCCCGCCTTGCGCCAAGCCGAAGTCAATCCCCGTCGTCGTCGTTCCCAGCGTCACGCTGATGGGCGCACCGCTGGTCACGCTGCAAGAGCTCCCGGGGCAGGGGATGTTGTCGTACAGCTCGTCGAGGTACCCCTGCGAGTTCGACGTGCGTGCGAAATAGGTCCCGGCGGGGAGCCCGCTGTAGCTCGTGTAGAACCCGGTGCTGTTGGTGTATCCGTCGCCGGTGTAGCTGCCGCTGGAGTTGTAGATCCTGACCTCCACGTTGGCCAGAGGTAGGCCGGTGGCGGCGTCCGTGACCGTGCCGCTGATCCGCCCGCCTTGCGCCAAGCCGAAGTCGATGCCGGCCGTGGTCATCCCCAGGCTCACGTTGACGGGCGTGCCGCCTGTCACGCTGCAAGACCCGTCGGGGCACGGGATGTTGTCGTACAGCTCGTCGAGGTATCCCTGCGAGTTCCACGTCCCCGCGTAGTACGTCCCAGCCGGGAGCCCGCTGCTGGTGTAGACGCCGGAGCCGTCGCTGTATCCAGACCCCACGTAGCTGCCGTTGGCGCCGTAGATGTTGACCTGCACGTTCGCCAGCGGAAGGCCAGTTGCGGCACCCGTGACCGTGCCGCCGATCCGTCCCCCTAGGGTCAAGCCAAAGTTGATTCCGGTGGTGGTTGTTCCCTCCGTCACGCTGATGGCCGTCCCGCTGGTCACACTGCAAGAGCCGGGGCACGAGATGTTGTTGTACAGCTCGTCGATGTACGCCAGCGAGTTCGACGTCCGCGCGTAGTAGGTCCCGGAAAGGAGTCCGGCGGATGTGGTGTAGACGCCGGAGCCATTCGTGTTGACGCTCGTCAGCTGGCCGCCGCTGGAGTTGTATATCCTGACAGTCACGGAGCTCAGCGGCAGGCCGGTTGCAGCATCCGTGACCGTGCCGCTGATCCGCCCGCCTGGGGCCAAGCTGAAGTCGATTCCCGTCGTGGTTGTTCCCTGCGTCACGCTGATGGGCGTACCGCTGGTGACACTGCAGGAGACAAGGCACGGGATGTTGTTGTATAGCTCGTTGACGTACGCCAGCGCGTTGTACGTACGCGCGTAGTAGGTCCCGGCGGGAACCCCGCTGTAGCTCGTGTAGACCCCAGAGCTGTTGGTGTATCCGTACGACACGTAGGTGCCGATGGAGCTGTAGACATCAACTTCCACGCCGGCCAGCGGCAGGCCAGTTGCAGCATCCGTGACTGTGCCGCTGACCCGTCCGCCTGGGGCCAAGCCAAAATCGATCCCGGTCGTCGTGGTCCCCTCGGTCACGCTGATGGCCGTTCCGTTGGTCACCGTACACGTGCTTCCGGGGCACGAGATGTTGTCGTAGAGCTCCTCGATGTACCCCTGTGAGTTCGACGTACGCACGTAGTAGGTCCCGCTAGGGAGTCCGCCGGAGCTTGTGTACACGCCGGAGCTGTTGCTGCTACCGGACGTCCGGTAGCTGCCGTTGGAGCCGTAGATGTTGACACTGACGCTGGCCAGCGGCAGGCCAGTCGTGGCATCTGTGACCGTGCCACTGATCCGGCCGCCTTGCACCAAACCGAAGTCGATCCCCGTCGTCGTCGTTCCCACCGTCACGCTGATGGGCACGCCGCTGGTCACACTGCAGGAGCCGGGGCACGAGATGTTGTTGTACAGCTCGTCGATGTACCCCAGCGAGTTCCACGTCCGCGCGTAGTAGGTTCCGGCGGGGAGTCCGCCATAGCTCGTGTAGACGCCGGAGCTGTCCGTGAACCCGTACACTAGCTGGTTGCCACTGGAGTTGTAGATGCTGACCTGCACGTTGGCCAGAGGCAGGCCAGTTGTGGCATTGGTGACCGTGCCGCTGATCCGCCCCCCTGGGGCCAAGCCAAAGTCGATCCCCGTCGTGGTCGTCCCCAGGCTGACGCTGATGGGTGCACCGCTGGTCACACTGCAAGACCCGCCGGGGCACGAGATGTTGTTGTAGAGCTCGTCGATGTACCCCTGGGAGTTCCAGGTGACCGCGTAGTAGGTCCCGGCGGGGAGTCCGCTGGAGCTCGTGTAGACGCCGGAGCTGTCACTGTATCCGCCCGTCACGTAGCTGCCACCAGAGCTGTAGATGCTAACGCTCACGCTGCCCAGCGGCAGGCTCGTGGATGCGTCGGTCACCGTGCCGCTGATCCGCCCCCCTGGGGCCAAGCCAAAGTCAATCCCCGTCGTGGTCGTCCCTGGACTCACGCTGATGGGCGCACCGCTGGTCACACTGCAAGACCCGCCGGGGCACGAGATGTTGTTGTACAGCTCGTCGATGTACCCCTGGGAGTTCCAGGTGACCGCGTAGTAGGTCCCGGCGGGGAGTCCGCTGGAGCTCGTGTAAACGCCGGAGCTGTCACTGTACCCGCCCGTCACGTAGCTGCCACCGGAGCTGTAGATGCTGACGCTCACGCTGCCCAGCGGCAGCCCGGTGGACGCGTCCGTCACCGTCCCGCTGATCTGCCCGGCGGCCAGCGCATCCGTGTCGGTCGCGCTGTTGTTGCCCGGCGTGGGGTCGATCACTCCTGCGCCGACGCTCGCCGTGGCCGTGTTGGTCAGGCTGCCGGTCGCCGAGGCTGAGATAGTGCAGGTGGCCGTGTACGTCGCCGAGCCGCCAGCCGGTAGGTTGGCAACGTCGCTGATGTTGCCCGAGCCACTTCCCAAGCAGGTCCCACCACCCCCTCCTGCACAAGTCCAGGTCGCTCCCGTGCAGACGCCTGGGAAGTCGTCTGCCACCGTCACGCTGGGCGCGTTCGATGGACCAGCGTTCGTCGCCACAATGGCGTACGTCACCGGTGTCCCCGACACCTCCGTGGTGGCGCCGTCGGTCTTGGTGATCGACACGTCCGCAACCACCGCCAGCTTCGTCACGAAGGCGTCCTGGCCTCCCTGGTCGGTCTGGTACGGGTCCCGGGTCGGGTAGTCCGTCGAAAGCGTGTATCCCGTGGCGTACGCGCTGCCCGCCCCATCCACGGCAATGCCCTTCCCCCGGTCCATCAAGCTCCCGCCCAGGTACGTGGAGTACAAGAACGCGCCCCCGCTCGGTGCGAGCTTGGTCACGAACGCGTCGCCGCCTCCCTGGTCGGTCTGGTACGAATCCTGCGCAGGGAAGTCCGTGGAGAGCGTGTCTCCGGTGACGTACGCGCTCCCCGCTCCATCCACGGCGATGCCCGACCCGTAGTCGGCGCCGCTGCCGCCCAGGTACGTCGAGTACAGCAGCGAGTCACCGTTCGCTGCGAGCTTAGTGACGAACACGTCCCCGGCACCCTGGTAGGTCTGGCTCGGACCCAGCGTCGGAAAGTCCGTCGAGTCCGTGTGCCCGGTGACGTACGCGCTCCCCGCCCCATCCACGGCCAGGCCGGTCCCAACCTCCCAGGGACCATTGCCGCCGAGGTAGGTCGAGTACACGAGCGAACTCCCGTTGGTCGCCAGCTTCGTCACGAATACGTCCTGGCCTCCCTGATCGGTCTGGTACGGCCCCTGTGTCGGGAAATCCGTTGAGCTCGTCCCGCCCGTGACGTACGCGCTCCCCACTCCGTCCACGGCTATGCCGTTCCCGCCGTCGTCGCCACTCCCGCCGAGGTAGGTGGAGTACACGAGCGAGCCCCCGCTCGGCGACAGCTTCGTCACGAATGCGTCCCGGCCCCCCTGGTCGGTCTGGTATGGACCCTGCGTCGGGAAGTCCATCGAGTCGGTGCCCCCTGTGACGTACGCGCTCCCCTCTCCATCCACCTTCGTGTCAGACCCGAAGTCGGTGCCACTGCCGCCGAGGTAGGTGGAGTACACGAGCGCGCTGCCGCTCGGCGACAGCTTCGTCACGAAGGCGTCCTGACCTCCCTGGTCGGTCTGATACGGGTCCTGCGTCGGGAAGTCCGTCGAGGTCGTGTCCCCGGCGACGTACGCGCCCCCCTCTCCATCCACGGAAATGCTCCGTCCGCAGTCGCCCCCACCGCCGCCGAGGAACGTGGAGTACACGAGCGAGCCCCCGTCCGGAGATAGCTTGGTCACGAACGCGTCCCCGGCACCCTGGTATGTCTGGTGCGGGTCCTGCGTCGGGAAGTCCGCCGAGTCGGTGCACCCCGTGACATAGGCGCTACCCGCCCCATCCACCGTTATGCCGCTTCCGCTCTCGCTGCCGCTGCCCCCGACGTACGTGGAGTAGACGAGGACCGGATCGATCACCAGCGGAAGCGAAGGATCGTAGTCGCCCAGGCGGAACGCCACCCGGCGCTCGGTCTCGACGACGTACGCCCCCGCGACCGCCTGGCGCTCTCCGTTCCGCTCCTGATACACGACCGGCTTGTGCTGGCGGAGGACATCTCCTTCGATGTGGACGATCAGGTCCCCCTGGGCGTCGGTCTCGATCCTGTCGGCGCCCTCGAAGTCGAGGCCAATCTGTCGCGGATCGGCGCCTGGCTGCACCACGAAATCGAACTCGAGCTGCCGCTGCCGCCCGTAGTAGACGAGGTCGATGCCCGGATAGACCTCCTGGTAGCGCACCTTGCCGAAGTGCGGCACCTCGGTGCGCCAGCGCGAGGGGTCGTCGCCGATGAAGTAGTTGCTGCGAGCCGGCTGTGGCTCCAGCCCGCTCACCCGCGGCGCCGGGTTCGCACCATGGCACTTCAGACGCAGCACGGCCGGACGCGAGGGCTCGCTCGCCTGGTCACGATTCGGTGGCGCGGGCTCTTTCGCGGGCGGGCCCCGGCGGAGGCTGAGTACGGCCTCCCCGGGCGTCATGAAGAGGGCATAGCCCGCCCCTCGGGCAAGGAAGGCGACTTGGGGGTCTGTCTGGCCGATGTTGGCCTCGAAGGCCAGCGGCACCTGGCCGTAGGCCTCGGCAAGGCGGAAGGGCTGGGAGCTTCCGGGCGTCTCCGCCGAGGGCAGGACCGGGGCTGCCAGGATCGCCGCCGCGGCCGCAACAGCAGCGCCGAAGCGTCGCTGAGTCATGGGAACACTGCCATAGGGACGTCGCGCCTGCCTCATCTTGTCCTCCGCGGAGTCGTTCTGGGGGCAGCGTTCCTGGCCAGCGGACAACAGGCCGACCTGCCGGGGGGGCGTGTTCTCGACTGGATTGTTTGAAGGCGCCAACTCCAGAACCCTCAGGGGCCTGAGTTTCCGGCAGGGATTATGGCCCTCACCTTTCTCACAGGCCAGGGATCGCCCGCCTCCTTCCGCGCGAGCACCTCTACACCCAATGGGGACAGGGGCGGACCCCGCGCACCCCTCGCACTGGCCCTTGCCGCGCAGCGAAGCTGGAGGAGGCGACGAACCGGCGCGAGACCGGAAGGCGACCATCGAGGGGAAGGATCTGTACCATGGCAAGAACCAACTATCGCCGGCCCGCGGGGACAAATGCCCCGCGAACGACGCCCGGGCCCGGAGACGAGAATGACGTGGCCGCCGTCTTGGCGGCGATCGGCGAGGAGCCGGGCGATAGGACTACTGCCCACTCAGTCGCATGTTCACGCCGGCGGACACTCGGAAGTGGCTCCCATGTGAGCTCTTCCCTCTTGGTCACGAGATCTTGGTTACGAACCACTTCGCCGAGCCCTTGCAAACCGGGAAGGTCCTGCTGATATAGCTAATATCGCCGGAGAGGCTCTTGAGACTTCCTGTCACGCGTCGCTCGAATGTCTCGTCAGGAGCCGCCCAGACGTCCGTGAAATCGATCAAGCCATCGGCCCCGATGGCAATCGGGGTCGACGGCACACCACAAGGATCAAAGTCAGTGCATGCATGGCCCTCGAGTATCGTGGTGGTGCCGTTAAAGCCCTGGGCTTTGCTGCAGGCGGTCTTGTCGTCGTTGAATACAGTGAACCAAAAGCGGACGATGGAGTTTCCAGAGATGCGAAAACCAAAGGCAGGGATCAAGTGAGAGGGTGGATTGGTGTTGCCACTCCAGGTTCCGTCATAGCTGACGGGCGTGGGTGCAGGGGTCGGCGCGGATGGCCTCGTCGTCCCACTACCGCCACAGCCGAGATGTGCGAAGAGCACAATTGCGATGCCTACGACACATAGCGATTCTCCCTTTCGATACTGGTGCTCTCCCACCGTTTCGCTGTAGGGACACTGTCACTGCCCGCTGAGCAGGGCGTAGTTGCTGTCGATCAGCGTCGCGAGGTGCTTCCCGAGGACACCAGCCGTCGTGGACCAGTAGTGGCTGGACGATGACTCGAACACCGCGAACGGCTTTTCCGGGGTTGGGAAGTGATACACGCTGAAGCCGCCCCAGTGGTCGAACGGGTTCGCGGTGCCCTTGGCGGCCCCCCCCAGTTCGAGCTTCGCCAACACTCCGGGGGCGAGGCGTCCCCCGGCGGACACCTTGACGGCGATGTATCGCGTAACGTACGGGCCGCTGAGGCCGACCTTCTTCCGCGCGACCACCTCGACCATCAAGTGGGCATCCTCGGCCGTCGGGACGATTCGAATGCTCTCCTTCTTGCCATGGAAGAGGCCCTTCCCCTCGATGGTCGTCTTCAGATTGTCCGCCGAGTCGTCGGCGTCCTCCTGCTTGTTGGGCTTGTCGTAGAACACGATGAAGGCGGGATCGCCGTAGGTGTTGGCGGCCACGCGCACGAGTTCGCGCTGGTCCTCAGGCCACTTCGCCCATTCCTTCCCATGTTCTCTGCGGAGGCGATCGGTCAACTGCTGGGTGGCCTTCTTCGCATCGGCCAGACTCTGCTTCGCGCGCTTCAGCTCCTCCTTGGATGGCGGGCTGGCGGCGTCCAGCTTCTTGGCAACGACATAGACGCCGAGCGGCTGCTGACCTTCTGCTCCCAGGGCCGCCGCCGCGACGCTGAGTACCAGGGCCGAGAGGGCCGGACGTGCCCAGTGCGGGCGAGATGCGCAGGATCGATGATCTGTAGTCATTTCGTTCTCCTAGAGCGTCCAGCGCCTATCGGCTACGGGCTGCCGGCCGATGTGCCTCCGCATGCCGCGGAGTGCGGGCAGGTGACGGATCCGCCGCGGGTCAGAACAGGATACCGAGCGAGATCTGAATACCCGCGCCGGTCTCGCCGGACTCCTTGGTGATCGGCGCCTCCAGTGCAGCCCGGAATCCCACGCTCCGGCGCCGTTCGATGCCGATCGAGGGAGCGACGATGAAGGCGGCCTTTTCGCTACGGAGATTGAATCCCCCGCCCACGAGGACGCGTCCAAAGATGGTGGGACCGCCCCCCGAAGGGGTCCGGGACAGACGCGGGCCGATCCCACCCCAGAGCAGCGTGGAGCTCGATTCGAAGCCTCCGCCCCGATCGTGGCTAACGACCGCCTGGAAGTCCACGAACTTCGCCCCAACGGCCACGTATCCGCCTAGCGGAAATGTGTTGTCCCCCTCGCCTAGGCCTTTGAGGAAGCTGTAGCCGAGGGAGAAGTTGAGCGAAGAACTGCTTGAGTCGGCTGCGTTCGCGCGAACGCAGATGCACGACAACATCGCGAGCACGGCGAAGCCGGATCTACTGAGGCTCTTCATCGGGAATCCCTTCGTAAGTGAAGAAGAACGGAGCGGTCCACAGCGAGCGTGGTTGGCGGCGCCTATCGTCACGTTCTACTGGTATGGATCGGAGGTGGCGTGGCAGCCCCACCGAGTCCCTACTTGTGTGCAGTCCAGGTGACGCCAGACTCGATCGAGCCCGTTGACGGATAGCCACAAGCCCCATTCGACGAGAATGCGTCCACGGATCCGCTGGCGGATGTCTCGGAAGAAAACGCACCTCGCAGTATGACCACGCCAGGTACATCCGGCGTCGCGAGCTGGAGCGAGAAACTGCCACTGGCAATGCTTGCGGGGGCCACAAGCGAGAAGGTTCTCACGCAGCTGACCGCGAACTGGCCTCCGCCCAGGTTGACGAGTGGGCTCAGGGAGAGCCCCAGTCTCGTGCTCGCAGCAGTGATCTGCTGCCCCTGGACGGTCAGAGTCAGGTTGTCATTCACCTGGCCCGATGTACGGCCGGTCCACGCACCCGAGTAGTTGGGTGCGGGGGGTGCCGCCGTTGGAGAACCGCTTCCGCCGCACCCTGCGCTAGAGGCCACCAGCAGCGTGATGACCACGGATCGACGACCGATCACCATGGCGGTGTGGCGCGTCCATTGTGCAGCATGTCTCATTGGCTGACCTCTGTTTGTCCTTCACGGCCGCAGGAAAGGCCATTCCCTGACAGGCCCCGAGTAGTACGCTAGATCGAGGGCGACACTGGATCGCCCGAGACCTCATAGGGCTCGTCAAGGAGCAAGGCGAGTGCCAGGAGGGCCCTTCCCGCTGTCGGGCGAGCATGACGTTGTGCCCGTGGCACTTCGGCCCGCGGGGGGGAGGAGGCCCCACGGCGAGATGCAGCCAGCTCCGCTACAGTTGGTGGGTTAGGATCGCTCTGGAGGCGGTTGAAGCCCCTAGCTTGTAGTGGAAGGGGCTACGGTCGGGGTAGGCGGGGCGCGGACTACCTTCGACTACCCGGAGTCCGAGGCCCAAGCAGGTTCTGGAGGGTGACCCGGTGGACGCCGAGCTTGGCCGCGGCCGCAGAGACGTTGCCGCCGGCTTCGCGGACGGCCTGGCGAGCGACGGCCCGCTCCTGCTCTCGCAGGATCTTCGCCACGTCCTGCTTCCGCTGTCGCAGTTGGGCGAAGTCCTCGAGCGGGTGACGCAGGAGTCGCTCCAGTGGGTCTTCGCCGAGGTTCACTCGGTGCGACTGGGCTCCGAGAACGTCCGCCGGCAGGTCGCGCAGCCGAACCCACTCGTCGTCGGCAAGGGCCACCAGACGGTGAACGAGGTTCTCTAACTCGCGCACGTTGCCCTGCAGGCGACAGGTCTTGAGCACGTCGTAGACCTCGGGGGCGGCGCGGACGCGCCTGCCATAGAGAGCGTTGAAGCGGTTCAGGAAGTGATCCACCAGCAAGGGGATGTCGTCGCGCCGGTCTCGGAGCGGAGGCACCTGGATCGGAATGACGTTCAGCCGGTAGAAGAGGGCTTCCTGAAACCGTCCCGCCTGGACCATGGTGCGCAGGTCCTTGCTGGTGGCGGCTACCACCCGGACCTTGGCACTCAGGGGCTCACGCCCGCCCACCCGGCGGTACTCGCCCTCCTGGAGGAAGCGGAGCAGCTTCGCCTGCAGGCCGTAGGCCAGTTCGCCGATCTCGTCGAGGAAGAGCGTTCCGCCCTCGGTCTCTTCGATGTACCCGATCCTGCGTTCGGCGGCCCCGGTGAACGATCCCTTCTCGTGGCCGAAGAGCTCGGACTCGAGGAGGTCGGCCGGGATGGCCGCGCAGTTGATGGCGGTGAAGGGTCCCTGGTGGCGGGGGCTCTGGTAGTGGAGGGCGCGGGCCACCAGTTCCTTGCCCGAGCCGCTTTCGCCCTGGATCAGCACGGTGGCGTCGACCCCCGCTGCCTTCCGGACCAGCTCCAGCAGCTCGACCGTGGCGCCGGCGTGGCCGATGATCTCGCGCGAGGCCTGGCTCGCGTCCAAGTACACGCTGCGGTCGTGATCGAGGGCATCGGGAAGCAGGCCGGCCCGGTGGACGTGCTCAGCGCCGAACCTCGCCACCCGCGCCATCACGGCAACATCGGCAGGGCGGAAGGCGGCGGGGCGCTCGCGGTTCTCGACATAGATGACGCCCAGCACGCGCCCGGACCCCCGGAGTGGAACCACCAGCACCGAACGCAGCTGCAAGTCGCGGACGCTGTGCTCCTTCGCGTAGGTCTGTTGCGCCACCGCGTCGTCGACGAGGAGTGGTTCGCCCGAATCGAGGACCGCCCGCAGCAGAGTGCGGCTGAAGCGGCACTCGTCCAGGCACAGGTTGGGATTCGAGAACTGGCGAGCCGCCACGATGTTCGCTTCGGTCGAGTCCGGCAAGCAGAAGACGACCAGCCCTCGATCGGCGCCCAAGGCCTCGGCGACCGTGTCCAGCAGGCGCTGACACCACGCCTGGAACGGCGCCGGAGGGGCCTCGGCCAAGGCGCCGATCAGGGAAGTCGCCCGCATCTCGATCAGTGCCTCGGCGAGCCCGGTCACCTGTTCGTGGATCTTCCGGAGGAAGTCCTGCTGGACCATCTTCAGCAGGAGATCGAGACGCCGGCGCAACGCATCCAGTTGGGTCACCAGTCCGAGCAGTCGTCGATCAGCCGTGTCGCCGCGCAAGATGCTGACGGATTCCCGAACCGAGGCCAGCAAGCCCTCGCACTCCCTGTGTTCCTGTTCGAAGAGCCCGGCCAGGGCCCCAACCAGGCTCGCCAGGCGATCGACCTTCCCGTCTTTGCCATCAGTCAAGTCGGTGACCCCAGAGGGCGCGGTGGCGCGCGTGCAGCCGGACCGAACGATCGTGCTCGCCAGAGACCAGTTGCCGGCCATCCGGAGAGAAGGCTATCGAGAGGACGGGGGCGGAGTGCGAATCGATCTGCCCAACCTGTCTGCGTCGAGCGACGTTCCACAGGCGGATCGCGCGGTCATCGCCGGCGGAGGCGACCTCGCGTCCGTCAGGCGAAAAGGCCACCGACTTGACCCGGGCCTGGTGCCGCCCGATCAGGGCCTCGGGGCGGAGGGGATGGAGCGCCCACAGGCGGACCGCTCCAAAGTCGTCCCCGCTGGCCAGCCGACGGCCGTCGGGAGAGAAACTGATGCTGATCGGACCCACGGTTCCGTCCTCGCTCTCCAGGTGCCAGGGTTCTCCGGAGAAGACAAGGAGCGCCGTCCGATCCGGCGCGCCAACCGCCAGCCGCCGCCCGTCGGGGGAGAAGGCGAGGCTGTAGGCTCTCGGCAGCACGGTCGGGTCGAAAGCGACCACCTTGAGGCCGGTCGTGGAATCGTGGATGCCGAGGGAACTGGCCACCCACCGTCCATCGGGTGAGACGGCCACCGCGTAGCAGACATACCCGATCCTCACCGACCAACGCGGAGTTCCGCCCAGCGAGTCCCAAAGGAACAGGTGCCCATCCTGGTCGCAGGTGGCGAGGTCGCCCGTCGGGTGAAAGGCGGCAGCCATGACGCGTGTCGAGTGGCCAACCAGGACGCCCTTCTTGCGGAGCGTGGTCGGATCCCAGAGAATCACCGAGCGGTCCTCACTTGCCGAAGCCACCCTGCTGCCGTCGGGCGAGACGGCCACGGCTCGGACGGGGGCGCTGTGTTCGGCCAAGTTGGCGACCCGCTCCTGTCGGGCAACGTCCCAAACGAGGATGGCGCCGTCCCCGTGGGCCGAGACGAGCCAGCGGCCGTCGGGGGAGAAGGCCAGGCTCCACACGATCGCGGGATGCTCGAATCGGGCCACGCGCTTCCGGGTGGCGACATCCCAAAGCACAACGTCCTCGGCCGCAGTGGCGACCAGGCGGCCGTCCGGCGAGAACTGGACTGCGCGCGCGTGATCGCGATGCGCGCGGTCGCTCCAGAGGAGCCGAGCAGTCCCGAGGTTGGCCATCGCGAGGACGCCATCGGGGTCCATCCAGGCAAGCAACGATCCGTCGGGTGAGACGCTTCTCGCCTGGCTCGTCCACTTGACGTCGAGACGCATAGCGCGCTCCTTGCCGGTGACGAGGTCCCAGGCCCGTGCCTCGATTCCGGGGTCAACCGACCCATCGGCGAAGAAGGCGACCGTTCCTTGCTCTCCGGTCCGCGTCGGCAGGTCGTGCAACCGCTCCCAGCCGTCAGTCCTCCAGACGATGGCCGGCGGCATCTCGGAGGAAGTGACCAGAAACCGGCCGTCCGGCGAAAAGCCGACCGCTCTGACGCGCCCTCTATGTCCCAGCAGGACTCTGGTCTTCTCCAGGCGAGCCGTGTCCCAGATGACAACGCTCCGGTCGTCGCTTCCCGAGGCAAGCCAACGCCCGTCCGGCGAGAAGGCGATGGCGGTCACCTGATCGCCATGACCTTCGAGCATCGCCGCTGGCTCCCGGCGGGAGAAGTCCCAGACGATGACGCGGCGGTCCTCGCCGCTAGACGCCAGCAGCTTCCCATCGGGCGAAAAGACGACTCGGCGAACCGCCGACGTGTGGCCGTCGGCGAATCTCACCGAGTCCCACTCCTCCCGGACCGAGAGAAGTGCGGCCAAGCCGATGCTCGCACCCAACAGCAAGACCACCAGGCTGGCCAGCCGGAAGGAACCTGCCCGCAGGCTCTTGCGAAGGAGCGCCTCCTCGCGCACACCCCGGCAAAGGTCCGAGTGGCGGCGGACCCACCAGGCCTCTCGAAGGGGGATGCGTGTGCGAGGGTCGAGGGCGTGACGCGCAAGGTACTGGCGAAACAGACGGTTCGCACGCTCGGTGGCGTCGAGCCGCTTGCCGGCCATGCGTTGGACGCGCTCCACCAGGTAGTCGTGGATCAGCTCGTAGCGCCAGGGCTCCTCGTCCTGGGTTTCCCGGACGATGCGCGCGTCCACCAACACCCGGAGGAGGCGGGCGACGGCTGTGGGCTGGCTGTGGGTGCGCCCGGCGATGTCTGCGGCCGTCAGGGCAAGGCGGCTGCCTTCGTCCGAGACGAGGCAGTGCAGGAGCCGCGCTGCGTCGTCCCGCCGTCCGGTGCCGTCCACCACGTCCTGGAGGAACTCGGAGACCAGCGCCTCCTTACCTCCGGCCCCGACGTACTCGCCGATCGAGTGGACGCGCCGCGCCTGCATGCGCTCGCACACAATCTGCAGCTCGGAGGGACGCACCGCCCCGCCGCCGGCCAGGTCGCAGGCCACTCGCCGCACCAGGTCGCCGTCCCATGACAACGCGGCCCGGCGCGCCGTGGCCTCGATGATGGACGCAGCCCGTTCTTCGTCGAGATCGTGGAGTCTGAACAACCTCGATGTTCGGAGCGGATCGGGAACCCGCTGCTCCAGCTCCGAACCGATGAGGTACAGGAAGTCGCTGCGGATGGCGACCAGGACCTTGATGGGCGCCGGTGTCGCCTCGAGTGCTGCAACCAGTGACAGGAAGGGCTCTCGTTCGGCGACGGTTGGTGAGCTGGCGAAGAACTCCTCGAACTGGTCGAGGATGAGGACGAGTCCAGCACCCGCTTGGGCGGAGCGAGCCAGGTAGTCGACCGTGAGATCACCGGGCTGTGGTTCAACCCCAGAGCGGCGCCGGCACTCGGCGATGATGGCCTCATCGGGACGCCGCGCCGCGCGGCAGTAGATGGGGACGTAGCCCGCTTCCCACAACCGCGGTATCAAGCCAGCCTGGAGAAGTGACGTCTTGCCGCAGCCGGACTCCCCGAAGAGGATCCCGAGGCGGTAGTCACGATGGATGACCTTGTCGAAGAGCGCCGCTGTCTCGTGCTCCCGGCCGAAGAAACGATTCCGGTCGGCCTCCTGAAACGGTAGCAGTCCTCTGAAAGCGATAGCGGCGCCCTGTGTCGCCACAGGAGTTCGGCGTCGGCGGAACCGGCTCCGTCCCAGTAGCGCCCTTGGCGAGAACCAGCGGCCGGTCCATTCCGGCAGCGGTGGACCCAACCCAGGATTCGCATCCGGCGCCACCGTTGGGGGGATCGAGAACTCGCCAGCGGGCTTGCCCGCCGCACCCAGGGCCTGAAGGTCCAGGAGCATGTCTTGCGCGGTGGCGTACCTTTGCCCCTGGTCCTTCTCCAACGCCCGCCGAACGATCGCCTCGAGACGCAGCGGAATGCCGGGACAGCTACGGCCCAGAGGCGGCGGCTCCTCAGTCAAGGCAGCGCGAGCCGTTTCCGCTGCCGTCGCGCCGCCAAACGGTCGCCGCCCGGTGATCATCTCGTACAGGATGACCCCCAGCGAGAAGATGTCCGTACGGTGGTCGAGCGGCCGGCCGGTCAGTTGCTCCGGGGCCATGTACCCGAGGGTGCCCGCCGTGGGGAACGGCTCGATCGCCGCTTCCGCACCTTGAGGTCTTCGTCCGGTGGCCAGCCCGAAGTCCACCACCTTGGCCCGCTCGCCCTCGCTCACCAGGATGTTCGAGGCGGAGAGATCACGGTGGAGCAGGCCTGCCTGGTGCGCCGCGACCAAACCCGAGGCGATCTGCACGGCAAGGCGCAGGGCCTGTTCCATCGGCAGAGGGGACGTCTCGATCATCGACCGAAGGGTCACCCCGGCCACGAACTCCATGACGATGAACGGTGGGTGGCTCTCGGTGTCGACCTCGTACACCGACACGACATGGGGGTGACTGAGCGTTGCCAAGGCTCGCGCCTCGGCCAGGGCGTCCTGGGTGCCGTCCGCCTCGTCCAGGAACTTGAGTGCCACGACCCGTCTGAGCCGCGTGTCTCGAGCCTTGAACACGGTGCCCCCGCCCCCTGGTCCGATCCGCTCCAGGGCCTCGAAGCGCTGGGGCACGGCTGGGACTTCAAACGACTCGATTGGCGGAGGCGTGGTCATCGGAAACCTAGGATAGGCTATTGCACGTTGCCCGGGGAGTCGAGGCCGCTTTGCGATCCCGTTCCAGCCGCCCGCCGGGCCGGTCGGAGTCGCCGCCCGACCTGCGGATCGAGGCACTCAGGTCTCGCCCAGCCGGAAGCCAGCTGGTGCCGGCCGTCGGGCCCCGCCGCGTGCGCGGGGCGGGCAGTGGTGGGATACTGGGCGCCGTTACTTTCAGAGGAGCGCCCATGCCCCGCATCGTCCGCTGTGGTCTCATCCAGGCCAGAAACGTCCTCGGTCCCGAGGACGTTTC
>Ga0209342_10001860_pt1 | contig 23208 bp, 23 predicted proteins | sample RifCSP16_2_FD_184023 | JGI IMG/M metagenome (GOLD analysis project Ga0209342, IMG submission 184023) | Soil microbial communities from Rifle, Colorado - Rifle CSP2_sed 16_2 (SPAdes) (version 2) | ecosystem: Environmental > Terrestrial > Deep subsurface > Rock core/Sediment | place: Rifle... | reverse complement strand
CGAACTGGGCCAGTCCTCCCTGACGGAATCGGCGCTGCTGAGTGACAAGGCCGGCGCTCGCCAAGAGGGAGGCCGGAATGGCCAGGCTGTAGCGCGTCCAGACGTCGGCCACGATCAACAAGTCGTCGTTCGGGCCGTAACGGCCTCGGATGGCCATCAGCCCGAAGCCCCACACCGCCGCCAGGACCAGCGGCACCAGCAAGCTCAGCCGCCGCAGCCGGACATCGGGCGCCATCAACGAAGCCCCGAACGCACCCAGCGACAAGAACGAGAAGGCCAGCACGGCCAGGCGGAACGCCTGCCACGCCATCAGACTGGGGCCATCGGCGGGGAGGTGGCCCATGATGGCGAACATCTCCAGCCACTCGTTGAAGCCGTGTAGGAATCCGAAGGCCGCCAGGGGCCTCAATGCGTGCCGCAGGCGGACATCCGATGCCCGGCCGCCTTCCAGCAACACGGCCAGCCCCATGCTGTAGAACGCCAGGCCATATAGAAAGAAGACCAGCGCGATCGTCATCTACGCCCACCGCCGGGCCCGCCTCCAGTTTAGCTACCGGCCCCGTCCCCGGATAGGGGGACGGGGCCGGGGAATCCGGACAGATGTCACAGAATTTCGGTTGTCGGCTGGGAACGGGACGGGCCAGGGAACTTCAATCTCCAATCTCGACTCGCGGGTCCTCGCACGACGGGACAGCGGGGATGGGAGATGGGAGATAGGAGACAGCGACCGCGCCTACACCCGCAGGGCCGTACCGCACTGGCGGCAGAAGCGGTCGCTGGCCGTTGCCTGCGCGCCGCAGTTGTGGCAGAAGACAGGCGAGGCATCGACGCGCCCATCGTTCATCGGCTGGGCCTTGGGCGCTCGATGGCGCGGCCGCGCCGGGCGGTCCGCGGAACGAGTCCTCAAGAAGTAGACCACCCCGGCGGCGATCAAGCCCACACCGGCGACCAGGAAGATCCATGGGAGCAGGCCGCGGATGTCGACCGGCGCGCCGGAGGCCGGCGCCGGAGTGGCCAGTCCGCTGGGCGGGGCCAGTGAATCGGCGGAAAGTTGCGAGGTGGGATTGTTGTAGCTGAACGAGATCTCGGGCCGGTCGGCGGCTGTCTGCGCCGCGAGATCGACTTGATGATACGTCAGCCCGAGGGAATCCGTCGTCCGGCTCGTGGCCGCCGGTTCAACCTGCAGCTCCGCCGCCCCCAATGGTTGCTGGACCTCGAAGGCGAAGTCCTCCGTCGCCAGGCCTCCGGGCCAGATGAAGGAGAACCGGCGAAGATCGCCCGCGACCTCGAGCGGCAGATAGAACTCGATCTGGAGCTCCGTCCCGTCCGCGACGACTTCCACCACATCCGCCTGTTCGCCGTCGACCTGCGTAAAAGGCGCGTTGATCAGTTCGCCGCTGGCGTCCCGGATGGCGGCCGCCGTCAGGTTCGGCGTGTCGGCCGGGACCAGCAGGGACACCCGACTCGGCAGCTCGGTGGTGACCGGGAGCACAACTCGGTAGATGACGAGGACCTCGCTGCGGTCGTACTCCGGCCACAGCGAAACTGTCACCGAATCGGCCAGGGTCGGCCCTTGGGCGGCGGCCGCTGAAGGGTTCGCCAGCAGCGTGAGCGCGGCCAGGAGGACCATGGTCCGGAGATGGGAGAGTCGTGTGGGAATCATGCGCCCCGCGTCCGCCCTCCCGAGGCGGCCTGACTGCCCCGGAGATCGGGCAGGTGGAGTCTACTCGGTCCGGGACCGTCGGAAGTAGACGACCAGGACGATGATGACCACCGCCGCCATCCCGGCCAGCAGGAGCAGTGTCGGGGTGGTCCCCATCGGGCCGGCGGGTGCCGGGATGGGCGTCGGGGCGGCGGCCGGCTCCAGCGTCAGCACGAAGGCCGCCACGTCGCCGATCTCTTCGTCGGTCAAAGGGCCGCCGTTAGCCTGGGACCAGGCCGGCATCGTTGAACCGTCGATCCCCTGGCCCACGACCTGCCGGATGTACGTCGGGGGATCGTTCACGGGCCAGGCCTTCGCCAGCGCCAGGCCGAACCGCCCCTGACCCTGATCCCCATGGCACATCACGCAGTTGGCCTTGTACACGACGGCGCCGTTGGACGGATCGCCTTCGACCTCCGGCAACGCCAGGATGGCCGGGGCCTGGTACGTCGGCAGCGGCTCGATCGGCTGGGTGCCGGCGAAGGCGCCCAGCACATACGCGGTGACGTCGCGGATGTCCTGTTCGGAGAGCGGGCCGCCGCGCGCTTGAGCCCAGGCGGGCATCACCGAGCCGGGGACGCCGGAAGCGATGACGGCTTCCATGGCGGCGCCTGCGTCGATGCCGGGGAAGGCCTCCAGGCTGGCGCCGATGCGCCCCTGCCCGTCGACCCCGTGGCAGACGGCGCAGTTCTCCACGTAGATCTCGCCGCCGCGGGCGGGGTCGCCCGGGTCGTCCTGGGCAAGAGCCCCGCCGGCCGGGATCAAGAAGAGCAGCGCGAGGAATGGGACGATGTGAGAGGTGCGCATGTGGCGATGGCTCCCCGCGAGCTTGAAGCTCGCGGGGAGCTTCCTCAATTGAACGTCAGCATGTACGCGATCAGGTGGGCGGCGTCCTGCGGCGTCAGCCGGGCGCCGAAGGTACCCGGCATGATGTTCGCTTCGAACCCCGCCACCAGGTACGTATTCGTCTCGACGACCGACTCGAGCAAATACTGCTCGGCGGTGGTCGCCGCCCCGCCATAACCGGGCTCATCGAGGCGGGCAGCCGCCCGGGCGCCGATGCCCGGCGTCGCGCCTTCGCCGGCCCAGGCCGGCCCGACGGTCGACAGGGTGTGGCAGGCGGCGCAGCCGAGCGGCCCCTCGGCCAAGGTCTGGCCGCGGCCCGCGTCGCCCTCCGGCAGAGTCTGCGTGATGTCGGTGCCCACCGCTTCCCCGGCGGGCAGCTCCGGCGCGGCCGTCGCTTCGGCCGTGGCGCGGTCTTCCCAGTTCATGACGAACGACACCAGCGCGTCGACCTGGTCGTCGCGCAGCGGTCCGCCGAAGCGTTCCCCCCAGGTCGGCATACGCTGCGGGTAGTTGGTCCCGGCGCTCGGCACCGGCCGTCCGGCGGAAATCGTTCCCCGCACGAAGTCATCCACCGTCCCGGCATAACCGGCGGCGGCCAGCCGCGAGCCGTCGAAGAGCGCGGCCGTGTTGAGGGCCGGCGCCAGCGGCGTGCCCTTCCCCTGCGGCCCGTGGCACGAGCGACAGCGGCTTTCGAACTCGAGGGCGCCGGTCTCGACGGCGCGGGCGGCATAGGCCGCCTCCGCCGTCCGCATGCGGTCGACCTCGTTGATCGTCACGAACAGCAGCGCCCCCATCAGGCCGAGCAGGGCCAGCGTTCCCAGGACGATGGAGCCCTTCATCGCTCAGCCTCCGTACTCGCTGTCGCGATGGAGGTAGACCGACTGGCTGAACTCATACGGCGACCCGTCGGGGTTGGTCCATAGCACGCGCAGCGTGATCTTCTTGAGATCGGTCTGCCAGTCCTCGACGATCATGATCGCTTCCGCATCCCTTTGCTCAGGGCCGACGGCCTTGATCAGTTCTTCATCGAAAAGCTGGAGCAGCGCCTGCAGCGCCGGCGTCGGGGCGGCGTCCCATTGGCGGGCGCGGTACGTGCCGAAGGCAAGCTGATCCCAGGGGGCCTCCCGCAAGGGTCCAGGGTGAGTCTGGGGCGCCAGCGCCGCCACTGCTTCCTGATCGGGCGAGCTGGTCACCTTGTACCAGGGCGAGCCCATGAAGGACAACACCGCCAACGCCGCCACCGACATCGCCGCCGCCGACAGGCCGATGCGGCGCGCCCCGTAGCGCCGGCTCGGCCCGACTTCGAAATACGGCAGCAGCAGGATCATCCCGATCAGGCCGGTGGGGATGATGACTCCCCACAGGACCTTATCGCCGATCTTGAGCAACCCCTGCAGCCACAGGAAGTACCACGGGGAGGTGATATGCAGCGGCGTGAGCAACGAGTCGGCGTGAGCTTCCAGCGGCGGGGCATTGTAGATGAGGGCCGTCAGCAGGATCATCAGACCGGTCAGGCCGGTGACGTAGAACAACTCGCGGGTGATGATCTTGGGCATGAAGTAGACGCGCTGCTCCATGGGAATCCGTTTGGCGGTGTCTTCCCCGACGGCCTCCGCCTCCGGCGGCAGGCTGTGGCCGTGGATGACGACCTTGTAGTAATGGACACTGAGCGCGATGACGCCGACCGCCGGCAGCAGGACCACATGTAGCAGGTAGAAGCGCAGCAAGCCGCCGGCGCCGAACTCGGGCGCCCCGCGAACGATCAGATTAAGGGTCGTCCCGACGATCTGCGGCGGGAACGCTTCGACCATGGAGGCGCCGATCGTCACCGCCCACAGGCTGAGTTGGTCCCACGGCAGCAGGTAACCGGAGAAGGAGAGAAACAAGGTCACGCCGAGCAGGATGATCCCGGTCAGCCAGGTGAACTGGCGCGGCTTCTTGTACGACCCGGTGACGAAGGTGCGCAGCATGTGCAGCGCCACGACCGCCACCATCGCCTCCGCCCCCAGCTTGTGCAGGTCGCGCATCAGGTCGCCGAAGGGGACGTTGCTCAGGATGTTACGCATGTTCTCGTAGGCGACGACCGGCGACGGGGTGTAGAAGATCATCAGATAAATGCCGGTGACGATCTCGAAGACAAAAAAGTAGGTCGAAAGCCATCCCAGGCGGAAGGTCGGGTAGAACCCGTCCATCAGCTGGTTGTAGTAGGTCGGCTTGATGTGAAACCAGAAGCTCTCGGTGTGCGGCTTGAGGCGCGGATTGGGCCGACCGACCGGGTCGTCGCGCAGCAGCATGCGCACGTCGGTCGGGTTCATACCGGTGGTGATGCGCGTGACGACGTCGTCGACTTTGTTCTTGACGGCGGTCTTGACGCCCTTGACCTTGACTTCGTCGAGGAAGGGGAGATGAAGGCGGAAGATGGCCATGATGCCCCCGGCTCAGCGTCCCGTTTCAGAGATCCATTGAACAGCTACGTCGGCCAAATCTGCCTCCTCGACCAAGCCCGGCCCGCCGTGAAGTGCTTCGTATTCTTGCATCCGAGCCGACAGGCGCGCTCTGGATCGCCCCCATCTTCGGCCGAACACAGGCGGCATCATCGTCGAACGCCTGAAACGGACACTAGATGCCGCCGCCTGGCTGCGTATTGGCGGCGCCGACGATCTTCCTGCCGGTGTCGATCCGCAGGGACACCACCTCCGGCGTGATCAGGACCGAGCTTCCCTCGCCGCTGTCCATCTCGGGCTCAGTCCGGGCGATGACGTTCCCGTTGGCGTCGACGGCTTCAATCACAAATGTGTCCAGATTGCGGCGCGCCGGGCCGTCTATGCGCGCATCCGATTTGAGATACTTCGACCCGTGACAGGGGCACTCGTAGCGGTCCTGGGTCGGCACCCATTTGTACAGGCAGCCCAGGTGGACGCATACCATATAGAGCGCCTTGACACCGGGTGTCAGGGGATAGACCGCCGGCTGGCGCGGATCGCTGACCGTCTGTTCCCCGATGTTGACCAGCCAGAAACGGCCTTGGGAATAGGGCGCCGGCGAGCTATCCGGCGGCGGCACTTCCCCAACCGGGATGGTGACAACCCCACCGAACTCGCCCTCTTTGAAGCGCGGCAGCGCGAACCAGATCGTGGCGCCGGTCGCCCCGGCGATGGCCACCGCCATCGAGACTCCCCACAGATAATAGAGGAATTCCCGGCGGGATAGGGGCAGAGAACCGCCCGCCCCGGCCGGGATCGGGGCTGCCGCTTCCGTCATGGATGCATTCCTCCAGCGAGGACCAAGTGGTGAATGCCCCACGGTCACCGAACCTGGGGGCCGGCTATTCGTACCATAAGTCGCAAACGGAGTCAAACAGTAGTGGTCAGTGGGGAGTGGTGAGTGGACAAGGAACGTCATTGCGAGCCGTCCCGAACCTTAGGCTTCGCTCAGGGCGAGGGACACAGCCTGTCCCGAGCGCAGCCGAGGGGTGGCAATCGCCCATCATAGAGATTGCCACGGCCCCTCCGGGGCCTCGCACTGACGGACCTCCCCACTGCCCACTGACCACTAGCCACCGTCCACTGGCCACTGGCCACTGGCCACTGGCCACTGACCTTATAATCGCCGCCATGGCGTCTGATCTCCCACCCCCGGTCGTCATCACCAGCGACGACCAGTTGCGGCGCCTGATTCCTACGCTGCAAGCCTCACCTCGCCTGGCGGTTGACACCGAATCCAACAGCCTGCACGCCTACCGAGAACGAGTTTGCCTGGTCCAGCTCTCGACGGCGGAAGCCGATGTCCTGATCGACCCATTCGCCCTGGCGAGTCTCTCGCCTCTGGGCCCGCTGCTGGCCGACGCGGAAATCGAGAAGGTCTTTCACGCCGCCGAATACGATCTGGCCTGCCTGCGGCGCGACTTCGGCTTCCAGGTGGTGAACCTGTTCGACACCCGCGTCGCCGCGCGCACGCTCGGTCGGGTGCACACCGGGTTGGGCGATCTGTTGGAAGAAGCCTTCGCCGTCCATCTCGACAAGCGCAACCAGCGGGCCAATTGGGGGAAGCGTCCGCTGCCGTCGATGCTGCTCGACTACGCCCGTCTCGACACGCATTACCTGCTCCCCTTGCGCGACCGGCTGGCGCACGAGCTGGCGCAAGCCGGAAGGGCGGCCGAAGCGGAGGAGGAATGCCGGCGCGTCGCCTCCGCCCCCGCCCCGGCGCCGGAAGACGGAGAGCAGGCCTTCTGGCGCATCACCAACGCCCGCAAGTTGAGCGGCCCGCAGGCGGCCGTATTGCGCGAGCTGCACGCGCAGCGCGAGGCCGAGGCCCGCCGGCGGGACTGCCCGCCCTTCAAGGTGGTCGGCGACGGCGCGCTGATGGCCCTGGCCCAAGCCATGCCGAAGACCCGCGCGGCCTTGGGGGCGGTGGCCGAAGTGCCCCTGCGGGCGCGGCAGCGCTACGGCGCGGAATGGCTGGCGGCGGTGCGCCGAGGGATGGAAGCGCCGTCCCCGCAGCGGCCATCTCACCGCAACGGCGACGAGGACAGCCAGGCCCGTTTCCAGCGCCTGCGGGAATGGCGCCGCCAGGCGGCCGCGGCGCGCGGCATCGAGTCGGATCTGATCCTGCCGCGCGACATGGCCTGGGACATCGCCCGGGCCAACCCGGCCGATCTCGAGGCGCTCCATCGGCTGATGACCCCGCTCGAGACGCGCTTCGCCGCCCATGGCGCCGCCATCCTGGAGACCCTGCACAACGGCGCGGCGGCGCCCGGGCGCCACCCATGAGGCTCACTTTTCACGGAGCCGCGCAGACCGTCACCGGTTCACGCCACCTGCTCACGCTGAACGGCCATCAGTTGCTGCTCGACTGCGGCCTGTTCCAGGGACGGCGCAAAGAAACCTATGCCAACAATCTCGAATTCGGCTTCGAGCCGGCCGCCATCGACGCCGTCGTTCTTTCCCATGCCCACATCGACCACTGCGGCAACCTGCCGAACTTGGTGCGCCAGGATTTCGCCGGACCGATCCACACGACGCCGGCGACGGCGCATATCGCCAAACTGCTCCTGCACGACTCGGCCCGCATCCAGGAATCCGACGCCGCCTACGTGAACAAGAAACGCCTGCGCCGGGGGGAACCCCCGGCCGTCCCGCTCTACAGCTCGGCCGATGCCGCCGCCGCCGTCGAGCGCTTTTCCGGCCATGCCTATCACCAGTCGTTCGAGCCGGTGCCCGGCGCACGCGTCTCCCTGGTCGATGCCGGCCACATCCTCGGTTCGGCCGGAGTCGTCCTCGATCTGGAGGAGAAGGGACGCAAGCTGCGCCTGATGTTTTCCGGCGATATCGGCCGCCCTGGGATGCCGCTGGTGCGCGATCCGGCGCTCCCGCAGGACGTCGATGTCCTGCTGATGGAATGCACCTACGGCGGCCGCGACCACGGCTCGACCGAGCAGGCCTACGCCGATTGTCTCGATCTGTTCCGGCGGGTCGCCGACCGCGGCGGCAAGGTGGTCATCCCGGCCTTCGCCGTCGGCCGGACGCAGGCGATCGTCTATTTCCTGCACCAGATGATCGAGCGCGGCGAGCTACCGCGACTGCCGATCTTCGTCGACAGCCCCCTGGCGACAAACGTGACGGAGGTCTTCCGCACATTCCCCCACGACTTCGACGACGAGACACGCGCCTTCTTGCAGGGCGACCCGCACGGGACGGCCTTCGGCTTCGACTTGCTCCACTACACGCGCGACGTCGAGGAGAGCAAGGCGATCAACGCCATGCGCGGCCCGCTGATCGTGATCGCCGGCTCGGGCATGGCCGAGAGCGGCCGCGTGCTGCACCACCTCAAGAACACCGTCCAGGATGCGCGCAACGCCGTGCTGCTGACATCGTGGATGGCTCCCCACACGCTTGGCCGACGATTGTTGGAGCGGCAGCCGGCGGTGCGCATCTACGGAGAGAGTTACGACCTGCGCGCCGAGGTGGTCGCCATCTCCGGATTGTCGGCGCACGCCGGTCGGGATTTCCTGCTGGCCTACGCCGGGGCCGTGCGCGGACGGGCGCGCCGCGTCGTCCTGGTGCACGGCGAGGCCAAGCCGGCCGCCGCCCTGCAGTCCGGCCTCCACGACCTGGGTTTCGACGATGTGCGGTACCCGGCGCGTGGCGATTCCCTGGATCTCTGACGCCGCGCGACAATCGCTGGGACGCGCCCGGAGGCGCGCTGATGACTCAGTCGGACCTGACGGCCTCCATTCCCCCCTCCGTTCTGGCGCGGGCCAGCGCCGCCGCCGAAGGCTACGACCCGAAGGCCCGCCTGTGGCCCGTCTTCAAAGCCGTGCTGTGGCTCTACAAGGTCGTCTGCGTCCGGCACGTACGCGTGTCGGGGCGCGAACGAATCGTCCCCGGAGGTCGGATTCTGGTCTCCAACCATGCCCGCGTCAGCGATTCCTTCCTGCTCCCGTTCATTTTCGGTCGTCTGCATGGGATGGCCCAGGTCGAGAGTTTCACCCTGCCGATCCTGGGCCCGCTTCTGGCGCGCGCCGGGCAGGTGCCGGTGATCCCGGGGCGCGGGCGGGAGGCGCTGGAGCGGGCGGAGGACTTGCTGCTTCGGGGTGAGACGATCCTGATCTACCCCGAGGGCCGGCTGAGCCACGGCAGCGTCATGCTGCGCGGCAAGACGGGGGCCGCCCGGCTGGCCCTTCGCAGCGGTGCGCCCTTCCAGCCCGTGGCGGTCCACGTGCCCGAGCAGCACACGCGCGTCATGCGCGGACATTTCTACGGCCGTCCGACTGTCGGCGTGTGGCAGTTCGGGGGTACGGCCTACGTCGCCATCGGCGAAGCCTGGCATCCCTTCGCCCCGCGCGAGATCGAGTTGGGATTCACCGAAGTCCGGCGCGTCACGGACGAGATCATGGAAAGGGTCCGGGCGCTGGTGGAACAAGCGCGCCGCATGGCCGGCTGATGCGCATCGTCTTGGTGTGCCAGGCCTACCCGCCGATGGTCAGCGGGATCTCGGTGGCGGTCCACCACCTTGCCGAGGGACTGGCGCAGCGCGGCCATGCCGTGATGGTCCTGAGCGCCAGCGATCGGGGCCGGGCCTACCAGGAAGAACGCGGCGGCGTACAACTGGTCCGGCTGGCCTCGATCCCGACGCCCTCCCGCCGCGGCCAGCGCTGGTCGTGGTGGTCACGCGACGAAGTCGAGCGGCACCTGGACGAGTTTCGCCCGGATGTCCTGCATCTGCACGATCCGGTCCTGGGCGGCCTGGTCATGCCGTCCTTTACACGCGAGCGCCGCCTGCCGCTGGTCGTGACGGCGCACGCCCTGCCCTGGTACATCTCGGCCCAGGCCCCCGATCTGCCCGGCCTGCGGGCGCTGGTCGAGGCGGCCATGTGGGCCTTCGCTTCCGATCTCTTGGCGCAGTGCCAGGCGGTCGTGGCGCCGAGCCGGTTCACCGCCGGACAGGTCGATGCCCACGGCGGACCGGGCGCCGTCGTCATCAGCAACGGCGTCGACCTGCGGCGCTTCCACGCCGACCCGCAGGCGCCCGACGAACGGCAGGCGGTCGTCGAGCGTTGCGGGCTCGACCCCGCCCGGCCGATCATCTTGCACGTGGGCCGCGTCGATCGGGAGAAGAACGTCGACGACGTCGTGCGCGCCGCCGCCATCGCCATGGCCTCGACCGACGCCCAACTGCTCGTCGTCGGCGACGGCAATCGACTGCAGGACATGGAAGAACTGGCGCGCGAGCTGGGCATCGCCCGCCAGAGCCGGTTTATCGGCTTCATCGAGCCCCGCGGCGACCTGCCGGCGCTCTATCGCGCGGGATCCGTTTTCGTCCTCGCTTCGGAACTCGAGTCGGAAGGCATCGTCGTTCTCGAGGCCGCCGCCTGCGGTGTGCCGATCGTGGCCGTGCGGGCGACGTCGATGCCGGAGCTGGTCGAGGAAACCGGGAGCGGCTACTTGGTGCCGCCCGGCGACGTGCACGCCATGGCCGATCGCATCGTCCAGGTGCTGCGCGACCCGGCCGCCCAGCGCGCCCTCGGCCAGGCCGGGGTGGCCATGGCGCAAGCGCACTCACTGGATCTGACCCTCGAACGCCATGAGGCGCTCTACCATTCGCTGCTGGAGCCGGCGCGCGCGTAGCGACGCTCGAACGATTGGACTTCGAACCATGACCCCTCACGCCGCCGACTCGGCCGTCGCCTCGACCTTCTCGATCGTCGCCGCCGATCCGGCGGCCGGCCAAGTCGGGGTCGCCGTGCAATCGAAGTACCTGGCCGTCGGCGCCGTCGTACCGTGGGCGCGGGCCGGCGTCGGCGCCGTCGCCACGCAGGCCCTCGGCCTGGCGCGCTACGGCCCCGAACTGCTCGCCAGGCTCGAGGCCGGCAGCCATCCGCGCGACGCCCCGCTCGCCGCCCTGGCGGACGACCCGTTGGCCCGCCAGCGCCAAGTTGGCGTCGTTCGCGCCGACGGGCAGGCATCCACCCACACCGGCGACGCCTGCCTCGACTGGGCCGGTGGACGCGCCGGGGAAGGCTTCGCCGCCCAGGGGAACATCCTCACCGGACCGGAAGTCGTCGATGAAATGGTGCGCGCCTACCTCGCCGGGCCGGGAGGTCTGGCCGAGCGCCTCGTCGCCTCCCTGGAGGCCGGCCAGGCTGCCGGCGGCGACCGCCGCGGCCAGCAGTCGGCTGCAATCCTGGTCGAGCAGGCCGGCTACCGCGATCTCGGCAGCGAAGGCATCGACAAGATCTTCGATCTCCGGGTCGACGATCATCCGCAGCCGATCGCCGAGCTGCGGCGCGTGCTCGGGCTGCGCCTGCGCCAGGAGGTCTCCGGACGGGCGATGCGCTACTACAACGCGCGGGACTTCGCCCGCGCGGCGGAGGTCATGGCCGATGGCGCCGGCCGCTTTCCCGACAGCCCCGACATCCTCTACAACCTGGCCTGCTTCGAGAGCCTGGCCGGTCGCGCCGCCGACGCCTTGACTCACCTGCGTCAGGCTGTCGCCCTGGACGTCTCCTACCGCGAGCTGGCGGGCCGCGACACCGACTTCGAACCGCTGCGTGCGTCGGCCGAGTTCCAGGCGCTGCTCTCCCCGTAAGTCGAGCCCGGCGCAGACGGTATAATCACAACGCCCCGGAGAGGTGCCTGAGTGGTTGAATGGGGCGGTCTCGAAAACCGTTGTGGTCCGTATGGGCCACCGTGGGTTCGAATCCCACCCTCTCCGCCTCCCGTCGATCGTCCCGTTTGAAATCGAAGCCCTTCGAACAACCAGGGAGAGCGCCCTGAGTCCGAGATCCGCCGTTCAAGGCAGCGGAGGTTCTGGGGGAGGCTCGGTTTTCTCTTCTCCGAAGGCGCTCTTGGTCCCCGGCAGCAGACAGTAGACCAGGATCAAGGCGTTCACGGCGAGTGACGGCAGCATGGCCTGGAAGGTCGATGGGGCGACGACCGCCAGGCCGGAAAGCAACAGGTTGAGCGACGAGAACACGGTAACGAGAAGCCACCCCCGCACGTCGACGGCCCACAGTCTGCGAAAGACCCAAAGATAGATCAGCCCCAGGAGCGCCCACAGGACGGCGGCGCCAAGGTCGTATCCGTAGAACCGCACGGGTCCCAGCACGGTCTCGATCGAGATCGGCAGGATGTGCAGGTACTGCAACATGTGCCAGGTCGCCGGCAGGGCGCCAAGCAGCGCCAGAAACGCCAGCAGGCCCACCCGGAAGGGCCGCTTCATCGTGGGATTCGTCATCGGATCCCCCTCGCCTCCCTTTCGCCCATCCTGACGCGCCGAATGCGAACTCGCCTCGAGCCGCGCTTACCCTTTCGCCGACGAGGGTCGAGGCATCTCGGTCAGGGCGTCGAGGGCGCGCTCCAGCACTCCGAAGCCCTTTTCCCAGAAGGCTCGCTGCCGGATGTCGATCCCGGCCTTCCCCAGGACGCCCATCGGGCTGTCGGAACCCCCGGCCGAGAGGATCTCCAGGTAGCGCGGGATGAAGGTCGGGCCTTCTTCGCGATATTGCTGATAGAGCGACAAGACCAGGAGTTGGCCGAAGGCGTACGCGTAGACGTAGAACGGCGTGTGGTAGATGTGCGGGATCGCCAGCCACTCGGCGCCGAAGTCGTCGCTCAGGTCGATCGAGTCGCCGAATTGCTCGCGCAGGGTCTTCAGGTAGGTATCGGACAGGTCGTCGACCTGCGCCCCGGCCACCACCATCCCATGGGCCTCCTTCTCGAAGACGGCGAAGTAGGCCTGGCGCAGGATAGTGGCATAGTTGTCGTCCATTTGGCGAAAGAGCAGGGCTTGACGCACATCCGGCTCCGGGTCCTGCGCCAGCAGCCGGTCGATGAGCAACATCTCGCCGAAAGTCGAGGCGGTCTCGGCCAGCGGCAGTGTGGCTTCCTGCGTCAGCGCCGTGTGCCCGGAGGCCAGGCCGGCGTGGATGGCGTGGCCGAGCTCGTGCGCCAGCGTGGCCACATCGCGCGGCTGCCCCTGGTAGCTCTGCAGCACCCACGGCGTCAGCCCCGGTTCGATCGTGGCGCAGAAAGCGCCGCTGCGTTTGCCGGGACGCACCTCGCCGTCGAAATGACGACGATCCAGCACTTGCTGCGCCTGGCGCGCCAACCGCGGGTCGAAAGCCTCGAAGGCCGCCAGGACTTCCTGCACGGCTTCATCGAGGGCGAAGGTGCGATGGACTTCCCCCACCGGGGCGTACAGATCGTAGCGGCGCAGCCGTTCGACGCCGAGCCATGCGGCCTTGAGCCGAAAGAAACGCTGGAAGACCGGCGCCTTCTGCCGGCAGACCTCGAGCAGCGTGTCGACCACGTCGTCCGGCAGATCGTTGCCCAGATTGCGCACCGCCAGCGGCGAGGCAAACCGGCGCAGGTCGACATTCTCGTTGGCCCAGTCGCGGACCAGCGCCTGGTACAGCGAACCGAGCACGTTTCCCTCGGCGGCGTAGACCCGCAGCAGTTCGCGGTAGGAGGCCGCTCGCAGCTCGGGGCGCGCATCCGTCCGGTAGGCCTCCAGTTCGCCGCGGGTGACCTGGCGGGCTGCGCCGTCGACCTCGATCTGGAAGGTGTAGCGATTGGTGAGGGTGTCGTAGACGCCCACCAGCGCGTGCCGGCCGGTGACGTCCTTCAGGTTGATGACGCGCTCTTCCGGCTCGCTCAGGGTGTACGGCGCTTCGCGGCGCAGATTGAGCAGCCACTGCCGGTAGTCGCCGGCCCCGGACAGAAGCGCTTCGGCGCGCGACTCGGCCAGCCCCTTCCACCAGAGCGTAAAGAACAGCGTGCGGTTGCCGATCTCGGCGGCGACCTGGTCGGCCCGGCCGCGCATCGTCTGCGCCACGGGATCCTGGGTGTCTTCGGCGAAACGCAGGTAGGCGAACCCCAAATAGCGGCTGACCTGTCGCTGCAGGTTTTCAAAGGACTGCAACATCTCGAACAGCGCCGGCGGGGTCAGATCGTCGTTCAGCCGCGGTCGCTCGGCCTCGAAGGCCTTCAGCGATTCTTCGATCGCCGCGCGGGCGCGCACGTAGGCGTCCGATTCCAGGTCGGGGAACAGGTCGCTCAGGTCCCAGCGTTCGAGCTTGTACGCCGTCGTTGCCATTGGCACCTCACACGTTGAACTTGATGTGGACGACGTCGCCGTCGGCGACGGCGTACTCCTTGCCTTCCTGCCGCAGCCGGCCGCGGGCGCGGGCCTGCGTCAACCCACCCAGGGCCAGCAACTCCTCCACCGGGATGACCTCGGCCCGGATGAAGCCGCGCGCCAGGTCGGAGTGGATCGTGTCGGCCGCCTCCAGCGCCGTCGCGCCGCGCGGCAGGGTCCAGGCGCGCACTTCGTCTTCGCCGACGGTGAAGAACGATTGCAGTCCGAGCAAGTCATACGACGCCTGCAGCACCCGCTCACGCCCGGCAGCGGTGATGCCGTATTCATCCAGATAGGCGCGCCGCTCGGCCTCCGGCAGCTGGGCGATCTCCATCTCCAGCCGCCCCTGCAATCCGAGCGCCGAGACGCCCGGGCCCACCTCTCCCAGGTCCGGCAGCCCGCCTCCCTCGTCCAGGTTGACCACGACCAGCATCGGGACGCGCGTCAGCAAGCCGAAGCCGGAGAGCAGCCGATGCTCCTCGGTCGAGAATCCGTGGGCCCGCAGCGGTTCCTGCTTCTCCAGGATGGCGCCCAGCCGCTCGAACAGGACCTGCTCGCGCTCCACCAGCGCGCGGTCGCGGATGACCTTCTGCCGCTCTTCGACCAGCCGCGCCTGGCGCCGCTCGACGGTCAGCAGGTCGTTCAACAAGAACTCGGCCTCCATCGCCGCCAGGTCGCGCGCCGGGTCGACCGAGTCCAGGGGATGCGGCACCCCGGGATCCTCGAAGGCGCGCACGACGTGGACCAATCCGTCCATCTGGCTGAGTTGATTGAGCAGCGTCCCGGGCAGACCTTCCCGGCCGGCCTTGGCCTGTAATCCGCCGATGTCGGCGTAGGTCACCTTGGCGGCGGTCGTCTTGCGCGGGTGGAACATCTCGGTCAGCGGAGCCAGGCGTGCGTCGGGGACGTCGGCGATGGCGGTGTGCGTCTCCTGGCGGCCGGGAGCCGCCGGCACACCAGTCGGCAAGTTCTGCCCGGTCAGCGCGTTGAAGACGGTGGTCTTACCGGCGGATGGGAGACCGACGATACCAAGTTTCATGGAAGAAGATAACGGTTGGCCCTGCCGGGGTTTTGCACCCCTTCGGACTGCAAAGGCCGCAGGGGCGAAGCCAGGCCCGGCATCCCTGGTGGCAGTGGGCGGCGAAGGCCGCGCGGTCCTCGGTTGGAGCCGGCCTCATGTGGTCTGCTTGACCGCGCTTCAGCCGATGGCTATACTCAACAGGGCGGCCGAAGTGGCGGAATTGGCAGACGCGCGCGACTCAAAATCGCGTTCCCTCGGGATTGTGGGTTCGAGTCCCACCTTCGGCACCATTCGATTATAACGGCCGGCCTGGGCGTTCGAACAAACCCGGTTTCCCCAGGGAAACCGGGTTTGTTGCTTCCCGGTCCCTATGGCACAATCCGGAACGATGCCGTCGCGTCCTCTGCGCTTCTTGATCGGTCTGGCCCTGGGAGTCGTGCTTGGCCTCGGTTACGCCTGGCGCATTCAACCCGTGGCCTACTACGACACGGCGCCCGACAGCCTGCGCCAGGATTACCGCGTCGACTATGTCTTGATGGTGGCGCAGAGCTATCAAGCCGAAGGCGACTTGCGCCTGTCGCTCTTGCGCCTGGCCGCCCTTGGGCCGCGACCTCCGGCCGAGATCGTCGAGGAGGCCATTGGGTTTGCCGAAGCCAACGGCTTCGGCCAGGTCGACCGCCAGGCGTTGCGCCAGCTGGCCGACGACCTGCGGTCGATCCCCTCCTCCCCGGAAATCGGGAGTTCATGAACCGCTCCAACTGGGCGCCGCTGGTGGTGGGCCTCGTCGTCGGGGCGGGCGCCGGCCTGATCTACGGGTGGGTCGTCCAGCCCGCGCGGACGACTCAGGCTGCGCCGGCGTCGCTGCGCGCCGATTTCCAGGAGGAATATGCCGCCCTGATCGCCTCGGCCCATGCCGCCACAGGCGATCTGCCTCGGGCCCGCGCCCGACTGGCCCTGCTGCCGGGAGCCACCGACGGCGATCACATCGCCGCCTTGGCGCAGGCCTGGTTGGCCACGGGACACCCCGAGTCCGAGGCGCGCGCCCTGGCGGCGTTGGCTGCCGCGCTCGGCGACCCGACGGCGACGCCTCTTCCCTCGGCTGCCGTCCCAAACCCTTCCCCGACCGCTCTCGTGGTCGCCACGGCCGCGCCAACCTCCCGGCCCCGCCCCACGCCGCTGCCCACGTTCACCCCCGGGGCGCCCTTCCGATTGAGCCAACGCCTACTGGTGTGCGACGACCCGGCTCCCCTGCCGCGGCTGCAGGTGATCGTGCTCGACTCCGCCGGCGAGGGTGTTCCGAATGTACTGGTACGCGTGATCTGGGATGCCGGGCAGGATCAGTTCTTCACGGGTCTGAAGCCCGATCTCGGCATCGGATTCGGGGATTTCACTCTCGAGCCGGAGACCGAGTACACCGTACAGCTGGCGGAATCGGATGCGATCGCCACCGGGTTGAGGGCAGAAAGCTGCACCGGTGATTCGGGCGAGCCCCATTTCGGCTCGTGGCAACTCACTTTCGTCCAGCCGGACAGCTAGCGGCCTCACCCGACGTCGTCCATGCGAACCCCCACCCGGCCTCCCCCGTTCGGCCCTTCGACTGCGCTCAGGGCGAACAGGGAGGACTAGTGTCATTCCCCTCCCCTGTCCCGAGCCTGCGAGGGACGGAAGAGGCTGGGTAGGGGTTCTAATCCGAGGAGTTCCTGCTCGAGTCACCCCCCACCGGCAGCCCCAGATCGATCCGTTCCTCCATAGTGATCTGACCCCGCAGGAAGGCCCCTTCCTCCGTGGAGAACGACTCGGTCACAACATCGCCCCACACCCGCCCGGTGCGCGTGATCTCGACCCGTTGGGCCGTGATGTCGCCGCGTACCGATCCGGCGACGACGACCGTCGTCGCCCGCAGGCTGCGACACACCAGGCGTCCCTGCTCGCCGATCACCACCAACCCGTTTAAGGCGACCTCCCCTTCGAATACCCCTTCGATCCGGACCCCGCCTTGCCCGCCCAATTCACCTTTCCAGGTCAGGCCGGCGCCGAAAACCGAGTCGACCCGATCGGGCGACACGCTGCTCCGCTCCTCCGCGCTGTCCTTCTTGCGAAACATCAAGCCTCCTGTGCCGCGCGTTCCGCCCGCTACGCCGGCGGCGCTCGCCGCGCTCGCCGCGCCGGCAGTTCCCGTTGGGCCGGGATCCGGGGGACGCCGTGGGCTTCCTGCACGGCGTTGACGATGGCGAGCGCCACGGCTTCGGCGGCATAGGCGCCGACGATGCTGGCGTCGGCCCGCTGCCGTCCGATCGACAGCGCAAAGAGCGTATCGCCGTCAAGCAGGGTATGCGCCGGGCGGATGGCTCGCGCGACCCCATCATGACTCATCTGAGCCACCTGATTGGCTTCTTCCTTGGTCAGTCGGGCGTTGGTGGCCACGACTCCGATGACCGTATTGCCCCGGATGGCCAGCCGCAGGACGGCCCGGCCGGCGGTCCGGCGCATCATGGCCAGACTGTCGGCGAATGGGCCGCGCCCGCCCAACCGCAGCGGACCGATCCGCACCGGCCGCAGCCCGGCCAGGATCTCGCCCGTCTGCGGATCGACCACGTCGCCCAGCGCGTTGACGGCGACGATGGCGCCCACGACCACGCCCCCGCCCACCTCCAGGCTGGCGGTGCCGATCCCGGCCTTCATGGCGCCCCCCATGCCGAACAGCTTCCCGACCGTCGCCCCCATCCCGGCGCCGGCGTTTCCCTGTGCCGGCGGATCTGCCGAGGCTCGCTCGCATGCGGCGTACCCCATGGCGGCGTCGGGGCGGACATCGGCGCGGCCGACCCCGAGGTCGAACAGGATCGCCGCCGGCACGATCGGCACCCGGGCCGAACGCACGTTGAAGCCGACGCCGCGCCCCTCCAGATAGCGCACAACTCCGCCGGCCGCCTCCAAACCGAAGGCCGACCCTCCCGCCAGCAGCACGGCGTGGATTTTCTGCACCAGGTGCATCGGGCGGAGCAGATCGGTCTCGCGCGTGCCCGGCGCTCCACCTCTCTGGTCGACTCCCGCGACGGCGCCCCCCTCGCACAGGATGACGGTGCATCCGGTGAGCGCCTCCGGATCGTCGGCGTGGCCGACGCGCAGGCCGGGGATGTCGGTGATGGCGTTGCGGCGCCTCATGTCTCAGCGAATCCCACTATCGTAGTAGATGTCCAGCGACAGCCAGGCCCCGTCCGCGACTTCGATCGACAAGGGTGAGGCGAAAGGCAAGCCGCCGTTCCCGGGGAGCGGAGTCAAGACGTAGGACCCCGCTTCGAGAGGAATGCGATAGGCGCCATCGGCGGTGGAGCGCGCCCGGGCCGCGATCCGGCCATCCGAGTCGAAGACGTCGAGCTCGGCTTCCAGCGGCCGATCGGGGCAAGCGACACCTGGCTGGGCGACGGGGCACATCGGCCCGACCCAGACGCGGCCCTCGACACCCGAATCGGGTGGTGGGCCATCCCCGGAACAGGCCGCCAGCGACCATCCGAGGAAGGCAATGACGACGCCTTTCCAGAGAACGTACACGCGCCTTCAGGCCTTGTAGCCGAATTTCCGCAACAGCGCCCGGCGGTCGGCGGCATCCTGTTCGGTCTCGACGCCCTGCGTCCGCATCCCGTCGATGACTCCGAGCACGCCGCGCCCTTGCTCGGTCTCGCCGACGAGCACCTCCACCGGGTTGGCGGTGGCGCAGAAGATCCGGCAGACCTCCGGCACGGCCTTGACCGCGTTCAAGACATTGATCGGGAAGGCGTTGCCCAGCAGGATCAGGAAGGCGTGGCCGGCTCCGATGGCCTGGGCGAGGGCGGCTGCCTGGTCCGTCAACGCCGGATCGGTGCCGCTCCGGCGCACGAGCGCCGGGGCGGAGGCCTCGTTGAAGGCCAGCCCGAATCGGATGCCGGGAACAGCGCCGACCAGCGCCTCGTGCAGATCTTCGACCGTCTTGATGAAGTGCGCCTGGCCGAGGATCAAGTTGACGTCGTCGGCCTTCTCCAGGCGCACGACATGGATCTGCATGGCGATGGCTCCCGAAACGCGCCGGCGGCGCCTCGGCTAGCGCAACGAGGCGATGAAGGCGTCGATGTCGAGGGCCGGCAGCGTGGTCAACCGGACGCTGCCGCGCGACGCCAGCTCGGCCGACATGCGCGCCACAGCCGCGTTGTCGGCGGCCTCGACGACGTTCACGAAGTCATACGGCCCGAGCACGGCGTACTGCGCCAGGACCTTCACGCCCAGCTTCTCCAGCTCGGTGTTGACCTCTTTGATGCGCCGGGGATTGCGCTTGATCGTCTTGGCCCCCTCATCGGTCAGGTTGGAAAGCAGGATATAGGTCGGCATGGCTCCCTCCAGCACGTGCCACGGTTGCTTCCATTGTAGCGCGGCAGATCCTCGGCGGGCCTGGCGACATCGTGCACGCCGCAGGCACGCCGCCCCGGGCCGGGGGCGGCGAATTCCTTCCGGGTAGCCGCCGGCTTTGGCCGGCGCAGGCCCGCAGGCTGTTCCCTGCGGCTACAACGGATGACGAGAGTGGCGCTCGTGGCCCGGCGCCCGTGGTTGGCCGGCCAACATCTCCTCGAACTTCCGCACGCTCCCCGGGCTGTGGCCGGCGAAGTGATTGTTGAAATACCCGTACACATCGACCCCGGCATCGAGGAAGCGATGCACGCGGCTGGCCCACGTCGCCAGCTCTCGGGTCCGATCGATCTGCACTCGGTCGAAGCGCTCGATATCGGACCGCCGGCCGAGCCAGCGAATGACGGTGAAGGGCGCCGTCAGCCAGTCCAGGCGAGGCATGGTGTACAGATCCTGCAAGACCAGCGCCACGCCCCGGGCCCGCAGCCTCTGGCCGAACGCCGGCGCCAGCCAGCCGCGGTGCCGAACTTCGACGGCGTAGCGGGGTCCGTTCGGGAGCTGCTCCAGGAATCGATCAAGACGTTCGAGGCGCGCCGGCTCGAAATCGAAGGCGAACTGCAGCGTGAGCACGGCCAGTTTCTCCCCCAGGCCCTGCATCACGCCGACGAACTCGGCTGCCTCGCCCTCGGCCTCCGCCAGCTGCTTGTCGTGGGTGATCGTCCGAGGGAACTTGGCGGCGAAGACGAAGTCGGCCGGGGTGCGCTCGTACCAGCCGCGCACGACGGCCGGCCGCGGCGTCCCGTAGAACGTAGAGTCGATCTCGACCGTGGCCAAGTGGTCGGCGTAGCGCGTCAGGTAGTCGGCTTTGGATGTTCCGGGCGGATAGAACGGGCCGACCCAGTCGTCGAACGCGAAGCCCTGGGTGCCCAGAAGAAGTCGGCCAGGGACGACCTTTTTCACGCGCCGCCTGCCAGCCAGAAAGGTGTAGGGGCGAAGCATGCTTCGCCCCTACATGTCTTCACGGATGCCCACATCATGAGAGCTGTGCCTCTACAGCAGTGCCCCGACGCGCTCCAGCACGATCTCGGACACCTCGGCCTTGGTCAACAGGGGAAGTTCCTGAACGCTGCCCGACGAGTCGATCAACGTGACGCGATTGGTTTCGACGGCGAAACCGGCGTCGGGCGCCAGGATGTCGTTGGCGACGATCAGATCGAGGCCCTTGTTGCGCGCCTTGAGGCGGGCATTGGCGACCAGATCCTGGCTTTCGGCGGCGAAGCCGACGACAACCCGCGGGCGCGATCCCTTCTTGCGCCGCTGCGCCACCAGGCCCAGGATGTCTTCCGTCGGGCGCAGGTTGAGGGTCAACTCCCCCTTGGCGCGTTTGATCTTCTGCTCCGACGGCTCGGCGCGGAAATCGGCCACGGCCGCCGCCATCAGCAGCACGTCGGCCGTCTCCAGCCGCGACAGCACGGCCTGCTGCATTTCGGCGGCGGTGGTGACATCGATCCGCTCGGCGCCGACCGGGCTCGCCAGAGTTGACGGCCCGCTGATCAGCGTGACGGAAGCGCCGCGATCGAGGGCCGCCTGCGCCAGGGCGAAACCCTGCCGCCCCGTCGAGCGGTTGGCGACGACGCGCACCGGATCGATCGGTTCGTGAGTGCCGCCCGCCGTCACGATGACCGACCTCCCGGCGAGCGGCCCGGCCCGGCCCAATGTCAGACGCAGGTGCCCGACGATGTCCTCCGGCTCGAGCAAGCGTCCGAGACCGGTGAGCCCGGAGGCCATGCGCCCCTTGGCCGGGCCGACGACGATCGCGCCGCGGCCGCGCAAGACATCGAGATTGGCCTGGGTCGCCGGATGGTCGAACATCCCGGCATCCATCGCCGGCGCCAGGAGCAGCGGCCCGCGCGCCGCCAGCACCGCCAGGCACAGCAGCGTGTCGGCATGGCCGGCCGCCAGCTTGGCCAGCGTATGCGCCGTCGCCGGAGCCACCAAGACGACCTCCGCCCCTTGGCCGAGCGCGACGTGCAGGACATGGGAATCCGAGCCCCACAGGTCGGCATCGGTGTAGGCCCTGCGGCCGGTGACCGAGGCCAGGGTCAAGGGCGAGACGAAGTGCAGGGCCGCCTGGCTGAGCACGGCGTCCACCAGCGCTCCCGCTTGAGTCAGCTGGGAAGCCAGGTCGGCCGCCTTGTACGCGGCGATCGACCCGGTCACGCCGAGCAGGATGCGACGGTTGGCGAGGATGGGAATGGTCGGCACGGTGCCCATGGTCGCTCTCAATCTCGGCCGTCCCCTCCGGCCGACGGGCGTGGTTCCACGGCTATTGTACCGTCCAGGTCGATCCTCAGCCGCATCCCCGTTTGCAGGGTGGCGGCCTCCGTCTCGCCGATGATGACGACCGGGAACGATCGCTGGTACAGCTCCTCGGCCGCGATCGCCGCCAGGGCGAAAAATGTCTCCGCGCCGGTGGTCAGGATCGCCGCCGGTGCCGTTCCTGCCCGCAGCGCCTCGAGCAGCACGGCGGTCGTGGTGCTGGACCCGCGGGCATATGGCAGGACGAGCACACGGCCGGCGGCGTTCTCTCCGGCCAACGGATGGCGTCGGTCGATGATCTCGCCGGTACGGTGGTCGTAGCCGCCCCAGAAGCTGAGCGGTTGGCGGCTCACCAGCGCGGGCCCGACCGCCCGGCCCGGCACCAACGGAGTCCCGCGCATCACTCTTGCCACCGCGCCTCGTCCCGCACGATTCGACCTGCCCGGGCCGAGTTGACGCAGTCCTCCAGCCCGCCGAAGACCACCTGCGTCCCGAGCAGACCGGGCGCATAGTAGGCGTACTTGCCCGAATTGGTCATCAACCGGCGGACCTCGGGCGGCAGCATCGGCGAAGCCAGGATGCAGGTGTCGACGGTGACCTGGCCGCCGAACGCCTCGAGGGGATCGAGCAACCCGGCCGCCTTCGCCAGGTGAGCCGCGGCCCGACTGGTCGTCACCAGAAAACGCACGGCGGGATGCCGCCGACCGTGGAGCAGCGGCGCCAATTGGCGGAACTCGGCGACCGAGAAGTGGGGACTCCCGAGCACGACCAGGTCGACTCCATCGCCGGGAGCCGTCGTCAGTTCGGCGCGCGCCGCGCGCAAGGCCGGCAGGTCGACGGCGACGACCTCCACCGGGCCGCCTCCAGTGGCGGCCTCAAGCGTCGGCGCTTCCGGGGTTACCCCGACGATGTGAAACAGCCCGACGTTTCCGGAGGAGGCCGCCGCCGCACCCAGCGCCTTCAGTTGATCCTCGTCGGGGCGAACCTCCAGGCCCTCGAGCACGGGAACCCTATCCCCGGCGACCTTTCCGAGCAGGTGACCGAGCACGGGATAGAACGAAGGATCGTGTTGAAGCGACGTCGGGATCCCGCTCAACCGCACCAGGACTTCGCCTCGCCGGTTCTCGTCCATGTGCAACCCGAAGGCCGGGACGCGACCGGTAATGGCGGCGCAGATGTCGAGCAGGTCCGGATAACGCTCGGTACGAGCCCCCAGCACTGAATTGGCGAAGACGATGGCGTTGGATTCCCCCCAGGCGATCTGCTGGCCGAAGCGCGGGGCGTATTCCGTCTGATACGGAGCGCAGGT
>Ga0209342_10001847_pt1 | contig 23319 bp, 20 predicted proteins | sample RifCSP16_2_FD_184023 | JGI IMG/M metagenome (GOLD analysis project Ga0209342, IMG submission 184023) | Soil microbial communities from Rifle, Colorado - Rifle CSP2_sed 16_2 (SPAdes) (version 2) | ecosystem: Environmental > Terrestrial > Deep subsurface > Rock core/Sediment | place: Rifle... | reverse complement strand
TTATCCGAGATGCGTGCTGTTTCCTTCAAGCTAGCGCCTGGCGGCGTTATTACTACTGCTACCAAAGCACCTTCATCAAAGGCAGGCAACAGTGAAGTGCCTATCAATGGTACAAGAAGTATTGTAATACCCAATGTTCCAATGGCTATAAGGCAGGTTAATTTTGGTCTTTGCAAGGCGGTATTGCATATTGGCAAATATCCCTTTAACGAATGTCTGGTAAGCCATCCTTCCTGCTGTTTATGGCCATATCTTATCTTTATAAAGGTATAGCATAGGATTGGTGTTAGCGTTAAGGAAAGTATAAATCCTATAAGCATGGCTACGACGATGGTAAATGCAAAGGGATAAAATAGCCTTCCCTCAAACCCCGTTAAAAACAATAACGGCGCAAAAACGGCAATGATAATCAATGTAGAAAAGGCAATGGGACGCCGTACCTCGATACTTCCCTTTAATGTAGCAGTAAATCGATCGTTGGGATTCAACAGCATATGACGGTAGATATTCTCCGTATCGACAATGGCGCCGTCAATCATTGTGCCTAAACCCACCACAATTCCACCCAGAGACATAACATTGATAGTAATATGGAACAGCTTCATACAGGCAAAGGTAATTACAACCGAAACAGGGATTATGACCGTGAGTATTAATGTGGCCCGAAGATTGTTAAGGAACGGGAGACAGACCAGGATAACAGCAATGCCGCCAATTATCATGGACTCCTTCAGGTTTCTTATGGATAAGTTAATTAACTCCGATTGGTCGAAGAATGCCTTGATTTCCACACCTGATGGAAGCATGGACTGTATTTCCCTGAGCGCTTTTTTTACGCCATGAATAACAGGCATAGTATCCACGCCGTAATGCTTTGTAACTGTGGACGTCACGACTTCTTTATTATCTGTCAATGCCAATCCCCGCCTGAATTGTCCTCCTTCCTTGATCGTAGCAATGTTTTTGAGATAGAGAGGCACACCATTTTTGGTGGCAATTGCTATGTGGTATAGGTCATTGAGATTGGTGATACGTCCCAGCCCTCGAGTTGCATATTCAATAGGGTCGTAGGGAATAATGTTGCCGGTGAAATTTTCATTGTTATCTTGAAGCGCATTCGTTACCTGGTTCATAGAGATACCCAGGAATCTCATCTTTAGCATGTCCAGTAACACCTGATATTGGCGTACCTCTCCTCCCATATTCCATACCCGCCATACGCCAGGTACAGCTAACATGCGATAGCGCACATCGTAATTAGCCAATTCTCTTAAGTCTAAAGGGGACAAATCCCCTTTGATATAATACTCAATGACTTCACCCAGTCTGGATGCTGCGTTAGACAGGATGGGCGCACGAGTTCCCAGGGGAAGTCTTGGGATGACATCGGTGAGATTTTGAGTAATTAATTGGCGTGCAAAATAATAGTCTGTGCCCCATTTAAAGGAGAGGATAACCCATGAGACACCATACATGGTGTTGGATCGTACCCCGGTGACATTGGGGGTACTCCGTAAGGCGCTCTCTATTGGGCGCGTGATGAGTGTTTCGACCTCCTGTGCCGCCAGTCCAGGGTTTTCTGTAATCACAGAAATAATAGGGGAACTCAGGTCTGGTAGAAATTCGGTAGAGGTCTTGAAAACGGATGTAACGCCAAAAAAAATGGCAAGGCAGATAAACAGGATCACCAGGAGCCGGTGTTCGAGACAATATTTTATGATACGAGAAAGCATCTCATCTACCCTCTAGTTCCTCTTCTTCTCCGCCACCTTTTGATTTAAATGTTAAATTTTTGAGCTGGTATGCACCTTCTATTACTACAAGATCCCCTTCTTCCAAACCCTGCAACACCTCCACTTTTCCATCTCTTTTAATGCCCGTTTCTATCGCACGCTTTTTAAAAGCATTCTTGTCCATAGTAAAAACAATTTTGCCAAAGTCTTCCGGAAAGACGGCTTTTTCAGGGATAACAAGGACATGTATCTTTTCATCGGTGGTAATCTGGGCAACGGCATAGGTATGCGCAGGAATATTTCCTGGGTTATCGACGATAGCACGTGCCTCGATTGTCCTAGTGTCTTGATCTATTGATGGTGAAATATAATTTATTTCTCCAGCCAAACTTTGCAAGCTATCGGACACTACAAAGAGTACCTTTTGACCTGCTTTTATTTCAGGTGTTTCTTCTGAATATACATGAATTACACCCCAGAGCTTTGAAGTGTCCACTACTTCAAATAATATGCTGCCTCGCGTGACCCACACCGTGGGATTTATATTCCTCCTGGTTATAAGTCCATGGAACTGTGTATTGACCTTGAATATCTGCCCTACTGTTTGTGGGTTTTCAATCTCTGCCAGTATGTCTCCCTGTTTTATTATATCTCCCTGATTGCAATTTATTTTGATAACCTTGCCATCGATGGGGCTGTTAATCGAAATTATCTTCGTCCGGTCAAAATCTAACTCAGCCGGCAATTCAACAATTCTTGAAATGGTTTCTCTTTTTACTTCGATGGTTTTTATACCCGCCATTTCCTGCTCATGTTTATCCAACTCCAACAAATCAGAATGTGTTTCTTCCTGTGTTGTTTTATATGCCGATTTTTCTTCTAAGGGTTCTTTCCCCGCAAGTTTTTCTGCAATTTCACGCTGACTTTTCGAACAACTGGTTAAACATAATGAGGCTAAAATTACGGCTAATAATGTTACGACTCGAAATATAAATCTTAAAGGGTGGCATGGACAAACTTGTTTGTCCGTGCTTAACTTGTTGTTCATGGTAAATTTCCTCCGATAGCCTTTCCCAGTTGTGCTTCAGCAATATGCAAATCATAAAGGCTTTGATAATAGTTGAGCATGACCTCCAGATAAGTCCTCTGTGCATCGACCACGTCTAAGAAGTTTAGAAAACCCTTTTCAAAAGATTGCCTGATGATATTCCGGGTGTTGGCTGTTTTTGTGAGAATGCCTTCTTGATAAAAACGAACTGTCTTTTGTGTAATGGTATCTTTATTAAAGGCATCCAGCACTTCCTGCGTAATATCACGTTGAACTTGCTTCAAAAATTCTTCGGCGCCTTTCTTCTCACCTTTGGCCTGGGCAATTGCCCCTTTCTTTCGATCCCAGATCGGCATGGGTACAGAGATTGAAAATTCAGCTACGGGGTTATTATCCGGATTGCCTAACGTTTCCAGGCCACCTGCAAGGCCGACATCTACATCTGGTTTTGCAGAAAGTTTATTCAATGCAACATTATAATCCAAACCCTTTATCCGGTGCATCTGGATTAAGATCGCAGGATGCCTATTCATAGCACTTCTTATGAGGTCGTCACATGATAGATCTGAGTGTGGGAGATAGGAGGCGATATTACCCTGGATATCAATAGGACTATCCTGAGGGTTGTTGATGAGAATATTCAATTGCGACTTTGCCAGATTCAGGAGACCTTCAGATTCTTTTAGTAATTTTTCAGACTTGATGAACTCAACGCTTGCCTTGGCTACATCGAAATCCCCTCCCAACCCTTGTTTTAAGCGATGATTCACGAGTTCGAGTAAACCACGAGTAACTGCATGATTTCCCTGATAGAGCGAAAGATTTTTACTGGCCTGCAGGATATCATAAAACACTTTTTTTAGCTTATAATTTACGCCTATCCTTGTGCCTTCCAGAGTAAGTTTCAATATCTCCACGTTCTCCAACGCAATGCTTTTACGTGTCGACCGTTTACCGGGATATTCAAATCGCTGAGTAAATCCTAGCATGGTCTTTGCCGTCTCATTACCCGGGGAATAATCTTCTACCCTTATATTTGCGTCTGGATTTGGTGCAGTTCCTGCCTGAATAACAGCCCCTTTAGCCGCTTCTATACGCTCCTCTAATGAGCGAATTTCGGGATTTACCTGCAGGCCTATCCTAAGGATTTCGTCAAGGGTTAGCCCTTTTGCATAAAGGGTGCTGGTTATTGATAAAAAAAGAAATGCAGATATCCATAACCAAAAGGAGAATAATTTACTATAGTCATGGAATATATTCTTCCGTCCCACTTTCATAGTTAAATTATACCGTGCGGTATATGAACGGGAGATGAACGCAAAATTAATTTTTTGTAATCTTGCACAATTGAAGGTTGGTGCACGGTGCGCTACTTTTTTTATAAATTTTGTTTGACAAATAATTGAATACCTTGTAAACTTCTTTCACATATTAGATATCAAGGCGATGGAGTTCGCCCACCTGCTACGTTGTAGCTGATAACTCCTATTGAAGCTAGATGTTTCGATAGGAGTTTTTTTATTGATAAAACCCCTGTCGAAGCCAACGGTTTTGACAGGGGTTTTCTGTTTTCGCCCCTGTTCAACTTTTATTAGGAGGGGTGAAATGGAAAAGGTTATTGGCATTAGGGATCTCCGGAATGCCGGGCTATTAGGCGCTGAGTATACAGAATTAGATTTGTACGATGCCTTTATGATGTACTTGATTGTAAATAACACGTCAAATAATGACCGCATTGTTTTACGAAACGGTAATTATACGCTCGATACTAAAAGCTGTTTTTGTTAGGATATTTTTTCAGGCGATGGAGTTCGCCTAACTGCTACACATGTAGCTGATAACTCCTATTGAAGCCAGATACTTCGATAGGAGTTTTTTTATTGAAACCTCCTGTTGAAGCAATAGTTTTGACAGGAGGTTTTTTGCTAAACAGTACCCTTATCTTGAATAACTTTTCTATGAATGGAGGTCTTTTATGAAAAAGATAGAGGCGATAATCAGACCTGAAAAGTTTGATATGGTCAAGGATGCCCTAACGGAATTGGGCTACCCAGGAATGACCATTACAGAAGTAAAGGGTCACGGCAATCAAAAAGGTATCAGCGAGATATGGCGGGGAAGAAGATTTCGGATTGATCTAATATCGAAAATGAAGATCGAAATTACCGCCAAAGATGACGATGTGGAGAAGATTGTTAATACTATTATTGAAGAATCCCAGACAGGAAGTATCGGTGATGGAAAGATATTCGTGTTTGATGTAGAAAATGTGTATCGCATTCGTACGAGCGAGTCGGGAGAAGCCGCAATCTGACTAAACGTACAATGTGGCTTTTCGCTGATATCCTCTTGGCAAAACATCATCAACAATTATAAGGAGGTCGTGTATGTTAACAAACACTTTCTTTATATGTCCAAAATGTGGTAACGTTGAAAAATTTAGAGTGTTTACAAGCAACGTTCAAGTTATCAGCCAATCTTCGGAATTGAAAATGCGTATCGATGAAAGTAACGTTATGCCCAATTTACGAGGATATGACAATTATATTGAATGCCAGATGTGTTCTAAAAAATTAGAGTACGACCTGGCGATAGACATCGGCAAAAAATATCTTCAAAAAAGCATGCGCCTTTATAAATAAAATCTTTGCTATGGCAGAAGAGCGTAATTTCACAAAAAATATGCAAACCATGAATACAGACACCGCATATTCACCTCCACAAACCGCAGTTATCGTTGAAAATAAGGCTGTTGCAAGGGCGAAATTGCGTGTTACACAAACCTTTGCATTAAGCATTATGGCTGGAATATTTGTTGCCTTGGGCGCTCAATTTGCCACTTTTGTGACAAGCGACTCTACCCTGCATTTTGGATTAACCGCTCTTATTGCCGGTGTCGTATTTTCTCTCGGTCTCATACTGGTTGAAACTGCCGGCGCGGAACTCTTCACAGGCAATAACCTTAATATTTTAGGCTATCTCAGCCGTCGTATTACAACATGGGAATTGCTCAGGATATGGGTTATTGTATACATTGGTAATTTTATAGGCAGCCTCTTGATGGTCTGTTTGATGTACAAAACACATCAATTTGAATTTTTTCACAATATGGTAGGCGCAAAGGCATTGCTTATTGCCCACAAGAAAGTAAATCTATCCTTTACAGAAGCCCTGGCAAGGGGTGTGCTTTGTAATGCACTGGTATGTCTGAATGCCTGGTTGTGCTATAGCGGAAGAACTTTAGCAGACAAAGTTCTTTCCGTTATATTTCCCATTGGCGGTTTTGTAGCCAGCGGGTTTGAACACTGCGTTGCGAATATGTATTTTATTCCGATGGGTATGGCTTTAAGGAAAAACTCCGCAGTAGTGGCTACTGCGGAAAAGATGGCTGGTAAAACATTAGACCTTTCACAGCTTACGTGGAAGGGATTTTTTGGAAATAATCTCTTCCCGGTTACTTTAGGAAACATTATGGGCGGGGTGTTCCTGATAGGAGTAGTCTTTTGGTTTATTTATCTGCGGCCAGAGATCAGTTTTTTATCTTTTAGTATAAAACCTGATTCCCCCAAAAGGAATAAGCAATAACGCTAATTGGACACAGTATGCTGAATAAAGATCAAAAAAGAGGTCTCACAATAGCCCTCCGTGTCGTGGAAGAGAATATGCAGAATATTGAACACATATTAAATAGTAAAATCCATAAAGGTATCCTTTACGATACAAATTGTAATATCGCCCCGGAAATCAAAGAAGAGATGTTAAAAAGAGTTGCTTTCGTAAAAGACAGAATAAAGATTATTTCGAATTTATTTGCCCTCGAAAAGGAATACAGAGAGGGCCTGCGGAAGATTTTTGGCATATTACCCTCATGCTGGGAAATTATTGAAAATGTCTCTGTGACAATATGTAGCGGCAATTCATGAATTGCCGCTACAGGGTTTAATAAATCTGCTTGACAAAAAATTGAATACTCAATATACTTTTATTTAAATTACGTCCATGCGATGGAGTTCGCCTAACCGCTATAACATAGCTGATAACTCCTATTGAAGCCAGAGAACTTCGATGGGAGTTTTTTTGTTGATAAAACCCCTGTCGAAGCCACGGTTTTGACAGGGGTTTTTTGTTACACCTTATTTAGGTTTGGGTTTAGGAATTTCAAATAATAATTCCTCCCCCTAGATGGGGGAGGTTAGGTGGGGGTGAAGGAAAAAGACTAATCACCCCCACCTAACCCCTCCCATCAAGGGAGGGGGTTGTTTGTAATTTGTGTCGCCGAATGCCTAATTTAACGGAGGAACGGCTGTCTTATGTTAGAAGAATTTATAAAACACAAGTCAGAAATACTGACCGTCATCGAAAATATCGAAACACTGACAAAGGAAGATGCAGATACGATAGACGATCGGTTGCTCACGGTCAAGGAACACCTGTTATCAAATTGTTTCAACCTTGTGATCCTTGGACAATTTAAAAGGGGCAAGACGACACTTATTAATAGCCTGATCGGTAAGGAAATACTCCCTTCCTCCGTAGTGCCATTGACGTCCGTTGTAACTATTCTCAAGCACTCTAGTGAAATCAACTGTAATATTTATATGCAGGACGGCAGTAATAAAATTGTCCGCCTGGAAGAACTTACCGATTACATAACGGAAAAAGGAAATCCCAAAAATATAAAAAATGTGCGTTGTGCACGCATTCAATATCCATCTCCTTTCCTTGAAAAAGGGATCGATACGCCGGGAGTGGGGTCTACCTTTCTCCACAACACGGAAACAACCTATGAGTTTTTAGACCACCTGGATGCGGCGCTCTTCCTCATGAGCGCCGACGTTCCCATCTCGCAGGTTGAAAAAGAACTCCTCGATGCGATAAAAGGTTCTACACAGAAGATATTCTTCGTTCTGAATAAAATTGATAATCTAACACCACAGGAGATTGAGGAAATTTCTGCCTTTAACAAGCATGTTTTAGAAGAAATGGGATTTGCCGTACAGGAAATATTGCCTATCTCCGCAAGAGAAGCGCTAAAGGCGAAAGTAGCCAAAAACGAAGTCCTGCTTTCGCAAAGCGGGCTATTGAACCTGGAAGAGGCGCTGAATCGTTTTCTTTCTTTAGAAAAAGGGAACCTTGTCCTCAATACGGCGATATCCAAGATAAACCGCATTACCACACAAACATTATCCCAAATAGCCATTGAGAAAAAGACATTATTAGCCTCCGGGGAAGAATTGGAAAACAAGCTCGACACCTTTCATAAACTTGTTGCAAACTTGAAACAGGACAGAGAAGATATCGCCTATCTGCTTAAGGGCGAATCGGACAAGTTGTGTTTAAAGGTAGAGGAGTTGTTAAAGACACTTGAGGAAACAGAAATACCCAGGACAAAACTGTGTCTACAGGATTTTTTTGAGAAAAATCCTGACGCCAATCCCACGGCACTAAGGGATGAGATGCAGCAGGTTATCAAAGAAGAAATCGTCAAGGGTTTTGACATATTCAGAAAGGATACCGAAAAGATTATTTCAAACAACATTCAGGAGACCTTTAGCCGTTTTACAAAGCGCTCGAACGATATTATCCGCGAGTTTAAAACGGCTGCGGAGATACTTTTTGAGGTGGTCATGGATCCATTTGAATTTTCTGTAGAACTGACTAAGGACAAAGATTTTTATTACATGGTCCAGGAATATACGGCTCCAACCGATGAAGAGGTCAAGTCCATTTTACGCACCTTTCTGCCGAAATCGATGAGCAGGAAGATGGTTTTGAACGAGCTGTTGGAAAGGGTATCGTCCGATGTAAGCCGGAATTGCGGAAGGGTACGATACGACCTCACATCGAGGATTCGCAAGACTATTGACCATTATGCGAAACAACTGCAAAATCTTGGAAGCGACCTTATTTCTCAGATTGAACACGCCATTCAAAAAGGACAGGAGAGACGAAGGGCAGGGAGTGAGTCTATACGGATTGAGCTGGATTTGCTTGCAAGCCAGGCTAAAACCCTGGAAGAACTTAAGGAAAAGCTGACGCATGCTTGGAATGCTGTTAATCTGGCTGAGGTAAAGCATGAACGATTCAATTAATGGTTAAATGGCTGAATGGTTGGATGGCTAATAACCATGTAACCATTGAACCAATCTGTGATTTGTAGTTTTTGTCCAGATATTTTCTTAAAGAATTTATAATGTATTTCTATTGTTATCACTGCTGGTCTGACTTTGAAGAAGAAAGCGATTCCTGCCCAAAATGCGGGAAGGAATTGTCTTCGTTTTCAGCGTTGAATTTTCACGAAAAGCTTATCCGCGCCCTCGATCACCCGGAACGCCTGACTTTACAACGGGCCATCTGGATTATTGGTAACCTGCGGTTGGAAAAGGCGGTACCCAAGCTGTCTATTTTAGCCAAGGATTGCCAGGACTTTGTAATAGTAACCGAGATTATAAATACCCTAATCAAAATCGGCACTTCTGATGCCATAAAAATTGTGGAAGAATTGTCAACTCATACTTCCAGCATCGTCAGGAAATATGCCTTAGAGAAATTGAATTATTATTTAACCCGAAAATAGATTTTTTTCTATACCCTTTATGGATGCGCTATTTTACGCAGGCTGAAGCCTACGGCTACCTTGAAAAAACTTTTAGGGAATGAATAATCTATTGTTTCAGCGCCCTTTTCAACACTTTGCCCGTAGGACCGTGTGGCAGTTCCTTGAGGAATTCGTAATATTTGGGGACTTTATAGTGTGGTAAACGTTGCATACAGTAATTCTTGATTTCTTCTTCGGTGCACATAGCGGACTCATGCAATGCTATGAATGCCTTTGGCGTCTCGCCGCGAAGCTTATCCGGCACACCAATAACGGCGACCTCGAAGACCTTCTCATGCCCGCTGATTACCTGTTCAATTTCATTTGGTGATACATTTTCTCCGCTGATAATGATTAATTCTTTTTTTCTCCCGGTAATCCACAAAAATCCTTCGTCGTCCAGTTTACCGTAATCCCCCGTCTTCAGCCAGCCATCAGGCGTAATGGTCTCTGCCGTCTCCTTGGGTAACTTGTAATATCCCTTCATTACATTCGGTCCCTTTACACATATCTCGCCCTCTTTGTTTAAAGGAAGTTTTTGACCGTCGTCGTTTAATATCTTCACCTCCAGATTACTCAGTGGCGGGCCAATACTGCCGGGCTTACATTTTTCGGGAAGATTCACTGAAACGATCGCCGTGGCCTCGGTCAATCCGTATCCCTCTGTTAATGGGACAGGGAACGTCTTATTAAATGCCTCTAAAACGTCGCCTGGCAGTGGTTCTCCTCCCGACGTGCAAAGTCTCAATGTGCTCAGGTCGTGCTGGACTGACTCGGCAGTTCTCAAAAGGACTCTGTACATGGATGGAATGGCAAACAAAGACGTAATCTTATATTTCTCTATTAATTCCAATACCTTCGGACCAGAAAACCGTGCAAGATAGACAATCGTAGCGCCTACATTAACCGGCAATATCAGGGCGGTCGTTAATGCATAGGTATGAAAGAGTGGAAGAACGCCAAGCAATGTATCCTTTTCCGTGAATTTGAAGGCATGTACACACCCCTCCAGGTTGCTCAGGAAATTTCTATGGGACAGCATCACCCCCTTGGGATTGGCATTTGTACCCGATGTATATAGTAAGGCAGCCAATTCCTCCTCATTCCCCGGCTTAATTTTCTTTTCTTCAACTCCGGCACAAGAACTTTTTTCTTCTACAGACAGGACATGCCTGATTTGTGTCCCGAGTTGCGGCTTGAACAGATTATTTGTGAAGACGGTGTCTACCCCTGCATTCTGAATTACATATAACAACTGGGTTGGCGAGAGCAGATAGTTCAGTGGAACCGGTATCTTCCCTGCCATCAGTATCCCGTAGAATGTCGTTACAAATTCTTTGCAATTGGGAAGGAGTATCCCAATATGACTTCCTGTCTTTTCCGATAATAGCCGGGTTGCTTTACCTCTCGCTTCTAATCGGAGATCATTATAGGTAACTGCGCTGTTCTGATCAATTACGGCTATTTTCTGGGCGTGTTTTTTGCAGGTATTTAAGAAGGCGTCAACCAGTGTCATGAGTCCACGTTAAGGAAATTCAAAGTTGCCACAAAGTCACTAAGGTTTTTCTTTGTGGCTTTGTGTCTTCGGGCAAAAAAAAGATTAATTTTTGCTGTCGTCCAATTCGAATTCGATCCTTTTACTTCCCATATACTTTTTATCCAGTTCTTCCATTTCTCCATTTTCTGAGTTGCCAATAGTACTTTCCCAATCATATTTTGTCTGAGCAGATTTATCGCCGCACTCCTTTTCCTCCTCTTCCTTGCAGCTTACACAGAGCGTAGCAAATGGAATGGCTTTTAATCGCGCCTTTTTGATTGATCGGCCGCATTGTTCACAAATCCCATAGTGACCAGCACGTATCTTGGCAAGGGCGTCATCAATTTGCTTTAACTCCCTGGCATCTTCTTCGGCAACCAACATCTCTAAATCCCCGTTCGAGACACTGGATGCAATTTCGGCGATGTCTGTCAATTTTCCATTATTAGCGTCTCGATATTTTTTAACCCGTGCCTCAACTTCCCGTAATAGTATATTCTTTCTAACCAAAAGGAGGCTTTCCATTTGTTTTAACTCTTTTTTCTGCATAAGACCACCATAACCCTTATTATAAAATTAGTAATCGTTCGCCGCAAAGGGCGCAGAGAAAGCGGAGGAAAACACTTACAAAGGGAAAAACCACATAATTTCTCTGTCTATTCCTTAACAACCTCTGCGATCGTTCGACTGAGCTCACGACGAAGTCTTCGCGTGCTCAGCGGCGAGCTAAACTGTTACCAAAACTAAATATCTAAATTTCTTACTTCTAAAGAATGTTTCTCGATAAACGTTCTTCTCCGCTGAACGTCTTTTCCTGCCAAAATACTGAAGATTGAGTCCGCCTTTGCTGCATCTTCCACCTTCACCCGTAACAGGGTTCGGGTGTTAATATTCATCGTGGTATCTGCAAGTTCCTCTGCGTTCATTTCACCTAAACCTTTATAGCGCTGGATTTCCAGCCCTTTTCTGCCGATCACGCGTATTTTTGCCAAAACTTCGTTCAGAGAATATGCATATATTTCCACATCTCCCGAAAGCAATTTATATCGTGGTTCCTTACTGCTGTTTCCATTAAAATATTCGTCTATCGACAAACCATAACTTTCTATCATTCTTGCTGTTTTTTCTATTTCCTTGCCTTCGTGGTACTCTATAACTTTTATAACTCCCTCGGCCTTTTCCTGCCCTGCTTCAACAGTATCGTCCTCTTCTAATATCTCCAGTTCTCTTCCTTCTGTCTCTTGTTTCCTCTTTATAAACTTTTCCAACTCTTCCTCTGAATAAACGTATGATATTTCACCCTTATACGTTACTTTATATAATGGGAGATTCCCGCTTTTTTTATCCCTTAAACCTATAAATTTATCCAGAGATATCCCTTTCTTCCTCAGCATTTTTGTATATTCTTCCATCTGTGCCAGGAGTTGCAGTAATTTCCCCAGTTTTAAATTATCCAGCTTTTCTTTCCCCATTTTCATGAGGACAAGTTTATTATTCTCAAACTCCATGACGGTATCATCTGTTCCCAGCGTAATTAACTTCTTTTGTAACTCCCTGTCGTCATAAATATATTCCTGTTTTTTGCCTCTTGTTACTTTGTACAAGGGAGGTTGCGCAACATAGATATGTCCCTTGTCTATTAATTCTATCATCTGTCTGAAGAAGAACGTCAACAACAACGTTCTTATATGCGCCCCATCAATATCGGCGTCGGTCATAATAATGACCTTGGAATATCGCAGGTTCGCTACGTTAAACTCTTCTGTCCCAATACCTGTCCCCAGGGCGGATATCAAAATCCTGATTTCCTCATTGCCCAGCATCTTATCAATACGCGCCTTTTCTACGTTCAGGATAACTCCTTTTAGCGGTAGAATGGCTTGAAACGTACGATCCCTTCCCTGCTTCGCCGTTCCCCCTGCAGAGATACCCTCAACGAGGAATAGCTCAGAGGTCTCGACATCCCGGCTGGAACAATCTGCCAGCTTTCCGGGCAGGTTTGCGCTGCTCAGCGCGCCTTTTCTTCGCGTCAGATCCCTGGCCTTCCGGGCGGCCTCTCTTGCCCTGGCTGCCTCAATTCCCTTATTAATAATAGCCTTTGCTGTCGATGGTGTTTCCTCACAATAAATTCCAAGCTGTTCGTTTATCACCGCTTCAACAAGACCCTGCACCTCGCGGTTGCCCAGCTTTGTTTTTGTCTGTCCCTCGAATTGAGGATCGGGTAGTTTGATGCTTATTACGGCCGTAAGCCCTTCTTTGTAATCATCTCCTGTTGGCGCCTTTTCTTCACTGAGAATCCCCTTGCCCTTTGCATAATTGTTCAATGTCCTCGTAATTGCGGCCCTAAACCCGCTGAGGTGGGTGCCACCTTCTACCGTGTTAATGTTGTTTGCAAAGGAGTACACGTTTTCGCTGTAGCCGTCATTGTACTGCATGGCAACTTCTACAATGGTTCCATTGGCTTCTTTTTCAAAATAAATTATGTCACGATGAACTACTTCTTTCCCCTCGTTTAGTTCTTTTATAAACGCCTTTATGCCCCCTTCATATTTGAATGCCTCGCTTTTATCGGTTCTTTCGTCGGTGAGCGTTATTTTTAGTCCCTTGTTGAGAAAGGCATATTCTCGCAGTCTTTTTGCTATTGTTTCAAAACAAAACGTTGTGTCCTCAAATATTTCAGCATCGGGTTTGAATATTACCTTTGTTCCCCTCTTTTTGGTAACCCCACGCACCTCAACGGGCGACTTTACCGCTCCCTTCTCATACCTCTGAAAATATACATGCTCATCCCTTCTCACCTCCACTTCCATCCACTCGCTAAGCGCATTTACAACCGATACACCAACCCCATGCAGACCGCCGGAAATCTTATAGCTCTTATGCTCAAACTTTCCTCCCGCATGCAACATCGTCATAACCACTTCCAGCGCTGACTTCTTTGTCTCTGCATGCGTGTCTACAGGAATACCCCTGCCGTCGTCTATAACTGTCAGGCTGCCGTCCAAATTTATCTTTATACTTATATTCTCACAGAAACCTCCGATAGCTTCATCTACGCTATTACAAACAACCTCTTCCACCAGGTGGTGTAAACCTCTGGCCGTGGTATCTCCAACGTACATGGCGGGTCTTTTTCTGACAGCCTCTATGCCGCCCAGCACCTTTATGGACGTTGCGTCATATGTATCTTGTTCCAATGCTAAATTACTTTCCTCCATCATTATAGTATTACCTGTTTTTTATTAAGATTTTTCGAAAGGAAGAAAAAGTGGGGTTGCCTGGTGCGGCTATGCCGTGCTACGTAACTCCTGCCTTAAACCGGATATCCTCAATGTATTTCATACCCATCACGTTATTAATTTTGTGAATTATAGCGTACTTCTCAAAATTAGTCAAATAATGAATCATGGCTGATGATTCCACGCCTACATACACAATTCCATTTTTAATCCCTGTAATCTTGGTACTCCTGTAAATCTCATTACCGACTACCTCACTCCATATGCTCATCACCTTCTGACAATTTTTATCAATAAACCTTTTCTTTGGAAACGCATCTTTCAACAGTTGACCGAGTCTTACAACCTTATTTCTACTATGAAAATACCTTTCCGGAAGTTCTTCTCTCATTATCACTTTAACTCTATAGGCATTATTACACTTAATTGTTCGTGGCCTGTTCTAAATAATGCCGCGTTGCTATTATCCTTAAGTTCTATGACGATAGTATCACTATCGGATACTTTCAAGGCGTCTAAGACATACTCAGGGTTGAAGCATATTTCGAAATCAGGCCCTTGGTAACTAGCGTCAATCTCCAGTTCCGCTTCTCCCACCTCTGCAGCCTTCGACATCAGCATCAACCTGCCATCCTTAAAGACAAATTTTACGACATTATACCCCTCGCTCGTCATAAATGAAGCCATTCTTACTACCGTTAGTAATTCATCCCGCTTCACTTCTATTTTTTTGTCGTTATCCTTTGGTACAACGTCCTCATACCTTGGGTACTGCCCATCTATCAACTGAGATACAACCTCACCCCTTTCCCCCAAAAAGAGTATCTGGGACTCCCCTATTCCAACCTTTAGAATTCCCCTACTCTCCGATGAAAAACGTTGCAGAAACGTTAAACACTTCACAGTGGCTATCCCACTCATTGAAACCCCATCAGGATTTTCCACCTTCCGCTTTACCATTGATAATCTATTCCCGTCTGCTGCTGCCATAACTATTTCCTCTTTGTCTATTTTCACAAATACACCACACAGTGTGCTTCTAGCTCTCATCGTTGACGCCGCATGAATGACCTTTCCTATCATATCGCCAATAATCCCGCCATCAATCTCAACAAAACTCTTAACATCCGTGATAGTTATCATTGGGAATTGACTAGAATCTTCACCAGCGATCTTAAAGTAACCCTTCCCAGACTTTAAAACACAAGTAGAGACAGGTTTAAAACCTGTCTCTACGTCAAAAGATACCAGCACTTCTTCATTGCCTGCCCATTCTCTAAGTATATTATTAACACGAACTGCCGGTAAAACAATACTGCCATCCCCTATACTTTCCTTAGCCGAAAGTGTATATTTAACCAAAACTTCCAGATCCGTTGCCGTCAACTCCACCTTTTTATCTTTAACCTCAAATCTTATCCCCTGTAATATGTGTTTAATCGCAGAAGACGGTACAATACCTGTAACCAAATTAAAGCCTTTGTACAACTCATTTCCATTAAAGTTTAAGTTCATACACCATTCCTTAAATGTAGAGACGCATTACATGTGTCTCTATTTTATTTCCACAAAATTGAAATTCCTATGCGTATATTTATATTATATAATTAAGTTTATTTTATAGAAGTACTATACAGTGTTCATAACTCATTAGTGTCTGCGTAAACCTCTTTTTATAAAGACATAACGTCGTTTGTTATACTGTCAAGAACTTGTAGATACATTGTGGAAAGAGAATATAAACTTTTTGAGATTTTAAGATTTCGCTGTTTAGAAGTAACAGTATTCACATCTTATAAACATTAAAATGAAAATTCCTATAATCTAATGCAACCTAATTCATTTCTGTAGTTCACTTTCTATTTTTTGTAAAACAAAAAGGAGATTTTTATCTTTCTTTAGCAACTTCGTTATTTTTCCATCTGCGTGGATTACTGTGGAGTGGTCCCGTCCCCCGATAAAGCCTCCTATTTCTGTAAGTGACATATTTGTTAGTTTTCTGGAAAGATGCATTGCTATCTGTCTTGGTAATATGAGGCTTCGTGTCCTGTTCTTTGACTGTAGTTGAGATATACTTACATTAAATCTGTCTGAAACAGCATGAAGAACTGCTTCAATACTTACTGATTTTTTAATTCCTGTTACTTCACGAAGGACCTTTTTTATAAAATCCAATGTAATGGCGTTTCTCGCAACCTTTAGTTCCTTGCCTAATCGCACAATTGCGCCTTCGAGCTCGCGGATGTTGCCATGGATGTTTTGCGCAAGATAAGAAGCGAAGTCATGTGTCAGGTTTATGTTCATGAGCGACGTTTTTTTCTCGATAATCGCAACGCGTGTTTCTATCGTGGGACTATCAACGCTGCATAATAACCCCCATTTGAAACGGGAGACGAGTCTATCCTCAAGGGAGCTTAAAGATTCGGGCGGGCAGTCGCTCGTGATAACAATCTGTTTCCTGGCGCTATAAAGCGCATTAAACGTGTGGAAAAATTCCTCCCTGCAGCCTTGCAGGTTTTCAAAGAATTGTATATCGTCGAGCAGAAGCACATCCAGGTTCCTGTAAAGATTTCTGAATTCGTCCCAGTTATTTAATCGTATCGTGGAAATAAAATGGTTCACAAATTGCTCGCACGGTAGGTAAAGAGTTCTTATCGCGCGCCTGGATAGGAGTACGTTATTTATGGCATGCAGGAGATGCGTCTTCCCAAGCCCTGAAGCGCCGTGTATAAAAAGAGGGTTATATGCGAGACCCGGGGACTCAGAAACGGCCACAGCAGCAGCATGCGCCAATCTGTTGCAAGGCCCTACGATGAAATTTTCAAAGCGGTAGTATCCATTCAGAGAATTCATACGCCCTTCGTATGCGGATAATTCACTGAGGGATGCTGGGGCGCCATTGGAAGCGGGGGATGAAGCCAGTGACTGCTTAAGAGCTTCCTCCTCTGCAAGAAAGATCACCTCTCGCGAGGAATTTAACACCCTGTAAACTACGCCTGAGAAAGTGTCCTTATAATTATCGTAAAACCATTCCTTTATGAAATTATTTGGTGTAATAAATGTAATACTGCTTTCATCAACAGAGGAAATTTTAAGACAAGAGAACCACATATCGAACTGCTGACCAGGAACAGACCGCCTTAATTCCGCTAATATTTCCGGTAGTATGGAGTCAACCTCATTATCGGAAGGCGTTGCCTTGCGTTGTGGAACCTTTAATGTCGCGCTGGATTGTTCTAAATCTATAGGCATGAGTGACGTAATTTTAGAAAAATTCTAAAAGAGGAAGCCCTAATTTAAACGTTCAGGAATTTTAAAGTTGACACAAAGTTACCAAGACACCAAGATTTTTCTTTGTGTCTGTGTGTCTGGTGGCGTAAAAAGTCGCCAATCAATGTAGCAAGATGATAACAAGGCTGCAACAAGAAGTCAAACCAAAAACGTTTTGCAAATATGGCAATCTTGCGCGATTCCTTGTATAATAATCTGAAAATAGTAATGATCTTAAAATTATTAGTTACCGGGATGTGAAAAATGAAACTTGGCAAGTTCGAAATCTATCCTGTAACCGATGGTTCCTTCTGCCTGGACGGTGGCGCTGTGTTTGGGATTGTACCGAGGGTACTGTGGGAGAAAATATATCCACCCGATGAAAGAAACAGGATACAGTTATCTCTCCATTGTCCATTGGTCGTGACAAAGAAATACAATATCCTGATTGATACGGGGGTTGGGACAAAACATGACGAAAAGTTTTGCAAGATGTATGGTATTAATAAGAAACCCAACCTCGTGGAATCCTTGTGTAGTTTTGGGTATCAGCCTAAAAATATTGATCTCGTTATCAACACGCATCTTCACTTTGACCATGCCGGTGGGAATACAATCTTTAATGAAAATGGGGAAATTGTTCCCACATTTCCAAAGGCAAGATACTTTATCCAGAAGGGAGAGATGGAAGTTGCCTTGAATCCCAACGAAAGGACCAGGGCAAGTTACGTGATGGAAGACTTTTTACCTATTGGCGATCCCAAATATCTCTGCCTCGTAGATGATGAAGTTATAGAAGTTGATAAGGGGGTTTTTCTCGTAAAGATCGGAGGCCACACGCACAATCATCAATGTGTAAAAATCGAATCTGAAGGGCAGGTAGCCTTTTTCCTGGCCGACCTGGTACCCACTGTTGCCCACGTGCGGTATCCTTATATTAGCGGATATGATCTATTTCCATTGGAAACCCTGGAAAACAAAAAGAGGATATTAAAGCAGGCATTTGAAGAGCGCTGGCTCTTGATTTTTCAACACGACCCTAAGGTTAAAATGGGCTATCTTAGAAAAATAGATGAGCGATTCGAGATTGATGAAGTGAAAGTATATTAAAACTATAAAGGAGTAAATTATGTTTCATCTTTTAAGTATTATAGGAAGTTTCGATAACTGTATTGGAAAGCTTTTACTGGCAGCCGTTTTGGGCGGGATTATCGGGTGGGAAAGGGAACGGCGGGGAAGGCCAGCTGGGTTGCGGACACACATCCTGGTATGTATAGGTGTTACCTTGATGATGGTGGTATCCGAGCATATCTTCGAAAAATACAAAACATTTGCCGCCGATTCCATTATACGGGTTGATCCGGCCAGGATTGCAGCACAGGTGGTGACGGGTATCGGTTTTTTGGGCGCCGGCACTATTATGAGGATGAGAACAACCGTGAGGGGTTTGACAACCGCTGCTTCTTTATGGGTCGTGGCAGGTATTGGTTTGGCGATTGGAAGTAATTGTTACTTACCAGCTCTCTTTACAACGCTTCTGGCTATGTTCGCATTGTTATTATTACCTCTGTTTGAGCGCAATATCAAACGGGATCTATATAAAACACTGAAGTTGTGTATATCAGGCGCAGAACCCGATTTTGCGGCAATCACAGAGATACTCAAGAGGAACTCTATGGAATTGCAGCAATACGGTTTTGAAAGAAACCTTGTGCAGAACGAAGTCGTGTACAATATAAACGTGAGGTTTAAGGATGAGGCATCAGTGTCAAAGGTTTCTGATGAAGTTGTGAGGGCTGTGAAGGAGATTCGGAAACTTGGGTGGGAGTAATCGGCTTTAGATTATCTAAATATCTATAAAATAAACATTTGACAATATACAACCTATTTGATATATTTCCCTTAAAATTACTGAATTCAACCGTAATATCAAAGAGAAATCCGTTTTAGATAAATTTATTTATCAATAACAGTTTTATTGGGAGATCCGATAATGAGAAAGAATCTAGTATCGCCATTCAGAATATCGATATTAATGGCAGTATTAGTTTCTGGAGGCGTATACGGATGTTCTAAGGTTGATATGCCTGATGAGGTTGTAAGCGCATATCAGAGGGCTATTCGAATTAATCCCGCTTTGGCGGAAGCGCATTATAATCTGGGCATGGCATATAGTAATCGAACCATGCCGAACGAGGCCATTGAAGCGCTAAAAAAAGCTTTAGAGGTTGATCCAAACTATAAAGAGGCATTTTTTCAGTTGGGACTGCTTTACGCAGAAAATGGTCTCTGGGACGATGCAACAAATGCACTGAAATCCGTGGTGCGACTAGACCCCGGTAATGCCCTGGTGCGCAGTAAGCTCGCAGATATTTATAAATCCAGAAAGATGTTTTACGACGCCGTGTCTGAATATAAAAAGGCTTCAGAGAGTAATCCTAAAGACGCCGTGTCTCAATATAACTTAGGAGTCGCCTATGTCGGGGGGAATGAGAAAGACGAAGCGACCCGTGCATTTATGAAGGCTATTGAGATTAATCCAAATTATACGGACGCTCATTTTGGTTTAGGCAAGATATATCTGGATAAGAAGCTGCTCGACGAAGCAGTGACTGAATTCAAAAAGGTCACCGATATCAATCCACATCATGTCCTGGCGCATTACCATCTTGGTCTGACCTATTATGCTAAAGGCGAAATAAGTAACGCTATCGATGCTTATAAGAGGTCAATAGAAATTGATCCTGGCAATCCCAACGTCCACTATGATCTCGGAGTTGTATATGCAGACGTAAGGTTATTTGATAAAGCCATCGACGAATTTACCGCAGTTGTCCGCCTCGAACCCGGCAATGCCGTAGCCCATTATAAACTGGGCAGGGCTTATGCTGATAAGAAGGTGCTTTCAAAGGCCATTTCCTCCGTTCAAAAGGCAGCGGCAGCCCATTACAATATTCAGAATCCGTATTCAGACAAAAGGGTTCTTGATGATGCAATTACCTCATTACAAAAGGCTATTGAGGTGAATCCTTACAACCCGGCAGTATACTTTGGACTTGGCAGCGCATATTCGCAGAATAGGATTTTGGATGAGGCCGCCAGCGCCCTGGAGGAGACCATCAGAATCGATCCGAATTTTGCAAAGGCGCATTACGGCTTGAGTATTATTTATGAAAGAAAGGGTATGAAAGAAGAGGCACAACGAGAGTTTTTAACCTATCAAAAACTAATAGGGGAACGTAGGAAATAAATTTTATTACACGCCTATCGACCGAACGGTTTTTTACACGCCAAATTACATAATGTGCATAGGAAGAGGGATGAAACCCTCTTTTTTTATTGGTAATGATAAATTATACCATGCGGGATAGGATTTATGCATATCTGAAATCACAAAAAGCGGGCGCCACCAGCAAGGAACTTGTCGAGCAGGTATTGAAGATAAAAGGCGCCGCACCACATATCAGTGAAAAATTGATACAGACTGCAATTGCAGGAGATCGCAGATTTGCCGTTGATGAACATCGCCTCTGGAAGATTATTGAAAAAGGCGGCACGCCCCTTTCAGACGCAGAGGCCGTTCTTCTCAGCCTTTTGACAATAGAAACACCCCAAAAATCCAGAATAATCGTTGAAATCAGCGCACACAAATTAAGGGGCGACAAGATAGTAGACAGGCTACATACCCTTGTAAATCCTGGTTCATTAACAGTACAAACGATGCTTCTGCCCGAAGATTTCGCACAAGAAGTGAAAGGGGGAATTCCTATCGAAAATGCCGTGCGTCTTTTCTCTGACTTTGTTGGAGATGGTATCCTGATTGGGTATGATGCACACTCCTCCATAAATCAACTGAATGCGGTTTTGAGCAAGTCAAATGAAATGATTGAAAATCCACCCTTATGCTTGAAATTTTTAGCAAAGAAACTCATTCCAGGCCTTCAGCCGAAATCAATCAATGACATAGCGGCATTCTTTAAACTCCCCGTTATAGATACACGGCGTACGGAAACGGAGGTTTGTACCATTGCAGAAATCTTTTCCCGGTGCAGAGAACTGTTACAAGAACAGGAATTCAGCGCCATAGAAGAGGTCTTGGCGTTTCAATACCCCGATATCGACTCTGTCGATTTTAGCAAATATTCCTTTGACAAAGGTTTTCTATGGGCAATCCCTCAAAAGCCTGGTGTCTATAAAATGAAGAATAAAAGCGGCGATGTCATTTACGTAGGCAAGGCAAAAAATCTGAAAGTACGGGTAAATTCCTATTTTTGGAATACTGCCGATCGGTTACAAAAGATTACTGATTTGCTGAATCATGTGTACACGATTGAATATGAGGAAGCCGGTTCTGAACTCGCAGCGATAGTAATGGAGTTCCGGCTGATACAACAATACCGTCCAAAATTAAACCAGCAATTTGAAGTACATGAAAGAACGACACGATACGGGAACTTGAAAAATTTCATCGTGATATTACCTTCTTCGATAGAGGGAGGTTTGGAGTTGTTTTTTGTGAAGGATGGCTCGCCATTACAACGATACGAGATTTTAAGGGAGGCAGTAAACTTTTCCGGGGTAGAAAGAATTTTAGATACAAATATCCAAAACCATAATGTCCTTACTGATCTTGAAAAGGGAGAAATGGAGATTGTACTGAGTTGGATAGAAGCAAACAAAGATCAGGTAAATTATATCAATATGGACACCGTAAGCGGCAAAGAGGCATGCCTCAAAATTTTGGGGGATTACTTGAGAGACGAAGAAACATTCCAGAAGAAGCACTTTCGCTGGTTATAGCAAAGGGGGCATATTTTGAAGAATATCGGTAAAATCTGGGTTTGCAACCTGATCCCGCAACGTAGGGACACGGTGCACCGTGTCCCTACGTGTGAATGTGAAAAAGTCGTTGCCCTACGCTGGTTCAGGCTTGCAGCCTGAACCTCCGGGCGGGGCTGGAGCTTGGGAACGAGAGAACGAGAGAACATATAACAAGAAATGAAAAATGTTTAAGTGTTGTAAGGAGGTTTCTTCTTTTACTTTTTAATTATTCGTTTCTTGTTATATGTTATTCATTTCTTTTATAATCAAAACAAAAGTGTTACGAAAAATGACGCAGCAACGGGATCGTGTGATCCGGTATCTTTAGATTATTTTGTAAAAAGGAGGGTGTTATGGTGCGAAGCGGAATAAGCTGTTTTAAAAGGCGTCTTGGTTTTGTGTTGGTAGTTCCCTTGCTTTTACTGGGGATATGTCAAACGTATGTTTTTGGAGGCTTAGCCAAAGTAGAGAAGACTGGCCAGATTATTTCTTATACACCAATAGGTGGGGAGGACGGGGATTTGCAGAAAGGCGTCGCATGGCCAAACCCACGCTTTTCGGATCTTGGTAATGGCGCCGTAAAGGACAGACTTACCAAATTGATTTGGTTGAAGGATGCCAATGCTTTTGATGCAGTAACATGGGAACAGGCATTATCTGTCGCAAATTCCCTGGCCAGTGGTTCCCATGGCCTTACGGACGGTTCGAAGTCGGGGGATTGGCGACTTCCCAATGTGAAGGAACTCCAGAGTCTGATCGATTTTGCGTACGCCGATCCTGCTCTGTCAAGCGCGTCGGGAACGAGCAAGTGGGTCAATGGGGACGCCTTTATCGGCGTGCAGTCGAGTAGCTACTGGTCGAGTACTACCTACTCGAACGGTACGTCGAACGCGTGGCACGTGTACCTGAACGATGGCGACGTGGGCAACGGCAATAAGACCAATACGAACTATGTATGGCCGGTTCGCGCAGGAAAATAGATTCTTAGGCGCTTTGGTTCTTTGTGCCCTTTGACGGGGGGATGCAAGGGGGGTGTCCCCCCTTGCCGCGAAGCGGCAGAAATTTAACGTAGA
>Ga0209342_10001845_pt1 | contig 23331 bp, 20 predicted proteins | sample RifCSP16_2_FD_184023 | JGI IMG/M metagenome (GOLD analysis project Ga0209342, IMG submission 184023) | Soil microbial communities from Rifle, Colorado - Rifle CSP2_sed 16_2 (SPAdes) (version 2) | ecosystem: Environmental > Terrestrial > Deep subsurface > Rock core/Sediment | place: Rifle... | reverse complement strand
GCGACGGCACGCGCAAAGTCACCCAGGTGTCCGAAGTGCAGGGGATGGAAGGCGACAACATCGTGATGCAGGACATCTTCGCCTTCGAGCAGACCGGCCTATACAACGGACGGGTGATGGGCGCGCTCAAGCCGACCGGCCTGCGCCCGAAGTTCGTGGACAAGTTCGCGGTGAACGGGATCGAGCTCCCGGCGGACATCTTCGCCACGCCAACGCCCTCCTCCAGCTGAGCCTGGGCGCCCGAAGCGTTGGGGGCGGCCCGCAGCCAGGGCCAACACGTGGATTATTGGCCTGCAACAGGGCCAACACGTGGGTTGGCCCCTACGGCCAGGGATTGGCATGACGACTGTTGCGCCCCCGCGTCTTGATCGTTCGCGCTTGAGCGCCTTTTACGCCCGGCTGGTGAGGGGCGCGGCCGGCTGGCTGACGCCCAGACGAGTCAAGACCTATCCAGCCGTCCTCATCCTGGGGGCGGCTGTGTTTCTTCTATGGGGAGAGTGGGTGGCTCTCCGTTCCGGCCTGCCTTTCGCCCAAACCCTGGGGCAAGACTTCGCCGCCTTCTACGCGGGGGGGCGCTTCTTCCTCGATGGCCGCCTGGCGCAGCTCTACGACTTTTCGGCGCAGAGGACTTTCCTCGCGGACCAGGTCGCGCCCGGGATGAAGGCGCTTTTTGTGAATCCTCCCTTCACGGTCCTGTTGTTCGCGCTGTTTGCCTGGGATGGCTATGAAGCCGGCCTGCTCCTGTGGTGGGGGCTCGGGCTGCTGGCGCTCGCCTTCTCGATCTATCTTCTTCGCGGGGAGCTGCTCTCCACTGCTTCTCCCTCGGTAGCCCGGTTACTCTGGGCCAGTTTCCTTTTCTATCCCACGCTGGCCTGGTTTATTTACGCGCAGAATGCGCCCCTCACCCTCCTCATCTATGTACTCATCTTCGTCATGTTGCGGCGCGGGCGCGACTTTGCGGCGGGGCTGGCGCTGGGCCTGCTGCTCTTCAAGCCCCAACTGGCGGTGGCGCTCGGGGTGATGCTCCTGGTCAAGCGGCGCTGGCGCGCGCTGGCCGGCGGCGCGCTCAGCGCGGGCGTGTGGGCAGGCGTCGGTTACGCGCTCAGCCCCGCCGCCACGCGCGCGTTCCTCCGCCTCGCGCCGGCGCTGCCGGAGTTAGAGCGCGCCAGGTCCCACACCTGGGGGCTGAACAGTTTCTTCGGTTTCGCCGCGCTGCTGCTGGACGGCGTCTGGCGAGCCGGGGCCGACCTCCTGGCCGCCGGGCTGACCCTCGCGGGGCTGCTCGTCGTGGCGGCCTGGTGGCGGCGCACCGCCTGGCAGCCGGGCGCGCGCGCCTGGGATCTCACGCTGGCGGCGACGCTGACGCTGGGGCTGTTGATCAGCCCGCACCTGTTTCTCTACGACTTGATGCTCCTGCTGTTACCGCTCGCCATCGTGTGGAGTTACTATGCTCAGGGGACAAACGACCGCGCGCTCGACGGCGGGCCGCTGCTGGCCTGGACGGCGGCGCTCTACGTCGTGACTTTTGTCGGCAGCTACTTTTCAGCCGCGCAGCAGCAATTGAGCCTGGCGCTCGGGCTTCCCCCCATCGCCTTGCAGTTGAGCGTCCCGGTGATTGCGGCCTGGGCGTGGCTGGTCAGGCATCTTGCCTATGCCCCGACGGGGGCCTCAAACCCGGCCTGAGCAATGCACATGACGGACACCGGCTCAACGGCCCGATCGAAATTCGTCTCGCTGCATGACCGGATGGTCACTGCCCTGGCTGCCTGGCTGACGCCAAAGCGCCTACAAATCTACCCGGCCGTCTTGATCCTCAGTTCGTTCATCGTGCAATTGTGGCTCTCCCTGCTAGCTGCCAGGTCAGGCACGCCGTTCTGGCTGACGATTGGGCAGGATTTCAAGGGATACTATACGGGGGGGCGATTTTTCGTAGATGGTCGCATGACCGAACTCTACGATTTTGAGGCGCAGAAAAAGTTCCAGGAGGATCTGGCCATACCTGGGAACGGGTTGCTGGCCTTCATCCACCCGCCGTTCACGGTGATCCTGTGAGCGCCATTCGCTCTGGGCGACTATGTGCGGGGTCTGTGGCTGTGGTGGGCGTGCGGGTTGGGCCTGCTAATCCTTTCAGTTTATTTGCTGCACAAAACCCTGGCCCTTCCCCAGGCAGCATCAGCCGGACGGCTGGTCTTCTTGCCCTTTCTTTTTCTGATGGGGCTGACGTGGTTTCTGTACGGGCAGAACACTCCCCTGACAGTTTTGCTGTACACATTGACCTTCCTTTTGCTCCGCCGTGGGCAGGACATGGCAAGCGGGATAGCGCTGGGGCTATTGCTTTACAAACCTCAGCTAGCCATCCCGCTCGGGATAGTCATGATCGTCAAGCGGCGTTGGCGAGCGCTGCTGGGAGTCGCGCTGAGCGCCGGCCTGTGGGGCGCCATCGGTTTTAGCCTGAGCCCGGCCGCGATGATCCAATACAGTCAAGTCAGCCCCCGCGTGTTCGACTTCCTTCTTGATACGCAGCAGCCTGATTCGAAGGTCTGGGCCGTGCACACCGCCTACGTATTCGCGCGGCTATTGTTAGGCGGCCTCTGGCCGGAGGCCGCCGCAGTGCTGGGAACTGGCTTGGCCGTCAGCGGCGCGCTGATCGTAGCGCTTGTCTGGCGTCGCGTGGACTGGAAACCTGGGACGCGCGCCTGGGACTTAAAGTTTGCGGCCACCCTGGCGCTGGGGCTGTTGATCGTCCCGTATGTGTTTGTCTACGATTTGATGTTGCTGCTCCTGCCGCTGGCTATTGCCTGGAGTCACTATCCGCGCGGCGCGGGCGACCAGCCGCTGGATGGGGGACCATTACTGGCCTGGACGATCTTGCTCTTCGGGGCGATCTTCGCCAGCGGGCACCTGGCGGCGGCCCAGCTCAGACTGTGTGATCTATTGGGATTACCCAGGATGGCCGTCCAACTGAGCGTGCCGATCATCGCGGGTTGGGCCTGGCTGGTGGCCCGCCTGGGCGCGGCGCCAATGAGGCAGGAGGCGTCGCCAGCGTGAAGGTCAGCAGCGTGGCTCAGCCGAAACTTCATTCCGTTTATGCGCGCAGCGTAAAGGCCATCGTGGCGTGGCTGACGCCTGGGCGTTTGAAAGTCTATCCCACCGCCATCGCGGCGCTGACTTTCGCGGCCTGGGGGGTGAGCCAGGCCCTTGGCCCGGGCCTGACTGATGTTTCCAAGACCATCATTGGCGCGGACTTCGCCGCCTTCTATACTGGGGGACGTTTCTTCCTCAGCGGTCGTCTGGACGAACTCTATGATTTGTCGGCTCAGAAGGATTTTCAAGCGAGCCTGGTCGCCCCTGTAATTCCAAGGGGTTTCACCGCCTTCATCAATCCCCCTTTCACCGTAGTCCTGTATGCGCCTTTTGCCTGGAGCAGTTATGGCCTGGGATTGCTCCTGTGGTGGGGCGCCGGGCTCCTGGCGCTCGCTCTTTCCCTCTACCTCCTCCACCGGGAACTGAGGCCTTCCTCTCAGCGGTCCATTCCCCGGTTGCTAGGGCTAAGCTTTCTTTTCTACCCTACCCTGGCCTGGTTTCTCTACGGACAGAATACCGCTTTCACCCTCCTGCTCTATACTTTGACCTTCGTGATGCTCCGGCGCGGACGGGACTTTACGGCGGGCCTGACGCTTGGCCTGCTGCTCTATAAGCCGCAACTGGCGATTGCTCTGAGCGTGGTGCTCTTAATTAAGCGGCGCTGGCGTGCGCTGCTGGGCGGGGCGCTTAGCGCCGGTCTATGGCTAGGCATCGGTTTTACGCTCAGTCCGGCAGCCATGTGGGAGTTTGTGCGCCTTGCTCCAGTTCTACCCGAATTCGGACGCGCCTGGATTATTCATAATTGGGGCCTGAATAGTTTCTTTGGTTTTTCGTCGCTGTTACTCGATGGCTTTTGGCGGGCCGGGGCAAACTTGCTGACGACAGGGTTAACCATCGCCGGGCTGATCACCATAGTGGCTTGGTGGTGGCGCGCCTCCTGGCAGCCGGACACACACAATTGGGATTTCAGGATGGCGGCGACACTGGCCGTGGGACTCCTGATCAGTCCGCATCTGTTTCTGTATGATTTGATGCTATTGCTGCTCCCCTTGGGTATTGTGTGGGGTTACTATTGGCAGGGGGCTGGTGACCGCCCACTTGACGGCGGGGCGTTACTGGCCTGGACGGCGATCCTCTACGTCGTCACCTTTGTTGGCAATTACTTGACGGCGGCTCAACAGCAGTTGAGTGTAATCCTGGGATTTCCAAAAATGGCTGTTCAATTGGGCACGTTGGTCATTGCGGGATGGGCGTGGCTGATTGCTCGCCTGGCGCAGCAGAGGAGATGACCGTCATGAAGATTGGCCTCATCTATCAGTCGAGACTCCTGGCTCTCCATGCGCGCCTCGTCGAGGCCATCGTGTCTTGGCTGACGCCTAAACGCTTAAGAGTCTATCCTACAGCCATCGCTGTGCTAACTTTATTGACTTGGATGGTGAGCCAGGCTATTGGCCCTGGCCTCACGGATGCTTCTTACTTTAACATTGGCATAGACTTTCAAGAATTCTACATGGGAGGGCGGTTCTTTCTCGAGGACCGCATGGAAGATCTCTACGATTTTCTTGCTCAGCAGATTTATCAGCAAAACCTGGTTGCGCCGGCACGGCAAAACACCTTTCATCCTTTTGTGTACCCGCCCTTCAGCCTTGTGTTATATCTGCCCTTCGCGTTGGGCGACTATTTGACTGGCCTCTATCTTTGGTGGGGGGCAGGATTACTGGCTCTCACGCTCTCGGTGTCTCTTCTCCGACAGGCCTTGTTTCATCCCCGCGCTCCTTCGGTGCTGCGTTTAGTGCTGACCAGCCTTCTTTTCTATCCAACACTGGCTTGGTTTATGTATGGACAAAACACTGCCTTTACCTTGCTTCTTTATGCGCTGGTGTTCATTTGGTTAAGGCGAAAGCATGACTTCGCGGCCGGCATAGCGGCCGGCCTGTTGCTCTATAAGCCGCAACTAGCGATAGCCCTGGGAGTAGTGCTGTTAATCAAATGGCGTTGGCGAGCGTTGTTGGGGATTGCAGTTGCTGGAGGGGTATTGGTGGCTATTGGTTTTTTGATCAGCCCAGCAGCGATGATCAACTTTGTGCGTCTCATCCCGCGTTTGCCTTTATTGGAGCGAATCCTAGATATATCTTGGGGAATCATTAGTTTCTTTGGTTTCTCGGCGCTTTTGCTTGATCATATTTGGCAGACGGGGGCCGATCTGCTGGCCGCGGGCCTAACGGTTGGGAGTCTTATCTATTTGGCGCTTTGGTGGCGGCGTATTTCTTGGCAACCTGGAACTCGCGTTTGGGACCTCGGATGGGCGGCAACCTTCGCCCTGGGCCTCTTAATCAGCCCTCAACTATTTTTTTACGACTTGATGCTCTTGCTTCTGCCCCTGGGGATTGTATGGAGTTACTACCTGGATGGGAGAGGCGACCGCCCATTGGATGGCGGCCCCCTCCTAGCCTGGACAGCCGTGCTCTATACGACGGCTTTCGTCGGCCCCCCCTTGTCAATGGCCCAGTTGCGACTGTTCACTGCTCTGGGGCTTCCACGCATGGCCCTTCAAGTAGGTGTGCCTGCCATCGTGGCGTGGGCGTGGGTGGTCTCTCGCCGGGCGCAAAGTTCTGCAACATCGTCAAACCCCGTCTTGGCTAATGGATAATGTATTCCTTAGCGTCTCGAGTCACACGAAGTCTCGTGGTTGTACGAATAATGATGCGTAAGACTTTGCCCTTCGTACTGATTGTGGGTCTGTTGCTTGTCACCCTGGCTCCGCTGAGCACGCCCACATTCGGCGAGTTCGACTTTTTGCGATACTGGGTCTCCACTCTTGTTCTGCTTGGGTTGTTGATGAGAGGTTACCGTGTCTGAAGAACGCATGCAATCTGACCCAAGCGACTTTCACGGACCGGCCAGCCGGACCTGGGCAATCTTTCTGATCAGCATGCTGGGGCTTTTCCTGGAGATGCTGCTCATCCGCTGGATCGGCACGGAAATCCGGATCTTCGCTTACTTGCAGAACAGCATACTCGTCGTGTGCTTCCTGGGGCTAGGGCTTGGCTGCTTCACTTGTCGCCAGCCGATCGTCTTCCGTCAGATGCTAATCCCGCTGGCTTTCCTCGTCTTGCTCTTGGCTATTCCCATAAGCCGATCAGCCTTGGGCCAGACCAGTGCATTATTAAGCACGTTGGGGGATCTGGTGATCTGGGGCCCGACCAATCTGGTGATCCGGGGCTCAGCCGTCAGCCGCAATCTTTGGGCGACCCTCTTCGCCATTGTCTTGGGACTGGGGATAACCTATTGTGTCCTAAGGTTGATGGTTGACATCTTCGTCCCTATTGGCCGATTGTTGGGGCGCCTGATGGATGACCATCCCAACATCATCTGGGCCTACTCGGCGAATGTGGCCGGCAGCCTTCTGGGAACCTGGCTTTTTGTCTTCCTGAGCCTGGCTTATCAACCTCCCGTGACCTGGTTTGTGGTTGTAGGAGTTCTGGTCTTTTTCTTCCTGGACAGGGCCGGCCGCAACACGACGGTCAACCGTGCCCTGCTCATTGGCATCGCAGTCCTTTCATGGCTGGCGGGGTGGGAGCCAGGTTCACTCGACGTCGCCTGGTCCCCCTATCAAAAACTCGTCCTCAGAGAAGCGGAGCGTGAACGAGAGGCCGGCGAGTATGTGGTCGCGGTAAACAACACGGGCTACCAGGCCATGATTGATTTGAGTGAGGCGCAGACTACGGCGGATCCTGAACGCTACCCGCCTGTGATGAACGGTCTTAGCCAGTACGACATCCCATTATTGCTGCACCCGAACCCCCGAACTTATCTGATTGTCGGAGCAGGCGCCGGCAATGATGCCGCCGGAGGGCTCCGCCACGATGTCGAAGAAGTCACCGCCGTGGAGATTGATCCCGCCATTATTATGCTGGGGCGCAACTACCATCCTGAAAGACCCTACAGCGCGACTGCGGTACAAGTCGTCAACGACGACGCGCGCTCTTTTTTCGCCACTAGCGCCAAAAGATTTGACGTGATTTCTTTTGGACTCTTAGACTCTCACACCACCACGGCCATGACCAACGCCCGATTGGATCACTATGTCTACACTCGGGAAAGCATCGCCCAGGCTAAATCGCTGCTGGCCGACGGCGGAATTATGGTTCTCAGCTTTTGGGCCCAGAAGCCCTATATCGCTGACCGTATGGCGAGAGTCCTCCGGGATGTCTTTGATGAAGAGCCTATCGTTTTTTTCATGCCGCGTGGCAATTATGGCTGGGGAGGCGTCATGTTTATCACTGGTGATCTGGCCACGGCTAGACAGCAAATCGCTCAGAATCGGAGACTGGCTGCGCTCATAGACGAGTTACAACGGACCTACCCCCTATCTCTGCCGTACACGACAAAAGTTGCTACCGATGACTGGCCCTACATTTATCTGGAACAACCCAGAATACCCGCTCTCTACTGGCTTCTGGCAGGATTGATGTTCCTGATTCTTGTCCAGAGCCTAAGACGCTGGCGCGCCTCTAGTCTGGTCGCTCAGTGGAATCGCACACATTGGCATTTCTTCTTTCTCGGCGCTGCCTTTCTCCTGCTGGAAGTGCAGAACATCAGCAAGGCTTCTGTGGTCCTGGGCAATACCTGGCAGGTCAATGCGGTGATTGTTTCCGGGGTGCTCGCCATGATCCTGTTGGCAAATTTGTTGGCGCACCGATTCCCCACGATGCCATTAAGCGTAGTCTACGCGGCTCTCATAGGTATCTGCCTGGTCCTGTACTTTGTTGACCTCGCGCAGTTTGCCTTCTTGCCTTATCCTACCAAGGCGCTTATCATCGGCGGTCTGACGGCCCTGCCGATGCTTTTCAGCGGCATGATCTTTATCCGCTCTTTCGCCAGCGCGGCGGGAAAGGACGCCGCTCTGGGGGCAAACCTGATCGGGGCGCTGGTGGGCGCGCTGCTTCAGTCAGTCACCTTCGTGACAGGGATCAAGGCGCTGCTCCTGATCGTAGCAGGGTTCTACGGCCTCTCGCTGCTCACCCGGCGCGACATATTGGCACATGAACAGATTCAGCGCCGGCCAATTGAGGTGTGACCGTTGAATGATGATGCAGGAGCAGGTGAGCCTGTACATCATTGACCCATCGCGGGCGCACGAAGTCGTGGAAGTCATCCTGGGGACCGACTACGCCGGGGTCTTGGTTAGCGATTGCTTCCTGGCCTATGACCCGCTTTACTATTTTTCTTGGCAAGCCCAAAATGGAAATGTCCAACACGGCAAGGGCAAGGTGTGGCAGTGATGAAGGGACGGCGATAAGATGGGCCAGTAATTATACGAAGTCTACTTCGTCGCCAATCGCGATGCGGTCGAGAAAGTCGGGGGAGGTTTCGAGGACGTAGCGAGCCGGAGCGGGTGAGGCATAATAAGGCCGCCAGGGCTTCGCCAGCTGGGCGCTGGTGACCCGGCCCTGGCTGTTGATCCAGACCGCCGCAATTGGGAAGAAGACAAAGAACATGTGGATAGAGGAATTCACGATCGTGTCCATCTCCTCGACCAGGATCAGCGCTTCGCCTGACGCCAGGCCCCGCCGGAACTGGAGGCCGCGCAGCCGGCAGAGGCTGCTGCTGCACCAGCGGGCCGATGCGACGAGCACTTCGCCCGTGCCCCGGCGGACCACTTTGACGTGGGATTTAGGCTTCATCGTCTTCTCCGCGAGTCTCCAATAGGATTTGCGTACCCGTTACCTTTTTAGAAGTAGATAGATATAGCATGAAGACCAGTTTACTCTTGAGCGTTTGGAATGCCAAGTTGCGACGAGTGATGCACGCCTTTGCCTGTGGTTTGTTTTTCGTTTTAATCGCCGGCCTCGTGGCCGCCTGCGGTGTGCCCACGCCGGAGGTCATCGTCGTGACGCAGCTCGTGACGACCACGCCGCTGCCCACCTATACTCCCTATCCGCCTTACCCGACATACACGCCTTATCCCACGTATACGCTGGTCCCCACAAAGGAATCGCCGACGGACACGCCGCTGCAGACCAAGACGGCCGCGCCTGTGACGGAAACGCCTACGGCGACGGCCACCCGCCGCCCGGTCACGGCGGCCACCCGGGCGCCGACGGCCACGCCCTCGCCGACCGCAACCAGCCGGGGCGGCCAATTTTCGTCCGGGCCGGTGACCGCCCACGGGGTGACAGGGACGTTCCGGCTGGAGGCGCGCCGGCTGACCTTTGCGCCGAACGAGAGAATCTGGTTCCGCTTTACCGTGACCAATAACACCGACGCCGTGCTGTCGTACGGATTTCTCGGCGTCGCGATCGGCAACGGCAACTTCCATACCAGTTGGAAGGGAGCTTCGCTGGCGCCGAAGGGCCAGGCCAACAGCACACTCAACTGGCGGGATAACCTCACGATTGCGGCGCCAGGGACCTATGCGCTCACACTGTCAATGTGTTTTTCAGAGGTCGCGGTCTGTTTGGGGAGCAGCGGCGATTGGGCCAGCTTGTCGTCTGGACTCACGGTGATTATTCAATAGAAGGGTTGAACGCTTTGAGGCGGATATCACAGCTCCCACGACGGCAACGAGGTTGTCACAACCGGGGTGAGCGATGAGCACGAAGCAGATTGCCCAACCATCATCAGCCGTGACCCGACGGAGATAGGGCAGGAATATGTGGCATAAACATCTTTTTCTCTCGTCAGATCATTCTTCTGCGCTTCGCCGCACGCGACGATCGGCGGCTGTGTTACTGATCCTCGGCAGTTTGCTGTTCACCCCCCTGGTGCAGCCGCCGGTCAACGCTGTGGATGTTCCCACCCCGCTCACGCCCGCCGACGGAGCGATGACGACGGCGGCAGAGGAAGTTGGGCGATGGTAATCTTAACAACCTTGCGGGCACGTTGGGGCGCTTTGCTTCTGGCCATGGGCGCAGCGAGTGTTCTTTACCTGGCCACGCCCGCTCCGGCGCACGCCCAGCCCTCGTGCAACATCGGCGACAAGGTGGCTTGTGTTTACCTGACCGGTAATGTGTCGAGCCAAACGTGGTATTCCGACACCATTTACGTGCTGCAAGATGTGGGCATCCCCGCCACCGCTACGGTCTACGTGGAGGCCGGAACCATCATCAAAATCTACACGGCCCCTATCCTTGACCCTGACCCGGGTCGGCGGGCGGGTTTGTACATTACCGGCACCCTGATCCTGTCGGGCACGGCGGGCAACGAGGTGGTGTTCACTTCTTATCGAGATGACACTTATGGGGGTGACACCAATGGTGATGACATCATCACCCAACCCCTCCCGGGCGATTACCGTGAAATTCGCATCACCCAGAGTTCGCACAATTTCCACGACGCCATTGTGCGCTATGGGTATTACGGCCTGCGGGTTTACAACGACGGGGGGAGCGCCATCGCCCCGCCCATCACTAATGTCAACTTCAATAACAACTATTTCGGCCTGATGTTGTGGACGGCCAAAGCCGGCGACATCACTTCCACGGTTTCCGACTGCACCTTTTCTTATAATCTTTATGGGCTGGGCACGGGCACGGCCTATCCTGCTACGACTACGGCCATAGGGGCCTCACGGCCTTATCTGGCCAATAACACATTCCATAACCATGATGAGAATGCGATTGGCACAGGTTTTACCTCGCCCAGTTTCCCTATCTATCTGGACGGCACGGGGTTCCCCACCTATAGCGGCAACACCTTCGCCAGCACTAATCGCCACTCGGCTATTGCGCTCGGTGGGCATTTCCTCGCCAGTGGCACGTGGGAGAAAGTGCCTGTGTCCACGCAGATCGTCCCGGAGGGCTACCTGCCGTATGTGGTCTATGGGAATGTAGTGGGCTATAACCTGCCCGGTTATCACCTGCCTGGTTATCCCCCGTCTGGTACCCAGGACGTCCCCAACCGTTACGCCGACTTCCACATTTACCCATCCTCGACCATCACGGTCCCAGCGGGCACGATCTTCAAGTTTTATTACGACCCGGCCAGGCCGGCTGCACTGCGCTATATGCATGTGGGAGGCAGACTGGACCTGGGAAGCACCGACAACAACCGCGTGGTGTTCACCTCCTACCGCGATGACACCTACGGGGGCGACACCAACAACGATGGCAACACCAATCCGCCCGCGCTGGACAACTGGCACAGCGTCATCATCACCAACAGCACTACCACGGTGGATTACACCCTGTTCCGCTATGCCCGCGCCGGCCTACAAATCGCCAACTGGGGGGCCGCCGACATCGCCCCTGCCGTCCTGAGCAACACGTTCGAGTACAACAAGAGCGGGGTCTATCTGCTTATCGGCCGGACGGGCGTGGCCGATATCCTTTCCACCATCCAGGGCAACTTGTTCGTCAACAACACTTATGGCCTGCACACCGATATCTACACCCGTGCCCTCCCCATACTCCCCTCCGGGGCCTCGCGTCCGGTAGTAATAGACAACCAATTCAACCTCAACACAGGCTTCCCGGTGTTCCTTAACGGCACGGGTTTCCCTACCTACAACAACAACACCTTCTCCGGCAACATTCACCTGGCTATTGGCCTGGGCGGATATTTTATGAACTCTGGCGCCTGGGAACTGGTGAACGGCTCGCCACAGCAGAATGTGGATATACCTTACGCAGTGGCCCTGAACACGGTGATTGGCCCCGTCAACTGCGTCAACGCCCAGAACCAACCCGTCCCCTGCGCCGACGTAGACACCGTGACCGTGCTACCCAACACCATCTTCAAGTTCGATACGAGCAAGGGTCTGACTATTGACGCCTATGGGGATCTGGACCTGACCAGCACCTCCGCGGCGGATCGAGTGGTGTTTACCTCATACAAGGACGACACTTACGGGGGCGACACCAACGCCGATGGCGCAGCCACCACCCCGGCCAAGAGCAACTGGCACGCGGTGGTGTTCTCCGCCAAGCAGCTCCAGCCGGTAGGCCTGACCAAACAGTTCGCGTATGCGCTGGTCAAGTATTCGGCGTTTGGGGTGCGCGTGGAATATGAAGGCCCGGCCAGCGGCAACTTTCTCCCAGAGGTTGCCAACTCGACGTTTGAGGAGAACGGTTACGGCGCCTATCTGTTCATCAAGAGTTCCGGCGACATCAACTCCAGCATCCACGACAACCTGTTCAAGAACAATGTCTACGGCCTGGGCACGGGCATTTCCAGCCCGAGCGTCATCGGGGTGTCGCGCCCCCTGGTGTACGGCAACGCGTTCGACTCGCACACGCAGTTCCCCATCGTGCTGGGCGGTTCGGCCTTCCCGGTGTATTCCAGCACGACCAATGTGTTTGTGAACAACGGCTATCCGGCGGTGGCCCTGGGCGGCACCTTCAACTGCGGCGGCCAGAACTGCACCGGCTGGAACGAGGTGTACAATGGCAACACAGGGATTCGGCTGCCTTACGTGGTCATCACCGATGTGGTCATTGGGGTGACCACCACCGTCAACCTGCCGGCAGGCACCATCGTCAAGTTCAAGACCATCGGCTGCACGGGTGCGAACCAGGGCGGACGTTGCGCTATGACGGTGAACGGCGAACTGGCGGTGCAGGGTACCCCGAGCGATCCAGTGATCTTCACCTCGTTCAAGGACGACAGCAGCGGGGGCGACACCAACAACGACGGCAGCGCCACCACGCCCAGCCGCACGGACTGGTACGCGCTCACGCTGGCCAGCAGCGGCCTCACCCCGCCGGCCCAGGGCGGCTACACCTTCGATTACGCGGTGATCAAATACGCCCTGGCGGGCCTGCGCATCCGCGCCTCCAGCGCTGCCAATGTGTCCCCTCCCGTGGCCAATAACACGTTCACGGAAAATGGAGTCGGCCTGTCGTTCCTCATCGAGGGCGCGGGCAACATCTTCTCGCCCGTGAGCAATAACATTTTCCTCAACAACAACGGCGCGGTGCAGGCTGCCAAAACTGGCAGTAACACAGGCCAGGTGCTTTCTGCCTTTAGCGGTAATGATTTCTACGGGAGCAAGACCACCGGCAACGGCATCACGGTCACGGTGGGGAACAACACGGTGGTGACCGTTACTGGCAACTATTGGGGAAGCCCCACCGGCCCTTTCCACGCCACGCTCAACCCCTCTGGCCAGGGCGTAGTGGTGACAAACACCGTGGGCAATACCATCATCTTGGATACATGGGGCGCCAGCCCGAATCAGGCGGGCCTGACCTACGCCATCCAGGGCCGGGTGGAGCTGACCGGCTCGACGCCGCTGGTGCCGTTGCCGTTGGCGGGGGTGACGCTCCTGCTTAACACCGGGGCTTTTACTACCACCACCCAAACCGGTGATTACAACTTCTATGGCCTGAGCGGCGGTACGTACGTGGTTCAGCCTCTGTTGAGCGGCTACACCTTCAACCCGGTCACGCGCACGGTGATGATCGCGGGCAGCGACGGCAACGGGGTGGACTTTATCGCCACGCCAGTTGTTGGGACGCGCTACAACGTCTCCGGGCAGGTACGCGACCAGGACGGCAACCCGCTGGCCGATGTGCTGGTTTGCACCCTGGAAGGTAGCGCGGCGGCGCTGACCGACGCCGCTGGCAATTACACCCTCAGCCTGCTGCCCGGCATGTACACCCTGAAGGCAGTAAAATCGGGCTACGCGTTTGCGCCCGTTACGCGGTCGGTGACGGTGGTGGACGTTGCCATCACCGGTCAGAACTTCCAGGAGGCGACGTACGTTTACCTGCCCTTGATCAAGCGCTGAATGGGCGGGCCAGCTAAAGAATAAAGAGAGAAAGTGCGTGTTGCCTTCTCTCTCTTTCTTTGCGGCTTTGTAACTGACTTGAAACAGATTACGATCTCTACTTGCCGCTGATCACCCGGTGGGACCCGAGCCGGCCGCTGGACAGTTGATCAGGCTGAGGGCCGTTAAGTCATATTGATCTGGTCTCGTCTTCACTCTACACTTACGATCATGCAAGGAGCGACAAAGTGACCGAATTCACGCATTTTCAAATCTACGATCTCCTCAACCGGCCCGGCCCCTTGTGGCTAGCCAAGATTGACCTGAGCGGGGCGGTCCTCAGCCGCGCGCATCTGGCGACGGCCGATCTCACCGGGGCCAATCTGAGCGCGGCCGACTTGCGCGGCGCCAACCTCAACGGCGCCAAGCTGCGCGGGGCCAAGCTGCACGGCGCGAACCTCGTCGGGGCCAACCTCAGCTGGGCCGACCTGAGCTGGGCGGACTTGAGCGGCGCCGACCTGTCCCAGGCCGATCTGACCAGCGCCATCCTGCGCGCGGTTGATCTCCGGGGCGCTAAACTGACCGAGACGCAATTCCGGGGCGCCAACCTGACCGAGGTCAACCTGGAAGGCGTCAATCTCAGGGAGGCGCAGTTGAGCGGGGCGATCATGCCGGATGGGTCGCGGCACGAGTAGCCCGAGGCGATCGGCGCAAGACTCGCCGCGGCGGCAGGCATGGCGCGAAGCGCGCCCGCCTGCAAAAGCAGCCTGCGCCGGAAGAACAGCCTGAAGCGGAAAATTGCGGGCCTGCCAACAGGCAAAGCCCGCTTCAAATAACATCAATCGAAAGGGATTATTCAATGTCAACACCACCATCCACATCGCCGTCAGCGCCGCCCTCCACGCCGCCCGCCGAACCAAAACCGAAAGCGCCCAGGAATAAGTACGCCCAGTCGAGCCTCGTGTTCGGCGTCGCCGCCATGCTCGCGCTGCAAATCAGCCAGCGAGCGGTGCTTGCCCTGGTCGTGGGCCTGATCCTGAGCCTGATCGGCATCGGGACCGGCTGGCTGGGGTATCAGGCCTCGCGGGAGCTGATGCGGGGGCGCAACTGGGCGATTGCCGGGATGATTATCGGCGGCATCGCCCTGTTGGTGTCCATCGCGCAGTTCTTCCGTTAAAAGACCTTTAGGGTCTCGCAGACCCTAAAGGTCTGGCTGATTGCGACCTCTCTTCTGACTTAGCGCACTGGCGCTTGCGCTGGTGCGCTAAGTGTCTGTCTCTACTCCGAAGGCAGGAGCCGCACTTCGTCAAAATAGCCGTCGAGCGAGGTTTGCTGTTCGGCGTAGTAGCCGATGGTCAGCCCGCACGGGTCGGCGAGGAGGGAGAGCGAAGGGCCGAGGGGTTGGCCGTCCACGTAGATGGCGATCTTCTTCGCCGCGCCCACCTGGCCCGGCCCCTGGCCGACGTCGGTCACCCGGAAGGCCACCGTGGCTAACTGGTGGAAGTCGTAGGGAAGCGGCCCGAAGTTCTGGTAGCCCTCGGGCATGGTCAGGCGCGAGGTGATCTGCGAGGCCAGCCGCCCGCTCGTGTTGCCGCCTTCAAAGCGCACCTCCAGGAAGCCGTTTCCAGATACGCGGGTCAGCGCGAGGCCGAGGCTCAGGTAGGCGGTGCGCGGATTGGCGTCGAAGACTCCCGCATCGTCTAAAGCCACGCGCGCCTCCACCGCCTTGTAGCAGGCGCTGGCTTCCTCCACGAGGCTGTGGCTCTGGTCGCCCTCCAGCGATACGAAGACCGAGAGATGGCCGTCCCGGCCTTCGGTGAAGAACTGTTCTTCGGCCTGCAGGCAACCGTTCGGCGCAGGCAGCGGGGTGGGCATCGGCTCGCCGGGGAAGGCCGGCCCGGTCTGCAGGCGCCAGCGGCTCGCGTCGAGGCAGTTGTCGTCGAAATCGTCGTACACGGCCAGCGCCGAGATGGGGAAAGGGGTGAGCGTCGCCTGGGGCCTGGAGGTCGGGACAGGTGATGCTCCTTCGGTCGCCGTCGGAGCCTCGGTCGGCGTCGGCGGCAGGGACGTAACGGTCGCTGGAGGAGCAGGCGAGGGGGCGTCCGTGGAGGGCTGGAGCGTCGGCGAGGCGGGCGGCGCCGTGGTGGACAAAATCGTCGCCGCCACGCTGGGAGTAGGAGGCGGGGACGGAGGGGTGCGGGACGCCAGCAGCGCGACGATCACGATGGCGGACACGGCGATGACGACGACGCCAATCACGGCATAGCGCGCCACCGGCCCGCCTTCGCTAACGGTGGTGGTCGTGGTCGTCGTCGTGGTGGTGGTCGAATCGCGCCCGACGACGTCACCGCCGACGGTGAGATTGCCCTCGTTGTTGATGTCAACGCCGCTGTCGTTGTCTGTGTCCGGCATGATGTATTGGCCCAAGAAAACCAGTTTTCCTAGAAACCGGGTTTCGCCTGGGCGCTTATTCTAACACTGTGTTCGCCGCGGGCAAGTAAGGGCGATGCATTCGCGGCTCGACGGCCAGTTTGGCGGCGGGCTGAAGCGCGAATGCTTTGCCCCTGCAGGACAATCGAATGATGAAACACACGTTAATCGGCGATGTATTGAAGACCTGGCTCTGGCGCTGGGGGCCGGCGTTCGGGATCATGGCGGCCATCTTCACGGCCTCGTCGTTTTCCAAGAGCGAGGTGCCTGACTTTGGCATTTGGGATTGGGTGGTGAAGAAAAGCGGCCACCTCCTGGGGTACAGCCTGCTGGGCGCAGCTTACTTGCGCGGGTTGGCCAACGGCGGGCGCCCCACGCTGCGCCAGGCGCTCTTCGCCATCTGCCTGGCCGGGCTGTACGGCGTGACCGACGAGTTTCACCAGTCGTTTGTGGCCGGACGGGGGGCAAGGCCCACCGACGTGCTGATTGATACACTGGGGGCTGTGATTGGCGCGGGGGCGTGGGGGTATGGGAGGCGCCGCTGAGGGTCGGGGCGTCAGGGATTACACGCTTTGTAGCGACTTCAGACGCGCTTGCCTGCAGACGACTTTAGTCGTCACGACGAGATCATGATCTGCTGCTTATTCAAACTCCAGCTCTGACATATCCTCTTCCGTCCATTCGCTCACCGAGATTAACTCGATTTCCCCGAACATCTGCTCCTGCCGGGCCTCGACCTTGCGGCGCTTGACGAGTTCGAGGACGGCCAGGAAGGCGACGAGGATTTCCATCCGGCTCGCCGCGTTCTCCAGCAGCTTCTGAAAACTGATCCGGGGTGAGGCCCGCAGGGAGCGGGCGATGAGGCGAATCTGGTCGCGGATGGTGACCCGGTGCGGCGCGACGACCGTGCCGAGCGCCGGTTTGTCCGGCGCGACGGCCAGCGCGCGGCGCAGCGCTTCGAGCAGGGCCAGCGGGGTGAGGCCGCGCATGTCGAGCATGGGCTTCCGACCGAAGTCCCCTGCTTTGGGCGGGGGCGCGAGCCGCAGGTAGGTGCGCAGCCCCGCTTCGGCCCGTTCGTGCAGCGCGCCTGCAATTTCCTTGTAGCGTTTGTAAGCCAGCAGTTGCCGCGCCAGCTCGTCGCCGGGGTCTTCTTCGTCCGGCTGGCGCTCAGGGGGGCGGGGCAGGAGCGCTTCGCTTTTGATGAGCAGCAGGCGCGCGGCGACGACGAGAAAATCTGCGATGTCGGCGATGTTCAGGCGCTCGAGGATCTTGAGGTAGGCCAGGAACTGGTCGGTGACCTGCGCCAGCGAGACCCTGGTGATGTCGAGTTCTTCACGCTCGATGAGCTGCAGGAGCAGGTCGAGCGGGCCTTCGAAGATGGAGAGCTGGACAGTGTAGTTGGACGAGGCAGGCATGCGGGCTTACCTGGCCAGGTACGCAGCCAGTAGGCCGCCAACGACGAGCACGCCGAGGAGGATGACGCCGACGGCGAGGTAGGTCATGATCTGCCGCTCACGGGCGGCGCGGCGCGCGGTGGCCTCACGGATTCCTTTCTGGCGCTGCTGCTCGGCTTCCATCATCTGTGCCATGCGGCGCTGGGCGGCTTCTTCCTCCGCCGCTTTGATGGCCTTGACCGAGTCGCGCTGCTGGGCCTGGTAGGCCGGCGTGCCGAGTTGCCAGCGCTCGCTCAGGTAGGCCAGCGCGTCGAGCGGGCTGCCGCACGCGGCGCAATGTTCCAGCCCGCTCCAGTTTTTGACCTGGCAGGTGGGGCAGTAGCGGACGAGCGCGGAACTGCAATTCTCGCAATGCTCCGCGTCAGCCGGATTCAGGTGCTCGCATTCGGGGCAGAGCATCCCGTCGAGGGTGTTCGCCGTCCCGCAAAACCGGCAGACGACCTGGCCGTCAGGTTGAAGCGTCAGTCCGGCGCCGCCGCAGTTGGAGCAGGCGATTTCGTGCAGGCCGTGGTGGGCGTGCCGCCCGGCCGGCTGCGGAACAGGCGCCGGGACAGGAGGCCGCCGCGCTGGCGCGGGCTCCGGTTTACGCGATTGAGCCGGGGCGGGTTGGGGCCTGGTCCCTTCGGCGGGGCGGGGAGAAGCCGCCGGCCGCCCCAGCCCGAGCGTGCTCAATGCTTCCACGAGCGCGCCGGCGCTCGCAAAGCGATCACCTGGCTTCTTGGCCATCGCGCGTGCAAGCACGGCGCTGCACCCGCCGGGCAGGCCGAAGCGGAGCGCGTCGAGCAATGGCACCGGCTCGGTCACATGTTTGAGCATCAACCCGACGGGTGTCTCGGCCTCGTAGGGATGCTGGCCGGTGAGCATTTCGTAGATGATGACGCCCAGGGTGTAGAGGTCGCTGCGATGGTCGAGGCCTTTCACGCCCATGGCCTGTTCGGGGCTCATGTACTCGGGCGTGCCAACCATCATGCCGGTGCCGGTGAGGGCGGAGGATTCCTGGGCGAGTTTGGCGATGCCGAAGTCGGAAAGATAAGCGCTGCCGTCGGCGTCGAAGATGATGTTCCCCGGCTTGAGGTCGCGATGGATGACGCCGCGTTTGTGGGCGGCGTCGAGCGCGGCGGCGATGCGCTGAATGATCGGGACGACCTGCGCCAGCGGCATAGGCTTTTCGGCGATGCGGTTTTCGAGCGTGCCGCCAGGCAGGTAGCGCATGACGAGAAAGGGCTGGTCGCCCTGCTGGCCGAAATCGTAGACCGGGACGATGTAAGGGTGTTCGAGGCGCGCGATGACCTGCGCCTCGCGCTCGAAGCGGACGCGAAACTGTGGGTCGTGGGTGAACTGGCTCGGGAGGACTTTGACGGCGACCTGCCGGTTAAACGAGGGATCGCGGGCGAGGTAGACCGTCGCCATCCCGCCCCGGCCCAACTCGCGGGTGATCTCGTAGCGGCCGATTTTCGATGCGCTCATGCGAGCTATTTTAATGCAGATTGCAGATGGCGAATAGCAGATGGCGGATGGCGAAGAGCGGATAGCGTGACTCCTGGGACGGGCTATCGGCCATCCGCCATAGGTTATCTGCTGCTCATGGCCGCGGCTCGAGGAGGCGATAGAGAAATCCGTTCATCCAGATTTCCCTCTTAGGCTGGTAGTTCGCGCCGATGGCCTGGAGGACGGGCGGCGGGTAGAACTGCGCGCGGAAGATGACCAGCCCGAAGGCTTTGCGGTTGATCATCTCGATTTCCTGCGCCGGGTCGAACAGCCCGGCCTGGTACATGACGAGCTGAGGGAAAGCGTTAGTCACGACCGGCTTGCCGGCGACGAACATGAACCCCGCTTCCTCGGAGAACACCGGGCCGGGGGCGGCGCGCGCCAGCTCGGCGATCTGGGTTCCGGCGGCGTGATCGGCGCGGGTGGGGCGCGGCCCGAGCTGGGTGTAGCCCTGCGAGTCGTAGTAACCCCGCGCACCCGAGACGCCCAGCGCGCGCGCGACCGGTTCGTAGATTGGCCCCTCCGTGTAGAGGTGCAGCGTCAGATAAGTCTGGGCCAGGTAGAGCAGAGGGATGGCGAGCGCGGCGGCCGTCGCCCAACGTCCGCTTTTGTTCCTTGACCACTCCCACAGTCTCGCCAGCGCAACCCCGGAGAAAACGCACGCGGCCGCCGTCGCCGTGACAAAATAGGCCTCGCCCGCGCCGAACTTGCCGGAGAGCGCGCCGTTGGCGGCGGCGAAGGCGAACCACACGGCGTAGGCCGAGAGGCGCGTGAAATAGATTTCATAAACCAGGCGCGCGGCGGCGACGGTCGCGATGACGAGGTGCAGGCTGGCCCACTGCTGATACAGGCTCACCGCTTGCCCTGCGTCGTAGGCGTTGATGTTGGCCCGGATGATGCTGGTATACCACCACCCCTCCGTGGCGAGGTTGATCCACAGGAAGATCCCGCCCGCGACGAGGGTCAGCCCGACGCCCGTCAGAACGGCGCGCCGCGGCCCACGCAGGAACAGGAACCCGAAGGCCGCCAGGGCGGTGGCCAGGGCGAGTTGCTTGGTATACCCCGCGCAGAGCACAAACACCAGGCCAGACCAGAGGGCTTTGTCGTTTGGCTCAGGGTCGTCGAGTTGAGCCAGCGCCACGATCGCCAGCGCCTCGAACATGACCATCGTCATGTGCTGGCGGAAGAGCGGCCCGATGTGGAAGGTGTAGTTGGAGGCCAGGAAGGTCAGGCCGGAGAGCAAGGCGATGACCTTGTTCCCGCTCGCCCGCTGGACTCCCCAGCCGATGGCCCCGGCTGCGATGAGCGAGGCGATAAAGCTGACCAGTCGCCCGGTCCACATCTGCGCCCCAAAAATCCAGATGAGCGGGACGACGAGGAGGTGAAAGAGCGGGGGATAAATGGAGCTGTAAAAAGGGAAGACCTGGCTGTCTTGATACGGCCACTGCCCTTGCGCGTGCAGGACGGCGTCGTAAAGCTCGAAGCCTTCTCCCTGGTCGTAGTCGAAAGGGAAACGCAGGAGCGAGGCGGAGTAGTGGACGTAGACGAGGAACTGGCCGAGCAGGGCGAGCGCAGCGAAGACAAACAGCGCGGCGCTGACCCAACGCCAGCGCGGGTGAAGATGAGGCCTCCCCGATTTCCAGTCGCGCAGCGCAACGCTCATGCGGGGCGATGGCCGAGCGGCAGGAGTGAAGCGCCGAATAACATCAACAACCCGCCCGCCCCGAGGGCCTGCCGCTGCGCCGGTCCGAGGCCGGCGAATGCGCCCGCGCCGATGAGGTCAACGCCGAGTGCGGCGAGGGACAGCATCACGCCGGCGGCCAGGATGAGCCAGCCGAGTTGGCGTTTGGTGAGAGGGGTCTCGGGGAGCATCGGCGGGATTATAACATCCTGGACCATCCCGCAACTTACCGCCGGATGGCGCGTATGAACCTGTGAGGACACATCGAGAGGTAACGGTTATGCCTGGAAGTCTCAGCCCCACTCAATTCGAGCGCAACTGGGCGATGCTGGCGCACCTGACGGCGCTGCTCACGCTCGTCGTCGGCCTGTCCACCGGCGGCCTGGGGGCGGTGGCGGCGCTGTTGGTCCCGCTGGGGATGTATGTGTATTTCCGCGAACGCTCGCCCTACGTGGCTTTTCACGCCCTTCAAGCCACGGCGTTTCAGTCCTTCACGGGGATCGCGTTTGTGCTTATGGCTGCGCTGGGAAGCGTCGTCATCGCCGGAGCGTGGGTGATTACGGTTGCGTTGAGCTTTGTCCTGGTCGGCCTGCTGCTGGTGCCGGCGTCGCTCGTCGTCACGATTGTGCTGGCCGCCGGTCTGCTGGCGCTGCCCGTGGCCGCCCTGGTTTACGCTGTGCGCGGCGCTTACCTGACGTATCAGGGTTTGCCCTTCGATTATCCGTGGGTCGGAGCATTGGCGAGGCGGACGATGGAGGCGCCGGTGGTTTCGCCTGTGAGTAGTTTATAATTCCCCGCATGTCCTGCCCCCCTCGTCTGAGTCAACCACCGCGCGCGGCCGGCGGCATATCCCGGCGCGATGGCTAACGCCGCGCGGCCGGCCGCGCCGGATGTAGACCGCTTCAGGTGGCTGGCTTTGACCGCCTCCCTGATCACCTATCTGCTGATTGTCGTCGGCGCGATAGTGCGGGTCACCGGCTCCGGACCAGGATGCGGCGGGCACTGGCCGCTGTGTAACGGCCAGTTCTTCCCGCCTCTGACCTCCTGGCCGGTCTTCATTGCGTTATCACATCGTATCCTCGTCGCGTTGGCTGCGCCGCTGATCTTCGGCACGGCATGGGCGGCCTGGCGCAGCTTTCGACGCGTGCGCTGGATCGTCTGGCCCGCGCTGCTGGCGCTGGCGCAGTTCGCTATTCAAGTCCTGTTAGGGGCGGCGACCGTCGCGACGGCGCTCAGCCCGGCGATCGTCGCCATCCACCTGGCCAGCGCCCTGCTGGCGCTCGCGTTTTTGCTCATCGTCACCGTCGTCGCGTTCCAGCTCAAAAACGATCCGCGTCTCGGCGATTCGCTTTTGTACTTTGACGCAGTGAGCCGGCAGGTTGGAATAGCGGCCCTGGGTGTGTATGCGCTGATCGTCACGGGGGCGCTGGTCACGGCGAACCGCGCGGGCGCGGCGTGCGAGGGCTGGCCGCTGTGCAGCGGTTCGTTGGCGCCTGACACGGTATCGGGACTCTGGCACATGGGACACCGGTATGCGTCGGGCGTGGTCGGCATCATGCTGGCGGTCTCGGTCGCGCAGGCCTGGCGGCTGAGGCGCGAAAATGCGCCAGTGGTCGTCGCCGCCACGGTCACGGGCCTGTCCTTCGGCGGCCAGGTTGTCGTCGGCGCACAGGATGTCTTGTACGGGCTGCCCGCCTTCCTCAATGGTCTGCACGTCGCCCTGGCGGCGGCGGTATGGGCAGGCATGGTCGTCTTTGCCGTGCTGGCCATGCAGTACGTCCGGCTCTCGCCGCTCAAGTTTGCAGTTCCGGCCTCGGCGCGTGCTCAGCCCGGGTGGATGGCCGCCTTCGCGGCTCACTTCATCAAGCTCCGTCCGTAACATCTCATCGCCGCGGCGATTTTTGGCTTCGGAGTGTATAATTCGCCTGCCGCCCGCCGGGCGCTCCGCACGGGCGGCGCGAAACTCAAAACCCGTCCGACGCCGTGGGCGGACTAAGGAGGAGACTCTTTGTTGCGTCGCTATCTGCCTTCCATACTTTTTTTGTTCGTCTTGCTTGTCGCCGGTGGTTCGGCGGTTTACTTCACGAGCCAGCCTTCGTACTCGACCAGCGGCCTGGCGGCCCAGGTCGCCAAAGTGCGCGGCTACTACGTCCCCACCTTCACCCTGGACGCCCAGGGACAGACGATGGGCCTGATCTTTGTAGGCAGCGTGGTCGGCATCCTTGTGTTGACGATCGGCCTGGGCGCGGGTTTAGCCATCGCTTTCAATCAATTTACTAAAGTGCAACTGGCGCCGACGGGCAGCGCCCAGGCGGCGCCCAGGCCGCCCGCCGAGCGAGCCTCGAAATCCGGCGCAGCGCCCTCGGTGTTTTTGTCGGATCAGCGCTCGCTAACTATCTTCTGGGTTTCGCTCATCGTCCTGGGGATTGCCTTGATGGTCATCCGTTACTGGGGCAAGTCGCTGGGGACGCTCCCCAGCCTGT
>Ga0209342_10001844_pt1 | contig 23341 bp, 15 predicted proteins | sample RifCSP16_2_FD_184023 | JGI IMG/M metagenome (GOLD analysis project Ga0209342, IMG submission 184023) | Soil microbial communities from Rifle, Colorado - Rifle CSP2_sed 16_2 (SPAdes) (version 2) | ecosystem: Environmental > Terrestrial > Deep subsurface > Rock core/Sediment | place: Rifle... | reverse complement strand
AACGCAAAGCCTTGCCGCTGTGCGGGGAGGGTTCGGCCGCCCGGCCCTTTGCGCCCCCCCGTTCGTCTGCGACCTGCGGGGCGAGAGGGAGCAGCAGCTTCTGTCCGAGGCGGAAGGGGCCTTGGGCGATTTCGTCGCGAGGAACGGGCTTAAGGGAAGCGCGGCAAGGCTTTGCGTCCCCGCGGACCGCGTCTATTCCGCCCGCGTCTCCTTCCCCCCGATCCGGGAGAAGGATCTGCGGTCCGCCCTCGAACTGGAGCTGGAGCGTCTGTTCCCCTTTTCCTCTTCCCGGCTCCGGTTCGGCTGGCGACGACTCCCCGGGGCGGCCGGCGGGAAGGACGTCACGCTGATCGTGACGGCCGCCCCGGCCGAGTATATCGAGTGGTGGGAGGAGGCCGTGTCCCGGGCGGGCCTGCGCCTCGCCGGCGCGATCCCGTCGGGATGGGCGCTGTCGGCCGCCCGGTCGTTCGCGGATCAGGGAAGCGGTGCGGGCGGGACGACCGCGATCGTCCGCGAGACCGGCGATGCGGTGGAGTGCTCCGTCCTGTCCGGCGGCGTGCCCGTCTTCTCCTCCTCCCGGCGCTGCCCGCCCGGTTTGATGCCCTCGGAGGGGTTCTCCCTCCTCGAGGAGGGCCTGGTCGACCTTCCTTCCGCCGGGGGGGATGGCCCCGTGGACCTCGTCGCCCCGCCGGGGTGGTACGACGGGGAGGGAGGGGAAGCCGGCGGGGGGAGTGCGTTCCGGTTCGTCGGGGACTTTCCGCCGCTGCCGGCCGTCGGCCCGGGGGGCGCCGAGGAGAGCGTACCCGCGCGGAAAATCGCCGGCGCCTTCGGTGCCGCGGTCGCCTTCCGGGCGATCGACCTGGCGGAGCCGGGGATTGAGGGAAGGGGGTCCCGCATGGCCCGCCTTTCCGCGGGGATTCTCGCCCTCGCCGCGATCCTTCTCGCTCTGGCCTGGCCCGCGGGCCTCTACTGGAAGACGAAGGCGGAGCTCTCCCGCCTCGAGGCGGAGATCGCCGCCCTGCGGCCCGACGTGGAGGAGGTGGAGGAGGCGGTGGGGGATCTCGTCTCCGTCGGGGCGAAGATCTCCCTGCTTCGCGAGGCGTCGGCAGGGCGCGGGGAGCCGTTCCTCATCCTGAAGGAACTGACCGACCGGCTGCCGGAAAAAACATGGCTCACGGGCCTCCGCGTGGAGGACCGGAAAGTCGAGATGGACGGCCTCTCCCCCTCGGCGAACGAGATCTTCCCGCTCCTTGCAAGGGACGGGAAGTTCCGCGGGGTGACCTTCACCTCCCCGACCACCCGGCAGCCCGACAATCTCGAGAGGTTCCGGATCCGGGCCGAGTTCGTCCCTCTCCCGCCTCCGGGCAAGGAGGCCGCGCGATGACGACCGTGGCCCGCCTCGAGGCCAGGCTTCGCTCCCTATCCTCACGGGAGCGGCTCCTGCTCCTGCTCTGCGCCCTGGCCGCGGTCGCCTTCGCCGTGGCGCGCTTTGCGGTCTTTCCCGCGGTGGCCGAGTACCGGAAGGCGCATGCCTCGATCCCCGCGCGGCGGGCGACCCTTGCGCGCTACCAGGCGGTGCGGGCGGGGCAGTCCGACGTGACGGAGGAGCTCGCGGCCATGGTCGAGGATCTCGAAAGCGCGGAGGAGGGTCTGCTGCCGGGGACCGACCCCTCCGCCGCGGGTGCGGCGCTTCAGGGGATGCTCAAGCCGATGGTCGACCGGCCGGACACGCGGCTCACCTCGGTCCGTACGCTCCCCCCGGTGCAGAAAGGGGAGTACGCCGAGGTCGCCGTGCAGATGGACATGCAGACCTCGACGGAAGGGTTGGCATCGCTCCTGGCGGGGATCCCCCGCCAGCAGAAGATCCTGCGGGTGAAGAAGCTTACCGTCAGTTCGGGGATCTACGGCGCGGCGCTGGCCAACCGGCCCGACATGCTGATGGTCTCCCTGGTGGTGTCGGGGATGACGGCGGCCCCGGAGGGGACGGCGGCGCCGGCGGGAGGATCGGAGTGAACCGGTGGGTGGTCTGGATCCTGGTGTTCGCGTCCGCCGCGGTCTTCTTCGGGTGGGAGGCGTACCGGGCGTGGACGGGTCCGCTCCTCCCGGGGGCGGAGACGCCCCCGGCCGAGGCGTTTTCCCTTCCCGCCGCGACGATCCCGCAGGCCGGTCCCGGGGATGCGGTGTATCCGGGACTGTCTTCCATCGTCGCCAGGCCGGTGTTCCGGCCGGACCGGCGTCCCTACCAGGAAGGCTCCGCCGGGTTCCCGCAGAAAAACTACGAGGCGGAGCTTTCCAAGTTCACCGTCCTGGGCGTCCTGATGATGGGGGACGAGAAGAAGGCGATCGTGGTGTCGAAGGGATCCGGCGCCACGGATCGCTGGGAGGTGGAGGCCGGGGACAGCCTTGGAGACTTCACCGTGAAGGAGGTGGCCCCCGACGGGCTGACCCTCGTTGCCGACAAGAGGGAGTTCACGCTTCCCCTGTACGCGGGGGGGCCGAAGTCTTCGGGAGGGACTCCGCTCCGGACGGAGGTGACGCCTGCGCCTCCTCCCGCGCCGGCCCAGCCGCCGACCGCCGCAAGGCCGGCTCCCGCCGCCGGCCGGCTCCCATCGCCCGCGGCGGTTACCCCGCCTCCGGCGCCGTCCCCCCAGCCGTCCGGGGTTTCGCCTTCGCCGGTTCCGCAAAGGACCTATCCCCGGAGATACACACCGGGGCGCCGATAAACGATGTGAGGGGGTCGGTATGAAAATCCGCGTGCTCGCAGTCTTCGCGTTCTTGATAATTGCTTCCGCAGCGGTTGCGGGGAACCGACCGGCGGACACCCGCCGGCCGGGGGATGCGGCCGGGGGAAGGGGGAACGGATCCCCCGTACTCCTCCTGGTGCAGGCCGACCAGCCCTCCCCGGTTCCGGAAGCGCCGCCCGTCGCGGAAGGCGCCGTCGCGTCCCCGCCGCCCGCCGCGGAACCCGCCCCATTGTCCCCTGCCCCGGAAGTGTCGCCCGCTGCGGAGGCTGCGCAGGCTCCCCCGGCCGGGGAAGAACCGACGGGTCCGGGGGAACCGCCAGTGGCGGCCCCCGAGGGCGCGGCCGGGGAACCGATCAAGGAAGAGGGCGTCACCGGGGAAAAAGCGGGGGTACCTCCCGCCCCGGGAAGACCGGTCTCTCCGGTTCCCGGCGTTCCCGCTCCGCCCGCGAGACGCCCGGTGCCGGGCGTACCGTCAGTCCCCGGCGCTCCCGCCTACCCGACCCCGGGCGCCGGGTTCCTCGTCAAGTTCAACAACGCCGACATCTACGAGGTGATCCACACGCTCGGGAGGATGGCGGGGATCAATTACCTGATCGACCCGCGTGTCCGCGGCGTGGTGAACGTCCACACGCAGGGGACGGTCAGGAAAGAGGGGGCGCTCGACCTCCTGCTCTCGATCCTCCGGATCAACGGCGCGACGGCCGTCCGGGAAGGGGATCTCTACCACATCGTCCCGATGGCGGAGGCGAAGATGGAGCCCCTCCTCCTCGCGGCCCAGGGGAAGGCCGTGGGGAAGGAATCCCCGAACCGGCCGGTGATGCGCGCCTTCCCGCTCCAGTACATCTCGGCCGCCGAGATGGCCAAGGTGCTCAAGCCGTTCCTTTCCGGGGGCGGGGACGTGACCGAGGTGCCCCGGGCCAACATGGTCCTCGTGACGGACACGGCGGGGAACATGGAGAAGCACGAGCGCCTGGTCGAACTTTTCGACGCCGACGCTTTCCGGTCGGCGGGGGTCAAGCTCTTCCCGCTCAAGTTCCTGGACCCGGAGGAGATGGGGAAGAACCTCGAGACGATCTTCGGCGCCCTCGATTTCGCGACGAAGGGGGGGAAGCCCTCCGGGATCAACTTCGTCCCGCTTCCCCGGATGAACTCCCTGCTCGTGGTGTCCGCCTCCCCCAGGACGCTGGAGGACGTCGAGCGCTGGATCGGCGAGCTCGACCGGGAGCCCACCGGCACGTCCCGGGCGGTGCACCTGTACCGCGTACGGCACGGCAAGGCCAGGGACGTGATGGAGATTCTGGACAGACTCTACCCCGGGAAGACGGTGACCCCGGTGGGCAAGACCACGGAGTTCAAGCCCAAGGTCGCCGAGCCGGCCGGCAAGCAGCCCTTGGCCGCCCCTGCCCCCGCGCCCCGCGCCGAGCCGAAACCGGCGGTCCAGCAGGAGGGGACGACCTTCGACATCATCCTGGACGAGCCGCTGAACGCCCTGATCATCCGCGGGAGCGCCTCGGAGTACGCCGCCATCCTGGACACGCTCCGGACGATCGACGTCTATCCCCGACAGGTCCTCCTCGAGGTGCTCATCGCGGAGGTCCAGCTGGACGATACGCTGCGGCTCGGGATCGACTGGACGTACGTGAAGCAGGCCGGGGAGTTCGGCCACGACGTCTCGCTGGTGACCTCCGCGGCGGGGATCACCTCGGGCCTCAAATATGTCGTGGAAAAGACGAACCGCCTCACCGCGGCGTTCCGCTCCCTGGCCAACGACGGGAAGGTGTCGGTCCTCTCCTCCCCCAGCGTGATCTCGACGAACGGGAAGAAGGCGAAGATCGACGTCTCCGACCAGGTCCCCATCGTCACGGGGAAGGTCACCAACCCGGGCCTGGAACAGTTCATCACGGAGACGGTGGAGTACCGGGACGTCGGGATCCTCCTCTCCTTCACCCCGTACATCAACGACGAGGGGATCGTTACGCTGGAGATCTCGCAGGAGGTGAGCGAGGTGAAAACCACCTCCGTGGGGGCCTCCGCCAACCCCAGCTTCTTCAAGCGGAGCGTGGACACCACCCTGATCGCCACGCAGGACCGCAGCATCGTCCTGGGCGGGCTGGTCAAGGAACGGCGCGAGCGGACACGGGACGGGATCCCGTTCCTCTACAAGATCCCGGTCTTCGGGTGGATCTTCGGGGCCCGGTCGAACGTGGTCAGCCGGACCGAGCTCCTGATCTTCATCACCCCGCGAGTGATCGCCAGCATCGACGAGGGGACCCGCCTGAGCCGGGAGTTCGAGGACCGCGTGGCGGAGCTCAAGATGCGAATCTGGGAAGCGAAGGGGATCAAGCCCCTGAAGAAAGACGATTCGGAGGAAAAGTAGCGGGACGGTCCAGGCATCATCCTCCGCCCGGCTCTTTGAGGTACCTGGTGATCTCGGGGATTTCGTGGTCCCGATACACCACCTTGCCGTCCCGGTCGAGGAGGATGTAGGTGGGAATCCCGACCACCTTGTATTTCCGCGCGACGCTGCCGCTTTTGTCCAGCAGGACCGGGAAGGCGACCTTCTTCGACGCGATGAAGGCGGTAACCTTCTCCCGGCTCTCCATGAAATCCAGCGCGAGGATCTGCAGATTGCCCGCTGCGGGGGGCTCCGTGTGCATCCTGTTGATGACGGGAACGGATTCGTTGCAGTGGGGGCACCAGGTGGCCCAGAAGACCAGGAGCACCGGCTTCTTCCCGATGAACGGTCCCAGGGACACCTCCCGGCCGCCCGCGTCCGGCAGGGTGAAATCCACCCACTCCTTGTCACCGGTCGAAGCGGCGGAAGCCGTCGCGGCGCCGCCGCCCGCCGTCCGTTTCGTCACGAGGACCGTCGCCAGGGCCAGCGCGAGGAAGGCGAGCGCGACCCCGACGGGCAAGGATGTTTTCGGCGTCGTCTTTCTCATACCAGCAGTTTGCCCGCCTCGAGGAGGAAATATTCCCCCACGAGGATCAGGAGAACCCCGAACCCCTTCTTGACGGTCTCCGTCCACCTCCCCGATTTCGGGAGGTTGGCCAGCACCCCCGTGAACGTCCCGACGACGAGCAGAAATACGCCCATCCCGAGGGCGAAGACGAACAAAAGCGACGTCCCGAACAGGACGTTCTGCCTCGCTCCCACGTACACGAGGAGGGCGCCAAGGACCGGAGCCGTGCAGGGACCCACGACGAGCCCGGACATGAGCCCGATCGCAAACGCGCCGACCACCCCGCTGCGCCTCTTCCCGGCGGAAGCCCCCGAAAGGAAGGCGGGGACCGGCATGTGGAAGACGTCGAGCATGGAGAGCGCCATCAGGATGCAGATGTTCCCGACCACGATGTTGGTGACGGAACTTGCGGCCACCTGGCCGAATACCTGCCCCGTCACCGCCGCGACGGTGCCGATCGCCGCGTACGTGACCGCCATCCCCAGGACGTAGGACAGGCTTAAGAAAAATCCTCTCGCCTTCGACCCCTGGCTTCTCCCTCCGATGTACCCCACCGTGATCGGGAGGACGGGGTAGACGCACGGGGTGATACTGATGAGCACCCCCCCGGCGAACACGGCGGCGTAGGACAGGACGGACCCCGCCTGCAGGTACGCATGGAAGGAATTCAGCAGGGTCTGCATCGAACGGTTTCCTCTTTTTTCCCGCGAGTCATCACACCATAGGATGACATCGGGCGGGTTCTTCTTCAAGATGCGCCAGATCGTCGATCGGACTCGATGAAATATCGGTGAATGGGGTCCCTTTCCCGCTCACATCGTTTTCGGGAAAAATCGGGAGAAAGGGAAATAAATTACAAATAATTAGCAATCCTATTACCCCGAACACGGAACTTCTTACCGAATGGATTGATTTTATTTGGATTTTTCCGACACGGATTACGGTATGGAAATTGCTTTTTAGTACACTTGCGCATTAAGCAGTGATATGTTTATCATTATAGTATTTTAAGGACATGGGACGGAACGACGCGCGGGATTTTCCGGAGGGCACCCTCTTCGACGGAGATCGGTTCTTGAGATTGCACGACGCGAATGCCGGAAAATTCGGCAAGGAGATCTTGTCGCGGATTTGGGAGCCGTACCTGCTCCCCGGAACGATCACCCTTCTGTTTCTCTTTATCACGGTCGGGTGGATCCTGTTCGAGCATGCGTTCCTGCCCTGGTCCCCCATCAACAAGGATTTCTTCTGGGCCCTCCTGAGCGCAGGGGCCCTCTATCTCCTCCTCCAATACGGCATGTCGTTGATCCGGAGATCGGAGGCGGCCCTTAAGGAAAGCGAGGATCGCCTGACGCGAATCCTGGAGACCAGCACCTCGGGGATACTCGTGGTGGACCGGAAGGGTGACATCACGTACGCCAACCTCGAGGCGGCCGCTATCCTGGGCGCCCGCCGCAGCGACATCATCGGGCGCAATCACCGGGACGGTCCCTGGGAGATCACCACGTTGGACGGCAATCCCCATCCCGACGAGGGTTTCCCCTTTCCCCGGACAGCCAGGACGAGGGAGGCGTCGTATGGCGTGGAGCTGGCCCTCAAGCGCCGGGACGGCACCAGGGTTATCCTCTCGATCAACTCCGCGCCGCTGCTCGATGCCGGAGGAAATCCGGCGGGGATGATCGCCTCCTTCTTCGACATCACGTCGAAAAAAGAGGCGGAGGAATTTCACGTCTGGAAACTCTCCCACGCGATCGAGCAGAGCCCGAGCGCGGTCATGATCACCGACAGGAACTACAGGATCGAGTACGTCAACCAGGGCTTCACCCGGATGACGGGGTACGCCCCGGAGGAGATTTTAGGGGAAACGGCCTCCACGGAATGCGATCATCCCGCCGGGATATGCGATACCGAATGCGGCATCATGATATCGGAAGGAAAACGGAGGGTGGAGAGGCAGGGAAGGAAGAAGAGCGGCGAGCCGTATTGGGAGACCATCTTCATCTCCCCGATCCGTAACCGGTCCGGGGCGGTCACCAACTATCTGTGGATCCGGGAAGACTTCACGGAGCGGAAACGGTCCGAGTCGGCGGTCAGGGAGAGCCGGGAACGATACCAGAACCTGGTGGAAAAGATCCACGATCTGGTGTGGGAAGCCGACCCGGAGGCCTTCTTCACCTACGTCAGCCCGAGGATACGCGGCCTGTTGGGATACGATCCCGAGGAGGTTGTGGGGAAGAGCGTCTTCGACCTGATTCCGGAGTTCGAGGCCAGGCAGGGGCGGAAGCTGGTCGCTGCGATTCTGGCCGGACGCCTGCCGTTCGAGCACATCGAGACCATCTTCCCCCACAAGAACGGCGCGCCCGTTGTTTTCACCACGAGCGGGGTCCCGTCCTACGGCGCCGACGGGTCGTTCCGCGGCTGGAGGGGCGTCTCGCGCGACATCACCAGGATGAAGAAGGACGAGGAGGCGCTGCGCCGGAGCGAGGAGCGGTTCCGACAGATCTTCGAGCAGAACGAGGAGCCCGTATTTTTCTTCCGGTCGAGGACCGCCGAGATCATCGACGCCAACCCCGCGGCCATATCTCTCTATGGGTACAGCCTGGAGGAGATGAAGGAAGGGGGTCTTTCCCTCATGGTCAGTCCGGGGGAACAGTTCCGGTTCGAGCAGGAGATCCGGGGCATCAACCCGGGGGATCCCCTGTCCGTCGAAGAGGTTCGGCATGTCCGGAAGGACGGGACGCCGATCATCGTCTCCATCCGGGGGAAATCGATCCGCCTCCAGGAGGGGCATGTCTCCTACTGCACGTTTCGGGACATCACGGCCAGGGTTCGTGCGGAGGAGGAGGCGAGAAGCCGGCTGGCGCAGCTTGTCCACGCGAACCGGATGACCTCCTTGGGCACCTTGGTCTCCGGGGTCGCGCACGAGATCAACAACCCGAACAACCTGATCATGTTCAACGCCCCGATGATCCAGGCCGTGTGGGCGGATGCCGACAGGGTCCTCGAGTCGTACCGCCGGGAGACAGAGGAGTTCTCCCTCGGGGGGATTCCCTATACCGAGATCCGCACGGTCGTCCCGAAGCTCATCACCGGAATGTCCGAGGCGTCCGTCCGGATCAAGAACATCGTGGAGAAACTGAAGAAATTCGCCCGCCGCGACAGGGAGAACCTGGAGTGCGAGGTCAACCTCAACGAGGTGATCCGGGCCTCCGTCGCGATCCTGAACCACGAGATCGTCAAGGGGTGCCAAAATTTCCGCCTCGATCTCGAGGAGAACCTCCCGATGGTCAAGGGGTGCGACCAGCAGCTTGAGCAGGTGGTGCTTAACCTGATCCTGAACTCCCTCCAGGCGCTGCCGGACAAGTCGAAAGAGATCCGGGTCGCCACCATGGTCAACGGGGAGACGGGCACGGTGGAGATGCGCGTCACCGACAAGGGGGTAGGGATGACCCCGGAGGTGATGAGCCGCCTCTCCGAGCCGTTCTTCTCCACCAAGATCGACGCCGGGGGCTTAGGCCTGGGCCTTTCCATCTCCACTTCCATCATCCGGGATCACAGAGGTACCGTTGATTTTGCGTCCGAGGTCGGCAAGGGGACCACCGCCCGGATCACCCTTCCCCCGGCGGATCACGCGATGGAGGGCTCCCTGAAGGGGTCCAACACCAAGTACGCCGGATAACCGTACATCCGAACTCCCCGTCGGCTTCCGCCCCGCCGGTCCTGCTCGTGGACGACGATCCGGGAGGAATATCCCCAGATCCCCGTCGTCGTGGAGACCGGCCTGAACGAGGTGGAGACGGCGGTCTTATGCATGAAGGAGTGGGCGTTCGACTACCTGGTCACGCCGGTGGAGAGCAGCCGGTTCGTGGGTAGCGTGCGCGGGGTCCCCCCCCGATGTATCATGTCCCCTCCAGGAGCCGGAGCAGCGCATCCGCCTGCATGTAGCCGCTGATCACCCGCCCGTCCGGCAATACCATCGCCGGCGTCCCCTGGATGCCGAGCTTCCCGGCAAGTTTCGCCGTCTCCTCCACCGCGTCCGTCTTGCACTGGGCGGCGGGGAGCTTCTTCCCGTCGAAGGCGTCCTCGAGGAGTTTCGCGGACTCCTTCTTTCCGCAGACGATGGAGCGGGCCTTCTCGACCGAGGCGGGATTGTTGTTCCGGGAGTACACCCGGACGAAAAAAGCGACCTGGGGGTCTTTCGCCACGACCTGCTTGATCTCTCCGTGGAGCTTTTTGCACCAGGGGCAGTCCGGGTCGTCGAAGACAATGACCTTTTTCTTCGCCTTGGGATTGCCGACGACGATCGCGTCGGCGAGCGGAATCGCGGAGACGTCGACGCGGTTCAGGTCCATGTACCGCAAGCCGGTCAGGTTCTCCATGTCGCTCGTCCGGATGACCTGTCCGTTGAAGAGGTACTTCCCCGAGTAATCCAGGTAGAGGGGGTACTTCTTCCCCCCCTTCTCCACGTCGACCTCCCAGGTCCCCGGGAACGGGCCCGGCACGACGCCTACGACCTTGTCCACCATCTTTCCGAGGATCTTCCCCGCTTCTTCCGGGCTTAACCGGTGGCACTCCGCGCACTCCCTGGCGGGGCCGGCTTCCTTCTGGTAGGCGTGGGCCGGGGGAAGGCCGGCAAAAAGCAGGAAGGTTCCGAAGGCGAGGGTTACGCGAATCCGTTTCATGGGGTCTCCTTTGGGCCGCAGGCGGGCACCCGGGATTATATCAGATTCGGAAGCACCCCGGCGCCCCCGGCCCGTGAGTCCCCCCTTTACCTACTTGTTCTGCGCTTCGGCTGCGTTTTCCTTAAGCAACTTCAGGATAGTGTCCGCATCCCGGTATCCGTTGACGATCCGCCCGTCGGGAAGGATCATCGTCGGCGTTCCCCGTATCTTCAATCGGGCGGCAAGACGCTCCGTCTCCTCCACGGCCGGGGTCTGGCAGGTCGGCTTGGGCAGGTTCTTACCGTTGAACGCGTCATCGAGGAGTTTTTTCGATTTTCCGCAGATGACGGAAAGGGCCTTCTCGACCGTCTGGGGGTTGTTGTTGCGCGAATACAGCATCACGTAGAAGGCAACATCCGGCTTCCGGGCCACCACCTTCTTTGCTTCCCCATGGAGCTTCGCGCAGAAATGGCAGTCCGGGTCGGAAAATTCGATGATCTTCCGCGTCGCCTTGGGGTTCCCGATCACGATGGCATCCCCGAGCGGGATGGTGGAGACGTCCACCGTGTTCAGCCGCATGAGCCGGCTTTCCGTGACGTTCTCCTTGTTGCTCAGGCGGATGACCTGCCCGCTGAGGAGGAACTGCTTGGAGAAGTCGATGTAGACGGGCCAGCGTTTGCCCCCCTTCTCGATGTCGACGGCCCACAGCCCCCCGACGGCGCTTTGCTCCACCTTCAATACGTTGTCGACAACCCCCTCCAATAGCTTCGACGCCTCGTCCCGCGTCAGGCTGTGGCACTCGGCGCACTCGCCGCCGCCGCAGCCCCCCTTCATGAAGGCGTGCGAAGAGGAGGAGAAGGCCAGGAAAAAAAAGGCGGCGGCGATCGTCAGGACGTTGCGGTAGATCATGTCCTCTCCCGATTTTTTTTATTGGGAAGTTCTTCCACTAATGTTATATTGAACCCGTTTTACCGGCGCGAATGCACGGCAGCCCTTACGAAACAGGGTTTGCCGTCCCGGCCATACGTCGCGGATGATCGCCATAACTGGACGGTAAAATGTCTGCGGATTTTGAGATTTCCGGTCACAATCAAATTTGCAAGGCATTGTTTTCTTTTCGCTTTTCCCATCCCCGTTACATCGCATCAATTGCGTGATAACCGTTTTCGAATATAAAGCAGGAAGAGAAGCAAGGCAACAGCGGATTTTCCCTACCGCCGGGGGACGGCAAGCGTCTTCGGGGCGGTTGTCTCCCCGGGATATCCGGCGATAACCGGTTCGTAACGACAGTACGACGGGGGAAAGCGATGCGAGATCTTCGACACGGGGTGAGCCCGCGCCTGGGGATGGGCCATTGTTGCACGGTCCTTCTGCTTCTCCTGCCAGCCCTTCTTCCCGATCCTTGCCTTGCCGCAGACATTACTCTTTCCTCCCGGACCTACCTTCTCTCCTACCAGAGGGTGATCCCGGGAGGGGACGACCAGAATTTCGCTCCCTTGTACGAGTACCTCTCCGGGAACGCGAGCAACCTGGGCGGGAGGCCGTTCTCCTTCCATTTCTACGGGTGGGGACGCATCGACCTGGCGGACGACACGGACGACGACGGGCGTGGAGGCGACATCGCCAGCGCCTACCTCCAGTACAACCATCCCACGGGGAACGCCGAGATGCGTCTGGGCCGGTTCTTCCTCGTGGAGGGAACGGCGGCGGAGATCCTGGACGGGATCTTCCTGAAGGGGAGGACCCCCGTGGGGTTCGGCCTCTCCGTTTTCGGCGGGGTCCCCGTCGAGCGGACGATCACCTCCACGGACACGGGCGACTCGATCTACGGGGGCCGCCTCTTCTTCGCCCGGGCGGGGTATACCGAGATCGGCGTCACCTACCTCAAGGAGAAGGGGGACTTCCGGGGGGACGACCGGGAGACGGTCGGGGGGGATCTCTGGGTAAAGCCGTTTACCCCGGTGGAGCTCACGGGACGAGTCGCCTACAACGTCTCCACGAGCGCCCTTGCCTCGCAACGGTATGTGCTGCGCGTGACGCCCCACGCCCGCCTTGACCTGGCGGTGGGGTACGAGGGGTACAAATACAAGGATCTCTTCCAGACGGCGCTGCATTCCGCCTTTCTTTCCCCGGCGATCGACAACACCGACGAGGTGCAGGTCCTGTTTGCCATCGTCGACCTCAAGGTCACCGAGGGACTGACGGTGGAACTGGGGGGGAAGAACATCCGGCATGACCGGAGCGACCCGGGAGACGCCACCCGGATTGAGACAGGAGTGCGCTACGCTTACAACGGCATGAAAGACGTGGCCGGCCTGTCGGCGGCCGTCGTATCCGCAGATCTGGACAAGAACGAATATCAGGAATACCGGGCCTTCGCGACGTACACCCCCGGGGGATGGCGTTTCTCCCTGGATGCCCTGACCCAGCGATACAAGGAACCGATCAGCGGGATCAAGGATGCCTACCAGGTCGTGGGGTCCGCCGGAGTCTGGTTGATGCCGTATCTCAATGTTTCCGGCGACATGACGTACACCCGCAGCCCGCGGTTTACCGAAGACTACGCCGGGCTCGTCCGCGTGTCGCTTGACCTGGGCGCCTCGACCGGAGCAGGCGGCGGGAGGGCGGCCGGTGGAACGAAAGCGGAGACCCCGCCCCCCGCCCCCGCAGTGCCACCTGTGGCAACGAGGGAGAAGGAAGGAATGAAGGATTGGTGGAAGAACGCGGAGCCGAGTAAGCCAACCGTTCCGTTGGTGCCTCCGAAGCCGCCGGAGGCGAAGCCGGCGATGGTTGGCGCACCCCCGGGAACGGCCGCCGTCGATCCGGTAGCCGCCTACCTGGACCGGGTGGCGGCCGAGATCAGGACGACATTTCCGAAAGCCGTCGTGAAGCGGCAGGGAGAGGAGCTGGACTTCACCCTTTCTTCGGACCTCGTGTTCGACGTGGGCAGCGAAGAAATAAAACCGTCGGCCCGCAGATCCATCGATGCGGTGGCCGGGATCCTGAAGCGGTACCCGGACACGCTGGTGACGATCGAGGGACACACCGATTCCTCGGGATCGGAAGTGTTCAACCAGGGACTCAGTGAACGCCGCGCCAGGCGGGTCTTCGATCTCCTGGTGCAAAACGGTGTCCAAGCGCTGCGCCTCACCATGCGGGGGTACGGGGAACGGGTTCCCGTCGCCGACAACTTGACGCCGGAGGGACGCGTGGCCAACCGGCGCGTCCAGTTCAAGATCCGCCCGGACAATAATCTGAAGACCCGCCAGGGGCAGGGAGGGTAAACATGGAATCACTCGGAAGATCTTCCTGTCGACGCGACTCCGGGGCGGGCCGTCCACTCACTCGACCGGACAGGGGGGCGATGCACGTGGAGTCCGGATCCCGTTGTTCGCGCCCGGACAAGGAGAAGTGGTTTTTTCTTCCGTGTTCGGCGCCGCGGCGATCTGCGGCGATGTTTTTGCTCGCGGCGATCGCTCTTTCCTTCTCCCTCGGCTGCTCCGTCCTGTCCGATACGGCGTCTGTCCCGCCGAAGCACCCGGAGGAACTGGCCGCGCATCGGGCCGACTGCCGGGAGTGCCACGAGGACGTCTCCACCGGAGCGCTCAAGCCGTACGCGACGTTCCGCCATTCCATCGTGTTCATCCGGCAGCACCCGATGTACGCCCAGCAGGGGCAGAACCTCTGTGCGGCATGCCACGCCCCGTCGTTCTGCCAGACATGCCATGTCCGGGACGAGGAAATGAAGCCGAGCACGAAGATGGGGGACCGTCCCGACCGGGTCCTTCAGCACAGGGGGGATTACATCGTCCTGCACCAGGTCGACGGGCGCCTTGACCCCGGCTCGTGCTTCCGGTGCCACGGAAACAAGAACGATGCGAAATGCCGGGCCTGCCACCGGTAATCCTGTAAGGAGGATATGCGGCAGCAATAGAGGAAAATGCAAAGACGGAGGAGAGCGGGAAGTCCGAAATCCAATGAGACTCGTGCCTTGTGGCCGATCCTTTTGATCGTTTTCGTCGCTCTCGCTGCGGGCGGCTGCTCCACGAACACTACGACGTCGGGGCTCTCCTTGGTCGACCAGCAGGGGGTCCACCCGGCCAACTTCCTGGCGACCCACCCTGCGTTCGCGGTTTCCTCCGGCGACTAGTGCAGGACCTGCCATGGGGAGAACCACGACGGCGAGGATTGGTTGTCCGAAAAGAAAGCCCCGGAGGGTCGGCACCCCCGGTGCTTTTTCCCACCACGCCACTGTTTTTTTTTAGGGGAGGTCGGACTTTGGAAGGGATCTTCCGCAGGGGTCCAAAGCCGAAAAATGAAATCTCGAGGGAAGGTGATTACAATACGGTAATCACCCTTCACCATAATAGTAATAAGATGTCGTTTTTTTTAGGCTTATTGTCCCATAAATATGGCCCGCACCTTGCACGCAATTGTTTCTACTTAGGAAAAAGATGGCGAGATGGAACGGGGGACCCGACATCTTGCCGCCCCGGGGGGAGATACATGTTCCGTTTGAAGGATTCCGGAGGGCTAAGGAGAGCAGGAAAGAGGGGATGGGATGCAATCCTGCCCCTTTGGCCGATCCTTTTCGGGATATTCGTAGCCGTCCTATCCGGCGGGTGCTCGTCCGGCCCCACCACGTCGTCGGCATTCAACCTCGTAAATCAACAGGGGAGCCATCCCGCGAATTTCCTCTCGACCCATCCGGGCCTTGTCGGTTCCGCGGCGAGCGAGTGCAGGCCGTGCCACGGGGACGCCCTGACCGGGGGGATCGCGAACACCTCCTGTTTCACCGCGTCCTGCCACCACGGGACGATCCAGGGGTGGGCCACCCCAGCGGTCCACGGGGCGGCGGCCAAACGGGCCCCCGGGAACGCGGGGTTCGCATCCTGCCAGATCTGCCACGGGTACGACTTCTCGACGAGGCTCGGGACATTTCCTCAGAACTGCTTCGACTGCCACAGCGTGGACGCCCCCCACCCCTCGGGCTGGCTGCCGGGAAACCCGTATAGCCACAACGACACCGACCCGGCGAACGCCCCGGTCTGCTCCCTCTGCCACTTCGGGGAACCGAACGCCGGGAATCATCCGCCAGTGGCCCCTCCCCCGGGAAGCAACCCGGGCTGCTTCAACAACACCCTCTGCCACAGTCAAGCTGCGGTGCCCCACATCGTGGGCCCGGCCATGCTCGATCCCGCCGTCGGGGGAGCAAACTTCCACGGCCTGATCGCTAAGGAGGACCTGTTCTATTGCCAGACCTGCCACGGGTCGGTGGGGACCACCCAGTTCGACGGGGGTGTGGCTTCCACCTCCTGCTCCACGGCCGCCTGCCACCCTTCCGCGAAGGCGCATCCGATCCCCTGGTTCCAGGCGCCGCAGCCCTTTCCCGGCTATGTCGCTTCCCACCAGGACTCCGGGAACCGGGACATCGCTTGCGACATTTGTCACAAGGTGGACGGCGCGGGGGCCGGGGCGGATCCGGCAGCGCCGAGCTGCTTCGACGCCTCGTACAACGGAAACACGTGTCACTCGGGGGGGCCGGGGGGCGCCAACCATACCGTCCCCAACTTGAGCCTGGCGCACACCTCCGTGGACAATACCAGCTTCACCGGAAACTGCTCCGTCTGCCATGCGGTGACGGGGACCTCCCCGCTTTCCGCGGCGCCCCTTTGCACGACATGCCATGGGGAGGGATTGACGGGAAGCATCACGGCGAAGTCGCCACTGACCAACCTGAACTGCACCTCCTGCCACGCGAAGCCGCCGGCGGGAAGCGCCTATCCGAATATCGCGAACACGCATCCCCAGCATGACGCGCTGACGGGTGTGGCGAACGTCTGCACCGCCTGCCACACCGGCCTTGACTCGGGTTCGCTCAATCATTACAACCGGGCGAACGCCCGGCCCGGCAAGGACGCTCTCCGGGTGCCTCCGGGCGATGTCGCGTTTGCCTCCACCTACAACGCCAAGAGCGGCAACGCCTCCTTCAGCGCCTCCGCGTTCACCTGCGCGATGGTGAGCTGCCACGGCGGGGTCACGGCCCCCCGGTGGGACACCGGGACGATCAACGTGAACACGAACGCCGGCTGCCTGGCGTGCCACACCCTGGGGACGGCTCTGGGGACCCCCGAGAACAACAGCCCGTTTTCGGGGACGCACCGGTTGCACCTCGAACAGATCCCCTCCTCCCCGGGGGGGAATGCGCTGTGCACCGAGTGCCACGACATGGACAACGGTTCGAGCGGCGCCCTGAACCACTTCGAGTTCCTCAACACACAGCAAATGGAGGGGCCTGCCAGACAAACGGTGACCTTCCCCGGCCTGACCGGGGCGACCTACGACTCCGGGCCCCAGAACTGCACCCTCACCTGCCACGGGAAGGTCCACACCGACCGCCCCTGGGCCGGGGGAGCAACCCACGCCGTTCCGTATCTGGACACGGCCCACACCAACGTGACGTCCGGGACCTTCGCCTCGAACTGCGGCGGGTGCCATTTCGAGACGGGGGGATCGACCAAGGACGGGCCGACCTGCACCGTCTGCCACGGGGAAGGACTGACAGGGAGCATCACGGGGAAATCACCGCTGACCAACTTGAACTGCAATTCCTGCCACGAGAAGCCGCCGGCGGGAAGCACCTATCCGAACATCGCCGGGACGCATGACGGGCACAACGCGCTGGCGGGGGTGACGGGCACCTGCACCGCATGCCATACCGGCCTCGATTCGGGGACGCAGGCCCACTACGACCGGGCGAACGCCATACCCGGGAAGAGCGCCCTCCGGGTGGCTCCGGGGGATTCTGCCTTCGCCGCCGTATATAACGCGAAGAGCGGCGCGGCTTCCTTCAACAGCACCGCGTTCACCTGCGCGAACGTGAGCTGTCACGGCGGCCAGACGGCTCCCCACTGGCGGACGGGGACAATCGATGTGAATACCGACGCCGGCTGCAAACAGTGCCACATTTTTGGTACGACGCAACACAACGGCTACAGCTCCGGCGATCACAAGAAACACGCGGTGGACAAGGGACATTTATGTACCGAATGCCACGACATGACCCTGGCGACACCAGGCGCGCAGAATCACTTTACAAAATTGGGCACGACCACGATGGAAGGGCCGGCGAGCGACACTTTCCTGAATTCCACCGGATCGGTGGTCTATACACCCGCGACCAAAAATTGTACGGGAACCTGTCACAACAAGAACCACAACAACTTGACCTGGTGAAACGGCGGGGGGCCGATCCCGGCCCCCCGCAACGCTTCCCCCCACGCACGCGCGGCGTTGCATCCGGGGATTTCCCACTGCCTGGCCATCGGTAGAGGGATTCTTCCTTCTTATCCCCGCACCGCGCGCTCTTCGTTCCTCTTGGTCCCGAGAGCGTCTTACCGCTACAAACAGGAAAGGGTCGTCTATCGTGCAGGAATGGACAACGGGCAGAGGGAAGCGGGAGGACGTGCGGGGGGTCGTTTCCCCGGGACTCGTCCTTACGATGGTCTTCTGAGAAAGCGCCTTCGTCGGCTCCAAGAGGATCGTTTTCGACGTCCCGCCCGAGGTGGGGTGGTCCTCCGCTTCGGCCTGGGCGCCCTCCTGATGATGGGGATCCTCTTCCGTTTTGCAGCGCGTCCCATCCCGTCACGGGACACCCTGGGGAGGATCGGGCCGGTCGGCCTGGTGGGAGTCACCTCCTTCAACACCTGCTTCTTCTGGGGGCTTTCCCTGGCTCCCGCGTCCGACGCCGCGATGATCATCCCCACCCTCTCCCCGGTGTTCACGGCCGCTGCGGGGATGCTGTTCCTCGGGGAGTCGATCCGCCGGAATCGCCTGGGGGACTTGCGTTATCGATCTTCGGGGCGCCCCTGTTCTTCTGGGGGGTGATCGCCCAACACCTGCGGGCAGGCGACCCGGATCTGGGGTGACCTCCTCCTGGTCGGCGCGGCGACCTCGTTCATGTTTCTCGCTCCGGATTCCGCCCTCCTCCTTGCCGCGATGCTGCTGAGGGAGAGGCCCATGCTCCTCCAGGGCGCGGGGGGTGCGATCATGCTGTGCGGCGTCCGGTGGATCAACCAGCGGTGAGGGGAAGAACGGGGTGTGGGAAAAGAGGCGCACGTGCCTATTGACAATGGTCCCCGGTTTGATATCGTAATTCGAACGTGGATGGCGACGCCTACGGCAAGTTCTGCAGGAGAGAAAAGCCTTGTCGGTCCTGACGGCGCAATTTCCGGTCCGCACGCTCGACAACGGGATCGAGGGCTTCTGGAACTATGCGAAGAATTGGCTCTATCCGTTCCGCGGAGTGCCCCGCAAACACCTTCATCTTTTCCCGGGGGAGATTTGCTATCGGTTCAACCATCGAAGCGAGGACTTTTCCCCTTCCTTTATAAATTGTTACGATCGACGGGCAGGAACAAAATCAACCCGAGTTTAGTCCGGAATCGTTAGGTATTACCAAACAAATTGTTCCAATGATTTTACACATATTGGCCAAATATTGACCAAATATTGGCAAAAACAACCCTTTCAACGCGTCAATATCTGGCGAATCATCGTTTTATAATTTAATAGCATACTGTAATATAAATGAATTTATGAGTGGTCCCTTTTTTAGGGTATTGCGGAATGATATTTGTATATAAGGTATGCGAAATGCCGCGCCTGCCAACGATGATGAGGGGGGTCATACCGACAGCGAACAATACCCGTGCCCTTTGGCCGGTCCTGGTCATCGTCGTCGCCGCCCTTTCCGCAGGCGGCTGCTCCACCAGCGGCACGAGCAACACGGCGTCGGGGCTCTCCTTGATCAACCAGCAGGGGGCCCACCCTGCCGACTTCCTGGCGACCCATCCGGTGTTCGCCGTATCATCGGTCTCTCAATGCAGCCTCTGTCATGGGGATGATCTGAAAGGGGGGATCGCGAATACCTCCTGCTTCACCGCCGCATGCCACCACGGGACGGTCCCGGGATGGGTCGCCACGCCACCCGCTGCACAGCCGCACGGCGCCTCGGCCAAGAAGGCCCCCGGAAGTTCCGGGTTCGTCTCCTGCCAGATCTGCCATGCGAGCGATTTCTCCGGCGGCGGGGCAAATACCCCCTGCTTCGACTGCCACACCCCCCCCCATCCCAACAGCTGGCGCTCGTTCAACGTCTACAAGCATACCAACACCGACCTGGCGAACGCGTCCGTGTGCGCCCAGTGCCACCTCAACGGGAACAACTCGCCGATCAGGTCGCCGTCTCCCCCGGCAGCTGCCGGCACCCCGCCGGGTTGCTTCAACAGCACGCTGTGTCACAGCGCGCTTGACGCTCCCCACGCGCTGGGGAGCACCTGGACTATACCCAACCCGGCCTTCCACGGGCTTTCGGCCAAGCAGGACCTTTCGTTCTGCCAGACGTGCCACGGGACCCCCGGAACGATTCTCTTCGATGGCGGTTCCGCGCCCACCAAATGCTCCACCTGCCACACGGCGGCCGATGCCCACCCCACCACCTGGTTCGAGGAGCCCCAGACCGGGTTCCAGCCGTACACGGCTTCCCACCGCAATGCGGGGAGCATAACCACGGCGTGCACGATCTGCCACAAGCTGGACGGCCCCGGGGCCGGTCCGAATCCGGCGGCGCCCAGTTGCTTCTCCGCATCGTTCACCAATGCGGACGGCGTGGCCGCGTCATGCCATGCCAACGGGCCGGTTGCCCACGCCGTTCCGTTCCTTGCCCACACCGGCGTGACGGGGGCCACGTTCAACGACCCGTTCCCCGCCGGGTGCGCCTCCTGCCACGCCGTAACAGGGACCTCGCCGGTTTCCTCGGCGCCTCTTTGCACGACGTGCCACACCGGGGGGTCGCCGCTGACGCTTCTCGACTGCACCTCCTGCCACGCGGAACCGCCGGCAGGAACGACGTACCCGAACATCGCGGGGGCGCACGTCGTCCATCTCGGTCTTGACAACACCCTGACCCCCGTCTCCTGCGACACCTGTCACACCGGGCTGGGTTCCGGGACCCAGGCCCATTACGACCGGGCCAATGCCCGGGCGGGGAAAGACGCGCTCAGGGTGCCTCCGGGGGACGCGGCGTTCGGGATCAGGTACAATGCCAAATCCGGAGCGCCGTCCTTCGACAATACCGCCCTCACCTGCACCAACGTGAGCTGCCACGGCGCAAATACAACGCCCAACTGGCGGACGGGAACGATTGATGTCAATTTCCAGTGCGCGAACTGCCACGCCTTCGGCACGGCGCAATACAACGGCTTCGTTTCCGGGAAGCACGATAAGCACGTGAATGAACTAGAGTTTCCTTGCATTGTATGCCATAACCCGACCACGCTGGCCGTGGGCCATTTCACCGCACTGAGCACCACGGCCATGGAGGGGCCCGCCTCGGCGACGGTCGGAGGCGGGACCACATTGGTATCCAGTTACATTGAGCCGACCTGCATATCGGTTTGTCACCGCGCACCGGGGAGGACCTGGTAAACCAGAAAGGGGGCGCCTATCGGGCGCCCCCCCTTCTGAAACCGTCCGTTCGAAGAAAGCGATTCTTCCGCTTGGCACCGGAACGCTCTTCTTTTCTCTTCCGTGTTCCCGTAAGCAGCTCCGGCCGTCCCCGTCCTGCCGGGAGTGACGGGGACGGATTTTTCTTGGATCGGGGAGTGCGTTCCTATATGATTCGATAGCAAATCGGATGCATCGACCGCGGTGAAATTCCTTCTGGGTCCAAACGCGATTTTTCCCGACACATCGGGGGATCCCCCATGCAGGACCTTACGCTTCGGTTCCCCGTATCCACGGCAGAGGGACGGGAACTGCTGCCCGCAGGCGAGATCCTGTCCGACGATTTCCTCCGGGGGTTTGCCGGTTCGTCGCGGGACGCCCCCCGCCGCGACATCCCCTTCCTGGAATACGGAACCATCCGGCGGGACCTCTCCGCCTATATGCATCAGGATGTGTATCGACACATCTTCGGGGAACCGGACGAGTATGCAACCCTCCTGACCTTCCTGGAACGGGTCCGGTTGCCCGCTCCCGTATTCGACATCCTTCTTTACTTCCAGCGAAACGACATCTACACGTACCGGCACATTTTGATCGTTTCCGCCCTGACCTGTCTCTTTGCCCGGGGGCTGGCGGAGAATATCCGGGATATCCCGCTGGAGGCGTCGGCAGGCCCCCTCCACGATCTGGGGAAGGTTTCCGTGCCGCTGGAACTGCTGAAGAGGACGAAGCCGCTGAAGCGAACCGAACGAGCCTACCTCGAGCACCACACCACGGCCGGATTTGCGCTCCTGGGGTATTACCTGGGGGATGCGAAGGAGTTCTCCTGCTTTGTGGCTCGGGACCACCATGAGCGGAAGGACGGCTCGGGGTATCCTCGCGGGATCCGCCTCGACGACAGCCTGTTGGAGATCGTCGTGGCATGCGATGTGTACGACGCCCTTATCTCCCCCCGGCCGTACCGGATGGGTTCTTTCGACAACCGGACGGCCATCGAGGAAATCACCAACATGGCGGAAGAGGGGAAGATCGGGTGGGAGGTCGTCAGATTCCTGGTATCCCGGAACCGGAAGGGAAGACCGCACATGGAGGAATGCATGGTTTCCCGGGAAAAGCGGGGAATCCCCCCCGAGGGGAACCTGTACGGCATCGTCGTGGACGATGACGACCCGCAAGAATTCGGCGGTCCCGGCGAACGCAGGGACTAAGGACTCCGCTTCATACATATGGCAACGTATTCGTGCGTGCCCCCCGGTGCCAATGGGCGCAGCGGGGGGGTCGACGAGGCGGCCTGTGGAGCGAATGGGCGGGGACACTCCTCTCCCGCATCCCGGAGATGAATCAGGAATGTCCCCGGTGAGCGGAACCGGCAGCGAGCGGGCGCAAGATCGCGAGCGTAGCCGAGGGGACCCCTCCGCGAGCCAGGGGCACCGGGAGGGGAAACGCCTCCGGGCGTCGGCCCAATACGAGATCGTAATTACGAGACGCAGCACTAAGGCCTGACGCCTTCGGGGTCGTCTCCCGCTACCCGCCGACGATCGCCTTCAGGCCGCGCACCAGGCGTTTCACCCCCTCGAGGGCCGCCTCGCTCGCAAGGTTCCCGTACGAGATGCGCAGGTAGCACCCTCTCCCGACCCCGAACGTTTCCCCGGGGATGACCGCCACCTTGTGTTCCCGGATCAGCCGTTCGGCGAGAGTCAGGGCGTCCATCGAGGTATGGACCTTCACCAGGAAGTAGAAGGCCCCCCGGGAAGGAGGAACCGTCAAAAGGTCGGGGATGCGCGAAAACTCGGCGAGCATCCGCTCCCTGACCCTTGCGATGCCCGGGAGCCGGCGAGCGCAGTACCGCCGCCCCTCCTCGAGGGCCCCCAGGGCGACGGCCTGGGAGACGGCGGGGGCGCAGATGATCACCGTGTCCTGGATCTTCATCACGTCGTCGAAGAGGTGCCCGGGAACCACGAGGAACCCCACGCGCCAGCTTGCCATCCCGTAGGATTTCGACATGCTGAACAGCGAGATCGTGTGTTCCGCCCCGAATGAGCCCGGGGAACAGTGTTCGGCCCCGTCGTAGGTGAAGTACTCGTACGCCTCGTCGCTTACGTGGTAGATCCCCCGGTCGGCGCAGAGCCGGTTGATCGCCAGCAGCGCATCGGGGGAGTACACCACCCCCGCCGGGTTGTTCGGCGACACCGTCACGAGAGCGCGGGTCCTGGCGGTGACGGCCGCCTCGATCGCGGCAAGACGCGGCTGGTAGTTGAGGTCCGAAGAGACGCAGACGGCTCGGCAGCCCGCGAGCCCCACTGCCATCTCGTGGTTGAAGTAGTAGGGGGAGAGCAGGATGATCTCGTCCCCGGGGTCGCAGACGCACAGCAGGGCGTTTACGAAGCCCTGGTTCGCGCCGGCGGTGACGAGGATCCTGCGGCCGAAGGCGGCGTCGATCCCGTTCTCGGCGCGGAGTTTCTCCTCGAAG
>Ga0209342_10001843_pt1 | contig 23346 bp, 19 predicted proteins | sample RifCSP16_2_FD_184023 | JGI IMG/M metagenome (GOLD analysis project Ga0209342, IMG submission 184023) | Soil microbial communities from Rifle, Colorado - Rifle CSP2_sed 16_2 (SPAdes) (version 2) | ecosystem: Environmental > Terrestrial > Deep subsurface > Rock core/Sediment | place: Rifle... | reverse complement strand
ACGCACTCCGGGGGCAGGATGAACGGGATCGGCGTCTCGCCGAAATCGACGTTGCGGTCCTCTTCCTTCAGGTGCTTGTATCCGGGGGGAAGGCCCACCTCGACGATGTACCCGCCGGGTACCATGGAGCCCTCGCCCGCGGAGTAGCCGAACGCCCAGCCGCCGTCGAAGACGCCGGGGCGGACCTGGTTCCAGGTCCTGAGCCCCTCGGCGCAGTCCGCGATCGGCACGGCAACTCCGTGGATCACGACCGGATCGGCGTCGCCGCGGCAGCCGGACGGCAGGTTGTCGTCCCAGCTGTCGCTGTGGGTGAAGCTGACGGCGTCCCCCAGGTCGAACGTGCCGTTGTTGTTGTGGTCGATGTCCTCCGGGCCCCTGGGGGCAGTCCCGTCGGACCAGCCGAGGGGATGGTTGTCGACGTCGGCCAACTGGATGCCGGGGATGCCGTTGTATTCATCGATGATCCCGTCCCCGGGATTTCCGTTCTCGTCGAAGACCGGTTGACCGAATTCGTCGAAATTGTCCTGGTACAGGTTGATCTGGACGCGGGGGATGCCGGGCTCCCACGGCTCGAGTGCCGCGTACCGCGGGTCGTTCTCGGCCCGGGTGACCGCGTAGTAGACGGACCCCGCGATGCCGCCGTTCTCGGCCTCCGTAAACGGCGTCTGCCCCCACTCGAACCGGAGGTTCTGCCCGGCGAAGACCTGGAACGCCTCGAGCAGGACGGGCCCCAGCTCGGTGCGGTACCGCGGATCGGCGCTGACGTTCACGTCATCGGGTTCCAAATCCTGCGCCTGGGGATTGCGCTTCCCCTCGCCGAACGCGTCGTCGGTCGGCTCGCCGCCGTCGTCCACCACGACCGTAAGTCCCGTGGGCTTCAGGCGGCCGAATGCCACCTCGGCGATCTGCCAGTGGAAGAACGGGAAGATCTCCTCGAAGGGAACGAACCCGGTGAGATCGGTCGGGAAGGCCTGGTAGATCGTGCCGTCCCGGAACCGGAGGTTGATGCCCACGTCGAAGAGGCCCTCTTCTCCCGAATCCCAGATACCGTCTTCATCCAGATCGTTGAAGACGTAATGCTCATGCTCGCCGAACCACATGGGGGTCGCGATCGGACCGAGGTCCATGACCCCGCCGGCCTGGGGAGCGATGACCGTGTTGAAGGAGATGATGATGTCCAGAGCAATGTCCCAGATGACCAGCTGGTAGGTGCCGGGCGGCACGTTGGGGATCTCGAAGAACCCCTCGTCCCCGCACTGCCCGATCCAGACGGCCTGTCCCGTGGCGGTCTCCAGGCTGTTCAGCCCGATCACGCAGGGCGACGTGGAGGGGGGAGCGCCGTTAAAGAAGGTGATCGCGGGAGGACGGGACGTGTGGCCCTTGCGCACCTGCCCCATGACCGTGGTCCTCGGCCCGGGGGGAGCGATCTCCTCGAGCCGGTCCATCGCCTGGACGAATCCGTAGAAGGCGTGCCAGAAGGGCGGCCCGAACTCCACCAGGAACGGCGGCTCCTTCGGCCGGACCCAGGCGTCGATCGTCTTGGTCCCCTCGATGGTGGTGGTCTGGTACCAGCCCTCCCTCGATGGTGGTGACCTGGTACCAGCCCTCTCCCACGGGCGGGACCACCTGGACGCCGTACTTGCCCGGCTTGAGGAACTTCACGATGATCTCGCCGTTCGCATCGGTCAGCAGGGGACCGGAATTCGCCTCGTCGACGATCGGGTTGCCGTCCCCATCGAGCTGGTAGGACCCGTCCGGATTCTTGAGGTACGCGGTCCCCAGCGCGTTCCCGAAGGCGTCCTGGGATACCTCCCCCCCCATGTCGAAGAGCTTGACCCCGAACCCGGGCTCCCCCCCCATGTCGAAGAGCTTGACCCCGAACCCGGGAATTCCCGGCTCGGTGACGTCCGGAGCATTGTTCACCGGCTCGATGTCATGGAACACCTTGATGGCGATCTGGGCGGTCTCGATCGGCGTAGGGGTGACGGTGACGGTGATCAAGCCGGTCGTCCCGGTGTTGATGTTCCCCCCCCCCATGGTGTAGGAGGATGGGGTCCCCTCGCGGAAATAGGGGAGCACGGAGACGACGTACCTTCCGGCGGGGAGAGCGGTCGTCCCGTCCGACAGGAAGCCAACCACCGCGGAGGAACCCGCGGACTCCCCGTTGACCACCACCGGCGCATGGCTCCTGTGGATGCTGATGGCCAGGGTGTTCTGGGCCGGGTCACTTTGAATAACGGGCTTGTGGACCCCCGGCGCCGGGTCGTGGGTGGTATCCTCCTCCACCAGCCAGCGGAAGCCCGCCACGGGGTCGCCGGCCGGGTCCACGACGTTTAATGTGAACGCTTCCGCGGCCCGGGGGAGGCAAATTCCGGCTGCCAAGAGGAACGCGATCATCTGCACAACCATCGCCATGGGGAACGCCTTCCTTCTTTTTCCGAACATATCCGTCTCCTCTTTCTTCTCGAGCCTATCCGGTTTCTTTCCGCCGGTGATCCACTCCGTTCATGCCCTGGTCACGGAGCGTCGGCCGCCTTCGTGTTTCGCCGGCGGATCAGGCGCCAGAGCGACGCCTCGATCTCATCGGGAGTGAACGGCTTCAGGATGAAATCGTCGACGCCGGACCGGTTCGCCTCGTCGAGGATTCCGGGGTTCGGTATCCCCGTGATGAGGATCCTGATCGCATCCGACTCCATCTCCCAGGCCCGGTTGAGCAGCGACACGCCGTCCATCCCGGGCAACCATTGGTCTGCGATGACGACCCCGAACCTCTCCGTCTCCATCGCCTCCAGCGCATTTTCTGCATTCTCGAAGGCCGAAACCTCGCAGCCCTTGCTCCGGAAGAACAGGGAAAGGGAATCCTTGAGGAGCGTGTCGTCTTCGACGATGATCATCTTCCTCATCCTCAGCTCGTGATAAAGACCCATTCCTATCCTTTCCCGCAATCCGTATGTCCTTCCCGAGCACGATGCGTGCCAACGACTGCTCGTTGGTAAATTCCAATAGATATCAATTTGTTGGAACTAACAGGGCGCGGGGAAGCAACCGATCAAACAACAAAATTTCGAAAAATTGCGAAGGGAATACTAGAAGAATTGCGAACATCTCGCGGGGAAGAAGGAGGATCCCGAACGAGGAAACGGGGGAGGGAAACTACCCTTCGAGTTTTTTCCTGCGGTACCGGAAGGTGTGGTGGTTCATGTTGAGGAGCCGCGCGGCCTTGCTCTCGTTTCCCCCGGCCCGCCGGATGGCTTCCCGGATATAATGCCTCTCCAGCGATTCCTGCACCGAGGCCAGGTCGATCCCCGAAGGGGGGATGGAGGGAAAGAGAGCGCCTGCGGGTTCCCCCGATCCCGTCCGGTCCCCCGGCCGGGCCAGGCCGAGGTCGTCCCGGGTGAGGAGCGGCCCCTTTCCGGTCAGCGCCGCCCTCTCCAGGGTGTTTTTCAGTTCGCGGACGTTTCCCTTCCAGTGCCACCCTTGGAGCGCCTCCTCCGCCTCTGGGGAGATGCCGGCGAACGGCTTTCCGAACTTCCGGCCGTACTCCACGAGGAAATACCGGGCGATCGGGAGGATGTCTTCGCGCCTGTCGTTAAGAGACGGAACCATCACCCGGACGACGGACAGCCGGTAGTACAGATCTTCCCGGAACAGGCCTTTTTCGATCATCTTCTCGAGATTCATGTTGGTGGCGGAGACGACACGGGCGGAGACGGTATGCTTCCTCGTTCCCCCGACGCGGTAAAACTCCCCCTCCTCGAGGAACCGCAGCAGTTTGGCCTGGGCCTCGGGGCTTAAGTCCCCCACCTCGTCCAGGAAGAGGGTTCCCCCCGCGGCCTCCTCCACCAGCCCCTTTTTCCCGGAGGCGCTCGCTCCGCTGAACGCACCCTTCTCGTACCCGAACAGCTCGCTCTCGATGAGCTCCTTCGGGATGGAGGCGCAGTTCACGCTGACCAGCGGGCCCTTGAAATTGGGGCTCCGGTAATGGATGGCGCCGGCGATCAGCTCCTTCCCCGTCCCCGTCTCCCCGACGATGAGAACCGGGGTGTCGGGGCTTTTCGCGATCGTCTCCACGAATTCCATCACGTCCTGGATCGCGTCGCTCTCCCCCACGAAGCAGGGAAGATTCTCCCGCAGGTACCGCTCCTGGAGCGTCTGGACCTCCTTCTTGAGGCGGACCGTCTCCAGCGCGTTCCTCACGCTCACCTCCAGGATCTCCCTCTGGAGGGGCTTCAGGATGTAGTCGTGGGCTCCCTTTTTCATGGCGGCGATCACCGTCGGAATGTCCTCGTACGCGGTGATGACGATCACCAGGATGTCCGGGCAAGTTTCCTTGAAGAGTGGCAGGGCGTCGATCCCGCTCATCCTTGGAAGACCGATGTCGAGGAGGACCAGGTCGGGCGGTTCGCTCTTCGCGGCGTCGAGGGCGGATTCCGCGTCGGGGAAGGTCCGGACCCGGTACCGGTTCCCGAAAGCGGCCGCTACCCCCTCCCGGAACGTTTCCTCGTCGTCGACCACATGGATGGAATAGGAGATCACGTAGCGGATTTCCCCGTCTCGCAAGGCAGCTCGATCCGGAACTCGGCCCCGCCCCATCGGCTCGCGGACACGGCCAGGATCCCCCCGTGTTCCGACACGACCCGGTGGCTGAAGCTCAGGCCGGTCCCGTACCCTTCCTTCCGGGTCGTGAAGAAGGGGTCGAAGATCTTCTTCCGCAGGGGGAGGGGGACCCCCGGCCCGGAGTCGGAAACCCGGATCACGACGCGTTTGCCCTCGCAGGAAGAGGATACCTCGATCCGCTTGGTCCCGTCGACGTTCTTCATCGCCTGGGCCGCATTCGTGATCAGGGTCACCAGCACCTGCTCCATCAGCCTCGGATCCGCGAAGGTCGGAGGAAGCGCGGGATCGAGCGACGTATCGAGCTCCACCCCCCGCTTGCGCAGGCCGGTCGAGGAGAACTCGACAGCCCTTCCGATCCCCTGGTTTACGTTCACCGTCCCCAGGCGGGGAGGAAGGGGCTTGGAGAACTCCATGACGCTCCGGATCACGGAGGCGATCTTGTTCGAGGCGGACCTCCGCTGCCCGATCACCACATCGATCCTTTCCCTGTCCTCCGGTGAAAGTCCCCCGGACTGCCCGCAAAGGTGCTCGAGGGTCGAGATGTTGAGGTTGATCCCCAAGAGGGGGTTCTCGTCTGGCAGTGCACCCACCGGACTTCCCTCTCGAGCGTGTCCCCGGCGTCGAGGGAGAAACGCCCGAGAGGGGGTTCTCGTCTGGCAGTGCACCCACCGGACTTCCCTCTCGAGCGTGTCCCCGGCGTCGAGGGAGAAACGGAGGTCGACATCCTGCCGCAGGGACGACCCCGTTTCCATCAGGTCGCACAGCTGCTCGAACCTCGGGACGTCCTCGGGAAAGACGTTATTGATCGAACGGAACTCGAACTCCTCCGGGATGGGCCCGAGGAGCCGTTCCTGCTCGGGGTTCCGGAACACCACGCGGCCGTCCTGGACGATCATGATCCCGACGAGGGAGTTCTCCACGAGGGAGCGGAACCGGTCCTCGCTCTCCTTGAGGGCCTCCTCCGCCAGCAGCCAGAAACTTCCGTGGGGGGTGACGGAGGGCGCGGACAAAACGGGGCGTCCGCAGACGACTTCCCCGCACAGGCATTCGTAGACGGTGTTCCCGTCCCCGTCCCGGATCATCTCCCCGTCCCGGCCGACGGCGTACAGGCGGCTTTCCGCCGCGACGAACCCCTCGGGGAACCCGATCGTCTCCACGTACGGGTAGTCGAACCCGCTCCGCAGGCGGATCCCCACCGCATCGCATCCGGTCCAGCGGGAAAGAAACACGGCCAGATCGTTCCTCACCCGGCGGACATCCCCGGCGGAGTTGATGATGCCCAGGAGGTCGAGGACGAGCTCCCGCTCCTTCTCCATCCGCTCCCGCTCCGCAAGCTCGCCCTCCAGCCGCTCCTTGATCCGGACCAGGTCGGACGTCCGCTCGGTCACCCGGGCCTCCAGCTCGTTCCGGGCGGTCCGGAGGACCCCTCGTTCCGCTTCAGGTCCCGGAACAGCAGGTCGTAGGGCCGGAACAGCCCCACCGAGATGACCGCCTTGTAGAAGAGATAGAACGACACGATCTTCAGGTAGTGCCCGACCAGGTTGTTGTACGAGTAGAAATCCACGTACAGGTGGAACGCCAGCTCGGAGGCGATCGCGGCGAAGATGGAGAGCAGAAGGAGGGTGAACACCTCCCTTTCGAAACGCTCCTTCACCCGGGACAACGCGACGGCGGAAGCCAGGAGGATGTCCGATACGAGGTAATCGCTTGCGATCTTGAACGTCGTGATGCCTTGGCCCTCGACGAAGGTGGCGGGGAAGATGAGGAGCCAGAGGAGGATGGTTTTCCCTTTTCCTCGCAAGGTCGCCGTCATATCCTTGATGGTGGTTTTATTTGCTCCTGAGGATTGTCCGGGCTTTCCGCGTTGCCCCGTCACGCGTCGTTTTCCCTTTCCATGGGACTTCCCTCCGTCATTTCACCGGATTCCGGCGGGTTCCAAAACGGAAAGCAGTCGTTTTCTCGTGTGATAAAAAAGATCGATACAATTATGGTTTGCATTTCCCGCGCCGCGGATTCCCCCTTGCGTGAAAATGGATCATCTTGATTTTGCTAAATATTATTGTTATAGGCCGTGCTGCGATTAATGAGTATGGGAATTGTTCTCCATTATAAGAAAATTATTGCCTTCGTGGGAAAGATCTTTTCCGCCTGCGCCCGCGTCATCCGACCGCCGCCCCGATATGGAGCCCGTTCCGGGAAAAGAGCCCGAGCGTGCCGGGGGGATGATCCCGAAACGCAGGAACCGTCTTGCGGTTTTCCGGCATCGAACCGGAAATCCGACCGGAAGGGAAACCCGAATGCATCCGATCGCCTCCGCCTTCTACCGACTTCCCCTGTCCCTGTGGGTGGGGGGGATGTCGGTCCCCGAGGAGGACCCGGCGCGGCGGGAGTTCTCCCGCCTGCACGGCATCTCGATGAGCGTAAACCTTGCGGTCTTCGTCGGCGGGGCGGTCCTGCTTCTCGGGTACGAGACGTTCCGCAAGGAGATTTGATTTTAGCACTTGCACAACGAGGTCCTCGACCAACATAATATTTCTTACCGTTCCAGTCAGCACCGATCAGAGCATTCCCCCGGACGACCGGAAGGGGGCATCAAGAAGGAGATTTTATGTATAAAAACATCCTATTACCAACAGACGGGTTGGGAAAATGCGCGTACGGAACCTGTCACGGGGTCATTCTTGCCAAAGCCCTCAATGCGAAAATAACAGCCGTTCACATAACGGGTAAACTTTCCGCCAGGGAAATCCTGGAGATGTATCACCCCGAGGTATTATTCGCGCCCTCGGATGCCAGGAAGGCAAAAGAGGCCATGGCTCACGCGGAGCAAGCACATAAGGAACTGGCGAGCAAGGCGCTGGATGTGGCGGAAAATATGTGCAGGGAGGTCGGCGTGCCATGCGAGCAGGTGCACATCGCGGGGGAATCCCCCACGGACGGCATCATGAAGGTGGCAAAGGAAAAGAAATGCGACCTCATTTTCATATCGACACACGGCAACCCGGGGATCATGGGTACCCTGTTCGGAACGATCGCGACCAAGGTCATGGCGCAATCGAAGATCCCCGTTCTGGTGCACTACTGCGGGGGGCCGAACTGAACGGTCGGTCGTTTCCGTGAACCCATGTCCCGGTCAGCTCATTTTCCGGTTCACGGCACATCGTGGTGAGATGACCCTATGACGGTGACCTGCAGGCACGAAGGGCTTACGCGGTGGGTGGCGGAACTCGCCGCCACGTGCCGGCCCGAGCGGATCCATTGGTGCGACGGCTCCCAAGAAGAGTACGACCGCCTGATGGCCCTGATGGTGGAACGCGGTACCGCCATCCCCTTGAAGAAAAGGGCGAACAGCTTCCTCTTCCGGTCCGATCCGAGCGACGTCGCCCGGATCGAAGCCCGCACCTACCTCAGCACCCCCTCACCGGACGACGCCGGACCTACCAACAACTGGATCGATCCGGCAGAGCTCAAAACGATCATGAAAGGCTTCTTCGAGGGCTGCATGAAGGGACGCACCATGTTCGTCATCCCGTTCTCGATGGGGCCCGTCGGATCGCCCCTGGCCAAGATCGGGGTGCAGATCTCGGACAGCCCCTACGTCGTCTGCAACATGCACATCATGACGCGGGTCGGCACCAGGGTGCTGGAGGCGCTGGGCACCGGAGGGGAGTTCATCCCCTGTCTGCATTCCATCGGGGCCCCCCTGGAGCCGGGACAGCACGACGTGCACTGGCCCTGCGCACCCGTAGAGGACAAATACATCAGCCACTTCCCCCAGGAAAACCTGATCTGGTCCTACGGGTCCGGGTATGGCGGGAACGCCCTTCTGGGCAAGAAGTGCCTGAGTCTTCGCATCGCTTCGGCCATCGCCAGGCGGGAGGGCTGGATGGCGGAGCACATGCTGATCATGCGGCTCGTAAGCCCCGAGGGCCGAACGTATCACATCGCCGGCGCATTCCCCTCCGCATGCGGCAAGACCAACCTGGCCATGATCAAGCCGACCCTCCCCGGCTGGACGGCCGAGATCGTAGGCGACGACATCTGCTGGATGCAAATTCGGCCCAACGGCCGCCTGCACGCCATCAACCCGGAGACGGGCTTTTTCGGCGTGGCCCCCGGCACCTCCTACAGGTCGAACCCCATCGCGATGAAAACGCTGGAGAAAAACGTGCTCTTCACGAACTGCGCGCTGACCGACGAGGGGGATGTCTGGTGGGAGGAGATGGACGGGCCGGTTCCGTCGCACCTCATCGACTGGAGGGGGTGGGACTGGACCCCGGACAGAGACGAGCCGGCAGCCCATCCCAACGCCCGCTTCACCGCGCACATCAGCCGCTGCCCGACCGCCGTTTCCGATTGGGACGACCCCGAGGGCGTCCCGATCGACATCTTCCTCTTCGGCGGACGCCGGTCCGCAGTCGTGCCGCTGGTTTTCGAGGCGTTCCACTGGGACCATGGGGTTTTCCTGGGGGCATCGGCATCCTCGGAGGGAACCGCGGCAATCCTCGACAAAGTCGCCCGTGTGCGTCACGACCCTTTCGCCATGAAACCGTTCTGCGGATACAACATGGGGGACTATTTCCAGCACTGGTTCGAGATGGGCGATCGGCTGGGCGCCAAAGCTCCCAGGATCTTCTACGTCAACTGGTTCCGCAAGGGGGATAACGGACGCTGGCTGTGGCCCGGTTTCGGCGAAAACTGCAGGGTTCTGAAATGGATGTGCGAAAGAATCGACGGCAAGGTCGGGGCCGTGGAAACGTCCATCGGCCTGATGCCGAAAATAGAGGATCTCGATCTTTCGGGGCTGTTCGTCGACCACCAGGACATGGAAGAGCTCTTGCGGGTGGATCCCCAGACCTGGAAGGCGGAATACTTCGATATCGAAACCTTCTTCGACCAGTTCGGCAGCCGCCTTCCCGGCCGCCTCAAGGCCCAGTTGGGCGAATTCAAGAAAAGGCTTTGCCGGTTCTGACCGATCTGCGACCGTCAAACCGCAACCTCGTCTGCAATGCCGAAGGGGGTGACCGGCCGCCGCTCCGGCCGCCGGAACCACCCGACGGAATGACGGAGGGATGCATGGCATCCAGCGACTCCAGGGACATGCTCACCATTCTCGCCGGTTCGGGCCCCGACATCTTCACCACACGCCCCGTCATCCTGGGGACGCATGGAATGGTCACCTCCGGGCATTACCTCGCCAGCAGGATCGGACTGCACATTCTCGAGGAGGGGGGGAATGCGGTGGACGCCGGCGTGGCGATGGGATTCGCCCTGGCCGTGCTGGAGCCGTACATCTACGGGATCGGCGGGGAAGTCCCCATCCTCATCTACCTGGCGGACGAGAAACGGGTCGTTTGTCTCTCCGGCCAGGGACCGGCCCCTCGAAAAGCGACCATCGAGTGGTTCCGGACGAACGGGATCGATGTGATTCCCGGCGACGGGTTGCTGGCCGCCGCCGTTCCCGATGCCGTCTCGACCTGGGTCGCCGCCCTGTCCCGGTTCGGGACCATGCGTCTGTCCCAGGTCCTGGAACCCGCCATCGAGCTCGCGCAGAGGGGGTTTCCCATGTTCGAACGGCTTGCGTCCGCCCTCGAGCGCAGCGCCGACCACTTCCTGGAGGCCTGGCCGACCTCGGCGCAGACGTTTCTGCCCGGCGGGCGGGTACCTGCGGTGGGGGAGATCTACGTGCAAAAGGATCTGGCCGGGATGTTCACCACGCTCGTGGAAGCGGAATACCGGCAGCGGCGGAGAGGCCGGCGCGAGGCGCTGCAGACCGCCCGCGACGTGTTCTACAAGGGAGAAATCGCGGAACGGATCGTCTCGTTCGTCCAGGGAAGCAGACTCCCCGACTCCACGGGAAGACGCAACACCGGACTGATCACGAAGGAGGACCTGAAAAACTACGCCACCCGCGTCGAAAAACCCGTCACGGCGAATTATCGGGGGTACGACGTCTTCAAGTGCGGACCGTGGACCCAGGGACCGGTCTTCCTGCAGCAGTTGACCATCCTGGAAGGGTACGACCTGGGAAAGGTGGGACACAACTCCCCGGAATACATCCACCTCCTGGTCGAGGTCGCCAAGCTCGCGTTCGCGGACCGGGAAACGCATTACGGCGACCCGGACTTCGTCGCCGTTCCCCTCGACCTCCTGCTTTCCAGGGAATACGCGGCGGAACGCCGGAAGCTGATCGATCCGGACCGCGCCTCCCTTGAGCTTCGCCCCGGCAACGCCCCCGCGAGCAGGCCCACGGAAAGGAAGGGCGGTTCGGACATCCACAAGGGGGATACCACCCATCTGGACGCGGCGGATCAATGGGGGAACATGATCTCCGCCACGCCGAGCGGGGGGTGGTTCCGCAGTTCCCCGGCCATCGAAGGCCTGGGCTTCCCCCTCGGGACCCGGCTGCAGATGTTCTTCCTGGATCCCGACCACGCCAATTCCCTGAAACCGGGCAAACGTCCCCGCACGACTCTCACTCCCTCGCTGGTGCTCAAGGAGGGCAGGCCGTTCATGGCGTTCGGCACCCCGGGGGCGGATCAGCAGGACCAGTGGTCGCTCCAGTTCTTCCTGAACTGCGTCGATTTCCACATGAACCTGCAGGTCGCGGTCGACGCTCCCACGTTCCATACGAGCCATTTTCCCGCTTCCTTTCATCCGCACAGCGCGCAACCCGGGACCATGCACGTGGAAAGCCGAATCCCCGAATCCACGGTTTCCGCCCTTCGGGAAAAGGGGCATACGGTGCAGGTGGGGGGGGAATGGAGCCACGGGCGGGTCTTGGGTATCCGGTTCGACGCGGACCGCGGGGTGATCTCCGGCGTGGCCACCGCCCGGTTGGAGACCGGCTATGCCATGGGGTGGTAGGAACGGAGCCCTTTTTCTTTTCCGTTACACCGTTGCCCGGGAGATGCCCGCTTTCAATTTTTTCTTAAGCGTCGCCTGGGCCGCCGCAAGGCGGGCCACCGGCAACCGGTACGGGGAGCCGCTCACGTAGGTAAGACCGATCTCGTAGCAGAACTCGACCGACCGGGGATCCACCTGCTCCCCGCAGATCCCCATCTTCATCCCCTTCTTGATCTTCCTGCTGCTGTCGATGGCCATCTTCATGAGCAGGCCGACGCCCTTGCGGTCGAGGGTGATAAAGGGGTCCTCCTCGAAGATCCCGTGCGCAACGTAGTAGGGCAGGAACCTTCCCGCATCATCCCTCGACAGGCCATACGTCGTCTGGGTCAGGTCATTGGTGCCGAAGGAATAGAAATCGGCCTCCGGCGCGATCTCATGGGCCAGCAGGGCCGCCCGGGCGATCTCGATCATGGTCCCCACCTCATAGCGGACCTTGACTTTGTAGCGCTTCTGAACCGTTTCGGCGATCCTCACCGTCATCTCGCGCATCACGCTCAATTCCTTCACGTCGGCGATGAGCGGGATCATGATCTCGGGAATGGCCCTGACCTTTTCCTTGGTCACATGGCAGGCGGCTTCCATGATGGCCTGGACCTGCATCTCGTAGATTTCCGGGTAGGTGATGCCGAGCCGGCATCCCCGGTGGCCCAGCATGGGGTTGAACTCATGGAGCGCCTTGTTCCTCGCCTGCAGTTTCTCGAAGGGCAAGCCCATTTCCTGGGCAATCGCTCTCAGTTCCTCATCGGTTTTGGGGAGAAACTCGTGCAGCGGCGGGTCGAGGAGCCGGATGGTCACCGGCAGCCCGTCCATAACCTTGAAAATCCCGATAAAATCGTTCCTCTGCATGGGGAGGATCTTTTCCAGGGCCTTTTTCCTCCCTTCCATGTCGTCCGCCAGGATCATTTCCCTTACGGCCTGCACCCTCCCCTCCTCAAAGAACATATGCTCCGTGCGGACGAGTCCGATCCCTTCCGCTCCGAACTTTCGCGCCATGCGGGCGTCGGCCGGCGTATCGGCATTGGCCCGAACGCCCATCTCCCGGATCTCATCGGCCCATTTCAGGATGGTGTGGAAATCGTCCGTGAGCTCCGGTTGAACGAGGGGAACCTGCCCGAGGATGACTTCCCCCGTCGTGCCGTTCAAGGTGATGGTATCGCCCTCCCGGATGATGTGCGGCTCCAGGACCATGATTTTTTCCTTCTCATCGATATTGAGCGCGGTACAGCCGGCGACACAGCACTTTCCCATGCCCCTCGCCACGACGGCCGCATGGGAGGTCATCCCTCCCCGGGCCGTGAGGATCCCCTGGGCCGCGTCCATCCCCCCGATATCTTCCGGGGAGGTCTCGGTTCGGACCAGGATCACCTTTTCCCCCCTGGCGGCCCACTGTTCGGCGTCTTCCGCAAAGAAAACGACCTTGCCGACCGCAGCCCCGGGAGACGCGGGAAGCCCCTTGCCAATGACTTTGACGGGGGTCTTCGGGTCAAAGGACGGATGCATCAGCGTGTCCAACTGACCGGGGTCGATTCGCATGATCGCCGTTTTCCTGTCGATCAGCTTTTCCTTGACCATTTCGATGGCGATCCGGAGGGAGGCCGCGGCGGTCCGCTTCCCGATCCTGGTCTGGAGCATGTAGAGCTTGCCGTCCTGGACGGTGAACTCGATGTCCAGCATGTCCCGGTAATGCTTTTCCAGCTTCCGGTAGATCTTTTCCAGTTCGTCGTACACGGTGGGCAGCTTCCTTTTCAGCTCGTCGATGTGAAGGGGCGTCCTGATCCCCGCCACGACATCCTCGCCCTGCGCGTTGGTCAAGTACTCGGCGAAGAATTTCCTCTCCCCGGTGGAGGGGTCCCGGGTAAAACCGACGCCCGTACCGGAGCTTTCGCCCATATTTCCGAAGACCATGGCCTGGACGTTGCACGCCGTGCCGAGATCGTGCGGAATCTGGTTGAGTTTGCGGTAGGTGACCGCCCGGTCGGCGAACCAGGAGTTAAAGACGGCGTCCATGGCCAGCTTGAGCTGCCGGAGAGGGTCGGCCGGGAAGCTTTTGCCCGTCTCTTTTTCGTAGATGCCCTTGAATTCCCCGACCATTTCCCGGAGGTCCTCCACGGTCAGATCGGTATCCAGACGGACCTCCTTTCTCTTCTTGATCGCTTCCAGGGCCTTTTCGAACAGCCGCCGTTCGATCCCCATGACGGTGGACCCGAACATGGTGATCAGTCTCCGGTAGGTGTCGAGAGCGAAACGCTCATTGCCCGTTTTTTCGACAAGGGCCGTAAGGGTCGTGTCGTTGAGTCCCAGGTTCAGAACCGTGTCCATCATCCCGGGCATGGAAAATTTCGATCCGGAGCGGACGGAAAGGAGGAGAGGGGTTTTCGCGTCCCCGAACTTCGCGCCCATCGCCTTTTCCACCTTCTTCAGGTTGGAAAGCACCTGATCCCACATTCCGGGAGGGAATTTCTTCTTGTTCGCGAAGTACGAATTGCACGCCTCGGTGGTGATGGTGAATCCGGGGGGGACCGGGATCTTCAGGTTGGTCATGTTCGCCAGTCCCGCCCCTTTCCCGCCGAGCAGGTCCTTCATCGTTCCGGTTCCATCGGCCTTTCCATCCCCGAAAAAATACACATATCGTTTCGCCATACGCGACCTCCGAAAACCATCGTTGGTTTGCACCAATCTTCGGAAAAAACGGACCTGTGGGCAGAGTGCAGCGATCCGGTGCCGACAGGCGGTTATTATAATGAACCGGATGTTCCGTTTTCAACCGAAGAGTTTCCCCGGGGGGCGGGGCGACCAAGTCGACAACATGGAGGATGACGCCGGCGATCCGCCCTTCCCGCGCTGCGGCCTTCCGCACGCTCCTGGTTCAAGCCACGGTCCGGGTGACGCCCGCCCGACCGCTGACCGGTGGCATAGCGCCGGATTCAGGCTCCTCGCAGGTGGAGTTCGCTCTTGATCATTGTTGGAGCCGCGGAGCGCCTTGCGATATCCTTCACCTTTTCCAGTTGCTTTACGCTGTGAGCAATGCCGCGAATGACGATTGCTGTCCCGTCATGGATGACTTCCAGGGTAGGGACAAATACATGGAAATCGGTCCGGATATCCGCCTTGACCTTGGCCGCCAATGCCAGCCGGCGCAATCTCTCCCGGGACTCCGGCGTCGCCCGTTTGTCTCTCGCGGGGATCTCGTCGATGATCAGCTCGACCACTTCCTTGACACTCAGGTGGCTCGTGTTAAGAACCATGTCGTAATCGTCTGGATGGGACCAGTCCCTGTGATACATCCTTTTCAAAAAGATGGATCTCTCATGATCGCTGAACATCAACATCTTTTTGGCCGCCTCTTCCGGCACACCTTCCCGCTCACAGACGAACTTGATCCTGTCCTCCAGGGGCGCGATGATCCGGACCCGCAGGGCGTGGGGGATCTCTTTCAGGAGCCAGTTGCCGCCCCGGCCCAGAATGACCACATTGTTTTTCAGGGAGTACTCATATATGCAGTGTTCCACCAGCGCCGCAAAGCCGGCGAAGGACCGATCGAATCGCTCCCAAAGGGAAGGAGCGTGCTCATCCAGCTCCTTGGCCCATTTCAGCCACTTTTCCCCGTGTTTTTCGATGTCTTGATAGATCACTTTCTTGGCGACATACAGATAGTTGAGCTTTTGGGCAACGGCCTTGGCGATTCCTTCTCCGCCGCTTCCGCATTCTCTCGATATCGTCACGATCGCCATGGCTACTTCTCCTCCATCTTCGCGGCCGCTTCCTCCCTCGCCCGGACCTGCTCGTCTCCTTCCTGGGATTCCTGCGCTTTGGCGATCTTCCTTCGCAACAGAAGTTTTCCCACCACGATGACCCCGACCGCAAATGTGGCCTCGGCGACATAGACGAGATAATGCGGGGGCTGGAACGTCTTCTGGATCAAGGCGTCCGTGATCATCATCTCCCCTGCCACCTTGCCCAAAACGGCCGCGCCGATGGTGATGATGATCGGATATTTGTCCATCAGCATGGAGAGGAGCGCACTGGTTCCCACGACGAGGGGAATGCTGAAGCCCAGGCCGAAGATCAGAAGGAACATGTTCCCCTTCGACGCCCCGGCAACCGCCAGCATGTTGTCGAGACTCATGACGATATCCGCGATGACGATCAGCTTGACCGCCTGCCGGATATTTCCCGCTTCCTTGATATTTTCATCCTCGTGGCCCTGCACCAAGAGCTTCACCGCGATCCAGGCGATCAAGGCCCCGCCGACGAATTTCAGGAGCGCGACTTTCAGCATCTGCGCCGCGAAAAAGGTGCAGATCACCCGCAGAAGCACCGCGGCCCCCGCCCCCAGGGCGATCCCCCACTTTCTCTGTTTTCCCTGAAGATTCTGGACCGCCATGGCGATCACCACGGCATTGTCTCCCGCCAGGATCAGGTCGATCATGATGACGCTCAGCAACCCGGAGAAAAATGCCCAGTCCAGCGATATGTGACCGAACCAGCCCAGATCCCACTTTGCGGATAGGTCCCAGATCCAACCCAAATCCCACATTACGTGCCTCCCAACTCACGGAACCGCTTATTTTGCCTTCATCGCCTCCCAGCAGCGGAAGATCGCCTGTTTCAGGGATGCCTTCGCCGCGGAGGCCTCCATCGGCGTATATCCCAATCCCTCTCTGGCCAACTTGTCATCCAGTCGCCAGGGGTCGGCCAGAAAGGCGCTTCCCGTCCATTTCTCCCTGGGGATGCTCCGGATCCCGGAACGCGAACCGGTCACGTCCCGTACCATCCCCGCCACCTCTTCCCAGGTGACGTAGACGGTGGAGAAATTATAGGTCTGCCCATAGGCCGTCGGCTGGAAGAGGCATCGATCGACCCCTTGAGCCAGATCCGCCATGTGGACGAAACTGCCGCCGGAATCTGCGGGAACCTCCAGGGGGCTCCCTGCGGAAGCGGTCTTGAGCATCTCCCGCAGATGCTTGCCTCCGATCTCCTCCCCGTACGCCCACCAGAACCGGACGATGGTCGCAGGCGGTCCTTTCGTCTTCCCGTACATGAGGCAGAGTTTCTCGGCGGCCGCCTTGGCGATCCCGTAAAGGGGCTTCCTCGCCTCTTCCACTACCAGCGGATGCTGCTCGTCGATGGGGGAATATTTCGGCTTCCCGTACACCACCGCGGTGCTCGTATAGATCAGGTGCCCGACCTTCTGGGAAGCCATCTCCTCCAGGAGGAAGATATGGCCTCTCAAATCCTGCTCCACGACTTCGAGGGGATCCTCGGAGAAGGACCAGGCCAGGTGCAGGACGGCGTCCACGCCCGCGACCGCCGGCCTCAGGGCATTCCTGTCCTCGATGCCCGCCTGGATCAGGGTCAACCTGTTGTCCGTAATCGATCGGAGGGGCGAAACGTTCTTGTCGATCACTCGGACCTCATGCCCCTGCGAAAGGAGCGAGACCACCAGGTGCTTCCCGCAAGAACCCGCGCCACCGGTAATCAGGATGTTGTGCCTGGAGGTCATGATCCGCTCCCCCCCCGAATGTCATGCAACGACCAATCCTCTTCAGCCAGGCCCGATGGTGGTGCGGGCCGCATATTTCTTTCTCAAGCTCGTGATGGTCGGCCAGAAGAAGATGAGGATCGCCAATATCATGATCGGCAGCGCGATCGGGGGGTGGAAGAAGACGATCGGACTGCCCCCCCCGATGATGAGGGCCTGCCTCATGGCCGATTCGGCCATGTCTCCCAGAACGAGAGCCAATACCATGGGAGCAATGGGATAGTCGAGCTTCTTGAAGAGATACCCGATAACGCCGAATCCGATCATGTAGTACAGGTCGATCATCCGGTTGTTCACCGCGTAAGCGCCTATGGCGCATACATATACGATGATGGGCATCAGGATGCCGAACCGGACCTTGAGGACCGCGGCGAAAAGGGGCGTAAAAGCCAGGACGATGAAGAGGCCAATGAAATTTCCCACCCAGCAGCTGCCGATCAGGCCCCAGACGAATTCCGGATGTTCCACGAAGAGCATCGGTCCGGGCGTGAGGCCGAAAATCATGAGGCCGCCCATGATGACGGCCATCGTCGGCGAGCCCGGGATTCCCAAGGTGATCATGGGGAGTGTTGCGGAAGTTCCCGCCCCATGGGCGGCGGACTCGGGCGCGATGATTCCCGCCGATGCCCCGTGGCCGAATTCCTCTTTATTCTTCGCGGCCTGTTTGGCGAAACCGTACGCCATGAAGGAGGCCGGCGTCGCGCCGCCGGGCTTGAGGCCCATCCAGCAGCCGATGATGGATCCCATGACCAGCGCCTTCTTGTTCTGGCCGATCTCTTTAAATCCTTCCCGAATATCCTTGAGCCGAACTCTTGCCCCGATTCCTTCCATCTTCAGGCCTTCCTCGACCGTGAGGAAGATCTCCCCCAGGCCGAACAGGCCGATGACGGCGACGATGAAGTTGAACCCCCCCATGAGGTTGATCGATCCGAACGTGAGCCGGAGCTGTCCCGTTACGATATCGATCCCGACAGCCGCCATGGCAAACCCGAGAAAGATGGCGACCAGCGTCTTCAAGGGGTCCTTCCCGCCGAGTCCGACGAACGCGCTGAACGTGAGGAACATCACGGAAAAGATCTCGGCCGGCCCGAACCTCAGTGCGAATTCCGCAATGATCGGAGCGAAGAAGCTGAGCAGGACGACCCCGAGAACCGCCCCTGCTCCATGGGAGAGGAAGGCCAGGACGAGCGCCTTTCCCGCCTTTCCGCTTTTCGCCATGGGGTATCCGTCGAACGTGGTCGCCACGGACCAGGGTTCTCCCGGGATATTGAACAGGATGGAGGTGATGCTTCCGCCGTACAGCGCTCCCCAATAGATGCTCGCCAGCAGGATGACGCCGGGAATGGGGGCCATGGTGACCGTCAGGGGAATGAGGATCGCTACCCCGTTCGCTCCGCCCAGGCCGGGCAGGACGCCCACGATCACCCCGAGAACGAGCCCGATCATCGCCATCAGGAAATTGTACGGCTGTAAAGCGACTCCGATACCCATGATCAGGTTATGGAGATTCTCCACGAAATTCTTCCCCCGATGTTAGATTAGAAGAATAAGATTTTCCCTCCATATACGCCTTGCGGCAACGGGATCAGGAAAAATTTGTCGAAAAGGAAATAGAGAGACATGGGGATCAGGACGCTTACGAGGACCACCGTGACCCAGCCGATCTTTCCCACCACGCGCATGTAGAAAACGAGGAAGCAAAGGGCCGCCAGGTGAAGCCCGATGAGCGACGTGAGAAGGATCATTCCCGCCGAGGGGACCAACACCCAGAGGATCGGCTTCAGGCCCCCTTCCGGGATCAAACGTTTCTCCGTCCCTTTCTTGTATCCCCTGATTCCCTTGATCGCGATAATCGCAGTGCAAACCATGGTCCCCACCGCCAGGACAAACGGGAAAAAGCCGGCTTGCGGACCGCTGGGATCCCATCCGTAACCGAGCCTTACGGATTCGTAAAAGACGACCGATCCGACCGCAAAGAGCAACAGGGCCACCACGATATTGGCCTTCTGCATCTGCCCTCCCTTGTAGCCGACAAAGATCCGTAGTTTACAAAGGGAGCAGGCCGATACGGCCTGCTCCCTTTCAGTCCATCTTGACCTTTTCGTATTACTTCTGGAGCAAACCTCCCTTTCCCATCAGGTCTTTCGTCACGCTCTCCTTCTCTTCCAGCCATTTCACGTACTCGGGGCCCGTAAGATATGCCGCCTTGAGCCCGAAGTCGGACGTGTACTTCTTCCATTCCGGGGTCTCGGACACTTTCTTCATGACCCCGATATAAAAATCCTGCTGCTCCTTCGTGATCCCGGGAGCCGCGAAGATGCCGCGAAGCATGTTGTAGTCCATATCCTTGCCGGTCGCCTCTTTCATGGTGGGGATCTCTTTCCAGTCCGGCAAGTCGATCCGCGCACTGTCGATCGTGGCCAGGGGACGCAATCTCCCCGCCTTCCAGTGGCTTACCGCCTCGGCCGGATTGTTCACGGTGGATTGGACGTGTTTCCCGACGAGTTCCACCGCCACTTCCCCTCCGCCCTTGAAGGGAACGTAGGAGAATTTCAACCCGAAGGCCTGCTCCATCATGACCGTGATGATCTGGTCTTCCTGTTTCGATCCGGTTCCGCCCATGTTGAATTTCCCCGGTTCTTTCTTCACGGCATCGATGTACTGTTGGGCGCTTTTGTAGGGGGATTCGGCGTTTACCCAGAGGACAAAATAGTCAAGGGCAAGTCGGGAGACGGGTGTGAGATCCTTCCAGTTGAACGGAACCCCTGTTGCCAGAGGCGTCGTGAACAGGTTGTCCAGGGTGATGATGATGACATTGGGATCACCCTTCTTCCCTTTCACATAGAGGAACCCTTCCGCTCCGGCTCCCCCCGACTTGTTGATGACGATGAAGGGTTTCGGCGATAATTTGTACTTTTCAATAATCGGGGAGATAAACCTGGCCATAACATCGGCACCGCCGCCCGCGCCCGCCGGGATGATGAACTCCACGGGCTTCGTGGGTTCCCAGGCTTTTGCCGTCCCGATCGAGAGGAAAACCAGTGCCAAAGAACAAACAAGGACCACGGCGATCTTGGAACCTGAACATGCTTTTCTCATGGTTTGTCCCTCCCCATGGTAAGGAAACCGCTTGTTCGCTAAATGCCTCCGTGAATCAACCCTCAAAGGGTAGTTCCTGCCCTTTGAGCCATGCCCCCTCCATCCGTCCTAAATCCTTCCGTTACCTCTTTTTTTTCACCTCCCTGTTTTGTTTTATTTACGGTTGGACTGTATCCCCCTTGGTCCGGCGGACCTGGAGCGCTCCCGGGGGGGGCATGCATCGGGAGCGCTCCAGGTGCCACAGACCTTCAGCAAGGATGGACGTGGTTTTCCTTAATTTAATTCAAAATATTTTACTTCCGTTCGTGTGACTCCGGCAACCGGGGTATTTCTGTTCCTCCCTGCCTCACGCCTCTTCTCTCGGGCCCAGCACCGGAATCTCGATCGGTTTCCCGGGAGCCTTGATCTTTGCCGTGATGAAGGCCTGCATCTTGGCGATGTGCTCTTCGGTCATATGGGCGAAGCGCTCCTGTGTTTTCAGATATTCCTTGACGGGCTTGTACGTTTTGGGAACGTGCTGATAGGTGTATTCGCCGTTCTCCCACTCGTAGTTCGTCCACATTCCCGTCTCGACGGCGTGCTTGGCGATCTTGACCGTATCCTTGGAGTCGAAGATCCAGCCTTTCGGGCAGGGGCAGTGGATGTGGAGGAAGGTCGGGCCCTTGTAATTGAGCCCTTTGCGGACCTTGTTGATGAGATCGACCGGATAGGCCACCGACGCCGTCGCAACATAATGCACGGCCGGATGCCCGCCGATGACCAGCTGCGGTGCATCCTTGGGGAAGAGCTTTTTCCCCTCGGGGATGGCCTTTCCCGGAGGGGTAAAGGTCGTTTTGCTGCCGAAGGGGGTCATCGGGGAAGTCTGGATCCCCGTATTGGCGTAAGCCTCGTTGTCGTACATGATGAAGAGGACATCGTGGCCCCTGTACATCAGAGCCGACATCGCCTGGAGCCCGATGTCGATGGCCCCTCCGTCCCCCGCCATGACGACGATATTGGGCATCTTGCCCTTGTACTTTCCCTTCCGGATCAGGACCTGGTAGGCCGCCTCGATCCCGGAGGCGACCGCTCCCCCGTTGGTGATCTGGGTATGCGTCCAGGCGTACGCAAAGGGGCTGCACAGGTAGCTCGTGTTCGCCACATACATGCAGCCGGTCGGCCCGAGGAAGATCGAATCGGGTCCCGTCGCCTTGGACACCAGCTTGTAGCAGAGGGCCGGACCGCAACCTGCGCATGTCCGGTGGCCGGGGACATAGTACTCTTCCTGGGGTACTTGCCGGAGATTCTTGATCGGTTCCAATTCCTGAGTCTGCACTTGTGTCGCCATAGAGGTCACTCCTTTTTTATTCTGATCTGGCAATCGTACGATCGTTGTGCGGTCTATACCTCGTTGTCGAAATTCATCCAGTAGACGTACTGGTCGACCTTTCCCGTTTTGGCTGCCTTGGCGAGGACCTTGGCCATGTTGTAGAACTCGTCGAAGGTCACCACTTCCCCGCCGAGCCCGGCCATGAACGACGTGATGGCGGGTCGCTTGGGCTCATCGTACAGGGCGGACCGGACCTCGTGAATGAGGTTCCCGCCTTTCATGGCCGCTCCGTAGGAGGTGCTCGTCTCGACACACCCCACCGCCTTGAACTTGGAAAGGGTCTCCGCGACCTTCTCCGTCGGGAAGGGCCGTAAGAAACGCAGCTTCACCATCCCGGCCTTGACTCCCTTTTTCCTGAGGTGGTCTACGGCGTAACGGGCGGTCCGGGCATGGGCTCCCTGGAGGAAGAAGACGAAATCGGCATCCTTGGTCTTATACTCCTCGAGGAACGGGCTGTAGTTGCGGCCGAAGATCTTGTTGTAGTCCGCGATGGCCGTCTCGATCACCTTCGGCGTATTGAGCATGGCTTGCGCCCTCTGCAGGTTTGCGGCCGAAGATCTTGTTGTAGTCCGCGATGGCCGTCTCGATCACCTTCGGCGTATTCAGCATGGCTTGCGCCCTCTGCAGGTCGATGGCCGGGCCCTGGTCGGGAAAGATCTGGGGGCCGTGGGATGTCGGCCTCGTGGGATCCAGGGGATGCGGCGACTTATAGGGCGGAAGGAACTCATCCACCTGGGACTGCTCCGGAAAGATCACCTTGTCGGGAATGTGGGAAACGAAGTAGCCGTCCTGGCAGGAGAACTGGGGGAGCATCACCTTCGGATCCTCGCCGATCCGGTAATAGATGATGGTGTTGTCGAAGATTTCCTGGGGCGTCTCCGCCCAGCCCATGATCCATCCCTGGTCCCGTGCGCTCATGACGTCCGTGTGCTCGGAGCCGAAATCCCCCGGGGGGTCCAGGGCGCGGTCGGCAATGGCCATCTGAATGGGGTACCGCCCGCCCGAGGCCGGGGAGAACGTTTCAAAAGCATAGGTCACGCCGACACCGGAACTGCCCGTGTACGCCCTTGCCCCGCAGGCAGAGGCTCCGTAGGCGATGGATACCTGGGCATGTTCCCCCTCTCCGTGAATGAATTCCGCGTCGAGTTCCCCGTTGGCTACCAGCTTGGAGAGCTCCATCATGATGCCGGTGTACGGGCGGATCGGGTAGGAGCTGATCACCTCGACCCTCGCGAACTTGGCCGCGTGAGCAGCGGCGGCACAGCCCGCCATAATCATTTCTTTTGCCATGTTTCATACCTCCTGTTGATCTCGTGATCTAGTAGGGTTTTTCCAGACGGACCACGCCGCCTTTGAATTCCAGCTCGTTCACGTTCTGGAGAGCATCGGCCGGGCATGACTCGACGCAGATTCTGCAGCCCTTGCAATAGACCGGGTTCCAGACCATCCTCTCCCCCTTCTCGTCCAGATGCCAGCAGGAGTCGGGGCAGAAGACGAAACAGTTGAGACAAAGAGTGCACTTCTCGTGATCGATGACGGGGCGCTCGGTCCGCCAGTTGCCGGTCTTCATGTTCGGGTTTTCCTTCACGGGTGCCGGGATCACGGCGCCCATGGGAACCTCGAGGTGTTTGGGAATCCGGAAATTCTCGCAGTACTTTTTGCTCATGACATTCTCCTTCCGAATGGCTTATAGGGATTTGACCACTGCCGTCTTGTTGCCCGCTTTCACGCCCGCCTTGTTCGCCGCGACCGCGACGAGATTTTCCACCTTCACCCGGTCCGTCGCCTTGGCCGCCGCGCCGACGAGCGGAGC
>Ga0209342_10001842_pt1 | contig 23360 bp, 23 predicted proteins | sample RifCSP16_2_FD_184023 | JGI IMG/M metagenome (GOLD analysis project Ga0209342, IMG submission 184023) | Soil microbial communities from Rifle, Colorado - Rifle CSP2_sed 16_2 (SPAdes) (version 2) | ecosystem: Environmental > Terrestrial > Deep subsurface > Rock core/Sediment | place: Rifle... | reverse complement strand
AAGCAATAAATCTTAATGAGACTACAGAACTCGTTTCTAAAATAATTAAGGAATCCAGGCTAGATAAAAAGAAATCAATCGTCTTTGTTACTGGAGTGCCAGGAGCTGGCAAAACTCTAGTTGGGTTAAATATTGCAACAACGCATATTGATAATAAAAATGATTTATATAGTGTATTTCTTTCAGGAAATGGTCCGCTTGTTGCAGTATTACGAGAAGCTTTGGCGAGAGATAAAGTTCGATACGAAAAAGCTAAAGGGAATAGGATTAAGAAGGGTGAGGCAAATAGCGAAGTTAAATCCTTCATTCAGAATGTACACAATTTCCGTGATGAATGCATAAAAGATTTCACAAATCCACCTATTGAGCATGTTGCTTTATTTGATGAAGCCCAAAGAGCTTGGAATCTGGAGAAAACAACAGATTTCATGAAAAGAAGAAAGAATATTCCTAATTTTAATATTTCAGAACCAGAATTTCTTATATCCTGTCTTGATCGTCATCCAGATTGGGCAGTTATTGTATGTTTAGTCGGAGGTGGTCAAGAGATTAATACAGGTGAAGCGGGAATATCTGAGTGGATTGATTCATTAAATCGATCATACCCAGACTGGCATATATATATTTCCTCAAGATTAACTGATAATGAATATGGCGCTGGAAAAATTCTAGAAGAAATTAACCCAGATTTTTCAATCATTAAAGAAGATCATTTGCACCTCTCCGTATCAATGCGCTCTTTTCGAAGTGAAAAAGTTTCATTGTTGGTTAAACAGTTGCTTGATTTAGAAAGAAATGAAGCAAAAGAGACCTTGTCTACGGTTAATAAACAGTATCCGATTGTACTTACTCGAGATTTGGGAAAAGCTAAAAAATGGCTAAAAGAACATGCTAGAGGTTCAGAGAGATATGGAATTGTTGTATCTTCGGAAGCTGAACGGTTGAAACCATATGCAATAGATGTGCGATCACCAACTGATCCTATTCATTGGTTTCTGGACGGGAAGGATGATACACGTTCATCATATTATCTCGAAGATGTGGCTACTGAATTCCAAATTCAAGGTTTGGAATTAGATTGGGTATGTGTAACCTGGGATGCTGATTTTCGATTTTCACCAATAAAACAAAAATGGGAAAACTGGTCTTTTAAAGGAAAGAAATGGGAGCATATCAATAAACTGGAACGAAAACTATACCAAAAGAATGCATACCGAGTTCTGCTTACAAGAGCAAGACAAGGGATGGTCATCGTCGTTCCTGAAGGTAGTGCCGAAGATCCTACTCGCGATAAAAATTTTTATAACCCAACCTATGAATATTTAAAAGGAATAGGATTTGATATATTGATTTAGGCAATCTTCTTCAATCTAAATAATATAATTACCGAAGTACAAAAATCCCCACTTTTCCCTGCCTCCTCAAATTCTGAGTTTCTGTCATCCTGAGTGAAACGACTACGCAGTGTCCTGGATAATTTTTCCGGGAAGGATCTCGCTCCATTGAATGTGAGTTCCTTCCCACAAAAAAAGGTGGGACATTGTCAGTCGCGAAAACATGCTCCTTCACACTGTACCTGTTTCCTTCGGGAGGATGACAGATCATTATAGTTCCCAATTAATAATGTAATCCGATTATGATCTAATCAATACGTTGTAATATATCGGCAATTTTACTCGTTCATCCCCACAATATTCTGATAAAATCACTCCAATATAAAAAATCCAAACGAGATTGCCGCACCCTGTTTAATATGGTATCCCCGATAACAGGAAGAGGGTAATTTCCCTCTTGAATTTATAGCTCGTTTGTTCTATAATATTACTGGCTGGAGTCACATCAAAAAGGACTCCAGTTTATGTTTCCAGATCTCTCCCACCTCACCCCTATCCCCGCCAGCCTGCCCGCCTGCCTGCGCGCCGCCTCATCCATCCATATTCAATTCAGATCGCAAAAAAATGAAATTGCCCTATTCGTTCCGATTCGTTTCGCGCGAAACGAATCTTCAACCTGCTCAAAACCCGGCCCCTTTTTCCATGGATTCCTGCTGAAAACATCTGCCTCCCTCCCCCAATATTCTGATAAAATCACTCCTATATCCCTTCCTTTCCAAGGAGACTCCCAATGGACGTGACCGCCCTGCAATCCTGGATATCCGCCAACCCAACCCTGGCGCTCGGCGCCGCACTCGGACTATTCCTACTCACCTTCCTGCTCGCCCGCCTGGTCTTCGGCCGCGGCCTGACCGCCATCGCCAAACGCACCAGGAACCAGTACGACGATATCATCATCAAAAAACTGCGCCCCTATCGCGCCTCCCTGCTGGCGCCTTTCATCCTGCTCTACCTGTCCGCTTACCTGGCGCCGGGCTGGCAGACCGTCCTCGAAAAAACGTCCCTCTTCTTCATCCTCTGGATCGCCCTGGTGACCTTCTTCGGACTTTTCGACGCCCTCAACCAGATCTACGAAACCCGCCCGACCTTCAACGGGGTCAGCATCCAGGGCTACCTCGACATCTTCAAGATCCTGCTGGTGGTGGTCGGCATCATCATCAGCATTTCGCTCTTCACCGGCGAGTCGCCCGTCCTGCTGCTGAGCGGGCTGGGGGCGCTGACCGCCGTCCTGCTGCTGGTCTTCCAGGATACCATCATGTCGCTCATCGCCAGCGTGCAGATCTCGGTCCAGAACCTGGTGCGCGAGGGTGACTGGCTGGAGGTTCCCTCCTACGACGCCGACGGCTCCGTCCTCAACATCAGCCTGCACACCATCAAGGTGCAGAACTGGGACAAGACCATCACCGTCATCCCCACCAACAAGCTCGTCCAGGTGCCCTACAAGAACTGGCGCGGCATGGAGGAGAGCGGCGGGCGGCGCATCATGCGCTCCATCCCGCTCGACCAGAACACCGTCCACTTCTGCACCCCCGAGATGATCGCCCGCTACGCCCGCATCGACCTGATCAGCGACTACGTCTCCGAACGGCAGGCATCCATCGAAGCCTACAGCCGGGAGCACGGCGGCAACGACTCCCCGCTGGATGGACCGCAGGTCACCAACGTCGAGATCTTCCGCGCCTACGTCGAAGCCTACATCAAACAGCACAAGGAGATCCACACCGAGGGGATGGACTTCATTATCCGTGAGCTGGCACCCAGCACCACCGGTCTGCCGATCGAGATCTACGTCTTCACCAAAACCACCAGGTGGGCTGAGTACGAGCGCATCCAGGCCGGGGTGTTCGACCACCTGCTGGCGGCAGCCGCCTTCTTCGACCTGCGCGTCTTCCAGCAGCCGACCGGCTCCGACTTCGCCCAGGCGCTCAAACCTTCTTGATATCTTTCAATTAAAAGCAAACCTTGCCAAGGTTTGGAACCTTGGCAAGGTCATGGGTATGAACTTTATCTTTTCGTGGTGCGCATCTGATGCGCTGTTCTCTTTAACCAGGAATAATTCATCAACCCCTGGATATTGAAATCGTCTCCAATTTTGCTACAATAACAGCACAACAACTTTTTTTGGCAGCAGGACTTCCGTATTCCCCAAATATAGAGTGTTCCTCCTCTGCAAGGAGAAAAAGAGTTTTTTCCACACAAGATCAAACCGCTTATTTTAATTACAGAGGTGACCGTGAATCCAAATCTGTCCGTCCTTCGGTTTTTCTGGTCGATTGGTCTTATTTCCTTTTTATCTGTATTCACGACCTTGACCGGATGCACCTCTCCTCCACCGACCGGGCTGACATCACCGACTGCAAGCATGGAGGTCAGCGCACCTGCCGAACCAACTGAAGCGCAGGCGACCCAGGAACCCACCGCCACGCAGAAGCCGGTGGAACCAGCCGACCTGATCTTCACCAACGGCAACCTGATCACCATCGAACCAGACCGACCCCTGGCACAGGCAATCGCCATCCGATCCGGGCTGATCCTGGCGGTCGGGAGCAATGATGAGGTCCTTATCCACCAGGCGCCATCCACCCAGATCATCGACCTGCAGGGAAAGACGCTCATGCCCGGGTTCATTGACGGGCACACCCACATCCTGACATTCCACGACAGGATGAGCAAGTCCCTCGCAGAGGCGCAGGAAGCCGCCATCAGCCACGGATTCACCATGGTAAGCGAGATGTGGGCGAACATCGATGTGGTCAATGGTTTTCTGCAGGCGGAAAAAGACGGGGAAATACGCCTGCGGGTGAACATCTTCCCCAGCTACAACGACGGCATTCTTGACGGGCAGCGTAATAGGATCATGCTGAACACCTGGTTCCCGGGTCATACCCCCATCCTCGATCCCCAGCGAATGGTTCGCATCCCCGGCATCAAGATCTTCGTGGATGGTGACAACGCCTCTCAGGCACGCGGCTGCTGGGCATTGAGCGATCCTTACGAGCCGGGTGCACCGGTCCTTGTGAACGGTGTATGCGGCTCCAATACGGGCGATCTGTACTGGACGCAGGACGAACTCAACCAGGCAGTCTCCCAGGCGCAGACAACCGGTTACAGGGTGGCTTTCCATGCCATGGGCGACGGGGCAATAGAGCTGGCGATCAATGCCATTGAGTTCGCGTTGGATGGGCAACCCAACGACACGATCCGCCATCAGATCGAACACAACAGCCTGCTTCGCGATGATCTGCTGCAGAAATATGTAGACCTCGACATTCCCGCCTCCGTCCGCGGACACGTCGACATGTGCGACCCCAACCTGGGGGTAAAAGCCTGGGGTGCCGAACGCCATCAATGGTATGCCAACCGCTATGCCATGGCAATCATCAATGACCACTCCTACGTGGAGACCGATTTCGGCTGGCATGAAAGCCCGGATGTGCGCTACTCACAGCGCACGCTCGACCCGATCATGGCGCTCTACGGGCTTGTCACCCATCAGTATACCGGGGAGGGTGGGTTCGTCTGCAACCCTGCCGATTGGGTGGCTGTCCACCAGATCTCCGTTGAAAAGGCGTTGCAGATGCTGACCATTTCCCCTGCCTATGCCGTTTCGATGGAGAATCACACGGGCAGCCTGAAAGCGGGAAAATTTGCTGACCTGGTGCTTCTTTCCGGCGATCCTCTGACCGTCCAGCCTGTTGAACTTAAAGACCTGCGGGTGGGCATGACCATCATCGGTGGCAAACTGGAGTACTGTGCCCCTGGTTACGAGATGTACTGCCCCGGGCTTCAGCTTCCGGTAGACCTGCCCACCAGCGGCAACCTGGCATTGGGCAGGTCGGTGAATGCCTCACGCAGCGAAGGAGGCAATCCACCAGAGTGGGCAGTGGATGGAAACGAATCCACCGCCTGGAGTGCTGGAGATTTCCCACCCCAGTGGATCGAGATCGACCTGGGCGCACCGGCAGACATCAGTGCCATCCGCCTGCTGGTTACCCAATATCCGGAAGGAGCAACGAAACACCGGGTGCTTGCCTGGGGGAGCGGCAGCCAACCGGTTGAAGTGACCTTTTTTTCGCAGGTCACGACTAGCGGACAGTGGCTGGTTTACACACCCGCCCAGCTGCTGGAAGGCATCCGTTTCATCCGGGTTGAGACTCCGGTAAGCCCATCCTGGGTCGGCTGGGTGGAGATCGAAGTGCTGGGAACCCGCTGAGTTGGGTGAACTGCGTGCCTACACCGACCTGGCAGAAATGCTCCATAAGGAGGCCAGCGCCGAACATACCCGGACCGAGATCGATAACATGACAGCGGGTTTCGCCAGGGATTTTCCGGACTACAGGTACATGGTACTGTTCATCGAACCGCATGACCCCTCCCGAAATTACTTCTTCCTGATGCATGTCCCCTCGCCTGGGTTGAGATCTCTCGCCATGGCGGAGCGCATGGTCATGCAGAGTGGTTACCACCCGGTGGCATACTGGATGAGGCAGGATCAACCTGCCATCATCCGTCCAGGGAATATGGATTCTCGGACTGGGTGAGGGAGAGTCAGTCGACCACATCGTCCCCGTTCTTGTTTTAAGGGGGTCACCCGTACAGATGACATGGGTCATCCTGCTGGATGAGGCAGGATCAAGCCGACATTAGCATCAAGGTGCGGAATTGGGAGTCGACCATCACCGTCATCCCCACCAACAAGCTTATCCATGCGCTGCTCAAGTGGATTGAGAAATCAAAAAGACCCGGGCTGGCTTTGTTAAGCCAGGCAGGTCTTATGCTTTAATGATCCGGTTGTATCTATACCCGGTAGAAGAATATCAGGTTCACGGCCGTCAGGATGACCAGCACGATCGGGAAGGCGAATGCCAGCACGATCCCGCCGATAGCCCAGCCCCTGCCGCGTCCGCCCTTCAGTTTGATCTGGATCAATGCAATGCTGCCGCACACAAGCGCCGCCCCTGCGACCAGTATGTAAAGGACCATGTAGTTGCTGAAGACCAGCGCCAGGTCGAATATGCCGAAAATAAAGCTGGCAGCCGCCAGTTTGTTGGTGGCGATGTCCATGCTGTTTTCCACCATCGGTTCCTGCTCCCGCGGCCTGGTTGTTTTTCCCTCGCAAAGTGAGATGAGGACTGCCAGGCTGACAATGAATTCTATCATCAACCGCCGGACCGGTACGGGTTCCTGCTGCCAGGCTGGTCAGTTTATGAAAAAACCATCCAGCGTTCCGCCCCTCAACCGATCGCTTTCTTTACCAGCGCGATGATCTTTTCCTCTTCGGCGGCGGTCAGCTCCTTCAGCGCGAAGGAGGTCGGCCACATGGCGCCATCATCGAGGGCTGCCGTGTCGCTGAAACCCAGGGTCGAGTAGCGTGATTTGAACTTGGCTGCGCTCTGGAAGAAACACACCACCTTGTCATCCCTGGCATAGGCGGGCATGCTGTACCAGGTCTTGGGTGTCAGTTCCGGCGCGTTGGTGGTGATGATCTCGTGCAGGCGGGTCGCCATCCTGCGGTCCGCTTCGTCCATCTCGGCGATCTTCTCCAGCAGGGTTTTCAACCCGGCTTCCCTGTCGTTTTTAGCGCGCTGCTCCGCTTTCAGCTCCCTGGTGCGCTCCTTCATGGCTTGCTTTTCGAAGTCCGAGAACTCGGCGGTAACTTTAGGTTCCTTCTTGGGACTCATAGTCATCTCCTTGTCATGGTGGTCGTTAGTATCTCCCACCCTGGATGAGCGGGAAGGTTATTATAAAACAACTGTGTGTATTCCGGACAGGATTTATCCTATTAACGGGTCGGTGTGAGAACAGCGATAGCGCAGCATACTGTCATTGCGAGCCTCGGATGGTTTTACCGAGGCGTGGCAATCCCAGGTTTTTTGATCGATTTAATACACTTCAAGATTGCCCCTCTCCCCTAAAAGCACGGGGACGATGTCGCAAAGATACACTTTCATCATAGCCATACACTCCCAGCCCCCTCCGGCTGAGCCACCCCGCAGAATGAGGGCGGGGTTCTTCGCCACCCCGCAAGCGGGGGAGGAAAGGTGGGGGCAGGGATAACCCAGATGTAGGGGCGACTCATAGTTTTTTTTTCCCCCCCCCATATGCGGTAATGATTTAGGTGGGTTGGCAGTGGTGCGGCGTATCTAAATCAACCCCCTCTGACCAACTTCCGCTGAAAAAATGCGGAACCTGGTCTTCTCCCCCAAATAATTTTTTATTTGGGGGAGATTAAGAGAGGGGGAAAAAACCTCACCTCCCTGTCAGTCAAGTCCCCCGCTGTTATTGCGAGCGGGCAACGAGCGTGGCAATCCCAGGTTTTCTGATCGATTTAATACATTTCAAGATTGCCCCGCAACCCCCACAATGCTACAATAAACAGAAAACACCCACCGCCAACCAGGAGACCGACATGAAGAACAAATTCCTCATCCCGCTCTATATCCTCATCCTGCTGCTCGTGGCAGCCGGCTGCTACCTCTACGCCACCGCCATGATGGACTCGCTCACCTTCTACCGCTCCCCGCTGGCGGACACTCCCCCATCGCCAGGCGCATCACTCGGGCAGCCCCTGGCGGATCGGGTGGTTATCGTCCTGGTGGATGCCCTGCGTGAGGATACCTCCCTCGATGCGCAGGTCATGCCCACCTTGCAAACTCTGCGGACGCAAGGCGCCTGGGCAACCATGCACAGCATCCCGCCCACCTATTCCGCCCCCTCCTGGACCACACTTCTGACCGGTGCCTGGCCGGATATCAACGACGGACAATCCATCAACCCGCCCGACAATGACAGCGTGCGTATCTTCACCCAGGACAGCATCTTCGACGGCGCCCAGCGTGCCGGTCTGAACACCGCTGTCTCCGGGTATACCTGGTTCGAGGGTATGCTGGCAAAAGACGGATTGGATGCCGGCTTCTTCACCGAAGGCGAGGACGATGCCGCTGATCAGGACGTTATCGCTGCCGCCCTGCCCTGGCTGCAAAGCGGAGATTACCAGCTTGTGCTGGTGCACATCGACCAGGTCGACTGGGCTGGGCACCACGAAGGCGGTCCGATCGATCCCAGCTGGAATCTGGCTGCCAGCCGCGCCGATGCCATGATCACTGAATTGATCGCACAGCTTGACCTCTCCAAAGACACGCTCATCATCCTTGCCGACCACGGTCAGATCGACCGGGGTGGTCACGGCGGGCAGGATCCCATCACCATGCTTGAACCCTTCATCATGGTCGGTGCCGGCGTGGTGCCCGGTCACTACGACGACATACGCATGGTGGATGTGGCTGCCACCATCGCCGCCCTGCTCGGCCTGGATTCCCCCGGCTCCAACCAGGGTCGCGTGCTGGACGAGATGCTCACCCTCACACCCCAGCAAAGTGCCGATATTAAGGAGATCGTGGGGGCACAGCAGGCCAACCTGCTGACTGCCTACCAGGCATCCATCAGCGTACCCGCCAACCCATACCAAACCCTGGAGGAAGCACGCCAGGTGCGGCTGGATCGCGAACGCACCCCGCGTGCCTTTGTCGCCCTGCTTCTGGCGCTCATACCGGCTGTCATTTTGTATGCCCGGCGCGGCACAAGAGCTGCCTGGATCCTGGGCGGAGTACTGTTCTACCTGCTGCTCTTCAACATCATCTATTCCGTCATCGCCGGCAAGACCTACTCGCTCAGCTCGGTCACCAGTGCCAATGACCTGATCTTCGGCACAGCAAAATATGTGGCAGTCAGCCTGCTGATCGCCTGGTTGGTCGTCATGCTGGGACTGCGCGCCTTTACCGGCCAGCCCGTCACCGCCGTACGCATATCGCTGATCCTTGCGGTCACCACGCTCTACCTGCTGTCCCTGCCCCTGTTGTGGAGCTACTACCGCAATGGGCTACTGGTCAGCTGGACACTGCCGGAATTCGAGAGCATGTTCCTCGGCTTCCTCTCCGTTCTGCAGGGATTGTTCGTCAGCGCCATCGGTCTGCTGCTGGCGGGCGTCTCTGCCCTGGTAACGCGCTTTGCCAGGAAAGCATGACCACCATACCCATCCTGACCGTGATCGCCAAGTCCGGTTCCGGCAAGACCACCTTCCTGGAGAAGATGATCCGGGAGCTGACCGGGCGGGGCTACCTCCTGGCAACGGTCAAACACCACTCCCACTCCGGCTTCGAGATCGACCATCCCGGCAAGGACAGCTGGCGCCAGGCTCAGGCAGGCAGCCAGCATGTGATCATCGCCGCCCCGGACAAGATCGCCTCCTACCGCCTGCTCGACCACGAACTGACCCTGGATGAGGTCGTGGTGGATGTAACGGGAGTCGATCTCATCCTGGTGGAGGGATACAAACAGGCTGGCAAGGACAGCATCGAGATCATCCGCAGGGAAGTGGGTACCGAACTTATCTGTGACCCGCACAAGACCATCGCCATCGTCACCAACACCCCGCTGGATGTCCCCATCCCGCAGTTCGGGTTGGACGATATCCCCCAGGTGGCAGACCTGGTGGAGGAGTGGCTGGCAAGGCAGAAGGGTGGGTAGGATGGATATTCCTAGTTTAGAAAGGAGAAGGGAAATCATGACTAAAGATGGAGATTTGACTGGAAAGATTGGGAAGAAATTAGCAGGAAATAATGAATTGGATGATTACCTGGTCTATTATGACCACGGGGAATCTAATGATGAGAAAGTAGGAAACATCTATATCACCATTGACAAAGAAGTAAACAGGAAAACCCAGATTGGGCAACTCGATATCGCCATTGTGAGGAAGGAGGACAGCCACGCCGTTCTCCTGGTCGAGATCGAGGAATCAAGTGCCAATCCCAAAACAATTATTGGAGATATTTTTACATTCCTTCTTGGAAATTATGTCATTTTCAAGAAGAAAAACAAAGATTTCAAGGTTACAAACGAAACAACTTTCCTAGTTCTTATTAATGGTAATGAAAAACCGGAAAGGATTAAGAATATTATCAACCAAAAAGCAATGTTAGCAAAGAAAGCGATTAGGAATGACAATGCATTAGTAGGAAAGATTGAGATTGAATGGTATTCGAGTGAAAGTGAATTAATAAACATAATTAGATCAATCGTTAAGTAAATATCTTATTGAACGAATAATTCTTCCATTTTTTTACTCGTCTTCCAAAGTGTGGTAGACATGCCAGATATAAAAGGTTAACGGTATGGGAAAATTTCTCGAATCCTATCGAAATCCAACCTCAATGCGGAGCAATTTGACAGTTCAAAAAAATAGCGTTCAAACAGAAAACCTGACCTAAACAAAGTTGCTTGCCTGCATCATGATTGTTTAAGGGATCTCTTTATAATTCAAATAATGGGGGTTAAAGATTTTCAGAATTTAGATTGGATGCATATTGACTATCATGTGTAAAGGTTGTATTCTAACATCAGATTAAATTCAATGTATTTTTCCACGAGATAATAATTTAACCCGTTGGGAAAAATGATCACCCTCCCATAAGCACTTTCTTTGTCGTTCCCTCCAACAAGTGGACAGTACTTGGATACATGAAAGGAGTGACCCAATGCCAATTCCACCCATGCCTACACCTTTAGAAATAGCTCAAAGGAACTTGCAACAAGAAGCAAATGAGGAATTCTTGTACGCAGAAGAACAATTGGGGATTGGCAGTTTTGTAGCAGTTTCATCTCATCGGTTTATCGCTGTAGAATTTAAGAAGGGTAAATTTGTTCCTTGGTTAACAATCAACTTATCTGATATATCTGCGATTGATTTTGATTGGAATAAAAGTGCATTTTATGACAGCCCAATAATCGTTTTTGATCTTCGTGACAATCAACGTAAAGGTTTTGATATTATAAATTTTGAGGATTTAGAAACGCGAGAAAAACTACCTAGAGCGATATCCCAAGCTGCCCATGTGCCATTTGCACCTCCTAGAGTATTGTCACCACAAATTCATAAAGTGAATCCAGCATTTTTTGTGCAATTTTATCCAAAATCTGATTTGCTTTGGCCGAGTAAATGTCCTGCGTGTTTACAACCCATTAATGAGCATAACTCGTCATTCCATCGCATAATTCCCAGACTAGGGGGTGATCGTTTTAAATTTCGTTTGGATAATCAGATGAATTGGAATTTACGCACTCATATCGAATTACACATTGGATACTGTTCTTCTTGTTATCAGACATTATTTAACCAGAAAAAAAGTTTCTTTTCAAAATCACCAAAAGCACCGGTTTTTGATAGCAGTTTCGATGGTATTAAAGTATTTATTTTTATCGATAAGTCTGATTATGCAAATGAATTTGCACAATTGAATAGTACTCCAAGTGTAAATTAGGAATAAAAGTTCTATTCGTTACTAGACCAAAGTAAAAAGACTATCTAATGTCCAATTAGGTTTGTTTAACATTGTGTTAATGGGACGGGGTTTCTACTTGAAGCCATGGCAGTCCGGCTCGTTTACATCCACTCCCGCTACTCCTGGTTACAGAAAGCATAAACTCCACTCTTTTTTCAGGGGGATTTACAGATGCATTTTATGATAAACTTGACATAATTTGTCCAATATATTATATTTTCAATACCCATACCTTCGTGCTGTTTTATCCACCTGTGAGAGTGTAAAATGACAAAAGTGCTGACAGCCAAAGAACAAAAAAAGAAAGCCATGATGGAAGAAGTCTTCCGCAGCGGAGACCAAACCATGTTCTCCCGCGGCAGGAAGTTGTATGGACTGCTGCCCAGCGACCCCCGCTGTGTGACCTGCATGGCTCCCTTTGAAGGTTTCGGTGGAAGCCTGGTGCGCTCCTTGATGCACATCAAACGATCCAGTCTGAATCCCCTCATGTGCGATCAATGTGATCAGGAACTTCGCAAGCTGGAATACGGTACGGAGACCGAAATGACCATGCTCTTCGCCGATATCCGCGGCTCCACCACCCTGGCCGAGAACATGACAGCCACCGAATTCAAGAACCTGATCGATCGTTTCTACAATGAAACTTCGCATATCCTGGTGCACAGTTACGCCATCATTGACAAACTGAGGGGGGACGAGATCAACGGCTACTACATGCCCGCCTTCACCGGCAGGGATTACACCCGCAAGGCGATCCAGGCTGCCCGCGACCTGCTTAAGGTGACCGGGCACAACGACCCCGAGGGTCCCTGGGCGCCGGTCGGAGTTGGACTGCACACAGGCACGGCTTATTACGGTGCGGTCACCTCCAGCGATGGTTTGGTCGAGCTGACCGCCCTTGGCGACGCGGTCAACACAGCTGCGCGGCTGGCTTCCAAAGCCGCCACCGGCGAGATCATCCTCAGTTGGGAAACAGTCAAACAAGCCGGTATCGACATCTCCAACCTGGAAAAGCGCACGCTGGAATTAAAAGGAAAGAGCGAACCCATGGATGCCTGGGTGATGCACATCCCCTGAACATCCCCCCGGGAACAGTTAATAAACTGAAGATCTCTCTGGTGGTCTGCCAGAGGAAAAAATGGCACCCTCGGGGTGATGATCTCTTCCGGCGGAGCCTCTGTCAGGCGTTCTCCTCGCTCAGCGCTCCGATCACCCTGTCCGCCGTCGTGACATAGGAAAATCCAAACGAGAGGTTGAGCAGACTTGCCAGGTGCATCTCTTCATTGATACTGCCGGTCCCGTCAGCCAGGAAGAACACCCGGTAATCCCTGTAATAGGCATCCCGTGCCGTCGATTCACAGCACATGTTGGTCATTATCCCGGTGATCACAAGGTCTTCGATCTTGAGAACGCGCAGAATGGTTTCCAGGTCGGTATTGTAGAACGAAGAATAGCGATGCTTGAGGATCACTTTTTCCGATGGCATTGGGGTCAGATCCTTATGGATCTCGCTTTCAGGACTGCCTTCTATGCACATGCCTTCCCACCACCCAGCCATGATGCCGCTGTCAAGGTGGTCGGGATGATGGACGTGCTTTGTGTAGATAACCGGACGGTTCTTCTCTCGGAACGCTGCTGCCACTTTTGCGATCGTCGGGATGATGGCAAGACCGCCGCAAGTGTACGAGGGGGATTGTGGATCAAGGAAGAAATCCTGCATGTCAATGATCAGCAATGCGCTCTTCTCCCCATTCAATGTCATGCCGTGCTGGTTGAAGGGATCGATCTCCTTAAGCCATCGGTCTGTCTTGCTGGCAAGGGTACTTGTGGTCACATACGGGTCCATTGTTTGCTCCTTGTCGTGAATGAGAACCTGACAAAAATATTGAAGCCCATGATATCAGAAATTGGCAGGTTCGCCAACAAGGGAATTGAATAAGGTATCACCCACCAGTCGGAAGACTTTCGCGTTGAGGATAGCGCTTTCATGTAGGTATAATTACCCAGGAGGAACGACCATGCCTGAACATCGAATTTTTGCGTATAAATTCGCAGATATCCATCCACTGTATGTCAAAAAAGCAGAACGCAAAGGTCGCACCAGGGAGGAAGTCGACCGGGTCATCTGCTGGTTGACCGGCTATGACCAGGCAGGTTTGCAACAGCAGATGGACCAGGGGAATGATCTTGCCACCTTCTTCAGCCAGGCACCCGCCATCAATCCCAACAGTTCGCTGATCAAGGGTGTGGTGTGTGGTGTGCGCGTGGAGGAGATCGAAGACCCGCTCATGCAGAAGATCCGTTATATGGATAAACTGATCGACGAGCTCGCCAAGGGCAGGGTGATGGAGAAGATCCTGCGATAGCAGCCCAACCGCAATATCTCAAGAACGGAAGATAAAGAAACCATCGTCCCGCCCGGTGGAACCAGCCTGGTACCAGGCATATCAAAAGAAATACTGGCGCTGCCAGTATTCCCGGTTTTACTCCATCAATCAAAAGTGTGCTTCATGTCTCGGCTTCGATCAATTTCTCCCTGATCCTGGCAACTTCCTCAAGCCGCTTCATGAGAAATCTGGTGTCCATTGATTCGTCCATGTCGGGAAGATCGATCACTGTTGTGACCCTGGTCTGATGATCGCCCAACGGCTCGAAAATTAACTCTCCGATCATCCTGTTCGGCCCTTCCTGGATGACGGTTGTCATTTTCCGGTTAGGTACATACTCGCTGACTTCCATTGTCCCTTCCACGGGAGTGCCGCTGCGTGAGTTGCGCCGATGAATGATCGTTCCCACTCCAATTAGCTCATCAGAATCCAGCCATAGCGCTATATCCGAGTCCCAGCGGGGATGGTTCTTTACATGCTCGACAGCCATGAAGTGGAAGACCTTGTCGACCGGTCGGTCGATCACACGTGGGTACTCTATTCTCAAAGGCATTATATTCTCCTTTCTCCTGCTTCAACCTGGCGGATAAAGCCGCCTGTGTAATTTGGATGAATCTCCATGGGTGTTCCTGGTCCTGCGATTTTCACCATTTTCTCCAGTGTGCCCGGGTTGAGTGATCCATAGATCTCGACCCTTATGGGTTCAATGAAAGTGAACGACTTCACTGATCGTTCATCAGCTCCGTGCAGGTGGCGGTCAAGAGCGTCCGCATTCGGAAATTGGCGAATCACTGTAAATTCTGTGGCTTCTTCATTTTCATAAGCGAGTTCAGCCAATGTACCGGCTTGGTTTCAAAGGTTCGCTGGATGCTTTCCCGGTAGTGCATTCGGAATTCTGCAGCTTTCCCTTCTTTGATCTTAAAGCGGATGATGAAAACTACAGGTTCAGACATGGCATCCTTCTATTTGGAAAAAAGGAGAGGTTTGTATCATAGTTCAGTTGGTCTGTAAAACTCGAGAGCTGATGTGTTTTGCCACATAAGCAGCATCTTCACCGACGCCGTAAAGGATCCCCGATTTGAATGAGTACAGGAAAGGAATCCCAACGAAATAAAGCCCCGGGTATTCTGTAACACCGCGCTTCTGTACAGGAAATCCAAATTCATCAAATATCGGCAGCTTCACAAGACTGAAATCGAAACTGAATCCTGTAGCCCAGACGATACTGCTGATACCAGCTTCTTGTAGGTCCAATTCCAAAATCTCTTCTGACTCATAACCATTCCGCAGTTCCGGGAGGGTCTCCAGGGGGACATCCAGGCCCTGCCTGTTGATGTAATCATCAATCTGCCTGACCATTTCAGCTTCAAATTGATCTCCCTTTGCCAAACAATCCTTCAGGTCAGGCACCAGCGTGATCCGATAACCCCGGGCGTTTTTTATGTGCCCCAGCAAAGTCACCCCATCTCTCGCAAATTGATGCAAATTGATCGTATGTCCGCCATCTTTTCCTGTAAGATGCGGACTCCCTGCGAACCTGGCTTTGGATGAGGGAAGCATGTCTGGCGTTTTATCAAAGAATCCAATTTTATCAAGCCAGCGCGTGGCTTCCATGCCGCGATAACGACGCGGGAATCTGCCTGCGTTTCCCAGGGCCATGTATACTTTGCGCCCATTTTGATATAGTTCTTCGGCGATCTGGCAGCCGGATTGGGCTGAACCGACAACAAGAACGGCACCTTCAGGCAGTGCTCCCGGGTTGCGGTACTCGCTGGAATGAAGTTGGACGATCTCCGCTGACAGGTCTTTACGAAAAGGCAAATCCTTGGGATGTTGGAATAACCCGGTCGCAACAACCACATTTGCTGCCATGTAATCTGTTTTGTCCGTTTCCACCAGGTACCCGTCAGCTGTTTTCATGATCGCTTTCACCTGGATCCCATATCGAACCGGCAGCTTGTTTCGTTTGATGTACTCCTCAAAATAACGAATGATCTCATCTCGAGCCAGGAAGCCATCCGGTTCATTGCCCTCGTATTCAACCCCCGGGAGTTGGGTCATCCAGTTTGGGGTGTTGAATGTAAAGGAATCCCATCGTTCGCGCCAGGCTTTGGCAGCCTGCAGTGTTTGTTCCAGAATGATGTGTTCTCTTCCCTGCTGGCTTAAGAAGTAGCTGGTTGAAAGCCCCCCCTGTCCCCCTCCCACAATTACCGTATCAATTTTCTCTGTCATGCCTATCAATTCTCCATTCTGGCTGTTCAATTTAGATTATTAATCCATGTTGATGTTTTTTCTCCAGCATTTGGGGGACGATGCCATGCATATTAGTTACCATTCGTTGTTGTGCGAAGGAAGTGTAAGGGAGTTGGCTGGAATTGCCGAATTTTAATTACCCGGGTTATCGTTTGGCAGATTATATCGGATATATTTGGATAAGTATAGTCCAATTTATCAAATTAAATGTTTTTTTGTGTTTGTCCGGGTTTCTAATCTGCACAGGATTGACTTGGATTTTGCGTTAACGATGGAGGACTTTCTCCATAGAGCTGGGGACAGTGCCCCTGATAATACTGGGGATGGTATCCCCGATAAAGCTGGGGACTGTGTCGCAATGACAGTATGGTCATGACATTCGCGCAAGTTGATCGCACTCTTGCATTTTTGATAATCGTGTGATTTTGGGAACCTGGTGGTTCTCTACCTGGTTAAAGCAGCATTTGGCAGCGGGAATTCCATTTCCCTGAAGTTATCCAGCGTCTTTTATTAATTCACGTTTCATGGGTAAAGCTTTGACTTCAGATCCCGGTCGCAGCGGCTGGGCAGCCCCTGCCGGCACAAAGCCTGCCCGGGTATACAGACGCATGGCTGGTCCCTCCCGCAGGGTGACTCCCAGGTGCAGCTCAACTGCCCCCTGTTCCCTTGCCCAAAGGATGACAGCGTCCAGCAGCATCTTTCCCAAACCCTGCTGCCGAACATTTGGTGCCACCCACATCTGGTACAGTTCAGCCCGGCTGGGTGCATCTTTCTCAATGTGGCCCCATACCAATCCGGCTGGTTGACCGTTCACTTCCGCCAGCATAGGCAGGTTCCAGCGCCTGTCCTGTCCCTCTTCCAGGCGGGATGCCCACTGGCTGTCGCTGCGTTCCTGCGCCTGCTCAAGTGTGCTGCTGAATGCATCCGGCGCATCCGCCAGGGCAGCCAGGCGCAAATCCCGGTAGGTTTGCCATTCCATGGTTTCAAAAGGTCTGACTTTGATTTTTATGTTCATAAGGTCATCCTGTTTGAGAGGTCATCCTTCTCATTACCAGCCCTTACCCGAACAGGGATGCAAAGGCATCCATGTGCAGTCCGCTCAATTCAACGAAACGCCGGTAGACATTCCGGTGCGGTTCCATGTCCGCCCGCATGGCTTCAGCTGATGCAGCATTCATGCCCAGCAGCTTCGGATCACGGGTCAGCGAGATGGTCAGGTCGAACAGGCGCCGGGCGCATGCCAGGACCTCGAAGACTTCTATATTCTCGACAGGTTTTCCAAGTGCCTGCTGGTAGCCCTGTAATATCTGCTCTCGTAGCTCCATCCCGCCGTAGGCATTACCCAGCACCAGTGTCCATGCCAGGTCAATACGGGCATCCGAGACCGTGAAATTTGTCCAGTCGATCACCACCATCCCACCGTCCGGTTTCACGATCACGTTGGCGGGATGAAAATCCTGGTGTATGGGGGCTGGGTGCAGGCAGGCGAACAGATCGCGCCTTTCCGACGCCCAATCGAACAGGGACGAAGCATCCATCCCGGAGAATTGTCTTAAAGCTGCCTTTGCCCCTTCCAGCCAGCGGTCGATCAGGAAAAATGGCTCATCCTTCGGGATGCTCTCATCGAACAGGCGCCAATCCAGCTGGTGCAGCTGAACGAACAACTGGCTGAAGCGCTCGAACAGCACCCGGCTCTCCGTTTGGTTGGAATGCTTCAGCATGGGCCAGAGCACCTGCCCGGGGATGTAATCCATGATGATGAATGGTCTTCCCAGGGGAGGGTCTTCCACCGCCAGCAGGTGAACCTGCGGCACCGGGTAGCCGGCAGCCTTTAGTTTGCGCATGCTCTCGAACTCAACAGCAGCCTTGTGCGCATCACCGGAGCCTGTGTACACCCGCCAGACCCACTGCGCCTGCTGTCCCTCTCCATAGATGACCTCCAGCAGGTGGTTGTCGCTTTCCCATCCGTCAGCCAGCTTCTCCAGGCGGGTGATTCTCAACCCGTGTCGTTCAGGGAATTGGTTCCGCAGCCAGGGAAGGATCTTGCGGGATAGTTTACGGTTTTTGGGTAGGCTTTTCTTGAATATCCTCATCGCTCTCCGTTGATGAGCTATTATACAAAAGAAGTCAATTATTGGGTCACCATCCCAAAGTGGAAATCGAGAAGAATCTCGCTTCAAGCCTGCAAGCCCACCTTGCGTTAGTAATTCTATTTTCATGCTATGGGTGTGAGTCTGATCTGGGAGAACGCCAGGATTGCTGCACTTCAAGTGACACTCACACAATAGTCATCTCTTAATAAAAAAACCACCTCATTTGTATAATGGGGTGGTGGTCAAATCAATGGGTAATATCTGCCAAGGTCAATCTGCACCGGTCGTATGATCGACCTCGCCAGCCAGGAAGCCCTCCGGATCAGAATGAAATGCCTTTACACAGTTCTGGTCGCAGAAATAGATACGCTCATTCTTGTAGAGTACACTAGGGTAGTCGTCCGGGTTCTCGATAAGACCTCCGCAGGAAGTCCGGGTGATTTTCGCAGAATTGTTTTCAGATTGGGTCATATTCACCTCCTCCATATTGATACATCACTCCTGCTGCCAGGCTTGTAAAAGGTCTGACAGAATTTCAGCAATGGGTGATCATTTTACCAGAATGTCCGATTTATCCTGGCTCACTTTCCGTATGCATTCCGCCTGGCGATCTCTTTGCGCACCACCGGCGCCACCTTCGTGCCGAACAGCTCGATGGCGTGCAGCATCTTCTTGTGGGCAAGGGCATTGTTGCCCAGGTACATCAAAAAGCGCTGGTGCTTGAAGATGTCATGCTGGAAGAGGATCTTCTCGATGATCTCATCCGCCGTGCCGACAAAATCCGAGCCGTGCAGCAGGCGCTGCTGTTGGAGCTGTGCCTGCGAGGCGGGCTGCCAGCCGCGCTCACGCCCGATCTTGTTCATGGTGGCTGTGGCGATCGGGTAGTACTCATCCACCGCCTCCTGCGCATCGTCAGCAATATATCCATGCGAATTGATACTGAGCGGGATCGTCTCCGGGTCGAAACCATGTTCACGGGAAGCCCGCCGGTACATCTCGAAGAAGGGGGCGAAGCGCTCGGGCTGTCCCCCGATGATGGCCAGCGCCATCGGCAGGCCGAGTGAGGCTGCCCGCACGGTCGAGGCTGGCGTCCCACCCACCGCCACCCAGACCGGGATCCTCTCCTGCAATGGACGGGGGTACACACCCAGGTCATCCAGCGACGCCCGGAATTTGCCCGACCAGGTGATCCGTTCCCTCTCCTGCAGCTTGACCAGCAGCCTTAATTTCTCGTCGAACAGCTCGTTATAGTCATCCAGGTCGTAGCCGAAAAGCGGGAACGATTCGATAAACGAACCCCGCCCGGCCATGATCTCTGCCCTTCCGTCCGAAAGCAGGTCGAGCGTGGCAAAGCTCTCGAAAACCCGCACCGGGTCGTCCGAGCTCAACACGGTCACCGCCGTAGACAGGCGGATGTTCTTCGTGCGGGCAGCTGCCGCCCCCAGGATGACGACCGGTGCTGAGGACAAATACTCCGGTCGGTGGTGCTCGCCGACTGCGTACACATCCAGCCCGACCTGGTCAGCCAGCGCTATGCTTTCCATCAGGTTCTGCATGGTCTCAGCCGGGCTTTTGGTCGCTCCGGTCAGCGGGTGCGTGCCGGTGTCCACGAAGTTGTAGATTCCGATCTCGAACGGTTTATCATTATTTTTGGTTGCGGTCATTTTCTTTTCCAAAACATGTGAGTTGAATAGTCAGGATTACAGTCTGCAAATCCTGCCATACTTCTTTGGATTCCAGATTTGCAGGGTTGGCAGCTTCAACCAGCTGGTTTCCGGCAGGTCTGCCATCCAGCTTAACATCAAACAAGTTTACACGATAATTCAGGTAAAATAAGTCTGTTTTTAGATGAGAGTTGAACAAACCGGCAGGGCTTAACCAACTCCCTGCAGGCAGGAAATCATCCCCCGCAGACCAACTATTTCATAGCCGCGATCTGTACCCGCAGCCCGGTCAGACGTTCTCGCAGCCCCTTGGCGATCTCGGTCATCAGGCGGTAGCCCAGGGCTGCATCCTTTTCGCACAGACCGATCAGCGCCGTACCATCTACGGAGAGCAGCTCGCCATCCTTGCTGCCAACCGCGCTGGCTGTCAGCTTGTACGGTGCCAGAACGGCAGACCAGCTGATCACATCCCCCTTGATGGCATACTCAGCCACCACCTGGCGGTCGTCGCCCAGTTGGTAGATGATCTCCACTTCCCCAGATTTGATGATCATCAGGTTGCGGGCCTGATCCCCTTCTTCAAGCAATCTCTCCCCGGTTTTGAATGTCTTCAGCATGCTTGCATCGGCAAGCGCTTTCAGCACATCCATTGGAGCGGTGGCAAAGTACTTATAATTGCGGATTTCATCAGGCGAGATCATTCATACCTCCTTTGGCGAATGAGTTTAAATGGCATCGGACCTGGTTCCCGTCCGGGTTCCGGCTGACTGATGGGCTTTGATTTATGGGGTTGGTGCGATGGTGGATGGAAAAAGCGCAGTGCGATGGTGATGTTGTTCTGGCGATGGCAGTCACGTGACCCGGTTGGGTCTGCTACCAGTATAGTGGATTCGAACCGTTAAGACAAGAACCTTCTGCCAATCAGGTTCAATCCAGGGGAGGAATCCGGGTTGAAGATCCTTTTTTCTGCCTGCGCCTCAACTGCACAAGCAGAACACCGGCGCCGGCCAGCAGCATGCCGAAAGCCTCCTTCCAGGTAATCCCCTCACCCAGGAAGATCCACACCAGCAGTGCGATCTGGATCAGCATGGTGTTGTTAATGATGCTCGATTCAACTGCGGTCAATACCTGTTGTGTCCTGTTCCACAGCGGGAAGGTGAAAGCAGTGTTGACCACCGCCAGCCAGGCGATGGCAGCCCAATTTAAAAAGCTCAGATGCGGTAATCCCTGTGTAACCAGACCGGTTCCCAATAACAACAACGCCCCGATGCCCATGCTGACAGTGGTCACCTGCAGCGGAGATATGTTTCCCATGCGGTTTACCCGCCTCCCGAGGATGGAGGAACACACCTTGGCGGTTACCCCCACCAGGGCGACCATGATGCCGAAAACCTGCCCGGATGGAAAGTCAGCCGGGTAGAAGTAGATCAGGATGCCGGTTAGATTCAGGAAAATGCCGCCCCACTGCAGCAGACTTGGGTACTCCGCCAGCAGCACGATCCCGGACAGTGCCACCAGGCTGGTGGTCAGGTTGAGCAGCAGGGAAACCGATACCGCCGGCAGGGTTGCCAGCGCCAGGAACTGGGAACCCTGCGTGATGGCGATGTACAGCACACCCAGCAGCCCCAGGCGCAGCCAATCCCCTTTTGTGAGACCCTTCCACTCAGTTTTTGAAGTGCGCGCCAACGTGAACGGCAGCAGGCACAGGAATGCCAGCATGTAGCGCAGTCCGGCGAAGGTCAGGGCAGGGATGTCTTCCAGACCAACCTTGATCAGCACCCACGAAGTCGACCACAGGAAGGTGACGAACAGCGCCTGCAGCACAGCGGTTGTGTGTGCGGATCGTTTCATCGTTTTGGAACCGGATCGATCTGCCATAGTATCACCACGTCATTTTATCCCACCCCGACCATTCCCGTGAATAAAAATCGGGCTGGCTTCTTATCCGCCAGCCCGATAGGATACTCCTCTATAAGTATTATTGCCTTGTTAACGAGAAGTACATTCCTCCACGCCCATTACGATCAGCACCAAGCACTATTAACGGATTATTCTCATCTTCATTGACCATTGATGCAATCCAACCAGTAAACTCCCCGCCTGGATTTAATTTTGCTTCAAATTCGATATATCCCGCAGAATTGAGACAACAAGGAGAATATGATAAATGGTCAATAACCTGACCTTTAGAAACTATAGAAAAATCATATTCATCAAGAGATAAGAAACCTGAATTTGATATATTTTTAACGTATATCTGAACCATGATTGCCTCCATTCCATTTGGAGGAGCATCATTAAACATATTAGCTTGATAAATTGCGGACCATGCTTCTTGACCGCGTATCATTTTTTTGATTCTAATAATAAATTCAACCTTATCTCCTGACACTGTCAACACAAGTGGAACAGGCGAATCAAAATTAAAAGGAGTATTAAATTGGCCTAATATCACTGGAGTTTTAGTGGGGAAAAGAGTTGGGCGCTTGGTACTTGTTGTTGTAATTGTTGGCATAGGTATTGGTGTTTCTGTTGGCGGTAAAGTAAGAGTAGGAGCAGATGTTAAAGTTTCTGCAATAGCGGTTTGAAGGACAGCTTCGGATGGGGAACATGAACTTACGATTATCGCTAAAAGCAATAAATACCTTTTCATAAATTGCCCTCTATTTAAGAAGCCATTATTGAATATTAGTATAAAATATTTTATGCCTTAAAACAAGAATGTTATTATTTCTTTACAAAGGAAAAAACAGTATGTTAAAGAAGAGGGCTTTTAATCAAGCACAGATAACAATATGAAAAAAATAAAACAAAAACAACAAAATTTAAACATGAAAATGGAAAGTGGAAAATATCTAAGAAAAACGATACAACAATATTTCAGAATAAAAATAAAAGAAAATAAAGTAGAAGAAAAATATTTACTTACTGATTATTTCGATATGATGGAAGAAGTTATAGATGAAATAGAAAGATATTTATTTAAACAAGTGGAATACACAATGCAAGTTAAAGCATATCAGCAAGCAGAGTTAAATAAGGAAAATATAAAAGACTGGATTAATGCAAAATGGATTAAAGAATAAATTTTTTTTTGATCCTAATATTCGCAAGGTGTTTTAATAAGAAGAAAAGAATTTTAGTAAGAATATTATTTGATTAAATTATGATAAATTTTACAAGCATTCCTATTAAAATTGAGTATCAGCAAGAGCATGAGCTATATTGT
>Ga0209342_10001837_pt1 | contig 23404 bp, 17 predicted proteins | sample RifCSP16_2_FD_184023 | JGI IMG/M metagenome (GOLD analysis project Ga0209342, IMG submission 184023) | Soil microbial communities from Rifle, Colorado - Rifle CSP2_sed 16_2 (SPAdes) (version 2) | ecosystem: Environmental > Terrestrial > Deep subsurface > Rock core/Sediment | place: Rifle... | reverse complement strand
CCGACCGGCGCCAGCACGCTGACCTTGGATTCGACCATTGCGGCAAACACGCAGATCACCAACGTCGCCGGCTCGAACACCGTGAGCGCTCCGATCGTGATGAACAAGGATACCCGAATCACGGTCTCCCAGGACGGCGACACCTTGACGCTCGGCGGTTCGATCAGCGGAGCACACGGCATCCTCAAGCGGGGCATGGGCAAATTGACCCTATTGAACGCGGGGAACAGCTTTTCCGGGCCGCTCGTCGTGGAGTCCGGCACGCTCGAAGCAGGAAGCGCCGGAGCACTGGGTGTCGGGACCGGCGCGGCCGGAGACCTTGTCATCGGCGGCTCGCTCAAGTTCGGAGACGTGGTCCACGGCGGCCTGTTCCGCTACACCGGCGCCTCGGGAACGACCAACCGCGGACTGACCATCGCCGGCGCGGTGACCGCCGAAGTGAACACGCCCGACGCGACCTTGACCATGGCCGGTGCCGTGGCCACCAAGAGCGGATCGCTCATCAAGAAGGGGGCAGGCAACCTCGAATTGAAAAGCCCCTCGGCCACGAACGCGCTGGGCAGCTCCTTGACGATCCATGAAGGCGGCCTGACACTGAGCAGCTCCGCTGGCACGACTCAGTACGACGTGACCGGCGCTATTAATATGGCAACGCCCGAGGTCGAGGGTGGAAGCGGCGCCACCGCCGGCCTCACCCTCAACGGCGACGCCGTGCTCAAGGCGATGGGCCACGCGGCCTTCGCCCAATACGGCGGCGCCGCCTCGCTCACGATGAACGACAACGCCTTGTTCATCGGCACGTCCGGCCGCGTCGGCGGTCAGTACGCCGATCCGATCACCAGCGAGCGCAATCATGTGGACATCGTCATGAACGACGCCTCGAAGATCCAGTTCTCGAACTTCTTCAATTTCGGCGAGCAATACTCCGACGCCTCGCTCGCGATGCATGATTCGGCCTCGATCACCGCCTCGTCGGTCGACATCGGCTGGGGCGCCTACGCGAATTCGACGGCGACGTTGAACGGCACAAGCTCCCTCGTTACCGCGGGCGAAGTCAACATTGCTGTCAACGGAGATTACGCGACCGGCTCCGTTACGCTCAACGAGAACGCCCATCTGGGGGCAGGACACATCAATATCGGCTCGGCGGGAGTCGGCATCGCGGCCGAATTGATCATGAACGGCTCGTCCACCGCGACGGTCACCGGCGCGGTCGCCGTCGGCAACTACCAGGACGCCAACGGCACCCTCCGCATGACGGGCGACAGCGTGCTCACCGCCGCGAGCTGGATCTCCGTCGGCAACGTCTTCCGCGGCGGCGGCGCGGGCGAGGCTTTCCTCTCCGACAACGCCAGAATGGAAACCACGGCCAACGAACTCGAGGTCGCTTGGGGTGGCACGGGCATCCTCCACGTCGGCGACGGCACGCCGACCGACAACGCCGTGGTCGCTTCCTACCTGCCGGTCATTCTCGGCTGGGGTGAGCGGATCAATCTCGGCGACGACATACTGCCGATTTGGCAGAAGGTCGACACCAATGCAAGGATCGACCTGAACGGCGGCGGCACCCTCGCGGCCCCGGGAATCACCAACGGCAACTCGGGGGCGGGATTCGAGGTGGTTTCGTCCATCTTGAATTTCAACGGCGGCACGCTCAAGGCCACCGGCGCAAGCGCTGACTTCATCACCAATCCCGGCGCGGCCGCGACGTTCCTGGTCAACGTCCAGGCCGGCGGCGCCAGGATCGACACGAACGGCCACGCCGTCGCGATCAACGTTCCGCTGACCCAAGATCCGCTGTCCACCGGCGGCGGTCTTACCAAACTCGGCGACGGCCGTCTCACTCTCGGCGGCGCAAACTCGTACACCGGCGACACCACCGTGGCCGCCGGCCGACTGGACGTCGCCGGCTCGATCGCCAGCGACGTCACCGTCGACGCCGCCGGCACGTTGATGGGCTCGGGGGTCGTCACGGGAAACGTGGACCTCAACGGCACGCTCGCCGTTGAGTACAACGGCGACACCGAAACGATGGACCTGTTGACCATCGCCGGCCAGCTTGACCTGACCGGCGGGACGATCGGCTTCGAAAACCTCGGGACGGACCCGCTGGCCCTCGGCACGTACGTTTTCGCCGCCTACACGTCGCTGTTGGGCAACCCGACCGCCACGACCGGCTTGTTGCCCGGCTGGTCGATCGATTACGCCTACGATTATGCCGGCGGCGAAAACAACGCCCTCGCCTTGATCGTGGGCACACCCGTCCAAATTCCCGGCGATGCCGACGGCAATCTGATCGTCGACGCCGCCGACGCGGAGTTCATGGCGGCCAACTGGGGCTTGACGTCGGGGGCGACTTGGGCAATGGGCGACTTCAACCGCGACGGCGCGGTCAACGCCATGGACGCCTCGATTCTGGCGGCCAACTGGGGCGACCATCGCGCCGAAGGATTGCAAAACGTGCCGGAGCCCGGCGTCTTCGCTTTACTACTCGGACTGAGCTTGGTGCTCCTGAGACGACGGAATCGGTAAATGGCGTGAATAAAACCCTCTGTGTCTGGGCCGCTCGCCACGGGCGGCCCGGACGTAGGGCGGATGCTGTGCGACCACTACGTGTTGCGAAGTAGAATCCGGTCGCCCAACGCGGGCCAGAGTTGGGACAGGGCGAACAGCAGCCGCGCCTTGAAGGGGACGATCAGATCGGCTCGCCGCTCTTCGCACGCGCGAAGAATCTCATTCGCAAGCCACTGCGGATTGATCGTTCGCGTCTTCGCACCTCCGCCCGGTCGCCGCGCACGAGTCGGGAGACCCTCTAGACCTTCGAGCGGATAAAGACGATCGTCCTTCCTCGCCACGGGGCCAGGACAGACCAGCATCACATGAACACCCTTGGGCCCCAGTTCGAGACGCAACTGCTGAGAATAGGCCGCCATGGCGAACTTCGTGGCGGGATATGCCCCCATCCATCGTATCGCCACTTTCGCGGCCAGCGACCCGATGTTCACAATGTGTCCTTGGCGTCTCAGCAAATGAGGCACCGCGGCGCGCGTGCATCGAACGGCCGTCAGGAAGTTCAAGTCCCAGAGCTTCCGAAACTGCTCGGGCGTCGTGTCGAGCACTTTGCCGCGGTCGGTGCGGCCGACGGCGTTCACCAACACGTCGAGCCGGCCGAACCGCTCGACGACGGTCCGCATGACCCGATCGACGTCTTCCTGCTGAGTCAGATCGGCCGCCAGGGCGAGTATCTCGACGTTGCCGGGAATTTCGTCGGCCACTTGGCGGACAGCGTCCGTTTCCAGGCCGACGATCGCGAGCCTGGCCCCGGCCGCGGCGGCCGCTTCGGCAATGGTACGGCCCAGCCCGCTCGATCCGCCCGTGACGAGTATCACTTTGTCTTTGAAGTATTGCATGACGACAGGGTACCACGACGGGGCGTAAATGAACAGCCGTAGGGTGGGCACCGCCCACCAAATGACGGAAAACAAATCGTCTCTTGGTGGACGATGCCCACCCTACGTTTGCAGGGCCTCCAGTAGTTCCCCGACGTACTGGTCGATTTCCGCCAACACCGCGTCGCGGGGACGATCGGCGGCCTGAGCCACGCGGCGAACGATCGCCGAACCGACGATCAACCCGTCGGCCACGGGGGCCAAGAGCCGCACGTGCTCGGGCCGGCTGATTCCAAACCCGATGCAGATCGGCAGCTCCGTTTGCTCGCGGAGCCAAGCCACCTGATCGAGCAATTCGGTCGGCAACTCGGTCCGCTCGCCCGTGATGCCCGTCACCGAAACGTAGTAGATGAATCCGGTCGTTTTTTCGGCAATTCGCCGGGCACGGTCACGCGGCGTGGTCGGCGTAATGAGTTGAATCAGACTGAAATCCTCGTCGCGGCAGATCGCGGCCAGTTCGTCCGATTCCTCGACGGGCAGGTCGGGTACGATGGCTCCCGCCGCGCCGGCCGCCTTCGCTTCCGCGACGAAGGCGCGCAGGCCGTGGCGATGAATGATCGCGTAACTGCCCATCGTGACCACCGGTGCGTCGATCTCGTGCGTGGTCCGGCCGAGCATGGCGAGAATATCAGCCAACTTCACGCCGCGATCCAACGCCCGGGTATACGACGCCTGGATAACCGGCCCGTCGGCGATCGGGTCGCTATAGGGCAGACCAACTTCGAATAAATGGGCTCCCCGCCGCGCGAGACGTTGAAGCACCTCGCGCGTGAAATCCAAGTCCGGATCGCCCGCCGTGACGAACGGCATCAGGGCCTTGCGCCGTTCGGCTCGAAGTCGCGCAAAAAGTCGATCAATCGCGGACATGGGGGTACGGATCAGTTGTTAGCCGCCGCGCCTGCGCGGCGATCAGTTGAAATTACGTGACGGCGTCGAGCAGGCTCGACGGCTAACCGATGTTTTGTTCGCGTTAAAACTCCACGCCGCGTAGCCGCGCAATCTCAGCCGCATCTTTGTCGCCGCGGCCCGAGAGATTCACCACGACGATCTGGTCGGCCGGACGCCGGGCGGCTTCTTCGATTGCCTTGGCCACGGCATGGGAACTTTCCAGCGCGGCGATAATTCCCTCGGTGCGTGCCAGGACGTCGAACGCTTCGAGCACCTCCTGGTCATTCGCGCTAATGTACCGGGCGCGGCCTGATTCCTTCCAAAAACTATGCTCGGGCCCCACGCCCGGATAATCGAGCCCGGCCGAAATCGAATGCACCGGGCAGGTCTGGCCGTCTTCGTCCTGCATCACGTAACTATAGCTTCCGTGGAGTACGCCGGGCCGGCCGAAACTCAAGGGAGCGGCGTGGTCGCCGGGCGCGTCGGATCGTCCGCCCGCCTCGACGCCCAGCAACTCAACCTGCGTATCCTCAATAAAGGGATAAAACATCCCGCCCGCGTTGCTTCCTCCGCCGACGCAGGCGACGATCAAGTCGGGCAGCCGGCCAATCTGTTCGAGGCATTGGCCCCGAGCCTCGCGGCCGATGATCGACTGGAAATCGCGGACCATCATCGGAAACGGGTGCGGACCCATCACCGAGCCGAGGCAGTAGTGCGTCGTTTCGACCGAGCTCATCCAGTCGCGCATCGCTTCGTTGATCGCATCGCGCAGAGTGCGCGATCCACTCGTGACCGGGCGGACTTCAGCGCCGAGCAACTTCATGCTGAACACGTTGGGCCGCTGGCGGCGAATGTCCTCCTCGCCCATGTAGACGACGCACTCCAGGCCGAAATGGGCACAGGCCGTCGCGGTGGCCACGCCATGCTGGCCGGCGCCCGTCTCGGCGATCACGCGGCGTTTGCCCATCCGCAGGGTCAGCAGGGCCTGGCCCAGCGTGTTGTTGATTTTGTGAGAGCCGGTGTGGTTGAGGTCCTCTCGTTTCAAGTAGATTTGCGCACCACCCACCCGGCGGCTGAGCCGCTTGGCGTGATACAACGGCGAGGGCCGCCCGACGTAGTGACGATAGAGGTCGTCCAGCTCAGCTCGAAACGACGGATCCCGCCGCGCGGCAGCATATTGCTCCGTCAACTGGTCCAATGCCCGCATGAGCGTTTCGGGAACGTAGCGACCGCCGAACGGACCGAAACGGCCTCTATCATCGGGCATGCGGCTGGTGGCGGACATGGCTGTACTTATTCGCGTGGCTGGATGAATGGTGGGGCGACGACCGGCCCGGGTAAGGGTTAAACCAAAATCAGTGCGTTTTACCGGGCCGATCGTCGCCCCACCCTACGTAATGCGATGGGGTGCTCGTCATTCTCCCGGCTGGGCAGCCTATGGTCAAGGGCTGGGGGCACGGCCGAACGCGTCCCTCCATACGGCTGGAGAGCCAACATAACTGGAGGGCCACGCTCCGTCGTGGCCGTTACGCTCCGTTTACGCTCCGTCGTGGCCGAGAATGACTCTCATTGACTTCTCGCCCGCTCCCTTCATAATGAACGAACGGGGCAATGAATACCCGGGTGGCGGAGAAGGAGACCCCTCGATGGAAGAGCGTGAGGTCGCCGTGACGCTGGAACCGCTGGGCAAGACGATCCACGTCTTGCAGGGCACGCGGCTGATCGAGGCCATAGCCGGGGCCGGCATGACGCTCGACCAGCCCTGCGGCGGCGAGGGAACCTGCGGCAAGTGCCGCGTTCGCATGACCCGCGGGGCGTGCGAGGCGACTCTGGTCGACCAGCAATCCTTCTCGCCCAAGGAAATCCGCCAGGGGTGGCGTCTGGCGTGCCAAGCGGTGGTCGAAGAGCCGGCGACGATCGAAGTGCCCGAGACCTCCCTGCTCCCTTCGCGTCATCGGATCCTGACCACGGTGAGCGAGGACGAGCCCTTGGTGGCCGATCCGGCGTTGCGCAAGCGATACGTCGAGCTGCCGCCGCCGACCCGGGACGACGCGGCGGCCGACATGCTGCGGCTTGAAACGGCCGTCGGCTCCCTGGAGGCCGACGTGGACGTGCTCCGCATTTTGCCCGGCCGATTGCGCGAGACGGGCTTTCGCGGAACCGTGGTGACCAACGACGACGAGTTGATCGACTTCGAGCCCGGCAACACCGAGAACGAATGTTGCGCCGTGGCCGTCGACGTGGGCACGACGACGCTCGGGGCCATGTTGTTGGACGTTCCCTCGGGCCAGCAGCGGGCCATCGCCTCGCGGACCAATCCTCAGGCCGCGTTCGGCGACGACGTGCTCGCGCGGATTCTCCATGCCCGGCAACATCCTCAGGGATTGCACGAGCTGCATCAGGCGATCGTCGAAGCCGTCGACGAAATGATCGGCGAACTCTGCGATGAATCCGGCGTGGCCCGCAACCGGATCTACAAGATGACCGTGTCGGGCAACACGACCATGCAGCAGTTGTTCTGCCGGATCGATACGAGCAGCTTGGGCGAGGTGCCGTTCGTACCCACCGCCGCGCGGCGAATCGTCATGCCGGCCGCGAAACTCGGCGTGAGCATCCACCCGCGAGGGCGAGTCTACGTCATGCCCGTGATCGGGGGATTCGTCGGCGGCGACACCGTGTCGGGCATCCTGGCCACCGGCCTGGCTGAAAGCGACGAGCCGACGTTGTTTGTCGATATCGGCACCAACGGCGAGATCGTGCTGTTTGCCAACGGCCGGCTTACGGCCGCGTCAACGGCGGCGGGCCCGGCGTTCGAGGGAGCCCGCATCTCGCAAGGCATGCGCGCGGCGGCCGGCGCGATCGAAAAGGTGCTCTTTGAAGAACGGCTCCACCTGCACGTGATCGGCAACGTCGCGCCGGTGGGGCTGTGCGGCTCGGCCCTCGTGGATCTGGCCGCCGAACTGCTCCGCCACGGCGTGCTGTCGAGCGAGGGACGGCTGCTTACCAAGAAGCAAATGAGCAAGAACGTTCCGGAAGACCTGCGGCGCCGCGTCATCGCGCACAAGAAAAGCCACGCCTTTCTCCTGGCCGAGGAATCGCAAACGTCGATCGACCGGCCCATCCTCGTCACGCAGCGCGACTTCCGCGAGTTGCAACTGGCCACCGGCGCGATTCGCGCGGGCATCACCATCTTGCTTAAGCGAGCCGGGCTTCAGGCCGAAGACGTTGAAAAAGTGTTTCTGGCCGGCGGATTCGGCAATTTCATTCGGCGGAGCAACGCCCAGCGAATCGGCCTGCTTCCGACGAATATTCCGCGCCATCGCATTCGCTACCAAGGCAACACATCGCTGGCCGGGGCCCGGCTCGCCGCCCTGTCGCGCACCGCGCGAGTGCAAGCCGAGCAACTCGCGCGGCGCACCGAACACGTCGACCTGTCGGGCGATCCCGATTTTCAGAACGTGTTCGCCGAGTCGATGATATTTCCCGAGGAGGAGTAGGAGTAGGGTGGGCACTGCCCACCAAAACATAAGCTCTTGTGGTGGGCGATGCCCACCCTACAATAATCACTACGGGTGATGACCTCGCGCGGAGCGTGAGGAATACGGTGAGATCATGCATGAATCCATGAAGCCCGAGTTGCGACCGATCAGCCGACGACGGTTCGTCCAATACGCTTCTCTCGGCGCGGCGGCGGCCGTGGCCGGCGCGGGCGGTGTGCTGACGGTTTTCCACACGAGGAGCAACGGCCCGCTTGACGGGTCGGTCGTTCCCATTCAGAACCCCGCGTTTTCCGTGGCGGCCGGCGAGACGGAAGGACACGTCGTGCTGTTCTGTCAAGTTGGCGTGGGCACGACGAAGGACTTTCTCGCCTTTGATCTCAATGGGACGGCGGCGGCCATCTGGGGGATGTGCGCGTGCGGCGTTCCATCGTCCGGCGCGTCGTCGCGCACTTTGGACGAAATCGCCGCGGCACTCTCCAGCCATGCCGAGGCGGCGGACGTCACCGGGTTTGTGTCGCTCATGCGCGACAAGGGGCTGGTCTATCTCGCCGATTCGGAGAGCCGCGTGTTCTGGGAATACGAGGACGTGCATTGATGGTCGCTTCCTCGGACTATCGCGTCACGTCGGAGATTTTCGTCGTTTCGCACGACGAAGGGCTGATTCTCTACGCGCCCTTGAAAGGCGTTGTCGCTCAAATCAACACGGCGACGGCCGCGCTGTTGCGCGATTTGAAGGCCGAAAAATCCTTCACGCTGACCGACGCCGACCGGGAGGTGCTCAAGCCGCTGGTGGACGTGGGCCTGATCAACGGAGCGCCCGATTTGCGTCTGCGAGTCCACGAGGAAGGAACGTTTTGTCCGACGCACGTCACGCTGTTTTTGACCGACGCCTGCAATCTGCGGTGCGTCTATTGTTATGCGAGGGGCGGCGACAATCCGCGTCCGGTCGTGATTCCCCGGGAGGCCGCACGGGCGGGCATCGACTTCGTGGCCGACAACGCCCGGCGGATCGGCGCCGAGGCGTTTTCGGTCGGCTTCCACGGGGCGGGCGAACCGACCTGCGCGTGGCCCATGTATCAGGAACTCGTGGACTACGCGCGCCGCAAGGGAGACGAACTGGGCCTCCGCGTGTCGTGCGCAACATGCACCAACGCCGTCATGCCCGAGTCGCACGCGAGGTGGATCGCCGAGAACACGGACACGGCGACCGTCTCCTGCGACGGCCTGCCCGAGTGGCACGACCTTCAACGTCCCAAGAGCAACGGAAGCGGTTCGTTCGACGAGTTGCGGCGGACGCTGGAGATTTTCGACGAGGCCGGGTTTTTCTACGCCATTCGCGCCACGATCACGGAGCACAACGTCCATACGATGGCCGAGATGGTCGAGTTTTTGGACAATAACTTCCGCGTGGGCGATCTGCAGTTCGATCCGCTGCTTTTCGCAGGGCGGTGTCACGAGTCGGGATGCCGGGCACCGTCCGACGAAGTCTATGTTCGCGAGTTTCTTCGGGCGTATGAAGTTGCGAGGCGGCGAGGACGACTGGTCGGGTTCTCCTGCCTCTCGTTCACCGCGTTGAAGTCGTTCTATTGTTGCGCGGTGTCCGACGGGTTCACCGTGACGCACGACGGGCTGGTGACGGCCTGCTTCGAGGCATGCGCCCTGGACCGCCCCTTCGCCGACACGTTTGTTTACGGCCGCTACGACGTCGAACGGGGAACGTTCGATCTGAAATTGGACAAACTACGGCGGCTCCAGACGCGCCACGCCTACAATCTGCCGTACTGCAAGGACTGCTTCTGCAAGTACATGTGCGCCGGCGATTGTCCGATGCACGCATTGAAGCTGGGCCACGGGCTGGAGCGCGGGGCCCGTTGCGAGATTACCCAGGCCATTGCCAAACATCGGCTGGCGACGGTGGTTCGCGAGTCGCAGCCCACGGCCGTGGTTCTTTCCAACGACGAGGTGCAACATGGCTGACGAGCGTCCCGACTTTTCGTTGGAAAATGTGCCGGGCGAGCGGGGACTGGAGAAACCGGCCCTGTTTCTGGTCCGCTACTTCCAGATCAAGGAGGCCGACTACATGAAGCCGCCGATGGCCGAGCAGCTTCTCGAACCCGACGGCACGCCCGCCGCGACGGTCGCCGGCGTCATCGTATTCGAAGCCTGCACGTGCAATCTCGTCTGCACGTGCGTGCCGGTCTCGACCTGCGCGTGCAACACAGTTTGCACGTGCAACACGGTGAATCAGGCCTACGGCGTGAAGGACGTGCCGGTCGTTGAGCAAAGCGTTCAAACCGTTCGTGAAAGCACGGGAAGCAGACAAGCGGGCGACGACGAGGTCGAGGCCCTCCAGCGACAGATCGAGGAACAACGCCGCCGCCATGACGGCAGTGCCGGGCGCGAACGCGTCGAGCCCATTCTCGGCCCACGTCGCACGAACTCCGGGTGCGGCGGATACGGCGGCGGGGGCCACGGCGGATACGGCGGGTATTTTGCCCCTTGTTTTTGAAAGGAGCGGAAATGACGCGGCACTTTCTCGCCCCGAAACGCCTGCTCGTCGCCGCGGCCGTGGCGTGCGCCGCCGTTGGGATCAGTTGTTCCCACGAACCACAGCCAAAATCGATATCATCGTCGCAGACAACGACGGCGGCCGACGCGCGAACGCCCCAGCAGCAGGAGGCCACGCGAATTGAAGCCGAGAATCTCGTCGCCCTGGGCAACATTGAATATCGCCAACTGCGCTTCAGCGAAGCATTAGCGAAGTATGACGAGTCGATCGCGAAGGTCGGGACATGCGCCGTCGCGCACAACAATCGCGCCCTTGCGCTGCACAAGCTTGGTCGGCTCGACGAGGCGAACGTCGCACTCAAAAAGGCCGTCGAGCTCGACGCCGGACGCGCCGCCTTCCACCTCAATCTGGCAAAGGTCCATGCCACGGCCAGCCGCTACGAAGACGCTCTCCAGTCCATTGACGAGGCACTGCGAATCGAGCCAAACATGCCCGCCGCGGTCTACAACCGGGTATGGATTCTCGACGAACGAGGCGAAAACGCGAAGGCGGCCGAGGCACGTGGACGGCTCGCCGCGTTGAAAGAGCCGCCCCCCGGCTCGAAGCTCCTCGCGGCGATTGTCGAAGCCCGCCAAGGCCGGGCCGATCCGTTGGCCGAGGCCCTCTTCGCGCCCGACGATCTTCCCCAGGCGTGGCGATGGCTCCTGGACGCGAATCGCTCGCTGGTCACGGGCGGAGCCGCCGACCTCCCGCCCGACGCGCGAACCGCGCTGGTCAAGGGTCTCCGCGCCGCGTCAAGAGAGCAGGCCGGCGCGGCCCAGCGACATTTCGCCGACGCCGCCGCGGTCGAGCCCAAACACCCCTTGCCCAATTGGCTCTCGGCGATGGTTCTGATAACCAGCGGAGATCAGTCGGGCGCGATCACGGCCATGCAACGGGCGGGTCGAAAAATGCCCACGTTCTCCGTGCCCGCCGGCGACGAGCCGGCCGTCGTCATTATCGACGGTGCCCTCTTCGGCCTCGCGCCGGCCAAGACGAGTCTGCTGCCGGGTGTCCATCTGGTCGATGTGATTCGCCGCGACGGCAAGGACTACTCCATCTTCAACAAGTGCGGCGTGTTTCGGCCGAGTGCGGCCTACAAGCTGCCCAAGGTCGAGTTCAAGCCGATGCGTCCGCCGAGCGAGCTGAAATTGCCCGGCGGTTTGGGAAACACAATTCAAGATCGTCTGACGACGCCGCAAAAGTAGTTGAGGGTGTCCAGGAATTCAAATCCCATGAAAAAACCGAGCCGCGACCGTGAGGGAGCGGTTGAATGTCTATCGATCCGCCACCGCTCCCTCACGGTCGCGGCTCGGTAAAGTTGCGAATGACCGCGTTTTTACGAGTCCAATTCCCGGACAGCCTCAAGTTTCGAGGTGCGTCCAGACGCACCGTACGGGTTCACGCGGCGCGGCGGCGGGGGTTTTTCAAGAGGCACGACTCTTCGTCTTCGACGACGTGCGCCAGCGGTTGGCCCGACTGGATCGCCCGGACGCGCTGACGGACGCTGCGGCGCATGGCACGATGGTAGCCCACTGATGCGGCGAAAAGCGTCAGCAAATCCACAAAGCGGCGATTGTCGGCCAGCGTGGGCTCGTGGACGTGGACGTAGGCGTTGTAGCCGAAGCCGATGAGCTTGCCGTCGATTTCGGCGATTTTCCGCCCGCCTGATTCGACGACGAAATCCGCCCCGACCGAAACCCACTTGCGTTTGATGTCGAGGTACCACGCGCGGTTTTCGTCTTCGTCATGGAAACAGAACGTGAAGATCGACGGGATGCGGAACGTCCGGTGGTTTTGTTGGACGTTCACGAGGAACTCATAGTCGGGCAGAATGGCGGCCAACGTGAGCATGGCCTGTTGCGAGCCGATCGAGTTATGGATCTCGCGGGTCGTAATCTCCTCGACCGTGCCGACCCAGCGGAGTTGCTCGCCGGTGGTTTTGAACAACTTCAGCACGAGGCGGCGCTGCGCGTCGGAGTTCCAGGCGTCACTGCGAATGCCGACCATGTGGGTCTTGTCCCAGCCGCCGCCCTTCGGATCCTTGCTCGACACGGTGCCGCAAACGTCCATGTTCGCGCCGAATTGCAGGTCGTCGGCCGACTTGAGCCGCTGCAAGAGATCGACGTTCGTGGGATGCATTCGGAGAAAGGCCCACATATCGACATAGCGGCTGACGACCGGGGCGAGTGCCTTCTTGCCTCCCTTGCGCCTCTTGCCCTTTTTACGCTTCAACAGGCCGAACATCCTGCGTCCTCCATGTCAAACACGCCGGATTCCGCCATTTCACGGGCATCATCCCATCGTCGGCGAGCATCATAGTGACATCCCCCATTTGAGGAAAGGGCAGTTGTGGTGGAGCAGGGGGGTGATTGTTTGTCGCACGACTTCGTCATAGGATATGGCTAAGTAGCATTTTTCTCACGCTGATCGGCGGTACCACGAGGGGCCCAAATTGGCTGCATCGGCGAGGTGAGCGTCTCGTTGTTGGACAGGTTCGAGTCTCGTGTTCTCACGGTTCCTCTGGAAAGGAGTGGATGCATCATGGCCAAGGCTACCCGCCAACTTGAAAGCAAAAAGTCCCGAGGAGTCAACGCGGAGAAGGAATACCATTTTTCGGAAGAACTCATCGAGGACAGGACCTTTCTCCTGGCGTCGATCGTCGAGTCGTCGGACGACGCCATTATCACCAAAACCTCCTCGGGAATCGTCACGTCCTGGAACAGCGGCGCCGAAAAGATCTACGGTTTTCGCGCCGCGGAAGTCCTCGGAAAACCCATCTCCATTCTCATCCCGCCGGGCCACGTCGACGAGGTGCCCGGCATCCTGGATCGCATTAAGAACGGCGAGAGCATCCACCACTACGAAACCGTGCGCAAGCGAAAAGACGGCAAACTGATCCACGTGTCCGTCAGCATCTCGCCCGTCAAGGACAAGGAGGGCCGGATCGTCGGGGCTTCGACGATCGCTCGCGACATCACGGTCGAGGTGGTGAGCCGGAGGCAATCCGAGGACAAGCTGGCCGCCGCCTCGCAGTACGCGCGGAGCTTGATCGAATCCTCGCTCGACCCCTTGGTCACCATCAGCGCGGACGGCAAAATCACCGACGTCAACGAGGCCACGGTCAAAGTGACGGGCATCCCGCGCGAACAACTCATCGGGGCGGACTTCTCGAACTATTTCACCGAGCCGGCAAAAGCACGCGAAGGCTACCAGCAGGTTTTCGCCAAGGGATTCGTGACCGACTATCCCTTGACGATCCGCCACAAGGACGGGCGGCTGACCGACGTGCTCTACAACGCGAGCGTCTACAAGGACGCGCGAGGCGACGTGCTTGGCGTGTTCGCCGCCGCCCGCGACGTGACCGTCCAGAAACAGGCGTCGCAGTACGCGCGGAGCTTGATCGAAGCCTCGTTGGACCCCCTGGTCACCATCAGCGGAGACGGCAAAATCACCGACGTCAACGAGGCCACGGTCAAGGTGACGGGCGTTGCTCGCGAACAACTCATCGGCGCGGACTTCTCGAACTATTTCACCGAGCCGGCAAAAGCGCGCGAAGGCTACCAGCAGGTTTTTGCCAAGGGCTTCGTGACCGACTATCCCTTGACGATCCGCCACAAGGACGGTCGGCTGACCGACGTGCTGTACAACGCGAGCGTTTACAAGGACACTCGCGGCAACGTATTGGGCGTGTTTGCCGCGGCCCGCGACGTGACGGCGCGCAAACGGGTCGAAGAGGAACTGGCCGAGCAGCGCGGCAGGGAACTGGACCGACTGGCCGAGCTTGAAAAATTCCAGAAACTGACGGTCGGCCGCGAGTTGAAGATGGTGGAGTTGAAGAAGGAAATCGACGAACTCCGCAAGGCGAACGACATCCTCGAGCGACAACTGGATCGGGGAGCGTGACCCATGCCGGCGAACCAAGGGATCATCGCCGAATCGAGCGAGATCGACGGGCGTCTCCGCGCGCTCGAGGAGGTCCATCGGGCGACGCTGAACATCCTGGAGGATTTCGACGAGGAAAAGGCCAAGTTCCAACGCGTCCAGCAGGCCACCATGAACCTGCTGGAGGATTTCGATGTAGAGCGCCAGAACCTGCAGCGAGTCCAGAAGGCCACGGTGAACCTCCTGGAGGACATGCACGAAGAACGAGGACGATTGGGCAAGACCCAGCGGGCGCTGTTGAACATCCTCGAAGACGTCGAAGTGGAGCGGGGAAAGGCCGAGCAGGCCAACACGCTGCTCGGGACCGTTAACAAGGAGCTCGAGGCCTTTTCGTATTCGGTTTCCCACGACCTGCGCGCGCCGCTGCGGGCGATCGCGGGTTTCGCCGACGCTATTCTTGAGGACTACGCGCCGCGGCTGGACGACGAGGGCCAAAAATATTTTCACCTGATTCGGGAAAACGCCGAGAAAATGGGCCGGTTGGTGGACGATCTCTTGACGTTCTCCCGCTTGGGCCGCCAGGAGTTGAACGAGGAGACCATCCCTATGGAGACGCTGGCCCGATCGGTGTTCGACGACCTCGCGGTTGAAACGCACGGACGCGAGATCGAGTTCACCGTCGGCCCGGTTCCGCCCGCCCGCGGCGACAGGGCGATGATCCAGCAGGTGTTGGTGAACCTGCTGTCCAACGCCGTCAAGTTCACGAGCACCAAGCAGAAGGCCCGGGTCGAGTTCGGCTATCGAACGGACGAAGACGGCGGCGCGTATTACGTCAAGGACAACGGCGTGGGATTCGACATGCGCTACGTCGGTAAGTTGTTCGGCGTCTTTCAGCGGCTCCATTCCGTCGCCGAGTTTGAAGGGACGGGCATCGGCCTGGCGCTCGTGTACCGGATCATCGCGCGCCACGGAGGTCGCGCGTGGGCGCAAGGTCAATTGGGAAAAGGGGCGACGTTCTGCTTCACCTTGCCCAGGGAGAAACCATCATGAACAACGGCCAGATCAACATCGTGATCGTGGAAGACGATCCGAACGACGTGGAACTCTTGATGCGGGTTTTCAGAAAGCAGAACCTCGTCAATCAAATCGTTCTCTTGAAAGACGGCGCGGAGGCGCTGGCGTATTTCTTTCCGGACGGAGAAGACGCCCCACGCAAGCAAAACCACGATCCCAAGGTGGTGCTCCTGGATCTGAAGCTGCCCAAGGTCAACGGGATCGAGGTCTTGGAACGAATGAAGTCGGACGCGAGGACAAAACACATTCCGGTCGTCGTGTTGACCTCGTCCAAGGAAAACCGGGACATGAAGGCGGCCTACCGCCTGGGCGTGAACAGTTACGTAACCAAACCGATCAAGTTCGAGGAGTTCGCGCGAACCGTGGCGGACCTGGGAATGTATTGGTTGTTGTTGAACGAATCGCCCGCGGGAAAACACAAAACCACGTAGCCCACGGATGCGTCCAGACGCACCGACCTATGTACTCCTCACGCTCCGCGTGAGGTCTCCTATGATGTTAAGTGGTATCATCACGCGGAGCGTGATGAGTACGCAAACCGTGGGGCGTGGAGGGGACAATGGATACTTCGATCCGCGTTTTGATCCTGGAGGACAACGCCGCGGACGCGGAATTGATCCGGCGCGAGTTGCGCAAGGCGGGGATAAACTGCGCGACCGAGCTCGCCGCGGACGAGAAGTCCTTTCTCGCCGCGTTGGACCGCTTCACGCCCGACGTCATTTTGGCCGATTATTCACTGCCGGGATTCGACGGTCTGACGGCCTTGACCCTCGCGCGGCGCCAATTTCCCGCGATTCCCGTGATTATCGTGTCCGGCCGGCTCGGCGAAGAGGCCGCCATCGACACGCTCAAGGCGGGTGCCACCGATTACGTCCTGAAACAGCGATTGAAGCGACTGGGTTCCGTCGTCGCCCGGGCGATTCAGGAAGCGGAGCAACTCGCCGCCCGCGATCGCGCCGAGCAGTCGCTCCGCGAACGAGACGAAGAACTTCGATTGGTCATGGACGCGGGCCCGACGCTGATTGCGTACATCGACCGCGACTACCGCTATCGTCGGGTCAACCGGTCCTATCGTGACTGGTACGGAATGATTCTCGAAGAGGTCCAAGGGCGGCACGTCCAAGAGGTTCTCGGCGAAGCCGCGTGGCGCACGGTCGAACCCTACGTCCGCCGCGCGTTGGCCGGCGAAGCGGTGACCTACGAGTATGAGCTATCGCGGCCAACGGGATCGCGTTGGGTTCGCGCTACCTACACGCCCTCAAGGGACCACGCCGGGCGCGTGCGGGGATTCGTCGTCCACGCCTTGGACGTCAGCGAGCACAAACGACTGGAAGAGATGAGTCGCCGGGCAAAAGAAACCGCAGAAACGGCCAACGCGGCCAAGAGTCGTTTCTTGGCCAATATGAGCCACGAGCTGCGCACGCCCATGAACGCCATCCTCGGGTTGATCGACGTCGCGCTAACCAAGTCACATGACGCAATCGTTCAGGATTGCCTGCAAACCGCGAAGGATTCGGCCGACATGCTGTTGGCCTTGCTGAACGAGCTGCTCGATTCGGCCAAGATTGAGTCGGGCAAACTGGAGCTGGCTTCGGCCCCATTCAGCTTGCGGCGAATGCTCGACCAGGTCACTCGAGTGCTTTCCGTCCGAGCGAGCGAAAAGAGCTTGTCCTTCTATTGCCGCTTGCCCGACGAGACGCCCGACGCGGTGCTCGGCGACCAAATACGATTGCGGCAAATCCTGCTCAACCTGGCCGGCAACGCGATTAAGTTCACCGAACGGGGCGAGGTGGAGATCGGGCTCCATATCGTGGAAGGATTAGGGATGGGTGGAGAGGGATTGGGGACTGGGGATTGGGGATTAGAGAACGATGGGCAAGCGGCGCCGGCCGAATCCTTGAATCCCATCCCCCATCTCCCATCCCCCATCCCTAATCCCTCTTCCGTGACCCTCGAGTTCACGGTGCGCGACACGGGAATCGGCATTTCCGCGGCCGACCAGAAGCATTTGTTTCGTCCATTCTCGCAAGTCGACGTCTCCATGACCCGGCGTTTCGGCGGCACGGGCCTGGGGCTTGCGATCTCGAAGAGTCTCGTGGAGATGATGGGAGGTACGATCTGGGTCGACAGCGCCCCGCGCAAGGGAAGCACGTTCCACTTCACCGTTCGGCTCCCGTTGGCCGACGAACTTCCCCCGGAGCCTGCCGCCGCGTCTCCCGTTCCCGTGGAAAACGGCGCTCCACTGCACATCTTGCTGGTCGAGGACAATCCCGCGAACCAGAAGGTGGGCAACTACGTCCTGCGCGATCGTGGTCACGTCGTCCACCTCGCGCACAACGGCCGCCAAGCGATCGAGATGGCCGCTCGCCATCACTACGACGCGATCCTCATGGACGTGCAGATGCCGGGCATGGACGGACTTGAAGCCGCGGCCGCCATTCGCAAGCTGGAAACGGATGGGAGATCCGGGATGGGGGATGGGGGACCAGGAATGGGATTCAAAAAATCGGCCGTCGCCGCTTGCACATCATCCTCTAATCCCTCATCCCTAATCTCCAATCCCTCCGCGCCCATCTCTAATCCCCCTTCCCCCACCCCTTCGCGCCGCGTGCCGATCATCGCCATGACGGCCCACGCCATGCGAGGCGATCGTGAACGCTGTCTGGCGGCGGGCATGGACGGTTACCTCGCCAAACCGGTCAATGCCAGGGACATGATCGGGCTGGTCGAGAGCCTTGCCCACGGCGCGGCGGCCGGGTCGCCAATCGCCGCGGAAACGCCGAAGCCCACGAAAAGGTCGCTCGCAAGACGCCCCCCCGCGAAGAAATCACGATCCGTCCATGTGCCGTCGCTTGAGAAAATCCCCGGGACCGATCATGTGCCGCCGGCGGTTCCGATCGTCTTCGATTTCGACGAAGCCGTTTCACGCTGCTTCGACAACGTGAACATGGCGCGCGACATGATCCGATGCTTCTTCGACGACGTCGACACGTTGTTTCCCAAGATGCGCGAGGCGCTGGCCGCGAGCGATCTCATCGAAGTCGGGCGATTGGGCCACCGCATGAAGGGAACGGTCGTCTATCTCGCGGCGGAGCCCGCCAAGCAGGCCGCGTTGGCCGTCGAGCGATTCGTCACGGGCAACGGAACCCCCGCCGAGGCGGAACGGGCCGTCGAAGCGCTCCGGCGCGAGTGCCTGATCTTGAAAGCGGCGCTGGAGGCGAAGGAAAGCGACGTTCTTGCTGATTCCGATTGACGCATGCCGCTTTGTCTTCGACCGCGAGACCGTGTATAATATCCGATTATGTCTCGATTCCTATTTGTTTGCTCCGTCACGCTCGTTCTCTGCGCCCTGTCGGTTGTCAAACAACACGCCGATCTGAAAACCGCACTCGATACGAAAGAAGGGTTTGTCCCGATCGAGAAAAAGAGCACGCATAACCAACGTCGTAACTAAAGGCAACGCCTTGGACGCATACCGTGGAAAGAACTAAAGGCCAAATCGAAGCTGAAATCACCGAAGCCGTCATTCGGTTTGAAAAAGAATACATGGGCCGCGGACCCGTGGAAGCCAAAACATACCTCATCGACGACATGGTCCTGGTCCGTCTGAAAGGGGTACTGTCCCGGGCCGAACAACAACTTGCCACCACCGGCGACGTTCCCAGGGGACGCGAGTTGATCAAACAGGTCCGCCGAGAGTCACTCGAACGAGGACGCTTGTTTTTGGAACAAGTCGTGCGGGACGTCGTGCGCCAAAACGTGATTAGCCTGCACACTGATATCAGCACGACGACCGGCGAACGAGTAATCGTCTTCACCTTGCAGGGCCCTCCCGTCCTTCCGTTACAAGACGGCCCTTGATCGGTCTAACCGCAACCGCTATAATTTGCCGTATCTGAATAGGGTTGGACGGAACAGCACGGGGAGTAGTTCCCTTGGCTGCCGTAGGACCGCAAGAAGGCGTTTCAGGTTTAAGCTACCCCCTAAGGGGAAGAGTTTGAAAGTGAAAGCCGGAGCATCGCCGTTTGTCGGCGATCTTCGGCTTTTTTATTGCGCTCGACGTTCTCTTCATGGAAAACAAAAAGACTCCGTCAAGGCGACCTTATGCCAATCACCCGAAACGCATCTTCCTCTAGCGCCGATCGGCCGCGGCCCGCCGTTTTCTGGGACCGGGATGGTACGCTTATCGAGGATCGAGGCCACCTTGCCGATCCAAAAGACGTGATCTTCTATCCCGGCACGTACGACGCCCTGCGACGGCTCAAGGACTTGTTTATGTTTTTCATCGTGACCCATCAGCCCGGGGTGGCCGAGGGAGCGATCACTATCGACCAAGTCCAACGGGTCTATGTCCGCACGGGCCACGGCTTGAAGCACCTCGATCAATTGCATGGATGCTCGGCCATCGTGGCCGACGTTCAAGCCGCCGCCGAATGGATACTTTCTCGACAACCGTCCGTTTCGCGCTGAGGACCATGCCATGATTCTCGAACCCAACGCCGCCGGTCATTTTCCCGAGATCGCGCCGACGGCCCGTATTCATTCCACGGCCGTCGTAATCGGCCGAGTACGAATTGGCCGCCGCGTGTTCATCGGTCCCCATGCCGTGATTCGGGCAGACGAAACATCGACCGAGGGAACCGTCGAACCGATTGTCATTGGAGAGAAAAGCAACGTCCAAGATTGCGCCGTCATCCATGCACTTGGCGGGACAGGCGTCACCATCGGTCCAAGGACGTCCATTGCCCACGCCGCCGTCATTCACGGACCGTGCAAGATCGGCGCTCGCTGCTTCGTAGGCTTCCATAGCGTCGTCTTCCATGCCTCGCTTGGCGACGGCGTGGTCGTGATGCATCAGGCCTTGGTCGAAGGGGCTGCAATCGGTGAAGGATTGTACGTGCCGTCGACCACGGCGGTGCGTTGCATCGAGGATGTCTCCCAACTAGGACCAACTACGCCCGAAGTCGTTGCCTTCACTGAAAAAGTCATCACCGCAAACCTGCTGCTAGCCACCCAGGAGAAAAACCACCGGAAAAGGGAACCCCGATTGGCCCCTTGACCTCAATAACAAGGCCATGTGACGATACAGCCGCACGGCGAGGCACTCACCGAACGCCTTTTGGAGACTATGATGGATGCCGTTTTTCAATTACACTGAAGAAATCCCTCGGCATCGAGAATCATCCAAAGGGTTATAAAAATGAGAGATTTTGTTTCGCCCGTACTCGTCGTGCTGCTCCTTTGTGGCATGGTCGCTCCGGCGCGGGCCGAATTGACGCCGGATCAGGTGGTTGTCATCGGCATGGCCGAGAGCGAGCCATCGCGGGAATTGGCCGCTTACTACGCCAAGGCCCGGGGCATTCCCGACTCTCACGTTTTCCTCATGGAAGGGACGCCCAGCCAGCACATCAATCGGTATCAATGGGAAGAAACCTATCGGCCGGCCATTTTGAACTGGCTAAAGAAACAGGACTACTTCGCGAATGTCCGCTGCCTGGTGACCACGTGGGACGTTCCGTTGGAAATTTCCGCGATCAATTCCAGTTCGCCGGTGATTCGGGATCGACAGGCTTATCTGCGCGAGGCCCGCGGCGCCCTGGTCCGCCAAGGCACGGCGTTGATTCGGGCACTGTATACGGCCAGCGGAAAGGCCGACGAGGCCGCGAAGTTCCCGGACCCGGCAAACGACGTTTCGGTGGTGGACCTGCACAAACAACTTGCCGCGGCGATGAAACCGGCGCAAGCCTGGCTTCAAGGCATGAAGGCTCCCGGCGACCGACTCAAGGCGGGCCAGTTCATGGATCGCGTGCTGGTGAGCATCGGCGGCAACGAGGGCATGGTCCGATTGGCCGGCCCAAGGTCGCGTTCGGTCCCACTCACACCCGAACAAAACACGCGGCTTGCCTATCTTCTCGGACGCGCGGAAGGATATCGGCGAGGCATGCAGGCACTCGACTTGTTGCGTGCGACGAACGCCCGCGACGAGCAGGCCATCGAACTGATGCAGAACATCGGCGGCGTGTTCGGAGCCATTCAGTGGATCGATCAACAACTATATTTGTTGGACAAGAACTTCACGACGGCCAGTTTCGACAGCGAATTGTCCATCCTTCTCTGGACCGACCCGCCCGTTCTGAGTTGGGTGCCCAATCCGTGGCATTACAGCCACGATGGCGCACCCAGCCGGCGACGGACCACCCTATTTGTGTCTCGGTTGACGGCGCCAACGCCCGCCATTGCCCAACGCATGATCGACGAGGGGATCGCCGCGGAAAAAACGTCGCCGCCGGGCACAATCTATCTGGACGGCCGTGGGCTGACGCATGACGCCAAGCAGCCCCGCAAAGACGCGTTCACGCAGTACGATCAGTCGCTGCGGGATCTCGCCGAGCGGCTGCGAAAACACTCGACGTTGAAGGTCGTTCTGGATGACAAGCAGGAGTTGTTCGGGCCGGGCCGTTGTCCCGAGGCGGCCCTCTATTGCGGCTGGCACTCGCCCGAGAAGTACGTCGACGCCTTTGAATGGTCGCGCGGGGCGGTCGGCTATCATCTGTCGGGCCTCGAAGCGACGTGGATCCAATTGAATGACGACAGCCGCGTGCAGTACAAGACGCCCTGGTGCCCCTCGATGTTGGCCGACGGCGCGTGCGCCACGCTGGGATCGTGTCGCGAAGCCTATCTGACCGCGTTTCCCTTGCCGGAAGACTTTTTCGCGTTGTTGTTGACGGGCAAATATTCGCTGGCCGAGGTGTACTATCGCACCTGCCCTTTCTTGTCGTGGACCGTGTTCTTGGTGGGCGACCCCCTGTACAACCCCTACAAAGGCAACCCCAAGCTGTCGCCGGAAGCATTGCCGGATCGGATGAATCCGTCGGCGGCCGGTCAAACGTCGTCCACGAAGCAGACGCCGGCGCCGACAACCATCGAACCGGCCGCCGCACGACCGGGCACGGGCCGTGCGGAAGAATCGGCGTCGCCAAGGACGGAATCCACGAAGGAGCCCGAGATTCTTCTGCCGGGACTCGATCCGTGACCATCGGCCGGACAACCGATTTTCGGCGGTCCAAAAGCGAGCCTGTCCGCGAAACCCGCTGACGAATAAAGATGACTGCATTTGTAATCTTCGCGGTCTTCAATCTGCGTCAGCAATGCCGCACGGAGGCGTCGCGGTGTTGCGATTGGTCAACATTCGCCGGGTCAAGTCTTCGGTCGCGTAAGGAACGCAAGATACGTCCTTTTCTAGGTTTAGATATGTCGGGTTGAGTCTGCGGCCTGAATTGGCACCCCAATTGCGTCGGGAAGGACGCGAGAGGGCCCGTAACTTGACATTTCGGGAGTGTTGAATCATGCTGAGAGGATGGGGATAGAGAAGTGGGTCGTCGTCGTTTGGCAGGCTCATCGCGCTGGGTCTTCTTCCCAACGTCGCTGTCTAGAAAGCGCCGCCCGGTCCCCTACAGCCTCAAAACAGGAGATATGGTCCTTGGACCGCCGGGCGCAACTCTCGTCAAATGGACCGGCCGTGCCGCGTCGCGGGCAGTTGGCCGCAGTTCTCGGTTTCTTCAAACTCGATAGGTGAGAACCTTGACTACCGCAACGATTGACTCGAAGTCCAAGAACATGCTGATCCTCGGTTCCATCGCCTTGCTGGCCTTGGTCATCGGGGTTTATTGGCCGGTGCTCTGTTGGCTCGTGAGTGTTTGGTTGGAGTTCTCCGACTACACCTATGGATTCCTCGTGCCGATCTTCTCGGCCTATCTCTTATGGGACCGGCGCGACATGCTGAAGCTGGACCAGTTGAAAGGAAGCTACTGGGGCATTCCCGTGATTCTGTTGAGCGTGGGCGCGTCGGTCTATTGCGACTATTGGTTCATTCCGTTGGTCCAGGCGTGGACGATTGTCTCCATGGTCGGCGGTCTGGTGCTGCTGGTCGGCGGATGGCACGCCGTGCGATGGGCTTGGCCGTCGGTGGCTTTTTTGTTTTTCATGGCCCCGCTTCCACAAAACATCGCGGGCCTGCTCGGCGAACACCTTCGGGCGATCGGGACAACCGTCAGCGTGTT
>Ga0209342_10001836_pt1 | contig 23408 bp, 20 predicted proteins | sample RifCSP16_2_FD_184023 | JGI IMG/M metagenome (GOLD analysis project Ga0209342, IMG submission 184023) | Soil microbial communities from Rifle, Colorado - Rifle CSP2_sed 16_2 (SPAdes) (version 2) | ecosystem: Environmental > Terrestrial > Deep subsurface > Rock core/Sediment | place: Rifle... | reverse complement strand
GGGGGGCGGGAGCCCCCCGGCTCGATAGCGGCGCCCGAATTCACTTCGGGCGCCGCGTTTAGAATTGACTGATGGACAACGCCTCGGTGGCCCGGGTCTTTCACCAGATCGCCGACATCCTGGAAGTCCAGGGGGAGAACGCCTTCCGCATCCGCTCCTACCGCACCGCCGCCGAGTCGCTCGACAACCTCGGCCCCTCGGTGACGGAGATGGTGAAGCGCGGGGAGAGCCTTCGTTCCATTCCCGGCGTCGGAGAGGGCATGGCGGCGAAGATCAAGGAGCTGGTGGAGACCGGCTCTTGCGCCTATGCCCGAGAGCTGCTGGCGGTGGTTCCCGAGAGCCTGCTCGAGCTGCTCAAGATCCCCGGTCTGGGCCCCAAGGGCGTGGCCTTGGTTTGGCGGTCGCTCGGTGTGACCTCGGCGGCCGAGCTGGAGGCGGCCATCGAGGACGGCCGCTTCCGGACCCTCCCCGGCATGAAGGAGAAGAAGGAAGCAAGGATCAAGAAGGGCTTGGCGGATCTCAAGCGGGCCGGCGCCCGCATCCTGCTGCCCGAAGCAGAGGCGGTGGTGGCGGAGTTCGAGCGCTACCTGGTCGGCCACGGCGCCCAACGCGTGGAAGCGGCCGGCTCCTATCGCCGGCGGCGGGAGAGCGTGGGCGATCTGGATCTCATCGTGGTGGGCGACGGCGAGGCCCTGTCGCGCGCCTTCGTCAGCCACCCCGAGGTCAAGGAGGTCCTGGGCCACGGCGCCGCCAAGTCCGCCGTCGTGTTGTCTTCCAACCTGCAGGTCGACCTCAGGCCCTTCGCCCCCGAGAGCCTGGGCGCGGCCTTGCAGTACTTCACCGGCTCCAAAGCCCACAACGTGGCCCTGCGCGAGCGGGCGCAGAAACGCGGCCTGAAGCTCAACGAGTACGGCGTCTTCCGCGCCGACGGCGGGGAGAAGCTGGCCGGCGCGGAGGAGCAGGAGGTCTACGCGGCGCTGGAACTGGCCTGGATTCCGCCCGAGCTGCGCGAGGACCGCGGGGAGATCGCGGCCGCCGAGGCCAAGGCGCTTCCCCGCCTGCTGGAAGTCGACGATATCCAGGGCGACCTGCACTGCCACACCACCGAGAGCGACGGCCGCGACGACCTGGAGACCATGGCCGCGGCGGCCCAGCAACGGGGGCTGCGCTACCTGGCCATCACCGAGCACAGCCGGGCCATTCCCTCACCCACTCGCCGCACCGGCCAGGACGAAACCCGCTGCCTGGAGCACGTCGCCCGGGTTCGCGCCCTCCAGGACCGCTTTCCCGATCTCCGCCTGCTGGCCGGCGTCGAGGTCGACATCCTGCCCGACGGTCGGCTCGACATGGCCGACCCGGTGCTGGCCCAACTCCAGGTGGTGGTGGGTTCGCTCCACTCGCGGCTGGACATGGATCGGGAGGCCATGACCGAACGCGTTCTGCGCGCCTTCGAGAACCCCCATCTCCACGTCTGGGGCCACCCCAGCGCGCGCCTACTGGGCCGGCGGGAGTCGGTGAGCCTCGACTGGGAGCGAGTCTTCGAGGAGGCCGCCCGCCGCGGCGTCGCCCTCGAGATCAACGCTCAGCCCGACCGCCTCGATCTCCCCGATCACCTGATCCGGCCGGCTCGGGAGCGAGGCGTCCGCTTCGTGGTCTCGACCGACAGCCACGCGGCCAGCCAGTTCGGGAACCTCAAGTACGCGGTGGCCACGGCGCGCCGGGGATGGCTGACCCGTGACGATGTCCTCAACACTCAGGACGCTGCCGGCTTCCTGAAGTCGCTCCGTCGTTGACCCCAAGGCCCTGAGGCCCTAGAATTCTCGTTTGTCTTAGCGAAGGAGCAACCCTCTCTTCATGCTGTCATCGTTCCTGGCCGGGCTCGCTCACTGGTGGGCTGCCCGCCCCACCCACACCCGGGTCATCCTGGCCATCGCCACCACCATGTTCGTGGTAGAGCTGGCCTTCCGCTATCTGGCGCCCAAGTCCCAGGCCTACAAGCACTGGACCCGGTTCTTCCAGGCGCTCGGCAAGTTCTGGACCGCGGTGATCCTGGCCCTCGTCTACTTCCTCTCGGTGGCTCTGGTCGGCATTGGGCTGAAGCTCCTGCGCAAGGACCCGCTCGACCGGAAGCTCACACCCGAGCCCAGCTTCTGGCGGACCCACGAACCCAACCCCCTGGGCCCGACCGCCGCCGCCCGGCACCAGTTCTGATGAACATCCTCGGCCTGTCTTGCTTCTACCACGACTCCGCCGCGGCCCTGCTCCGCGACGGCGAGATCGTCGCCGCCTGTCAGGAAGAACGTCTCTCCCGCAAGAAGCACGACTCCGGCTTCCCCTCGCTGGCGGTGAAGTATGTCCTCAAGCAGGCCGGCATCGGCCCCCAGGACCTGGACGCGGTAGGCTTCTACGACAAACCGCTCCTGAAGTTCGAGCGGATCCTCTCCACCTACGCGGCCACCTTCCCCCGCTCCTTCAACTCGTTCCGCACCGCCATGCCGCTGTGGATCCACGAGAAGCTCTGGGTCCCCTCCCTGATTCGCAAGGAGCTGCGGCCCTACCGGGGCCCCATCCTCTACGCCGAACACCACATGAGCCACGCCGCCTCTGCCTTCCTGGTCTCGCCGTTCGAGGAGGCGGCGATCCTGACCGTGGACGGAGTCGGCGAGTGGGCCACCGCCACCTTCGCCGTTGGCAAGGGCAGCGACATTCAGATCTTCAAGGAAATCCGCTTCCCCCACAGCCTGGGACTGCTCTACAGCGCCTTCACCTACTACCTGGGCTTCAAGGTCAACAGCGCCGAGTACAAGGTCATGGGTTTGGCGCCCTACGGGAAGCCGGTCCACTTCGACCGCATCATGAAGGAGATGGTCCAGTTGCAGGCGGACGGCTCCTTCAAGCTCAACATGAAGTACTTCTCGTACGACTACGGCCTCACCATGACCAACGGGGCCTTCGACGACTTCTTCGGCGGCCCGCCCCGCAAGGCCGAAACCTGGATGGCCGAGCGCGAGTTCGACATCGCCGCCTCCGTCCAGAGGGTCTGCGAGGAAGTCGTCTTGCGCATGGTGCGCCATCTTCACCAGGAGACCGGCCAGAGCAACCTCTGCATGGCCGGCGGGGTCGCCCTCAACTGCGTGGCCAACGGACGGGTGATCCGCGAAACCCCCATCAAGAACCTGTTCGTACAGCCGGCCGCCGGCGACGCCGGGGGCGCGGTAGGCGTCGCCCACTACCTCTACAACACCCTGGAGAAGCAACCCCGCGGCAAGGCCTGGACCCACGCTTACCTGGGGCCCGCCTACAGCGACGCCGAGACCAAGCAGTACCTCGACAGCCGAGGCGTCGCCTACCACGCGCTGCCGCGGCAGGAGCTGCTCTCCCGGACCGCCCGGCTGATCTCCGAGGGCAACGTCATCGGCTGGTACCAGGGCCGGATGGAGTTCGGTCCGCGAGCGCTAGGCGGACGCAGCATCCTGGCCGATCCCCGCGATCCCAAGATGCGCGACACCCTCAACATGAAGATCAAGTTCCGCGAGGGCTTCCGGCCCTTCGCGCCTTCGGTGCTGGCCGACAAGGCGAGCGAGTGGTTCGAGATCGACTGCGACAGCCCCTACATGCTGCTGGTGGCGCAAGTTCGCGAGGGCAAGCGGGTGATCCCCTCGGTGACCCACGTCGACGGATCGGCGCGGCTGCAGACCGTCACCCGCGAAGAGAGCCCGCTCTACTACGATCTCATCCAGGAGTTCGAGAAGCTCACCGGCGTCCCCATCGTCATCAACACCTCCTTCAACGTTCGCGGCGAGCCCATCGTGTGCACGCCGCATGACGCGTACCTGTGCTTCATGCGCACCAACATGGACCACCTGGTGCTCGGGTCGTACTTCCTGGACAAGAAGGAGCAGCCTCCGCTCCGCGAGGACGTGGACTGGCGGACCCTGTTCGAGTTGGACTAAGGAGCTGACATGGCGTTCGAAGAATCCCGCGAGAAGCTCGGCATCATCGGTGAGCTGTGGACCTTCATGAAGGTCCGCAAGAAGTGGTGGCTGGGCCCCATCGTGGTGATGCTGGCCCTGCTCGGCCTGCTGGTGGTCTTTACCCAGGGCTCGGCCGTCGCCCCCTTCATCTACACGCTGTTCTAGGGGCGGACCGCCGCGGGCGCCGTGCGCGTGAACGAGCCATGCTGCGCGAGACCGCCTGACCCACCCTCGCGCGGCTCCATCCCGGTCTTCGTGGCTGACCTTCGAAGGGCGATTCCAGCCCCCATTCGACCCGCTCCCCCTGTGACCGGCGAGCCGTGAGGATCCGCGAGTACGGGACGTCCGGGCCACAGGTGCTGGTTCTGCACGGCGGGCCGGGGGCACCGGGCCCCATGGCACCGGTCGCGCGCGGGCTCGCCGGTTGCTTCCGGGTCCTCGAACCCCTGCAGCGCGGGAGCGGCGGCGAACCGCTCACCGTTGCCCGCCACCTGGCGGACCTGCACCAGCTGGTCGAACAACGTTGCCAAGGCGCGCGGCCGGCTCTGGTCGGCCACTCCTGGGGCGCCATGCTCGGGCTCGCCTACGCTGCGGCCCACCCCGGACGCGTGTCGTCGCTCGTCCTCATCGGCTGCGGTACCTTCGATCGCCTGGCGAGGGCGCGGATGGAGGCCAAACGCCAGGCGCGCATCGACGACCGACTGCGCCGCCGCCTCGAGCGTCTGGCCGAGGACTTCCCCGACCCCGACCAGCGGCTCATTGCGATGGGTGGCCTCTTCTTGGTGCTCGATTCGTGCGACCTCGCCAGCACCGACCAGGAACTCGATCCCTGTGACGCTCGCGCCAACCGCGAGACCTGGGAGGACATGCTCCGGTTGCAAGAGCAGGGCGTGTACCCCGCGGCCTTCGCGGCCATTGATGCACCCGTCCTCATGCTGCACGGTACCGTCGATCCCCATCCGGGGCCGATGATCCGAGAGAGCCTCCAGCCCTATCTTCCACAGCTCGAGTACCGCGAGTGGGAGCGCTGCGGGCACTACCCGTGGATGGAGAGAGCCGCCAGCGACCAGTTCTTCGCAGTCTTGCGCAGCTGGCTGGCCCAGCACTTCGCGCAGGACCCGCCGGCGACGAAGACACCGACATCTCCGACCAAGGCGAAGTAGCGCGGCCCCATGCTCCCCGAACCCTGCTTCCTTCCACCTCCCCGCAGCTCGCGGGCACCCGCGGCCAAGCAGCGCCAGCGCTCCGCGGCAGATCGGTCTGGCATGGAGAAGGCGCCCTGATGCCCGCTCAACGGGGAACCCGCATGGTGAGCCGCGCGGCGGCCTTCCTGACAGCCGGGGTCGGAGTTCTTGTGCTGTGCGTCCCCCTGAGCATCCTCTTCACTCTGGTTCTCCTCCCCCTCTGGAGGTGGCTGGAGAGGACCTACCACATCGAATCCGTGGGGCACTCGGGACCGGCGGAATGGTGCTTCCTGACGATCTATGCGGCCTCGGTTGCCATCTCGGTGGGAGCCGGCTGGTTCACCAAGAGACGGTGGGAAAGCGGTCGAGGCACATAACCCGTCGCTTGCGGCAGAAGTTGAGCGGGCGCTCCCCCGCGCTATCGGAGCGCGTCTTCCAGGGCCGCCGAGGCGTCGGTCTTCTGGTCGCGGTACTTGACGATCACCGGGGCGGCGAGGCTCAGGCCGTGGCTTTCCGCGAACTCGCCCCCGAGTCGACGCGAGCCGGGGACCACCACCGCACCTTCCGGGATCCGCAGCGGAGCCCCCGGCGTTCTTCGGTAGGTGCAGCCCTTGACCACGTCGTAGACGGTGATGCCACCGGTCAGGATCACCCCCGCCCCCAGCACCGCCCGCCGGCCCACGATGGTGCCTTCGTAGACCCCGCAGTTGCCGCCCACCAACACCTCATCCTCGATGATCACCGGCAGGGCCCCCACCGGCTCCAGAACGCCTCCGATCTGGGCAGCGGCCGATAGGTGCACGTGCTGCCCGATCTGGGCACAGGATCCCACCAGAGCGTGGGAATCGACCATAGTGCCTTCGCCCAGGTAGGCGCCGACATTGACGTAGGATGGCGGCATCAGCACCACGCCAGGAGCCACATGAGCCCCGGAGCGGATGGCCGTGCCCCCCGGCACCACCCGCACCTTGTCGGCCAGCGCCAGCCGCCGGGGCAAGAAGGTGTCCTTGTCGAAGAAGCGCAGCGGGCCCGCGTCCTCAGCCGCCACCACCCGGCCCAGCCGGAAGCCCAGCAGGATCCCCTTCTTCACCCAGGCGTTCACTTGCCATCCGCCGGACATCGGCTCGGCGGCCCGGACCTCGCCTCGCTCCAGCGCTCCCAGAAAGCGGTCGAAGCTGGCCCGCGCCTCGGACCCCAATCGCTCCGCCGGCAGCTCGAACGCCGACTCGATCTCCTGCTGGAGGCTCGGACGAGCCGTCACGACAGCAGGCCCAGTTCGCTAAGCGCTCCGCGAAGAGCCTCCCGGGTGCTCTCGGTCGGCGGACACAACGGGAGCCTGAAGCTCTCCTCGCAAAGGCCCATGAGAGCCAGCGAGGCCTTCACCGGAACCGGGTTGGACTCGATGAAGTTCAGGTTCATGAGCTTGAGCAGCCGCTGATGCAGCGAGCGTGCGGTCTTGAAATCGCCACCGGCGCAAGCCGCAGTCAAGTCGTGCATGGGACCGGGGACCTGGTTGGCCGCCACCGAAATCACGCCCTCGCCGCCCAGGGCCATGAAGGCCAGGGTGTTGGCGTCGTCTCCCGACAGGACCTCGAAACCGAGAGGCCGATCGCGCAGGATCTCCATCACCTGGCCCAGATTGCCGGAGGCCTCCTTGACCGCCGCGATGTTGGGATGGGTCGCCAGGCGGAGCTGGGTCTTGACGTCGATGTTGCTGCCGGTCCGGCCGGGCACGTTATACACGACGATGGGGATGGACACCGCATCGGCGATGGTCGCGAAGTGGCGGTAGTAGCCCTCGGGTGTGGGCTTGTTGTAGTAGGGGCCTACCGACAGAATGCCGCTCGCGCCCAGTGCGGCCGCGGCCTTCGACTTCTCGACCGCCACCCGGGTGTCGTTGGCGCCGGCTCCAGCCAGCACCGGCACCCGTCCCCCGGCTTCCTCGACGGTGATGGCGATGACGCGCTTCTGCTCCTCGGCCGAGAGCGTCGCACTCTCGCCGGTGGTTCCGCAGGGAACCAGGACGTCGATTCCGGCCTCCACCTGACGCTTGACCAGACGCCTGAACGCGGCCTCGTCGAGATCGCCCGACTTGGTGAACGGCGTGATCAGAGCCACGCCGGCTCCGGCAAAGGAACGGCTCATCGGTCACCTCGCAGCGCGAACAGAGTATTCCACAGAGGCACGAGAGGCATAGGAGGAGGAAGTCTAGCTCAATCGGCACCAACCAACGAGCGGCCGCGGAGAGCAACCAGGCGACGAAGACGACGCCCCCGCGGAGGTCAGGGGGCAGCATGGCCGGAGCCAAACGAGAGGACCACCGAAGCGACCAGGATCATGGCCCGAGGTGGGCTCCACCGGGCGATCCGGAGCCGGGCGACGCCATGATAGATGGTACACTCATGCCATGAAGACCACCATTGATCGGGCAGGTCGTGTGGTCATCCCGGCGGCGATTCGCCGCCGTGCGGGCCTCACTCCGGGAACCGAGTTGGAGGTGTCCGTCGACGACGCCGCGGTGCGCCTGGAACGGAAGGCGCCCGGCCCTCGTCTGGTCCAGGTCGGCCGCCGCCTGGTGGCGCGGCCGTCCGTGCCAGCGGGTCGACTCCCCGACCTGGATCTGGCCGCGCTCGTTGAGGAGGAGCGTGACCGTTGGCCCTGGTGAGTCAGGCCTTCTTCGACACCAGCGTGCTCTTGGCGGGGCTCATCGAACTGGGACCCACCGCCGAGTCCGCCCAGGCGCTCTTCGGGGTCATCGCCGCGTCCAGGTCGAAACCCGGGAGCCAGCCGAAGACGGCCTGGCACTGCTGTCTCGAGTTCTATGCGGTCTCGACTCGGCTTCCACCGGAGTTCCGACTCCGGCCGCAGGACGCGCTGACCTTGGTGGAGCGGGAGATCCTGGAGAGGTTCGAGGTCCGCGATCTGGAGCCGCCGCTCCGGCTGGGCTTCTTGCGAGCCTCGGCCCGCGAGGGCATCCGGGGGGGCCGTCTGTACGACGCCCACATCGCCGAGATCTGCAGGCAGTCGGGATCCCGGCTGGTCGTGACCGAGAACACGCGCGACTTCGCCTCCCTGGAGAGACAGGGCATTCGCGTCCTGACCGCCGCCGAGGCACTCGGGGAGCTGCGCGGGAGATAGCCGGTCGCGGGCGCGGTCGAGTTGCTGGCGGATTGGGGCCTGGCGGCGAAGGCGGTCCTCCCGGACTGCGGCGTCTGTTCGTTGATCGCAGCCGCGGCGGCGTCATGTGTCTGTGGTTACGGTCGTTTGGCGGGGAGGGTCCGAGTCAGGGCGGACAGCCGGCGATCACGTAGCCGAGGGCCTTCAGGGCTTCGCAGGTCTCGGGACCGACCTTGGTGTCGGCGGGAGCCTGGCCCACCAGGCGGCGGGTGTGGGCCCACTCGCGATCTGCTCGCTCCAGGAACAGCTCGAGCTCGCGCCGGGGGAGCCGAAGCGCTTCCGGCCGGCGCGCGCCGAGATCCCTGGTTTCCCCGGGATCCTCGATCCGGTCGAAGAGCGCATACCGCGTGGCCTTTTCCCCCGGCACCGCCACCGCCTTCAGCCGTGCGTCCCAGGTGGCGCTCAGATTGCGGTCGTTGCGCGCGAACAAGCGGTCGCGGCCCGCCTTCCCGTGAAGCGCCGGCAACAGGCTGCTTCCCGCCAGATCGGGTGGGTAGGACACCTTCACCGCGTCAAGGAGTGTGGGCACGATGTCGAGGGTCGAGGCCAGGACCGGGCTGCGAACCCCGGGAGCGCCACCGGGCACCGCCAGCAGCAGGGGAATGCGGAGACTGGGGTCGAAGAGGTCCTCCCCGTGATCGAAGTAGTAGCCGTGTTCGCCCAGGCTCTCGCCGTGGTCGGAGGTCAGCATCACCACCGTCCGCTCCGACAGCCCGCTGCCCGCCAGGGCATCCAGCACCCTGCCGATCTCTCGATCCACGGTCGCGATCTCGCCGTCGTACTGCGCGATGTAGTAGCCGAGCCGGTTCTCCCCGGCAACCGCCCACTGCTTGGGGATGCCGTCGTGATAGCCGTTCACGACAGGCAGGGCGGACCCCGACCGACTCCGGGCGTCGAGAAAGGCCCGGTCGTAAGGCGGGGGCGGAGCGTACGGCGCGTGGGGGTTCACGTAGTGCAACCACAAGAAGAAGGGCCGGTCGCGCCCGGATACCCGCAGGAAGGCCACCCCACCGTCGGTGATGGCGCGCGTCCGGTCCATCTCGGTCGCCAGGGCCTTTTCCTTCCAGGTCTCGCGGTAGGCGTCGAAACCCTTGTGGTAGCCGTACTCGGAGGCCAGGTTGCCGTTGTCCACGATAGCCGCGGTGCGATACCCGGCATCCCTCAGGACGCTGGCCAGCGTGGGGTTGAAGTCCAGCACTACCGGGTGGCTCTTCCCGTAGCCGGTCTGGGAATCGCGGCGTCCGGTGAGCATGGCCACGAAGCTGCCGCGGGTCTTGGGCCAGTAGGTGTAGGCCGACTCGAAGACGGCCGCCTGGGCTGCCAGGGCATCGATCCGAGGGCTGGTCGGCTTGCCGTACCCGTAGGCGCCCAGATGGTCGGCGCGCAGGGTGTCGATGGTGAGGAGCACGACGTTCAGGTTGTTGCCGGAGGCCGGCGTGGGCCGCGCCGACCGAGGCGGCCTCCCCCCCCGGCCTTCACAGGCCGCAAGCAAGACGACAAGCACCCCCAGGACTCTCCTCAATTCGGGTTCTCCTCGATCACGATCCGCCTCCGGTCCTCGCCGCTATGCTCCAGGCGCACGCGGACGGCCCGCCCCCAAGGGCAGAAGGCCAGCCGTTCGGCCCATTCCACCGCCAGCACGCCGCCGGGCCCCGGCAGCTCATCGAGTCCCAACTCCAGCTCGTCGCCGTCGCCCCGCAGCCGGTAGAGGTCGGCGTGATGCAGGGTGAGCCGGCCCGGGTAGGCGGTGAGCAACACAAAGGTGGGGCTCGCCACCTGCCCGGGGTCCGCGCCCAGCCCTCGGGCCAGTCCCCGCACGAAGGCGGTCTTGCCCGCGCCTAACTCTCCTGACAGCAGCACCACCTCGCCACCCCGGAAGCCGGCCGCCAGCGCCGAGGCCATCGCCTCGGTCTCGGCTTCGGAGTCGGTCACCCGGTCAGGAATCGCGGGCCTCCAGGCTGCGCAGGGCCCGTGGCAGCGCCGCCAGCAGATCCCCGGCCAGGAGCGCTTCCTGTCCCAGCCGGCCCGCCGCCAGATCGCCGGCCAGGCCGTGAAGATAGACCGCCGAGGTGGCCGCCTCCCAGGCCGGCAAGCCACGGGCCAGGAGCGCGCCCAGCATGCCGGCCAGCACGTCGCCGGTCCCCCCGCTGGCCATCCCCGGATTGCCGGTGGGGTTGACGGCGGCACGGCCAGACGCATCCGCCACAATCGTTCTGTGCCCCTTGAGTACCACGTGAACTCCCCGGGCCATGGCCATGCCCCGCGCCGTCTCCAGGCGCCGGCGCTGAACCTCGGCCACCGACATGCCCTCCAGACGCGCCATCTCTCCGGGGTGGGGCGTGATCACGGTGGGGGCCTTGCGCCGCAGAAGCTCCACCGCCGCGGCCACCCGCGGGCCGGCGGCCAGGGCGTTCAGGCCGTCGGCGTCGATGGCCAGCGGTCCCGGGCAGCCAGCCACCAGCTCCCGGACGAACTCCCGGACCGCGCTGTCCTGCCCCAGACCCGGGCCAAGAACCACGGCGTCGCAAGCCCTGGCGAGCGACAGGGCTCGTGCCGCCGCCTCGCTGCTCAGCCGCCCATCGCTGCTCGCCGGCAGCGGCTCGGTCATGAACTCGGCCCGGCCCTGGGCCACCACCGGCACCGCCGGCTCGGGGGTGGCCACGGTGACCAGGCCGGCACCCATGCGTAAGGCGCCGGAGGCGGCGAGGATGGCGGCGCCGGTCTTGCCCACCGAGCCGGCAACGATCAACACCCGGCCAAAGTTGCCCTTGTGCGAGCCGGGCTCCCGGCGCCCGACGGCTTGGGCGGCATCGGTCTTCTCCAGAACCCACAGCTTGGGGCCTGCAGCATCGATCACCGACCGGGGGATCCCGATGTCCGCCACCAGCAGCTCGCCCACTCGGTCGCAGGCCGGCGCCAGCACCTGGCCGTACTTGCGAGCCGCGAAAGTGACGGTGAGGTCGGCGCTCAGCGACTCCCAAGGCGCCTCACCCATGTCCGAAGACACGCCGGATGGGATGTCGACGGCCAGCACCGTCATGCCTTGCCCTCGGGCCGCTTGAACTTCGCGGATAACGCGGCCCAGAAGCCCGGTGGGCTCTTGGCGCAAGCCGGTCCCCAGCAGCGCATCCACCACCAAGCGCGCGGCCAGCACCTGGCTGCGCACCTCGTCCCACGCGGTGTCGTCGCGCACCTCGATCAGGCGGCCGCCCGAACGCTCGAAGGCGCCCATGTGGACCAGGGCATCGCCGCGCACCTCGGCGCGGGCGGCGAAGAGGAATGCGGTAGGCGCGAGCGAGAGCAGCCGACGGGCCACCACGAACCCGTCGCCGCCGTTGTTGCCCTTGCCGCAGAGGATGACCGGCTGGCGGGCGCCCGGGAAGCGGGTGGCGAAAACCGCCGCCACCGCCGCCCCGGCGTTTTCCATCAGCACCGCGCCGGGAAGACCGATCTCCTGGATCGTCCGGCGGTCGGCCTCTCGCATCTCCGCGGAGGTCAGGACCGGAAGCATCCGAACACTCTAGCCCAGCCCTGCGCCACGCACCAAGAGCACACCGAAGACCAGAGCGGCGAAAGCCCAGCGGTAGTAGACGAAGGGGCGGTAGTCGCGGGTCCGGACGTAGGCCAAGAGCAGCTTGATGCTGAGCAGGCCGAACACCAGGGCGGCGATCGTGCCCAGCAACACGGGCGTCAGCGGACCCTCGCTCAGCAGGTGAGGGACCTTCACCACGGCAGCCCCGAAGGTCACCGGGGTGGCCAGCAAGAAGCTGAATCGCGCCGACTCCTCGCGCTTGTAGCGGAGCAGCAGCGCCATGCTCATGGTGGCTCCCGATCGGGAGACGCCAGGCACCAGAGCCAGGCACTGGGCCAGACCGATGAGCAGGGCGTCGCGCAGGGTGATCGCGTCCGCCATGCCGGTCGCTCCGTTCGCCCGCCGATCGGCGAACAGCAGCACGCCTCCCATCAGGGCCATGGTGGTGGCCACCAGAGCCGGCGAGCGGAAGCTGGTCTCCGCCCAGTCGTCGAGCAAGACGCCGGCGATGGCCGCCGGCACCGATGCCAGGGCCAGCAGTCCCAGCAGCCGGCCCTCGGGCTGCGAGAAGGGCCGGCCCGAGAGCACGCCCTTGGCGCCGCCGACAGCCAACCGTTTCCAATCCCCGGCGAAGGCCAAGAGCACCGCCACCAGGGTCCCGAGGTGAAGGGCCACGTCGAAGGACAGGCTCTGCGGCGGCCAGCCGAACAGCCAGGGGGCCACGATCAGGTGGCCCGAGCTGCTGATGGGCAAGAACTCCCCGAGCCCCTGCAGCACTCCCAGAATCACGGCTTGAAGATCGCTCATTGGCTCATTGACTCTTCCGGCGACCCTCTGCTAGCCTCGCGCTCGCCGTGACCTTCGCGGCTTCCTGGGGTCATCCACATGGGTTTCTTTGCTTCCGTCAACGGGGTGGTCACGCCAGCCGCCGAGGCCACGGTGTCGGTCCTGGACAACGGCTTCACTTTCGGCGACAGCGTCTACGAGACCCTGCGCACCTACCGGGGACGCCCCTTTCACCTGGAACGACACCTGGCCCGGCTCCGGGCCTCGGCCTCGCGCCTGGGGTTCGCCATCCCGGACGCCGACGACGTCTTCGCTCAACGGCTCGAGGAGCTGCTGACCCGAGCCGGAAACGACGAGTCCTACGTCCGGATCATCGTCAGCCGGGGTGAGGGCGAGGTCTCCTACCGCTTCGACCGCGTCAAGGGGCCCACCGTGGTCCTGCTGGCGAAGCCTTACCAGCCCTTCCCCGCCTCGTACTACACCGAGGGCGTACCGGTCATCATCTCCAGCGTTCGGCGCAACCACCCGAGTGCCCTGGATCCGGCCATCAAGTGCTGCAACCTCCTGAACAACATCCTGGCGGTTCAAGAAGCCCAGGCCCAGGGAGCCATGGAGCCGCTGCTGCTGAACGCGGCGGGCGAACTGGCCGAAGGCGCAGGCTCCAACCTCTTCATCGTACAGGGTGGAGAGGCCGTCACGCCGCCGCTTGCCGCGGGCATCCTGGCCGGGGTCACCCGGGCGGTCGTGCTCGAGATCGGCCCCTCGATCGGCCTCCCGGCTCGCCAGCAGCCGCTGGTGCCGGGCGATCTCTTCGCCGCCGAGGAAGCCTTCATCACCAGCACCTTGAAGGAGCTGATTCCCATCAGCACCGTCGATGGGCGGAACATCGGGAGCGGCAAGCCCGGCCCCGTCACAAGGCGACTGCTCGAGGCCTTCCGCGAGTACGCTCCCAACCACTGCGCCTAGCGTATCGTCTTGTTTCGCCTTGCTCACTGGCGCCGCCACCCGGTGCGGCCGAACCAGTGGGACAGGTCTTGGCGCGGGATGCGGACGCTGGTGGGGCGCCCGTGGGGACACAGGGTGGGGTGACGGGTGCGGGCGAGATCGCCCACGATCGCCGCCATGGTCTCCCGGGAAAGCGGCTGCCCGGCGCGCACCGCCGAGTGGCAGGCCAGGGTGGCCGCCAAACGCTCCCTGGGCGCGCTGACCAGGAACTCGGCGGCTTCACGCTCCTGGAGGTCCTGGAGCACGCCCAGCAGGCCCGGCCCCGGATCTCTAGCACCCAGGACGGCGGGAACCGCCCGCACCCTCACCGAGCCGGCTCCGAAGTCGTCGATGTCGTAGCCGAGGGCAGCCAGCGTCTCCGCGTGCTCGGCGATCACGGCCAAGAGCGCCGGCGGTAGGTTCACCACCAGGGGCGCCAGCAGCCCTTGAGACGCCACCGTCCGTTGCTCCAGGCCCTCGATAAGGGCTTCGAAGCGGATCCGCTCGTGAGCGGTGTGTTGGTCGACCAGCAGGAGCTCAAGGCCGTCGCTGGCCACAATGTAGGTGTTGCGGTGTTGGCCCAGCACCGTCGCAGCGCCGCCTACCGCCTCCGCCAGCAGCGCCTGATCCGGCTGAGCTTCGGTCACCACGCCCGCCCGTTGCTGAGGTCGAGCCGGGTCGGCCACACCGGGTGAGCCATAAGGCGACCCCGCAGCCTCGCCGACCACGCCGCTTCCGTCGAGGAATCGTGCGACGGCGCGGGCCACGCCCCGGGTGTAGGCTGCCGGCGGAAGGCCCCGCGCTGCCCCCGACAGCGCCTCGCGCACCGCGGACTGGACCGCCGCAAACGCGGTCCTCATGTCGGCGAAACGGACCTCCGCCTTCGCGGGGTGCACGTTCACGTCCACCAGGTGAAGCGGGGCTTCCAGGAACAGCACCGCTTCGTAGGTGCGATCCCCGGCGCTGGCTGCGCGATAGGCCTCGGCCAGAGCCTTGGTGAGCGCCCGATCCCTGACCGCCCGTCCGTTCACGAAGAGCCGCAGGTTGGAACGGGCGGGGCCGGGGTGATCGGGCCGGCTGACCAAGCCTCGGACCCGCGCCCAGTCGGCGCCACCTTCGACCGGCACCAGGTCCTCGATGAAGCGGGCACCAAAGAGCTGGAAAGCCCGGGCCCGCAGGTCTTCAGCGGCCGGGGCCTGGATCAGGGCCCGCCCCTGCGACGCCAAACGAAAGCTCACCTGGGGCCGGGCCAGAGCCAGCAGGGTCAGGGTCTCGGCCAGGTGGGAGGTCTCGGTGGAATCGGCGCGCAGGAACTTGCGCCGAGCCGGCACCTCCCCGAAGAGGTCCCGCACCTCCACCGTGGTGCCGCGCGGGTGCCCCACCTCCCGCAGTTCCCGCGGCCGGCCGTGCTCGACTTCGATCTCGGTGCCGGAGGCAGCCGACTCTTCACGGGTGCGCAGTACTAGGTGGGACACGCTGCCGATGGAGGGGAGGGCTTCGCCGCGGAAGCCATGGGTGCCCAACGAATGGAGGTCCTCCATTCGGTGCAGCTTGGAGGTGGCGTGCCGCTCCAGCGCTCTCTCGGCGTCTTCCCGCGCCATGCCGGACCCGTCGTCGCGCACCCGGATCAGCCGCTTGCCGCCGCCCTCGATCTCGACCTGGACGGAGGAGGCCCCGGCGTCGAGCGCGTTCTCCACCAGCTCCTTGACCACCGAGGCGGGGCGCTCCACCACCTCGCCGGCGGCGATCTTGTTCACCAGATCGTCGGGGAGTCGTTCTACGCGGGGCATGGTGCTCGTGCGCAGGAGCGGGCCCGCGCCGCTAAAGCGCCCGCAGGGAGGGCCTCCTCGCCGCCGGCGAGGGGTTCATTCCCGAGCGGGCGGAACACGGTGAAGCGCCCTCCCGCGGACGAGGAGTCCAGGACGGACGCCGCGGAAGCCGTCGGCGGCCGTCCGCGTTCGACAGTCAGATCCACTCTTTCTTCTTGAACCAGAGGACGAGCGCCCCCGAGATCGCCGCCATCAGGGCCCACACCATCCAGTACCCGTAGCGCCACTTCAGCTCCGGCATGTGCTCGAAGTTCATGCCGTACACGCCGGTGATGACGGTGAGGGCCGCGAAGACGGCGCCGATCACGGTCAGCCGCTTCATGGTCTCGTTCAGCCGGTTGCTGACCGAGGACAGGTAGGCGTCGAGGGTGCCCTGGGTCATGTCCTGGTAGGCGTATGACGCGTCCACGATGCGATACAGGTTGTCGTAGATGTCCCGGAAGTAGATGGCCGCCTTGGGGCTGATCACCTGGAACTCGCCGCGGGACAGGCGATGGACGATCTCCCGCTGCGGCGTGCAAATCCGCCGCAGCCGCATCACGTCGCGCTTCAAGGCGAAGATCCGGTCCAGGGTCTCTCGGTTCGGCTTCTCGAACACCTCCACCTGCGCCAGCTGGATCTTGTCCTCGATGGCGTCCAGGTTGGGGAAGTAGTGCTCGAACATCTGGTCCAGGATCTGGTGAGCCAGGAAGTCGACACCCCGGGGCAGCGATGCGATGACGTTCTTCCCGCACATCTCCCGGGCAGAGGTGATGGAACGCATGTGTCCCCGGTGGTGGGTGATGATGAAGTTCCGCCCCACGAACATGTCCAGCTCGCGGGTCACGAACTCGTCGCGGGGGCCGTCGAAACGGATCCCGTGGACGATGATGAAGATGTAGTCGTCGTAGTCGTCGACCTTGGGGTGGTGGACCTCGGCCAGGCAGTCCTCGATGGCCAGCGGATGGAAGTGGAAAGGATCCTCGAGGATGCCGGCCTCCTTGACGGTGGGATCCTCGAGATCGATCCAGTGCAGAGCGCCGGGAGCCTCGGTGTAGAGCTCGGGCCGGAACTCCTGGAAGCACTCCACCTTCCCGCCCGTACTGCGGTAATAGCTCAGCATGTGGTTGCTGTTGGCGGTCAGTCCCCCGACGGCTTCTCCAGTTGCGCCTGCGCCGCCGCCAAACGCGCGATCGGTACCCGATAGGGCGAGCAGGAGACGTAGTTGAGGCCCACTTGGTGGAAGAAGCGGATGGACGCCGGGTCGCCGCCGTGCTCGCCGCAAACCCCGATCTTGAGGTCGGGCACCACCGAACGGCCCTTCTTCACGCCCATCTCCACCAGCTGGCCGACGCCCGAGGTGTCGAGCGAGACGAAGGGGTCCTTGTCCAGGATCCCGTGGTCCTGGTAGTAGGCCAGGAACTTCCCGGCGTCGTCGCGGGAGAGGCCGAATCCCATCTGCGTCAGGTCGTTGGTGCCGAAGGAGAAGAACTGGGCCTCACCGGCGATCTCGTCGGCGGTGACCGCGCCGCGCGGCACCTCGATCATGGTGCCCACCAGGTAGTCGACCCCCGACCCGCTCTCCCCCAGAACCCGCTTCGCCTCCTCCAGGACGATCGCCTTCTGCCGCCGCAGCTCCTCGACGTGTCCCACTAACGGGATCATGATCTCCGGCTTGACGGGGATGCCCTGCTTGGCCACCTGCAAGGCGGCCTCGAAGATGGCACGGGCCTGCATGCGGGTGATCTCGGGGTAGGTGATGCCCAGGCGGCAACCCCGATGGCCCAACATGGGGTTGAACTCGTGCAGTTCCTCGATGGCGCGCAGCAGCTTCTCCTTCTCGGCCACCGCCTTGCCGCCCTTGCCCTTGGCCTTGAGAATCGCGATCTCGACCATCAGCTCCTCCCGCTTGGGCAGGAACTCGTGGAGCGGCGGATCGAGGGTGCGGATGGTGACCGGGTGGCCGTGCATCTCCTTGAACAACCCGGCGAAGTCCGCCCGCTGCATGGGCAAGAGCTTCTTGAGCGAACCCGTGTAATCGGTCATGGCCTTGCCGTACTCGGCCTTGACCTGGGCCAGCTCCTTCTTGATCTCGGCCCCTTGCCTGCCCTTGGCTTCCGCCAAACGCTCGTCGAGCCGTCGCTTGAGGTCGAGACCGCGCTGGCCGCGGGCCGCCGCCAGAATCATCGCCACCACGTGAGGCAAGCGCTCCTCGGCGAAGAACATGTGCTCGGTGCGGCACAGCCCGATGCCGCGCGCGCCGAACGCAAAGGCGATCTTGGCGTCGCGGGGGATGTCGGCGTTGGCCCGGATGCCCAGCCGCCGCGTCTCGTCGGCCCAGCCGAGGAGCTTCTCGAACTTCTGGTAGAGCGGCGAGCGATCGGCCTTGAGCTTGCCCTCGACCACCCGCAGCACCTCCGAGGGGCTGGTGGCCAGCTCCTTCAGGATCACCTCGCCGGTGCTGCCGTCGATGGAGATGCTGTCGCCCTCGCCGATCAGCTTGCCTCCCACCTTCAGCTTCTTGGCCTTGCTGTCGATCGCGAGCGCCCCGCAGCCGACCACCGAAGGCTTGCCCATCTGGCGGCCCACCACCGCGGCGTGAGAGGTCATGCCTCCGGTTGCCGTCAGCACCCCCTGCGCCACGCTCATGCCGTGGATGTCGTCGGGGACCGTCTCCATGCGCACCAGCACCACGCGCTTGCCCTTGCCGGCCCAGGCCACCGCGTCGTCGGCGGTGAAGACCACGGCGCCGGTGGCCGCGCCCGGCGAGGCAGGCAGGCCCTTGGCCGCCACCACCGCGCGGAGCCGTTCCTTGGGATCGAAAACCGGGTGCAGGAGCTGGTCCAGCGCCTGCGGCTCGACCTTGAGCAGGGCCTCCCGGGGGGTCAGGATCCCCTCCTCCACCATGTCCACCGCGATGTGAACGGCCGCCACCCCGGTTCGCTTGCCGTTTCGGGTTTGCAGCATGTAGAGCGTGTTGTCCTGGACCGTGAACTCGAAGTCCTGAACGTCCTTGTAGTGCCGCTCCAGCCGGGTGGTGATCTCCCGGAGCTGCCGGTAGGCGTCCGGCATCACCTTCTCCAGATCGGCGATCGGGTGCGGGGTGCGGATGCCCGCCACCACGTCCTCCCCCTGCGCGTTCTGCAGGAACTCGCCGTAGAACTCGCGGGCCCCGGTGGCCGGGTTCCTGGTGAAGCCCACCCCGGTCGCCGAGCTGTCGCCCATGTTGCCGAACACCATGCTCTGCACGTTGACCGCGGTCCCCAGGTCGCGGGGGATGTCGTTCAGCTTGCGATAGGTGACGGCGCGCGGGTTCATCCAGGACCTGAAGACGGCGTCGCGGGCGCCCAGGAGCTGGACCTTGGCGTCCTGCGGGAAGGCCTGGTGGGTCTCGTGCTCCACCACCTTCAGGTAGCGCTCGATGACCTCATCGAGCGCCTTCTCGCCCAGTTCCACGTCGGAGGCTGCCTTCGCCTTCTTCTTGACCGCCGACAACTCGTGCTCGAAGCGGTCCTTGTCGATACCCAGAACCACGTTGCCGTACATCTGGATGAAACGGCGGTAGGAGTCCTTGGCGAAGCGGCCGTTCCCGGTCTTGGCGGCCAGCCCCGCCACCGACTTGTCGTTCAGGCCCAGGTTCAAGATGGTGTCCATCATCCCCGGCATCGAGAACTTGGCGCCGCTGCGCACCGACACCAGCAGCGGGTCGTCGGGCGCGCCTAGCCTCTTGCCCATGAGGTTCTCCAGGCGACCGAGCGCGACCCGGATCTCGTCGTCGATCCCGGGGGGCAGCGACCCTCCGCGCTCCACGAAGAGGTTGCAGGCCGCCGTCGACACCGTGAAACCGGGAGGCACGGGAAGACCCGCGTTGGTCATCTCGGCCAGCCCGGCACCCTTGCCGCCGAGCAGGTCCTTCATGTCCTTGTTGCCGTCCGCCTTGCCGCCGCCGAAGAAGTAGACGTACTGGGCCACCTTAACCTCCGAGCTTTGAGATGTCCGCGATGCGGTAGAAGAGAGCGAGAGCCGGGGAGAGCAGCCCCAGGCGATTGGCCCGGAGCTTCGGGTCCTCGGCCATGACCAAAACGTCCGTGAAGAAGCGATCGACCGGTCCGCCCAGGGTGGCTAACGATCGCAGGCGGGCCTCGTAGCCGCCGTTTACCGATTCCAGCTTGCGCACGGTCTCGAACAGCTCGCGCTCGGCGTCCTTCTCGAAGAGCGCCGGGTCCGCGGCCGGGTGCGGACCCTCCCCCACGATGTTCTTGGCCCGCTTGAAGGCCACCGCCAGCTGTTCGAAGTCGTGGGGCACCTCGGCCCGCACCTGGTGCAGCGCCCGCAGCCGATCCAGACACTCCATGGGATCGTCGAGCGCGTCCGGCTCGCGGGCTCCCAGCACGGCCTCCACCTCGTCGGCCGGGAAGCCGCGGGACACGAGCACATAACGAAGGCGGTCGAAGAGGAAGCCCGCGAGCTCCTCCGTGAGCTGGGGAGCCGGGCGCTTCAGGGCGCCGCCGTAGCCAGCCACCGCCTCCGCCGCCAGCGCGCGCAGGCTGGGCCGCCGCTCGTTGACATCGGCCACCCAGAAGTCCAGGATCGCCCGCACCACGCCCTGGGCCGCCCGGCGCAGACCGTAGGGGTCGCTGCTCCCGGTAGGCGTGAGGCCCAGGCCGAAGTAGCCGGCCAGGGTGTCGAGCTTGTCGGCCACCGACACCGCGGCGAAGACGGTGGAGTCGCTGCCCGCCAGCCGGCCCTGCGGCGGCGCGCCTTCCTCGATCGAAAGCGGGTGATAGTGCCACTGCACGGCTCCGGCCACGGTTTCCCAGTAGCTGCCCTCCGCCCTGAGGTAGATGCCGCCCATCACCCCTTGCAGCTCCGGGAACTCGCGCACCATGAGGGTGGTGAGGTCGGCCTTGGCCAGAAGCGCCGCCTGCCGGGCCGACTCGCGTTCGGGCTTGGTGAGCAGGCCCAGGGTCTCCCCTATGGTGTCCACCAGCCGCACCAAACGCTGAGCTTTGGCCTCATAGGTCCCCAGGCCCTGGTGGAAGGTCACCCCGGCCAGCTCGGCTACCCGCTCCGCCAGCGGCCGCTTGCGGTCTTCCTCGAAGAAGAAGGCCGCGTCCCGGAGCCGCGCCACCACCACCCGTTCCATGCCGCGCACGATCTCGGCGTCGTTCGACCCGTCGCCGTTGGTGATGGCCGCAAAACGCACGACCTCCCGGCCCTCGCCTTCGATGGGCACGTACTTCTGGTGGTGCACCAGCACCGTCTCCAGCACCTCGGCCGGCAGGCTGCGGAACTCCTCAGGAATCCGCCCCGACACCACCGTCGGGTATTCCACCAAGTCCCGCCACTCCTCCGCCAAACCGCTGGGGTCGTGAAGGAGGTCGCCCGCGGCCGCCACCTGGAGTCCCTGCTCGATGCGCGCCGCCCGTTCCTCCGGATCGAGGATCACGAAGTGCTCGCGCAGCCGCTGCTGGAGGTCGCCGAGCGAGGAGACGGCGAAGGGGACCGGCCTGCGGCCCCGGGGCAGGAAGCGATGTCCACGGCTCTCCGCACCCGCCGTGACCGCCACCCCGCCCTGGGCCCCGTCCTCTTGCTCATGGATGACCAGCGGGAGTACCTGACCCTCGAGCAGCGCCAGGAGCCAGCGAATGGGTCGGCCGAAGGGGAAGGAGCCCTTTCCGTCGTCGAGCCAGGCATCCCAGCTCATGCGCTTGGGAAAGGAAAGCCCGCGCAGCAAGGACGTCAAGATGGCGGGCAGCACCTCGGCCGCTCCCCGCCCAGCCACCTGCTTCACGAACAGCAGGTAGTCCTCGCCGGCTTCGTCCTTCCGGCCCTGACCCAAACCGTCAGGTGCCACGCCGACCTTGCGGGAAAAGCCCTGGGCGGCTCCGCTCCACTTTCCGGAGGCGTCCTTGGCCACCTTGAGCGAGGGGCCCCAGATCTTCTCCTCGCGGTCGGCCTGTCGCGAGAGCAGGTGGGCCGCCAGCACCAGACGGCGAGGCGTCCACAGCGCCCGGATCTCCGAGGGCGCGAGCTGCTCGCGGGAAGCCGCCTCCGCGAAACGCTCCCGCAACTGCTCGCCCAGGCCGCCCAGCCAGCCGGCCGGAATCTCCTCGCAGCCGATCTCCAGCAGGAACTCGCTCCGCTCAGGCATGAGCCGCCTCCGCCGGGGGTTCGCCACCCACATAACGAGAAGCGATGGCGCAAGCCAGCTTGCGGATGCCCAGGATCATGCCCGCCCGCTGGCTCACCGAGATGGCGCCCCGAGCGTCCAGCACGTTGAAGGCGTGGGAGCTCTTGAGACACCAGTCGTAGGCGGCCAGCAGGGTACGGCCGCCTTCCGCGGCCAGGACTCGCCAGCCCTCGGCCAGCGCGCTGTCGAAGAGCTGGCGGAAGAGCCCCACGTCGGCCAGCTCGAAGGAGTAGCGCGAGAGCTGGTACTCCTCCTCGTGGCGGACCTCGCGGTAGAGCCGGTCCTGAGACCAGCGCAGCCGGAACACGTTGTCGACATCCTGGAGATACATGGCGATCCGCTCCAGGCCGTAGGTGAGCTCGGCGGAGATCGGGGAGAGGTCGACCCCGCCCGCCTGCTGGAAGTAGGTGAACTGGGTGATCTCCTGGCCGTCCAGGAGCACCTGCCAGCCGATCCCCCAGGCCCCCAGGGTGGGCGACTCCCAGTTGTCCTCCTCGAAGCGGACGTCGTGGGCGGCCGGGTCTATGCCTAACGCTCTCAGGCTGTCCAGGTAGAGGTCCTGAATGCCGGAGGGAACCGGCTTCAGGATCACCTGGAACTGGTGGTGCTTGTAGAGTCGGTTGGGGTTCTCGCCATAGCGGCCATCGGCAGGCCGTCGCGAGGGCTGGACGTAAGCCACCCTCCACGGAGCGGGCCCCAGCACGCGGAGGAAGGTCTCGGGGTGCATGGTCCCCGCCCCCACCTCGGCGTCCCAGGGCTGATGAATGAGACAACCCCGATCGGCCCAGTACTTGCCGAGGGCGAAGATCACGTCTTGCAGGTTCATCCGCGCATCTCCCGCGCCACGTCCCTGAGGACTCGGTGCGAGCGCAGTCCCCTTTCCAGATGGTGGCTGATCAGGTCCTGATGAAAGGTCTCGAGGGGAGCCGCCGCCTTGGCGGAAGCCTCATCCTGAGCCCCTGGCGGCCGCGAGAAGACCTCGACCAGAAAGCGCCGGGTGGCCGGGGAAAGCACGGGCCCCGAGGCCGGACCGCAGGCGGTGCACACGAAGCCCCGAGCCTGGGCGTGGAAGCGGAGGTCTCCGGCCGGGAGCGGCCCGCCGCAGGCCGAGCAGCGATCGAGCGGCGGGTAGATGCCGTGGAGCTTCATGAGCCACGCCTCGAGATATCGCCCCAGCACCATGACCGGCTTGTCTTCTCGAACTGCCGCCAGGACGGCTTTGGCCAGACGGTAGACGGCGTCCTCCGCCTCCCCTTCCTGGGAGAAGGCGTCGATCAGCTCGGCGAAGTAGGAGAGCGAGAGCGCCGCCTCCAGCCCCCGGCTTCCCACCCCGAATGCGGAGCGCAGCAACTCGCATCCCCCCAACCGGTAAAGCTCGGTTCCCTGGCGCCCGAAGAGCTCCACCTGGACCTCCGAGAAGGGCTCCAGCGCCGAACGATACCGTGAACGCGGTCCCCGTGCCCCCTTGGCCACGGCGCGGAGCTTGCCTCGCTCGCGGGACAGCAAAACGACCACCCGGCTGGTTTCACCCATGGGGTACGTGCGCAGCACCAGGGCGTCCGTGGCTAGGGGTGGCATGGCTCTCGCTTCGGGAGAAGCCGGTCCGGGAACGACTTCGCCGGGGCCGTAAGTTACCACATCCGCGGCAAGGCAGCGATCAGCTCCTAGCGCGGCCAGCGATTCCGCATCTTCTCGGAGGACAGTGTGCCGACTGGGTTTCGAGGGACTGAGCATTCGCTTGAGGCCACTGGTCCAGGGCGACGCAATCCG
>Ga0209342_10001835_pt1 | contig 23411 bp, 24 predicted proteins | sample RifCSP16_2_FD_184023 | JGI IMG/M metagenome (GOLD analysis project Ga0209342, IMG submission 184023) | Soil microbial communities from Rifle, Colorado - Rifle CSP2_sed 16_2 (SPAdes) (version 2) | ecosystem: Environmental > Terrestrial > Deep subsurface > Rock core/Sediment | place: Rifle... | reverse complement strand
AAATTGAAGACCCATTTAAATCCTGGAAACAGCAAACATCAGATACTAAGACGATCCTTCCACCTGAAAGTGATCAATTGAAAGGCAAGTTGTCGGAACCGAAGAAAAATGAAAATTCACTGGGGGAGAAGGACTAAATGACCGGTTTCCTCAACAAATCCTGGAATGTAATACGGTACCCTTTTCAACTGTTGATCAAAATTCTTCTGTTTCCAGCAAAGCTGATCAAAAGATTCTGGTTATTTCTGAATGAAGATCTCGAGGATAGATCGTTACCTGATGCGTTTGCAGCATCTATTCAGGCGCCATCTGCTATTCTTGAACATGTGGAAGCATTAAGAAAACACTTGTTGCGCATAGTTATAGGATTGGTGGTCGCAATAGGGATTTGTTTCTATTTCACACCCAGATTGATTGAATTGCTTTCAGATCCTATTGGAGGTATTTCAACTTTAAAAGCTATCGACGTAACGGAATCGATAGGAGTTTATATGCGAATAGCTTTATTCGCCGGAATCGTTCTAGCTTCCCCTTATATAGCTTTTGAATTATGGCTATTTGCAGCTCCTGGGTTAAAACCCGGTGGTCGAAAACTTGGATTGATCGGTATCCCCCTGGCTTCAATACTTTTAATTACCGGGATGCTTTTTGCCTACTATTTCCTGATTCCCTCTGCTTTGCCATTCTTGTTGAATTTCATGGGGATTGAAACAATTCCAAGACCATCTTCATACATAAATTTTGTGTCTGGTTTGATGTTTTGGATAGGGGTTGCATTTGAATTCCCATTGGTTATATTCATTCTTTCTTTGATGGGAATTGTGAAACCTGTCGTTCTCTGGAATCAATGGCGAATTGCAGTAGTAATAATTGCATTAGCCTCGGCTGTAATTACACCAACCATCGATCCAGTGAATATGGCTCTTGTAATGGGGCCAATGATTGTTCTCTATTTTTTAAGTATTGGATTGAGTTTTTTGGCTTCAGGCAGTCGGAAACGATCTATTTCAATGCAAAACCAATAATGGATTGTATTAATGGTTCAGAATAATAAAAGAGCGATGATATGAAACATAAGAAGAAGCGTTATTTTGAAATTATCTCGATCTTCATGATCCTAATAATATTGCTAACAAGTTGCCAATTAAATCCTTTTAATGAAAGTCAAAAACAGACTCCAGAGGCATCTCAACAATCTTACCCTGTTGCAGAAATATTCTTTGCTGTAACAATACCCGAACCACTTGTTAATGGTGATAACCTGTATTTAAGTGTAGTGGATGAGGTAACCGGAATCCCATATAATTTTGAGAATTTCTTGATGCATAAAGGTGATGAATTACATTATTATGCTGCAATTCCATTTACTCTCGGGAGCATTATTAAATATCGATATTTACAGCAAAGTAATATAACCAATATAGAAGATGATTTTCGAGATCAACCTGTACGGTATCGAATGTATTATGTGGGTGGTCCGGGAGAAGTTATGGATACTGTATTTGGATGGGTAGATTCTGGATCAACTATTCAAACAGGTCGAATTACCGGAAAGGTTAGTGATTCATCCACACGTGCAGGTATCCCCGATATTCTTATTACTGCCGGAGGTCGGCAAACCATCAGCGATTCAAATGGGGAATTTATCCTGGAAGGAATGCCTGAAGGTAATAATAATATCGTCGCATATTCAATAGATGGGAGATATAAACCATTTCAGCAAGGAGCAATAGTTGCAAAAGGAAAAAGAACCCCAGTTTCTATTAATCTTGATCCTTCAAGTTTCGTTAACGTGGTTTTTACCGTTACCTTACCTTCCAATTCAGTCCCTAGTGCTCCGGTACGTATAGCTGGCAACCTTTTTCAATTGGGAAATTCATTTGGTGATCTCAAAGGTGGGGTCAGTAATCAATATTCTCAATTACCAGTACTTTCTCCCCTTCCGGATGGCAGGTTTACATATTCTATTATGTTACCCTCAGGTATGGATATTCGTTATAAATATACAATGGGAGATGGTTTTTGGAATGCGGAGCATTCTCAAGGTGGGGAATTCAAAACACGACAACTGATCGTTCCTGAATCCGATATTATTGTTCAGGATATTGTTGAGTCGTGGCAGTCCGATTCGAATGCACCGATTATATTTGATGTCACTGTCCCTGAAAATACACCAGCGGGTGATAGAATTTCGATCCAATTCAACCCTTTTGAAAAGACTGAACCAATTGAGATGTGGGCTCTCGGAAACAACAGATGGGTTTATCAATTATTTGGACCTTTTGACTACTTTGATACATTGAATTATACATATTGCAGAAACGATCAATGCAACCTTGTTTTAGATCCATCTGGAACCGGAGAGCCTTGGTCGGGAACGGTGTCCAGGTCTGAGACTCCTCAGAACAAACAAGATGCAATATATGCCTGGAACTGGACTACAAATTACCAAATAACTGCCAGCCAGGAACCATCATCCATCCCAAGGGTGTCGTCATTCTGGAAAGGGATTGAATTCCTACCGATCAATAATCAATCCTGGAAGGATTATGTACCCGCAGCTGTACAAGCAGTCAAAGACATTGAATCTAATACCCTTGTGATTTCTCCCACCTGGTCATTAACAGCAAACAACCCGATGGAATTTTCACTTAAACCTGGCGTTGATCTTTTCGGGACAGATTTGAATTCTTTGTTTAAATTGGTCCTTGATAATGAAATTAGAATAGTTTTGTTTCCTTCAATAAATATAGAATCATCTTTATCTGATTGGTGGTCTTCCTCCGAGTTGACCACAGACTGGTGGGACAATTGGTTCTCTCGTTATAGATCTTATATACTCTACTATGCAGATCTATCTGCTCAAAATAGTGTGGATACCTTGATAATTGGCGGAGATTGGTTATTACCATCCTTACCTGGCGGAACCCTTCCAGATGGAAGTAATTCAAATCCACCTGCCGATTCAGCTTCAAGATGGAGTAGTTTGACCGCTGAGATCAGGCAACATTTTTCAGGAAAAATTTTCTGGGCAGTTAATTATCCAGGTGGTTTGGCAGATGCTCCAGTACTGATCAATGAATTGGACGGGATCTATCTACTATGGAGTGCCCCAATAGCAGATAATCAGCAAACCTCGGTTAATGATATGAAAGTTCAGGCAGGTATTCTTCTGGATAATGAAATTGCAACATTTAAATCCACATTCCAGAAACCAATTGTTATTGCTCTGGCTTACCCCTCCATTTCAGGAACCGGGATGGGGTGTTACCAGAATAGCCAGGGTTATTGTAAGGATTGGATGGCGTTAAACCAACCTGATCCATTTATTGGAAATATTGAAGTAAATTTGGAGGCACAGCAGGATGTTTACCGGGCTATGTTCTTGGCAATAAATGAAAGAACCTGGGTGGATGGTATCATAAGCAGAGGTTTTTATATCCCATTATCACTCCAGGATGCGTCGGCTTCGATTTTTGGAAAACCTACGAGCAATTTAATCTATCATTGGTTCTACTCAATGAATAATAATTAGGATGAACCTATTGAGAAATTAGAAAGGAATTGTTGGGAGATTGCGATGAAAATTGGAGTTACAGAATTATTGATCTTGCTCGTCATCGTTGTTTTACTTTTCGGGCCGGGCAGAATCGGCAACATTGCTGGTGAGATTGGGAGTGGTATACGGTCATTTAGGGAAGGTTTAAAAGGTGGTGAAAAAAAAGAAAATTCTGATGATATTCAAGACGAGCAGGAAAATAAGTAGTTAATTCAGATAATAAAGCAATACGCGTGGAAAAAGAATTAGAAGATGAAACCAAAAAAGGTTTGATCTTCTATTCAAATTAATGAATGATCACAAACAATAAAATGAATAATAATGCTTAGTTGAAATTAATGATCTAATAAGGAAAGTGGTATAAAATTTAACGGTTATTAATCAAAACTTCACAAAAAATGAAATTTAATAGCAAAAAACCTAATCCCATTTCACGCAGAGACTTCCTAAAATTATCAAGTATAGGATTAATTTCACTTCCTTTGATAAACAAGAATTCTTTCAATCCTGCTCAAGAATTTCCGGATTACGAAACATTGGGAAGGAATTGTACCGGTGGAATCGCTTTGGTCAGGTCAAGACCTGATGTAAATTCGCCCGTAATTAAAGAGGTTTACGAGGACACAGTTTTTCCATGGATAAGGGAGATTAGTGCTGAAAATCCTGATCTGAACCATTTTATCCAAAGATGGGTTGAAACTCCAGAGGGATATGTCTATTCGCCAACCCTGCAACCAGTTAAAAATTTACCGAATTCGGTAATTAATTCAATTCCGGAAGGAAAAGCTGGATTTTGGGCAGAAGTAACTATACCTTATGTAGATCTCTATTTGGACAATCCGCCTGCTAGATCACCTGCAATAAAACATTTAGCGGAAAACGGATTCCCAATCCGTCTTTATTATAGCCAGGTCATGTGGATCGATCAAATTCGAGTTGGTAGTTCTGGTAACGTTGTTTATAGAGTCAATGAGAATGAGAAGCATGGTTATGGGTATGGTGATGTTTTTTGGGCTGCAGGAGAAGCATTCAGGCCAATCCTTGATGAAGAGATAACTCCGATCAGTCCCGAGCTGGACCCAGCTGAGAAAACGATCAGGATTAGCCTTACTTATCAGACACTCTCCTGCTTTGAAGGAGATAAGGAGGTATATTTTTGTCGAGTTACCACTGGTGGAGGAGAATTTGCAACTCCAACAGGAGAATTCGTTACCTGGAGAAAGTCGATCTCCATACATATGGCTGCTGGAACAGTCGATGCAGGTTATGACACTCCCGGGGTGTCCTGGTCAACTTTTTTCGTTGGGACAGGAGTGGCGATCCATTCAACTTTTTGGCACAATCAATTTGGCGAGAAAAGATCTCATGGATGTGTAAATTGTAAACCTGATGATGCAAGATGGATCTTTCGATGGACAAATCCTTCGGTGTCTTTGGTTGAAAGTGATGTTACTTGGTCAGGGATGCAGGGAAGTACCCGCGTGATCGTAGAAGAGAGATTGTATTAACTAACAGAGTTATGAGTATTTTTTAAAGAGGAACCGTATTTTATGAATATATTCAATGTGACAATGGGATTGGCTTTTTTGGCAGGATTGGCTTCATTCTTATCCCCTTGTGTTTTATCGCTTGTCCCTGCGTATGTTGGTTACCTTGGAGGAAGAGCCTCCGGCGAAAATGCAGAATCTAGGAACCGTTGGATTACATTCTCTCATGGGCTAGCATTTGTAATTGGATTTACATTGGTATTCCTTGTATTCAATATCATTGCTTCTGCTCTTGGAGGATTGCTTTATGACATACGAACATGGCTGGCAAGATTAGGGGGACTTATAGTTATCATATTCGGTTTGCATATGATTGGATTATTTCGTATTCCTTTTCTGGAATATGATGGTCGTATTCACTCACAAGTTAACCAGAAATTAGGCTATTTTTCTTCAGTTTTGATGGGAATTGTTTTTTCTGCAGGCTGGTCACCGTGTGTGGGTCCTGTATTAGGTTCAATTCTAACATTATCAGCTAATGGCGGAAACATTCTTTTGGGAACGAAATTGGGTCTTTCCTATTCGGCAGGATTGGCAGTACCTTTCCTTATAGCAGCGCTTGGAATAGGTTGGGTAACCACTATTTTGCGAAAATATGGCAAGATTATGCGATATGTCGAGATCGTTATGGGCATAGTCTTAATCCTCATCGGATTATTACTTATTACTGGCCAATTTGCATTATTAGCTCCAAACAATATTGGTGTTGATTTTGGTCTTTAGGTTTTATTAATGATCAATGTAACTGTTTATATTCGCAATGATTGCCATCTTTGCGATCAAGTGATCAAGGATCTGCAAGAATTACAAAATAAAATTCCTCACAATGTAATTTTGATGGATATTGAAAATGACTCCTCGCTGAAGGAACTTTTCGATATGGACATTCCTGTTGTCGAAACAGGACCATATCGCTTGAAATACTCATTTTCGAAAAAAGAATTAGAGATGACGCTTTCAGCATCAATGGATAGGCAAACCCATTTGGAGAAAATTGGATCCGATGATTATGAACGGATAAAGACCAGAAGCGAAAAAATAAACAGCACAGATCGAATTTCATATTGGATAAGCAGGCATTATTTACTGCTTCTGAATCTAATAGTCTTTTTATATATTGGATTTCCTTTCCTTGCACCTGCATTAAAGCAAATTGGTGCTGATTCTGCTGCTGAAGTAATATATCGAGTTTACAAACCGCTCTGTCATCAATGGAGTTTCAGATCGTTTTTCCTGTTTGGTGATCAGGTCTATTATCCTCATGAAGAAGCAAATGTTTCTGGGATACTGACATTCGAAGATGTAACCGGTATTTCAGATCTTAATGATCCAAATCGATTGTTTGCACGTAATTTCGAGGGGAATGAAACGCTTGGTTATAAAGTTGCTATTTGTGAGAGAGATGTGGGTATTTGGGGGTCGATCCTAATATTTGGAATATTATTCGGATTATCTAAAAGGAAAATTAAGGGATTAAATTGGGTTTTATGGATCATATTGGGAATACTACCAATCGGTCTTGATGGTTTTTCGCAGGTCATCAGCCAAATGAATATTCCATTTCTCCATAATATTTTACCTTACAGAGAAAGCACTCCGTTTCTGAGAACATTTACAGGATTTCTCTTTGGATTTACTACCGCTTGGTTTGGTTATCCATCCATTGAAGAAGCGATGAGTGACAGTCGCAGAATTCTGGCGAAAAAATTTGCAGCAATCAATAGCAAATCCTGATCAAGAAAATTATCATGCCAATCCAGGAATACAAGAGCCTTAAGTTTTATAAATTTCCCAATTTCAATGCTGACTTAAGGCATGGAATATTTTCTCGAAAAGGTGGAGTAAGCCCCAAACCTTGGGATTCTTTAAATATTGGCGGAACTGTTGGTGATGAGATAGAGAGGGTATTTAATAATCGAAATAGAATAATGGACGCATTAGACCTGAAAGAATCAAGCATTTATGATTGCTGGCAAGTCCATGGAAACCGAGTAATAAAAGTGGATCTTCCTCGAGACCAGGCAAACCCATATGAAAAAGGTGATGCTTTGATTACAAATAATCCCGATGTGACACTTCTAATGAGATTTGCTGACTGCACGCCGATTATATTGCATGATCCTGTGTGCAATGTCATTGGATTGGTCCACTCAGGTTGGGTCGGGACAATAAAAAAAATCATAAAATATGCGATCGAGGATATGAAGAAATATTATGATTGTTTACCAGAAAATATTACTGCTGGGATTGGTCCGTCAATTGGACCTGACCATTACGAAGTTGGTGCTGATGTTGTTAAAAAAGTGCACGGGGTGTTTAAAGAAAACGCGAAGTATCTAATAAAAGTTACTAACGGGAAGTACTTCTTCGATTTATGGGAAGCAAATAAAAAATTATTAATTGATTGTGGCGTTGATAATATTGAGGTCTCGGGTATTTGCACGGCTTGTCATGTTGAAGATTGGTACTCCCATAGGGCTGAAAATGGAAAAACAGGCAGGTTTGGGGCGGTAATCTCCTTAAAAGGATAAATATGCTTCGAACAGTTGAAGAAATCAAGCAAAACCTTGTTTTGGTAATCAATAAAATGAAGGCAGCAGCTGAACGAGTTGAGCGAAATTATGAAGAAATCAAGTTGGTTGTAGTAACAAAATCGCAATCTATTGATACGACTCGAAATGCCATCGCAGCAGGAGCTAGAATTATCGGGGAAAATTATGTCGAGGAGGGAGTAACCAAGAAGAATTTATTGGAACAATTCCATGGAACCGAATGGCACATGATCGGTCATATCCAGAGTCGAAAAGCCCAAGCTGTTACACTCAATTTTGATATGGTACATTCGCTTGATAGTCTTAAATTAGCAATGAAGTTGGATCATCAAAGTATGTTGCAAGGAAGAAAGCTGCCAGTTTTGCTTGAATTCAATATTGGAGGGGAAGATAATAAATATGGTTGGAAAGTATCTAATGAAAACGATTGGGTCGATTTAATACCGACCATAAGGGAAATCTGCAATTTAAAATATTTGAAAATATCTGGTCTCATGGCGATGCCACCATATGCGAAGGAACCAGAACATTCAAGGATGTATTGTAAAAAATTAGTTAAGTTACAAAACTTTCTTAAAGATCAGATTCCTATTGTTGAATGGTCTGAATTATCCATTGGCACAAGTTATGATTTTGAAGTCGCTATTGAAGAAGGTGCGACAATGGTAAGGATAGGTGATGCAATTTTAGGTAGGAGAGAATAGAAAGGAAAAAGAATGATAAGCCTTCTCAATTCGTCAATATATATCCTTTCCCAGGTTTTAATCTGGATTGTGATCCTTTCTGCAATATTATCGTTTATGATGGATCCATATCACCCGATCAGAAGAACAATCGACCAAATAGTGGAACCATTATTGAGACCAATCAGGAAATTCGTTCCATATTTGGGAAATATCGATATAAGTCCTATTATTTTGATCATTTTGATCCAGGTGATTTCTTATTTATTACGATCTTTGCTGTCAGTTTTTTGATCTAAGATTAATATGGATCAATTTAGAAAAATGTAATATTAATTTTTATAAAGTGTTTTATAAACTTGGAAAATCTCGTATATATTTTCTATATAATTCCTTGTTTCCGGATATCGAATTACCTCGAGAAACAAATCCGGATCAGAACCTGCTAATTCTCTCCAAATACTAACATTTCCTGGTCCTGCGTTATAGGCAGCGAGGGTTGATATTATTTCCCCATCGAAATAGCTTCTATTCATCGAAAGATATGCCGACCCTAACCTTATGTTGACAAAGGGACGGGATAAATCTGTTTCCTTGTATTCTATTGGCCAATTTATGCTGTTAGAAATGGTCTCTCCTGTAGATGGAATGATTTGCATGAGACCTATAGCACCAGCTGAGGACTGAATATAACCATCAAATCCACTTTCCTGGAGTATTATGCTCATGATCAATGCTGGGTCCATATCATAAATCTGAGCGTTGGGATTTATTAGATCAACGAAATACGGCCCATAATTCATATGCAGGAAAAATTCTGGAGCATTTAGCATTTGCGTATAGGTTTCCATCCCCGCTGAAACAAGAACTTGACGATATGCATTAATGGCAAGTCGATAAAACCCCAGTTCTTGTATGTAATTGGCAATTCGATAACAATCAACAGGGCGATCCTTAAGGAGAATAATAAGATTATTGAATTCATTCGTCGCTTCATCGAAAAGCCCAAGTTTCCAAAATTCTGTGCCTCTGACAATATTTTCTTGAAGAGCTAAATCTCCCAACCCTGATAAAATTGTTGATTGATCTAAATTAAATGTTATTCGAAGCCAGGTTTCTGCTTCGATCCTTTCCTGGAAAATATCGATAGAAAAATCATAGCCATCAGAAGATGCAAAGCCATCCATATTAGTTAAAATCGCATTAGCCCTATGACTATAATAATCTGATGGATCTAATCCGGCTGCTAATTGATAAGACTTAATGGCTGATTCAGAATTACCCAAAACTTCTTGTGTTTTTCCAATCCAGAGATATGTTCGGGCTTGAATTGATTCTGAATTGGAGAATATAAGGTTTTTTTGAAAGGAGACCAAGGCTCTCCCATATTCCCCCAGACGGTATAAGACGATACCAGAATTAAATAGTGCATCTTGAACCAGTTCACTTTCAGGGTAATCATTTGATAATCGCACCCACTCTGTATTGGCAGATTCAAGAAATCCCCCACGTTCAAGAATTCGAGCAGCTGTATTTAAGTAGAATGGAGCATTGGGTTTGATTGGGTAAGTATTAACATAATCCAGAAGAGATTGAGAAGCTCCTTGATAATCATCCAAATAACCCCAAAGTGTATATGCTCTTTCATCCCAGGCAGAGTCCCAATAAATATTATCAGGATAATCATCAATTAAAGTTGTCCATTGATCAATTGCCATTTGATAATCCCCAAGAGATCTAAACAGCAAAGCTTTATAGTGAAGAACGGTACCGTTGTGGTCTGGATGTTGATTAATAAACCGATCAAAAGCAGCCATTGATAATCCATATTGGCCTGCAAAATAATCAACAAGACCACGGTAATAATCGTCAACTTCTATTCCATCGTTTACAAGGGTTATGAGTGCCGAATAAGAATCGTATGCAACCGGATAATTAATAACTGCATCCATGAAATATGGATATGCATTTTCAAATAAACCTTGAGCGTAATAGATCTCTCCAATCAGAAAGTCCATTTGTGCTTTTAAGTATTCATCAGACGTTTTTGAAAAAATATCCTGGTAGATTTCGATGCTTTGAGAAAAATTCTCAAGCATTCGATTCATTTTTCCAATTTTGACTTCAAGGGTTTCTGAAGAACCGCCAGATGTAATACTTGCTTCGTATTCTGATAATGCCTCTTGATAATACTTAGCATAGGAAAGAGAATCTCCTCGGGCTTCATGGACATAAGAATCAATTATGCCGGGATTTTCCTGAAGGTATGCCAAATAAGAATCTGCCGCTTTAGAATACAATTTTAGTCGATCGTAATTCAACCCTTGGAGAAAAAAAGATCGTTTTGCAGCAGAGGATCCTGGGAATTTGGTTTGAAGTTCTTCGATATATTCAAGTGATTGGTCGAAATTATCCCTTAAGAATTCAACCCGGCAAAGTCCCCAATAGGATTCACTCACCAAACCTTGATCAGTTGTCTCGCGCGTACCTTGTAAATATTCATACAATGCCGAATCATAATCACCATTTCTAAGGAAATGATCTGCTTTGGAAAGCTTGATTTGATTATTCGAAGGAAAAATTGATTCTAGAGTTGAAGTTTCCGTTAGCGAAGGTGATGGAATCAGGGTCGGATTTTCTGTGGAAACTAAAGCTGAAGTAGAGTTTAACCCGCTATTAATATTTGGCATCTGATTTTTCAGAGAACACCCAATCAGGCTTATAATCATAAATGTGATAATTATCGTTTTAATTATTCTCATGCGAGATTTATAACGGTGAATAAAAATAGTGTCAATGTTTTGACAATTAACGTTACCCGTGTTAAACTTTCTTCCTGATTCAAACGCTCTTGAGCCGGAGCGTTTTTTAATGCTTCTCATCATAATCACTTCGGGACATCCTGAAAATACAACTTTGAATTAGGATTCAAATTATGAATGTTTTATTGACCGGTTCTATCGCTTATGATTACATTATGACATTTCCTGGTAAGTTCCATGAACAAATATTGCCAGAACGGTTGGAATCAATCAGCCTTTCCTTTCTCGTAAATTCCATGTCCCGCCAAAGGGGAGGTGTAGCACCTAACATAGCCTATACACTTGCCCTGCTGGGTGAACAGCCTTATTTAATGGCTACTGTGGGGGAGGATTTCTTAGATTATCGAGATTGGCTCGAAAGTAAGGGTATTGACACGTCGATGACAGAAGTTATTCCTGGTGAATTTACTGCATCCTTTTTTGCTACAACCGATCAATTGAATGCACAAATTGCCAGTTTTTATCCAGGTGCTATGGCTTATGCTGCAAAACAGAGTTTAAAGAATTTGATCGAAAATCCTGATTTCGTTATCATTTCTCCCAATGATCCTGAAGCAATGAAGAATTTTGCGTCCGAATGCCGGGAATTAAATATCCCTTATCTATATGATCCAAGTCAACAAATATTAAGATTATTTGGGGAAGAAATTCTCCGGGACATGGAAGGGGCTTATTTTCTGTTTGTAAATGATTACGAGCTAGGTCTGATTTTAAAAAAAACCAGCTTAAGAATGGAAGAAATATTGGACAAAGTGAATATCGTTGTCGTGACCAAAGGTGAAAAAGGATCGACAATATATGCCGATGATCGAATCATTGAAACACCAGTGGTAGTGCCTGATATTATTGTTGATCCCACTGGCGTTGGTGACGCCTTTAGGGGAGGTTTTATGGCAGGTTTTTCAAAAGGTTGGGATTGGGAGACTTGTGGAAAAGTGGGAGCATTGGCAGCTACCTATTGTTTGGAACAAAAAGGAACCCAGAACCATACCTATACACCTGAAGAATTCGTGAATAGATACAGGAAGAATTTCAAGGATAATGGATTATTGGACTCATTGATGGAGTCAACAAGATAGGTAAGATGTATTTAATAAAATTTAAGTTTTAGGAGATTAAGATGGAAGCATTCGATATAAAAGATTCCTCGCTGGCAGAAGGAGGGCGAAGACGGATAGACTGGGCTGAAAGAGAAATGCCGGTTTTGCGATTAATTAAAGAACGTTTTGAAAGAGAGAGACCTCTAAAAGGTCTGCGAGTTTCAGCATGCCTTCATGTGACCTCTGAAACTGCTAACCTTATGCGAACCCTGCACACAGGTGGTGCTGATGTAGTATTGACTGCTTCCAACCCTTTGTCTACTCAAGATGATGTGGCTGCATCACTGGTCAATCATTTCGAAATCCCAACTTTTGCCATTAAAGGTGAAACCAACGCAATTTATTATAAACATATAACTGCAGCCTTGGATCATAAACCTAACATGACAATGGATGATGGGGCTGATCTGGTGAGTACAATTCATAAGGAAAGGCGAGAGTTGCTGCCTGACATTGTAGGCGGGACAGAAGAAACCACTACCGGAGTAATCCGCTTACGCGCTATGTCTGCCGATGGTATGCTTCAATTTCCTGTGATAGCTGTTAATGACGCTATGACAAAGCATTTATTCGATAATAGGTATGGAACCGGTCAATCAACAATAGATGGTATTGTTAGGGCAACAAATATTCTTCTGGCAGGCAAAAATTTTATTGTTGCAGGTTATGGTTGGTGCGGTAGAGGTTTAGCGATGAGAGCCAGGGGTATGGGTGCAATTGTTTCTGTAACCGAGATTGATCCCTTAAAAGCATTGGAAGCAGTTATGGATGGTTTCCAGGTTGTTCCAATGCAGGATGCTGTCAAATTTGGCGATATTTTCGTAACATTAACTGGCGATATCAATGTGATTGATAAAGCACATTTTGAAAATATGAAAGATGGTGCCATCATAGCTAATTCGGGTCATTTCAATGTGGAGATAAATATTCCCGCCTTGGATGAAATGGCGGTTTCCAAGAAACTAGTAAGGCAGTTTGTAGAGCAATATGAACTGGCAGATGGAAGGAGATTACATATTCTTGGCGAAGGACGATTGATCAATCTGGCATCGGCTGAAGGTCATCCAGCCTCAGTCATGGATATGTCATTTGCCAACCAGGCATTAAGCGCTGAATACATGGTTAAAAATTCTGCCGCATTGGAAAAAACGGTTTACAAAGTTCCTGAAGACATCGATCTTGAAATTGCCCGTTTGAAATTGCTTGGTATGGGTGTTATGATTGATACACTAACCGAGGAACAAATCAAGTATTTGAATTCCTGGGAAGAAGGTACATAATATTTTTCTATAAGTCTTCATGAACTCCTTTCGATCAAATTTAAAATCGAGAGGAGTTTTTGTTTAATCACTCTTCTTTTATATCTTTGATAATTGCATTTGACATTCTTAAAAGGTCTTGAGGTTTAACTTCAAATACTGAATTTGGAGTTCCAGCAGCAGCCCATAAGGTTTCGTATTGTAGTAAGTCCTGATCCATTATTACTGAAAATTCATTCATTAATCCTATTGGTGGAATTCCTCCTATTGAGAATCCGGAACTTTCCCGAACAAAATCCGGGTTTGCTTTTTTTACTTTTTCACCGATGAAATTTTCCAATTTATTTATATCAACTCTATTCGATCCACTAGTGAGGATTAGAATTCCTCTCCTGCTTGGAAATCCCTGGAATACAAGTGATTTTACTATCTGACCGATCACGCAATTAACACGATTTGCTGCTTCTTCTGCTGTCCTTGTTGGTTCCTCGAATTCAATTACTTTATTTGTATACCCCATTTCTCCAAGTTTATCCTGAATTTTTTGAGCTGTAGGATTCATTACTGAACTTATTCTCCTTTGACGTAAGACATGGATACAATATCTACTGGTAGCCCCCATAACATTTGAGTTGATATTGAAAAAGAATCATATTTCAAGTTGCTAATAAACCTTTCAATATCAATAGGCTTGCAGTCAATGAATTTTGGGAACAAATTATGGAAAAAACTATAGATCCTTACTGGAATGGTTAAGGCATCTGCCATGCATACAATAACTATTTTTCCTTCTGGGACTAAGATTCTTTCGCATTCTGCAAGGACCATATTAATATCTTCTTCCGGGAATAACTCAAGCGTGAATCCGAGAATAATTCCTGAGAAGGTGAAACGATCAAATGGTAAAAAGCGTGCGTCAGCTTGCTGTAAGTGAATGGAAATATTAAGAAGCGGATTTATTTTTCCCTTAGTTTTTATTAACATACCGTCGGATAAGTCTAATCCAAAAATTATGTTAGTTTTATCAAGATATTTGTATAAAGATAATAAACCAGATCCAGTTCCGCAGCCAGTTTCCAGGATCTTTCCCCCTTTAATTGTGGATAGGTTTTTAACCCCTCGATCAAATAGTTGTTTTTCTTTTGAACCCACAATAAGGTCGTACCATTTGCTTATATTGTTGTAGTTATGTCTTGTTTCAGATGTAGAGGTGCCAGAAGAAGTGTCCATGGATTTATTGTATAACATCATAATACTATTTAAATAAAAAGTGGATGTGGCATTGTAAATTGCACATCCACAAATTAATTTATTGGAAATGATCATTTATTCATCAATATCTTCAGTTATATTATCATCATGAATATTTTCAGTTTCAATAAGCAACAAATCACCGCTGGATGCATGTTCCCTGACGGCATTTTCGATTTCTGCCGAAAGGTCAGGGTTTTGTCTCAAGAAATCTTTTGAATTTTCCCTTCCCTGGCCCAATCTAACATCTCCGTAAGAATAAAATGCTCCTCTTTTCGTTATTATCTCAAATTGGGTTGCAAGGTCAACAAGATCTCCAACTTTGGATATCCCCTCGTTGTACATAATGTCAAATTCTGCAGTCCTAAAAGGAGGTGCAACTTTATTTTTTACGACTCGGACGCGTGTGCGGTTTCCCAAAATCTCTGCTCCAACTTTAATGGATTGAATTCTGCGTACATCAAGACGAACGGAAGCATAAAATTTAAGAGCATTGCCACCTGTTGTTGTTTCTGGATTCCCGAACATTACTCCAATTTTCATTCTTAATTGGTTTGTAAATATTACTGCAGTTTTTGTTTGATTGATTGCACCAGACAATTTTCGTAATGCTTGCGACATCAATCTTGCCATAGCTCCCATTTGAGCATCGCCCATGTCACCTTCAATTTCTGCCCGTGGTACCAATGCAGCGACAGAATCGATGACCACCAGATCAATCGCGCCAGAACGAACAAGGGTTTCGGTGATTTCCAAAGCCTGTTCACCAGTATCTGGCTGGGAGATTAGTAGATTTTCAATATCAACGCCACACCGAGCAGCATAAACTGGATCCAGCGCATGTTCCATATCAACAAAGGCACAGGTTCCCCCAATTTTCTGAGCTTCAGCTACAATGTGCTGACAGATGGTCGTTTTGCCAGAGGATTCAGGGCCGTATATCTCAGTAATCCTGCCCCTGGGAATTCCACCAATACCCAATGCCAAATCCAGTGATAAAGAACCAGTAGGAATTGAGTCTACTGCCATACTATGGGCTTCACCCAGGCGCATGATTGAGCCATCACCATACCGTTTGACAATATCACCTAAAGCTTTATCCAACATTGCCTGGCGAGCTTCGTCCATCTTGCCAAATACCTTTGGACCTTGCGTTTTTTTTGTCATTGGGATGCTCCCTTCAATATCGAAATATACTTTTGCTACCGAGTAAAATTATAGCACAGATGTTCGAAGTGTCAAGATATTCTAATTTTATTGATGAATTCATATTTTCTATATCAATTTTTGATCCAAAGATGACTTTAACGATCTCTATCGTTCCTCAATTGAAATGGTTGGGGTAGAGTCAGGAAAAACAAATTTTTTCTGCTTTTTTGCGTGCGTGGGAAGATCCGGGTAAATCAATCTTACCTCTAAAATGTACTTTGTTCCCTTGGTTGAATTACCTTTAATGTGCATTGTCAGCTCTTGTTTCCAGAATGGCGGCTCAACAATTGTTGCTTCCCCACAAATATTACCTTCAGCATCTGTAATTCTTAGTTCAACCATTGGGCGAATCATATAAGGAGTTACTTCAATGGAAACCAGTACTCTCTTCCCGTCCTCATAAGGTTTTACCCTAAGAGATTTAATTCGAGTTTCTTCAGGTGGGAATTTTGTTATGTTGGGATCGATATTAAAAAATGACATAAGGGTATTATACTGCCTGCTTATTCTGAGCGTGAAGAAAAGGGATTTTGCCACACCTTCAACTAGAATTCTGTTAATCAAATCCTATCATGGATAAGGCATTAGAAAAATCCGATGGATAAGGGGCTTTCACCTCTATTGCCTGGTTTGTGTTTGGATCTTCAAAAGCGATAATATAAGAATGCAAGGCTGTTCGTTCAATTAATTCAGTTACATGCCCCCCATAAAGATGATCTCCAAGAATCGGATGACCTAAGTCGGCAAGGTGAGCGCGAATTTGATGAGTTCTTCCTGTTTTTGGGGATGCTTCAATCAAAGCGTATTGATCTGATGACTTAAGGGTAAGAAAAGTGGTTGATGCTGTTTTTCCTTTAATATTATCGACCACACTTCTATGGGACCGGCTTGCATTAGCTCGTAGTGGTTGGTTGGAAAAAGCGGATCTCCATTCAGGAACCCCTTCAATAATGGCATGATATACCTTGGTAATTTTGTGGTTCTCGAATTGAATATTAAGAGATCGATGAGTATCTGGGTTTTTTGCAAACAATACTGCACCACTCGTTGGTTTATCCAACCTATGCACAACCCATAATCTAGGGTAATGGTTTAAAAGATTTTTTAGCAAATACGGTGCGTTTGTATTCCATCCCTCTGGAATAACTGGTAATCCTGCAGGTTTATTTACAACAAGAAAATCATCATTTTCAAATAAAATTTCTATTCTTGAATTTTCAAAATCATTCAAATCATTCCTCTCCAATTTTGGATTTAAGCCACATCTAATAATGACATAGCATATTCAGCCAGAGCAGTAATCGTTAAACTTGGATTAATGCCTGGGTTGGCAGGAATTATGGAACCATCGACAACGTAAAGACCAGGATAATTATGGATTTGAAAATCCAATCCGATGACACCATCGGTATCTGACAACCCCATTGGAACACCACCCATGAGATGAGCTGTTGTAGGAAAATTGAACAGACTATCGGTGAATGCGCTTGCAGGAATTCCGTTCATTTTTTCTGCAACCAATTGTGTTACATGATTAGCAACATTCGGCTTTTCTGTATACGATGATTTACTTGCATCAGGTTTAATCACTAATCCTTTCTTCCCCATCGTGAAAAGATTTCTACCTAACCCGATTTTGGTTAAATTCTCTTTGGTTTGCATAACAAGGATAATTGTTGTGAAACGAGCCCATTTTGAAAAAAATTTCGCATAAACAAAATCAAATGGGTGTTTTATGATCTCCCAAATTGTTTTTATTATTCTCATCGAGATTTTTGATTCAGAATCAATTAACGGGGCAGTCAATACTCTGATAAATGATGATTTTTCTGAATAACGGACTGGTTCAATTTTGGTTATCTCATCTGCATTAAAAACTGATCCAATTGCGATCCCTTCAGAGAGATTTGTTTCCCTGTTACGTGTAGTCACACCCAGAATATCTTCGTAATTTGTTAAAACGTGATTTCCCAACACAGAGGAAATCTTGGTTAAGGACTTGGTAATATCTCTACACCGATAAAGTAAATCCAGTGTACCCAATGTCCCAGCAGATACAATCACATTCTTCGCATATATATATTTTTGTGACCGATTAAGAAGATTTGTTGAAGAGACAAAGGTAATCTTAAACTTGGCTGATAATGGTGAGTTCCTTTGGTTAATTGTCTCACTGATGGGGGTGATATCCGTTACTTTTGATTCAGCCAGGATCTTTACGCCATTTTTTTCAGCAAAGTAAAGGTAATTTTTTGGAAGTGTGTTTTTTGCATTATAACGACAGCCCACCATACATCCACCACAATAATTGCACGCTGATCTTCTAGGGCCATCTCCGTTAAAAAACGGATCTGGAAATTCCTCCCCTTCATGACCTTGTTTCCCAAAAAAAACACCTACCTGGGTATGCTCAAATGTATTCCCTGTACCCATTTCATTGGAAATGGTTCTCATAACTTCATCTGAATAAAATAATCGTGGGTTGCGGGTAACTCCCAGCATTTTCCGAGCAGTGGTATAGTGAGGTTTAAGTAATTCCTTCCAATCAGCAAGATCGCTCCATGCAGGAGCATCGTATAGCTTATCATCGGGCTCCATCAGAACATTAGCATACATCAAGCTACCGCCGCCAACACCGCTTCCATGAAGAGCCAGTAACCCGTTAAGGAATGTCATTTCGAAAATACCAAAACAACGTAGAACAGGAAGCCATAAATACTTCCAGATATTCCAATTGGATTCAGGAAAATCATCATCATTAAACCTTTTCCCTCTCTCTACCATTAATACTCGATACCCTTTTTCTGAAAGGCGCAATGCAGAGACAGAACCACCGAATCCTGTCCCAATGATCACATAATCAAAAACCTCTTCGCCCATTCCTCCTCCTTAATATATAAAAAAATTTATGAGCGCAAGGGTTGAGACATACTGATCATTTCAACTCGTTGTTCCCATCCTAATTTTTTCCAAAAACTGATTCCGCTTTCATTACCACTTTCCACGCACAAATGACATCTGTGAATACCAATCTTTATTAATTCGAACATGCAACGACCAACTAATGATTTACCAATCCCCTGCATTCGATGTTCTGAATCAACTGCTAAATTATGGATATAACCATGGCGTCCATCGTATCCACATAATGCTGCACCAACAATCTTTCCTTCGATCACTGCTACAAAACTCAACCCAGGATTTCTTTCCAAAAAGTGATGGACACATTCGCGGGAATCGTCTGAATTTAAGATAAGACCTTCACTTTTTTCCCAGAGTGTATGAACATCGTCAAAGTCAGTTATCTCCATTTCTCGCAGATCAATATTCATCCGTTTCTCCTTTCAAGAATCTATAAAAATCCTTTTGAAAATTGGATCTTAACTAAAAAACGTTAATTAGGATTCCAAAAATATTTGATTATTCAATTTCAATTGCCATGGCTACTGCTTCCGATCCACCTAAACATAAAGATGCCACTCCTTTCTTCAACCCACGATCCTTTAACGCAAATATTAAAGTTGTCAACACTCTGGCACCGCTGGCGCCTATTGGGTGGCCAAGTGCGATTGCTCCTCCATTTACATTCACCTTTTGCCAATCCCAACCAAGAGATTCCAATGCATAACCATTTGCTAATACTTGAGCAGCAAAGGCTTCATTCAATTCAATAAGATCAACATCCTTAAGATTCCAGCCAACTTTGCCCAAAAGGTGGGGTATTGCCTTCGCAGGAGCAGCAAATAAAAATTTGGGTTCCACTGCCGCCTGGGCATAACCGACGATCCTCGCCAAAGGTTTAATCCCGTGCTTTTCTGCATAATTGCGACTGGATACCAAAACAGCAGCAGCGCCATCATTCAATCCCGGTGCATTCCCTGCCGTGACTTTTCCATCTTTTTGAAAAGCTGGTTTGAGTGTTTCCAATACTTCCAAAGTTGTTTCTCTTCGAGGGGTTTCATCTGTATCAAATAAATATGATCCTTTTTTGCTCTTTATTTCAACCGGTACGATTTCGTTAACAAATTTTCCTTTATCTATCGCACCTAATGCAGATAAGTGGCTTCTGAATGAGAATTCATCCATTGCTTTCCTGGTTACATTGTATTCATTTGCAATAAATTCTGCTGCGTCTCCCATGCTCCAGTTTTCTAAAGAACACCATAATCCATCGAAGAGCAATGCATCAGTCAATTGCGCATGACCAAATTTTAAATTACCTGTTCTGCCATCAACAAGAAATGGTGCCCGGCTCATAGACTCAAATCCACCCGCAACAAACAGTGCTCCTTCATTGTTCTTGATCATTGATGAAGCCAGCATGACTGCTTTCAATCCGGATCCGCATACTTTGTTTACTGAAAATGCTCCAACAGATGCAGGTAAGCCAGCTTTTATAGCAGCTTGTCGAGCCGGTGCTTGTCCTAGCCCTGCAGAAACAACATTTCCCATAATCACTTCTGAAATATCATCTAATTTGTTCAATCCTGATCTCTCGATTAATGATTTAATGACAATCGATCCCAATTGGTTGGCAGTGAAGGATGATAAACTTCCCTGAAATTTCCCACTGGGGGTTCTTACAGCACTTAGGATTACAGGATCATAAGAAATCATTATTTAATCTCCGTTGGACTTGGTTGATTGATTGGGTTATTTCTCTAAATTATTGACATCAAATAATAATTCCCATTCCCGAATGAATCTTTCAAAGGTTACATTAAGATCTTCGGGTAAGACACGAGTTTCACTTAGTATGGACATAAAATTGGAATCTCCATTCCATCGTGGAACAATATGCATATGAACATGGTTAGCTATTCCTGCTCCAGCTGATGATCCAATATTAGCCCCGATGTTAAAAGCTTGGGGTTGATAAAGTTTTTTTAAGACTTTTGTACACTTGTTTGTTGATACCATTAATTCAGTTAATGTATCATCATCAAGACTCTCAAATGATGCTGAGTGTAGAATGGGAATTACCAAAGCATGACCTGTTGTATATGGGTAACGATTCAGGAGGACAAAGGTTTTCGTTCCTCTATAGACGACCAGGTTTTCTGGTCCGTCCTTTTGAAGAAGAAGGTTGCAAAAAATACAGCCCTCCTTATTTTTTGAATGATCAAGAATAAATTTCATTCGCCAGGGGGACCAAATATATTTCATGGAATTACCTTTTCATTGTTATAAAATTAGGCAGGATATTGCTCATTTATTGTAGCAAAGATTTAGTGGTTGCGGAATAGTTGACATACAATATGAACAAAGGTATGCTAATTTATTATGGTAAACAATAACCCGTCCTTCATAAAAAGTTTGAGTGTTTCTGATTTGAGCCGATACCTACGGGAAATTATTGAGTCTGATGAGATTTTATATGATCTTTGGGTTCAGGGGGAAGTTTCAAATGTCTCAAAACCTGTATCCGGTCATATATATTTCACTCTCAAAGATTCAAAAGCTTCATTAAAATGTGTAGTTTGGCGATCGAAAACTCACAAGTTTAACCTTGATCTGAGAGAAGGAATGGAAGTTGAGGTACATGGGGGAATCACCGTCTATGAAGCAGGCGGGCAATATCAACTGAACGCTGACAGTGTGCGAGTAAGAGGTGAAGGTGGGCTTTATCAGGAATTTTTGAGATTGAAAAATCTAATGGAAGCGGAAGGATTATTCAAACCCGAAAATAAAAAACCAATTCCTGCGATTGTAAAAAAGGTTGGCATTGTAACATCTTTGACAGGGGCTGCAATTCAAGACATGATCCAAACGATCCAACGCAGGAATCCACTTGTAGAGATTGTTCTGTCAGGATCATCCGTGCAAGGCGAAGCTGCTCCAGAACAGATAGTAAGAGCCTTATTGAAATTGGAAAGGTTGGAATCGCTGGATATCATCTTGATCGCACGCGGAGGAGGTTCTATTGAGGATCTTTGGTCATTCAATGATGAAAGAGTCGTCCGGGCAATATCCAAATGTAGAATCCCGATTATCACAGGCATAGGTCACGAAACCGACTTCACATTAGCAGACTTTGCTGCCGATCTAAGAGCGCCAACACCTACTGCCGCAGCTGAAATGGCAACTGAAGTGACACTAATCGATCTCAAGGAGCAATTGGCATATCAAATTGATTCAATGGATATGATTTTTAACGATCTAATTGATCAGAATAAGAGAAATCTGCAAAATTTAGATAAGACAATTTCTGACCATTCTCCTATTAGGATGATCCAGAGTGATTGGCAGAGCCTGGATGCTATCATTATCCGTATGGGAATAATTCAGAAAAATATATTATTAATGGAAACAACCCGGATCAATAATTATTCAAACCGATTGTCAGCACTGGATCCATATGAAGTCATGAAGAGGGGTTATTCGATGATAACAACCAAGAAAGATCCAAGAATGGTAAGCAGTGTAAAGAAAATTTCAATTGGGGAAGAATTAATAGTAATGGTTCAGGACGGAAAATTTGGAGTTAATGTTAGTTCAATAGAGTAGGGTAAAAGTGAACAAAAAAATTGATGAACCAATCGAAATCAGCTCGATGACTTATGAGGAAGCTTATGATGAACTCGCCAGAATTGTTGAATCTCTTGAGGAAGGTGAACATACTCTTGAAAAATTAATCGATTTATTCGAAAGGGGGAAGAATCTGTCCAACTATTGCAAAGATTTATTGAATATAGCTGAATTGAAAATTAAAGACATAAATGGGGAAGAATTTAATTCATTGAATTAAGGTAAATATGGGAATCGATGGAATTTTTAATAACAATGTTTTGTTATGTGGTCTGCTTGCATGGGGAATAGCCCAGGTTATTAAACTCCCTTTGGATTATCTAATTAATAAGAGGTGGAATTGGGCTTTACTCATTAGCGTTGGAGGTATGCCAAGCTCTCATTCCGCATTGGTGGCAGCCACAGCATTTGGTACAGGTTTGTTTGTAGGATTTGAGACTCCAGTTTTTGCACTTGCAGTTGCAGTCTCAATGGTGGTGATCTACGATGCTACCGGAATACGCAGACAAGCTGGAATTCATGCACAAACAATTAATCTTCTTGTAGATCAACTGTTGAAAGGCAAGCTTGCACCCGAAAAACAATTACGTGAAGTACTCGGACATACGCCTTTAGAGGCTTTGGGTGGGGTCATTCTTGGTTTGATTACCCCATTAGTTGTGTGGTTTATTAAAAAATGACTCAACCTCTAAATTTTTCCTTCAATACCCGGTAAATACTAATTAATTCTGGATTTTTCATCAGGACAATAATAATTAAGTAGGAACCACCTCCACTTAGTAAACCAGATAGCAATACTAGCCAAACCTGCTTTCCACCCAGAATTGAAAATAGACTTAATATTATGAAGCCCATACATGCGGATGCAAATAAGAATTGAAAAAATCCCTTCAAGATCCAT
>Ga0209342_10001833_pt1 | contig 23437 bp, 16 predicted proteins | sample RifCSP16_2_FD_184023 | JGI IMG/M metagenome (GOLD analysis project Ga0209342, IMG submission 184023) | Soil microbial communities from Rifle, Colorado - Rifle CSP2_sed 16_2 (SPAdes) (version 2) | ecosystem: Environmental > Terrestrial > Deep subsurface > Rock core/Sediment | place: Rifle... | reverse complement strand
GTTGCCCGCGAGGTCTGTGGCCTGCACAGGAATTCCGTTGGGGCCCGGTGCAAGCGCGACTACAACGCTAAACGAGCCATTCGGGGACGGATGGAGCGCCAGGCCACCCACCGAGACGGCCGCGCCAGGCTCGGCCTGGCCCGACACGCGGACGGCGGGAACCGCGAAGGACGTGTTATTCGCCGGTTCAGCGAGGGTAAGCGCGGGCGCAGCGTGGTCGTACTCGACGTACCGGTTGGCGAAGATGTTCTGGAGCCCTGCCGGCGAGCCTCCCCAGGCCACAATGAACTGCCCCGACCCGGCCACGGCCGCATCCGAGCCAAAGGCCGACAAGTTGCCTGCGCCCGGAACGCGCCATTCCGTCGCGCGCCATCCGCCGGATGGCGTGTACCGGTTCGCGACAAGCACGCCGTCGCCAAAGTACGTGGTTGCGACCGCCTCGCCGCTCGGCGCCACGTCAAGGGCAGGGGTTTGGGCGGCTGCGAGGCCGTACGATTCGACGGGGGCGTCCGTCCCCCAACCCGTGCCGGGGACAAATCGGTTGGCGAGCATGCCCTCCGTCGTCCCATCATGCTGCCGCCAGAGGGCCACGGCTGCCCCAAAGGCGTCCATTCCCACGGATGGGAACCACACATCGGCCGCGCCGCTCTCGACAAGGACGCGCGCGGTCCACGCGGCGCCGGGCGCGAAATGGCTGGCGTACAGGTTGAGGCTGCCGCCGCCCTGCTGGGTCCATAGCACCGTCGCGTTTCCGGCCCGATCCATCGCCACGGCTGTCTGGACGCATGCGTTTGCCGCGTCGTTTTCGAGGAGCGTGGCGGCGCCCCAGCCTCCGGCGGCCGCGAAGCGGCGGGCGTAGGCGCTCTCGGCCCCGCCGAACGACTGCACCCATACGACCGTCGCGTTGCCGCCCTCGTTCATCGCCACACTCGGTTTCGAGGCGCTCGGGCTGCCTACGTCCAAGGCTGCGGCGGGCCCCCAACCGCCAGATGGCGTCCACACCCGCCCGACGAGATTCCAGCTTGCCCCGTCGTACTGTAGCCAGACGGCCGTCGCGTTGCCCCCGGGCGAGACGGCAAGGTCGGGCTCCGTGAGGGAGTTCGCCTGCGTAGTGAGCGTGACGGTGGGCTCCCACCCCCAGCCGCCCACGAAATGCGCCGCGAAGATCGCGCTTGCCGAGCCCGCAGCGTTGAAGTGGTTCCAGAGGAAGAAGGCGCCTCCCGAGGCATCGGCCGCGACGCGGGGGTCGACGGCGTTGCCCGTCGTGTTGTTCCCGCCAAAGGACGAATTCGAAAGCACTCGTGCCTCGCCCCACCCGACGCCGGGGGCCATGCGGTTTGCCCACACTTCGATTCGGGTGCCATTGTACTGCTGCCAGATGGCGAAGACATTGCCGTTCTCGTCGGCGTCCACCCGGGGCTCCTCCCCAAAGGTGGCGGTGCCAGCCTGGAGGAGCGCGGAGACGCCCCAACCCTCCGGCGGCGCCCCGCCGGAGGCCGAGCCGGAGAGCCCGACCAATAGGGCGTTTGTAAGCAAGCCTACAACCAAGAGGATTCCAAGCTTCATGGTAGCCACACTCCAGCCGCGGCGGCGCGCAAGGCCCGCAGCGACATGGCCAATTCGCCGAGCCCCTATTTACGCCCGGCGGTGGACTGGGGCTGCCGATCCTTGACGGACACCTTGCGGGCGGCCGCGCGCGGCCCCTTCGCCTCGTTCCCGAGGCTCAGAGTTCTCCGCCGCCCACGCCCGACGAGCCCATGCCTGTGCCGCCGCCGCCCCCGCTGCCGGTCTCTTCCATCCCGCCTTCACCCGTGGCGCCCGGGCGCACCTTGCGCGGCGAGAGCCGCCGCTCCACGACGGCGATGAGGTCGCGCTTGAAGTCCTTCGAGATGTTCGTGGCCACCTGGAGGTCCGAGAGCTTCATCCCCTCGAGGCGGCCGAAGAGCTCCTCCGAGAGGTTCCAAACGGACGCGACGACCTCAAGGTCCCTGCGCGTGACGACGGCGTTCGGGTTCACCGTGAGCACGGGGGGCGGCGGCGCGGGCGGGGGCTTCGGGACGAGCGGCGGCGCCGCGAGGTTCGGGAGAATCCGGGGCCTTGCGGGGGCGCCCCCCGCGCGCTTGGCGCGCCGGAGGACCTCGTCTCCGACCGTTGCCGAACCCCCCCTTGCCAGGTAAGGAACCCCCGCTTGAAAAGGCGCGGCGTCCCGAATGGGGTATATGCGTCCAGTTAGATAAAACCCTTCAAGTCGAGGGGTAAAGAGCCGATGAAATTCGTGTACGACGCCCGGTGCGAAGACCACGTCCAGTGGCCCGGCCACCCGGAGCGGCCCGAGCGCGTGAAGGCGATTGTCGAACGGCTCGCGGCCGAGGCGCCGCGCCGCAAGTTCCTCGCGCCAACCGCAGCAACCAAGCGCGACCTCATGCGCGTGCACGACGAGGCCTTCGTCGAGAGGTTGCGGCAGGCGAAGGAAGGCCCGCTCGACGCGGACACCTTCATCCACAAGGGCACCTACGCGCTCGCGCTCCTCGCGGCGGGGGCCGCGCTTACCGGCGCGCGCGAGGTCGTGAAGGGCCCCGAGGAAGTTTTCGCCCTCACGCGGCCGCCCGGCCACCACGCGGGCGCGGACTTCGCCGGGGGATTTTGCTACTTCAACAACGCCGCGGTGGCGGCGGACTTCCTGTCGCGCGAAGAAGGGCTTGCCCCCGTCGCGGTCGTCGACTTCGATGTCCACCACGGCAACGGGACGCAGGCCATTTTCCAGAAGCGCCGCGACATCGTCTACCTCTCGACGCACCAGTGGGGGATCTTCCCCGGCACGGGGGCGGCCGACGAGGTCGGAAAGGGCCCCGGGCGCGGACGCACCGTGAATGTGCCGCTGCCCGCCGGGTCTGGGGACCGGACCTTCGAGGTCGCGTGGGAGCGGATCTTCCTGCCCGTGCTCGAGGAGGCCCGCCCGCAGGCCGTGGTCGTCTCCCTCGGGCTCGACGCCCACTACGAAGATCCTCTGGCGGGGCTCTCGTTGAGCTCGCCAGCCTACATCGAGATGTGCCGCAAGGTCGCGGAGTTTGCAAGGAAGCGCGCGCGCGCGAAGGCGCTTTTCGTGCTCGAGGGCGGCTACAACCTCACGGCGCTTGGCGAGACCGTCGCGGGGCTTGCCGCGACGCTCGAGGGCCGCCCTGCGAAGACCGGGCTCAACACCGTGGCGGACGCCTCCGGGGTCGGGGCGAAGGCCGTCGAGGAAGCGGCCGCCGTCCAGCGCGCGCACTGGGCGCTGAATGCCTGACTCGGCCCCTCACGTGAGCTTGGCCGGGCCCCGGCGGGGCTCGCCCGAGCGCGCCTTCCGGGGGCTCGGCCGCCTCCGGTCCTTGTCGCGCAGGACCTGCTTCTCGAGCCTCTCGAGGACGCCCGCGACCGCGCGCATGAGGTCGTCGTCCTCTGCCGTGGCCGTGAAGAGCCCGACATCCGTCTGGAGGCGCGCGCGCACTTCGGCGCGGTGCCCGTAGGTCCGGTGGTGCTCCATCACGTGCGCGTTGAACGTCCGGGGGCGCACGTGGGATGCGAGCTTGAGGACCGCGGGCTCGACGGCCGCGAAGACGTCCTCGAGGACGAAGGGGTCGTGGCCCTCGAGCCCCGTGACCTGGAGGAACACGCCTTCCCGGGGCGCCAGCGAGGCGATCATGTCGATGAGGTCGGCTTTCGTCACGATCCCGTCGGGCGCGTCCTTCTCCGCGATGACGACGGAGGAAGCCTTCGTCTCGATCATCCGGTCGATGAGGTCGCCGACGAGCGCCGTTCGCGGCGCGTCGACGACGGGCGAGGTCATGACGCCTTCGACCGTCATGGCGCCTTTCTTCTCCCGGGTCGGCGAGCCCTTGGGCACGCGCCGCTGCGCCGTCCACCCCGCGTAGAGCCGCAAGATGTCGCGGCCGCTCACGACGCCCGCAAGGCGCCCGCCGTCGTCGACGACGGGGATCGTCGGCTCGTCGAGCTTTCGAAGCTGGTCGAGGGCGAAGTCGAGGGTGTCGCTCGTGCGCACGACCACGGGGTCGGGCGTCATGACCGCGTGGGCAGGCAGCGCGCAGATCTCGCGGTCGCCCTTGAGGATCTCGAGGAGGCGCCAGCGCGTGAGGTGCCCCGCGAGCGTGCGCCCGTCCGCCTCGAGCACGGGGACCTGCCTGAACCCGCTCGACAGGAGCGCCTCCGCCCCCTTGGAGAGGGGGTCCTCGACGGTGAGGCGCGGGGGGACGACGAGGAGGCTCGATACGAGCGTGTCGAGCGAGAGGCGGCGCCTCTTGAGGAGCGTGTCATCCGAGAGGACGCCGAGGAGGTCGCCACGGGGCCCCACGACGGCGACCTCGTGGAGGCCGGCCTTCTTCATCGTGCCAAGCGCCTTGCCGAGGTGCGCGTCGGGCGGCAGGGTGGCTGGCAGCGGCTCGACCGCATCGGCAAGAGTCATCTCTTCGAGTCGCAAGGTTTTGGCCATGGAACCGTGACGTGCATGGCCTCTGGCGAAAGTTAAAACCTTGGACAGGGGTGCTACGGCGCGGTGAGGTTGGCACTTACCGGCACGCCGGGCACGGGCAAGACGCAGGTCGGCCGGGCGCTCGAGCGCTCCGGGTTCCGCGTCGTATGGCTGAATGAGGAAGCGGCGCGCGCGGGGGCGGTCGTGGGCAGGGACGCAAGGCGCGGCGCGCTTGAGGTCGACGTGCGGAGGCTCGACCGGTGGGTGTCCAAGAACCTCGCGGGCGTCGAAAGCCCCGTGATCCTCGAAGGCCACCTCTCGCACCACCTCAGCGTCGACCGCGCCGTGGTGCTTCGCTGCGCGCCCCGCGTCCTTGCCAGGCGGTTGAGGCGCCGGGGGTGGAGCGAGCGCAAGGTGAGGGAGAACACGTGCGCGGAGGCGCTCGGCGTGATCGTCACCGAGGCCGTGGGACGGCTCGGCCGGGCCCGCGTGTTTGAGCTCGACACGTGCGGCGCTTCCGCCCGCGAGCGCGCGGGGCGCGTCGCCCGCATTGCGGCGGGCGGGGGCGAGGGCGACCTTGCAGGCCGGGTCGACTTCCTCGAGGAGGCGCCGCGTTGGTGCTAGATGAGTACCGGGGTGTGGGCGAGCGGTGGCTCGCACCCCTTGCAGACCGCCTGGCAAGAGGCGGCGCCGACCGCCTCACGTGGGCCTCCCTCGTATGCGCCGGCGCCGCGGGGGTCTGCTACACGCAGGCCTCGCCGGAGGCGCCGCTCTTCCTCGTCCTCGGGGCCCTCTTTGTCGTTGGAAACGCCGTCCTTGACGCGCTCGACGGGATCGTGGCCCGCAAGACCGGCACGGCCTCGAAGGCCGGCGACTTCCTCGACCACGCGCTCGACCGCTACGCCGACCTCTTCATCATCGGCGGGCTTGCCGCCTCGGGGTTCGGGGGGTTTGCATGGGGGTTCTACGCCGTCACGGGTGTGTTCCTCACAAGCTACATGGGGACGCAGGCGGCGGCCGTCGGCCTCAAGCGCGACTACAAGGGAGTCCTGGGGCGAGCGGACCGCCTGATCCTCCTCACGTTCGTACCGCTCCTTGCGGCCGTGCTTGTCCTTGGGGGCCTGCCCTCGACCTTCCTCCTCCCCGGCGGACTCGACGCCTACGGGCTGCCCCCTTCGGTCACGCTGATCCAAGGGCTGCTGGGGACTTTTGCGGTTCTTGGCCACGCGACGGCCGTGCAGCGGTTCCGGCGCGCCCGCGCGGCGCTTGTCGCGGGGTAAGACCCCCGGCGGCGCGCCCACGCCCGCGCCCGTTTCCATCCTTGTGAACACGTTGTTGGCAGGTCGGTGGCGCCGCTCGAAGCCTTCATATATGGACGCCTTGATCCTGGCGCACTCCGCCCGAATGCTGGCGGTGTATCTATCGGAAGTTGAAAGGCTCCGAAACTTCCAAAGCGAATCGAGGGACGATCCGTGGCTACTCCTGCCGCAAATGCGGGCCCGACCGCGGCCAAGGCGCCCGCTAAGGCCGACGCGCCTGGCGTCATGTCCAGGCTCAACATCGAGATCGTGCTCATCGCCGTGCTTGCGGCCGTCTCGATCGCCGCGATCCTCGCCTCGGCGTTCCTCTCCTCCCAGGCCCCCTACGGCTACACGCCCGTCGCGCAGGAGCCAATCTCGAAGCTCCCGCCCACGATCAAGATTGAAGGCGTTGACACGGACAACGACGGCCTCTTCGACATCGACGAGAACTACATCTACGGAACCGACACGACCAAGGTCGACACGGACGGGGACGGCATGCCCGACCCCTGGGAGGTCCAGTACAAGGACACGCGCAACCTCGAGACGCGCGAGCTCGTGATCGACCCCGTCGACCCCACGGACGCCTACGAGGACCCTGACAGCGACGGCTACGACTTCAACAACAACGCGAAGGTCGACATCTTCCAGGACTCGGTCGTGCGCGCGAACCTCTCGATCCCCGCGAAGTCCCAGTACACGCTGCTCGGCGTGTGCCCGATCTACCAGAACCAGCTGGCCTACGACGGCGAGCTCCTGCACTTCGACCGCGTCGCGGTGATGGACAACGGCACCTACGGCGACCCCTCGACGAACCCGACTTCGGCGATCGAGGTCCGGATCACGGAGGTCAACTCGCGCGAGGAGGACCAGGGGGTCATCTACACGCCGAAGGACGACCCGAACTGCTTCCTCAAGGTCGAGCTCAACCCCGGGTCGAGCCGCCCCGCGGAGCTTGCGGCTTGGAAGCAGCGGCCCTCCGGCGGGTGGATCGAGGGCGAGCTCGTGAACATCGAGGGCCTCTTCCACGTGGACCCCGCCGACGTCACGAACTGGTGGCTCGAGGTGCGCGGCGGGGAGACCTTCCCGAACATCCAGGAGTACCAGACGTGGCACGACTACGAGGGGACAGGCAGGCTCACGGGCGCAAACCCCCTCGACCGCGACACGGACGGCGACGGGATGTCCGACGGCTTCGAGGCCCACTACGGCCGCGGGCACGCGCTCTCGGGCAACGGCACGCTCTCGTGGGTCTGGGAGTTCTTCCTCTCGCCCGTGAACGTCTCGGACGCCACGGAGGACCCCGACGGCGACGGAATCCGGATCACCTGGGCCGACTACGTGATCGCAAGGCTCCTCCGCGACGCAAACGGCTCCGTCGTGAACGAGGTCCCCTCGGACGTCGCGCCGGGCGACTTCGTCCTTGCCGGCACGAACCTCAACGAGTTCTTCCTCGGCACGAGGCCCGACCTCCCTGACAGCGACAACGACACGTACCCGACGCCGCTGCCCGGCTCGCTCATCGCCGACTGGAACACGGCCGACATGCAGGAGGTCCTCGTCCTCAAGACCGACCCCCTCAAGTTCGACACGGACGGCGACGTCATGGACGACGGGTGGGAAGTCTACAACAACCTTCTCCCCCTCGACTCGGCGGACAAGTTCCAGGACATCGAGCCGGACAACCTCACGAATTACTTCGAGTACATCAACCCGGGCTGCCGGCTTGACCCGCGCGCGCCCGACACGGACAACGACCTCCTGCCCGACGGCTGGGAGGTCGCCTACACGCTCGACGCCTGCCGCAACGACGCGTCGGAGGACGTCGACCTCACGCGCGGCGTCGTGACGCCGGACGGCCTCACGAACCTGCAGGAGTTCATTTACGGCACAAACCCGCGCAAGGTCGACACGGACGGTGACTTCCTCAACGACTTCGACGAGGTCCACAAGGTGTGGAACGTCTCCGTCGAAGGCAAGATCTACCTCTACCGCACGGACCCCACGGCGCCTGACACGGACCTTGACGACAACCTCGACGACGAGGACGGCGACGGGAGCGACTTCCCCTGCGAGGAAGTCCTCGACGGCTCGGACAACGACGGTGACGCGCGCTTCCTCCAGAACGACAACTCGGACAACGACGGGGACGGCGTGATCGACGACGGGCCCTTCGGCAAGGTGCCGACGGCCGGGCTCCCGGGCACGGACCCATCGACCTGGCTCCCCGAGGGTGTGGACGAGGAGCATGACCTCTGCGACTACAATGAGGTCGTGATCTACCACACGAACGCCTCGAACGCGGACACGGACCTCGAAGGGCTCTCGGACTGGATCGAGCTCAACACGGACCGCAACGCGACGAAGCAGGGCATCCAGACGACGAACCCGAACCTCAAGGACAGCGACGGGGACAAGCTCGACGACTTCGCGGAAGTCCCGCACCTCGTGGACGGCCTCTACCAGTGCCTCCTGCTCCAGCTGCCGGGCTTCACAGACAAAGTCGAGCGCTGTACGGATCCGTTGAACCCCGACACCGACGGCGACGGCCTCGAGGACGGCCTCGAAGTCCTCACGGATTTCCAGCTGTTCGACCCCGACACGGGCGAGCGCGACACGGTCATCCACTCCTCGGACCCCACGGATCCCGACACGGACCGCGACGGCCTCAACGACGGCTTCGAGTTCGACAACAGCGACCTCGACGGCGACGGCCTGCCGACCTCCTGGGAGCTTGACAACCTCGCGATCTACCCGCTCGCCTACACGGAGGTCGACGCCGACGACAACGGGGTCGACGACACGCAGGACGACTGGGACGGGGACGGCCTTTCGAACCTCGACGAGTACGTGCGCCGGCTCCAGCCCTTCGACCCGGACACGGACGACGACGGGGTCCTCGACTCGAACGAGGAGCCGGGGCGCTTCGCGATCCTTCGCCTGCCGGTCTACTCGGACAGCGACGGGGACTTCATGCCCGACTGGTGGGAGAAGAAGCACGGGATGAACGCGAACCAGCGCGTGGACGGCTGCGCCGTGGACTCCGACAGCGACGGGTTCGCCGACCTCGACGAGTACCTCTACAACACGGACCCGCGGGGCTCTCTCGACAGCCAGACGCCGGACAAGTGGAACCACGTGTTCATCGCAATCCCGAACTCCTGCGACCGCGACGGCGACGGGATGGCGAACTGGTGGGAGGAGAGGTACGGCCTTGCCCCCGACGACGCGACGGACAAGGACCGCAACCTCGACAGGGAGCTCAACCTCACGGGCGCCTACGACACCGCGACGGGCCTCATCATCCTGCCGGACAACTGGACGAACTATGAGGAGTACATCTATTCTCGTAACCCCTTCGGCCACATCTCGACGAACCCCGCGATGGGGGACTCGGACTACGACGCCTACAACATCCGCGTACGCCCGCTCGACGGCACGTTCAACAACACGGGGCTGAAGACCGACTGGAACAAGTTCTACACGGACGACCGGGACGAGGACCCCGTGATCCTGTGGCACGCGAAGAACCCGACGAACCCGTCGGCAAACGCTACGGCTCTCTCGCCGATCCGGAGGGGCGACGCGATCGGCGACATCGACCGCGACGGGATCAACAACACGGTCGAGGCGCAGAAGAAGACCTCGGCCTTTGACCCCGACTCGGACGGCGACGGGATGCCGGACGGCTGGGAGGTCCAGTACGGGGTCGGCAACCAGACGACGGGCAAGCCGATCCTCAGCCCGCTCTTCCCCGGCGACGCGAACGAGGACCCGGACAACGACGGCTGGAACTACAGCCGGGTGATGGACACGACAATCCTCCCGGACCCGTGCTCGGGCCTGCCGCCGCCGATCATCACGAGGCGCGACTTCAACGGGGACGGCCAGGTCGACGACTACATGGACAACGAGCAGTTCACGAACATCGAGGAGTACTACTTCGGCGACGACACGAACGGGGACGGGATCCACGACGTGACGACGCACCCGGGCAAGCGGATCTCCGCGGCCGACTCGAACTGCCGCGGGCCCGTCGACGGCTTCCTGATGTACTTCAAGGACCGCGACTTCGACCAGATGGCGCGCTGGTATGAGGTCATGTTCCAGTTCGACGACGGCGACTCGACCGGCATAAACGGCCGGGAGGCCGACCCCGACCTCGACGGGTGGAAGAACATTATCGAAGCGCGCTCCATCCCCTGGTTCATCCCGCGGGACCCTGCAAACCACCCCGAGTGGTGCAACGTGCCGCGCGAGTTCCTGCCCGACCCCGAGCGGCCGCCGCCGCCCTGCTGATGCGGGCCCTTGCCCTCGCGCCACGCATCGGGGTGGGTCGGCCCTTCAGCCCTTCGACCCCCGTATGGGAACCCATAAGTAGCGCGCGCGGGGCTTTTCGAGCGGGAAACGCGGTGGGCGCGCGCGTTCTGGCCGGCTCCTCGAAGGCGCGCCCGGGTCTCGCCCTCGGCCTTGCGCTCGCGGTGCTCGGGTCGCTCGCCGTCCCGTCCTTCGGGGCGCCGAGCGCGTACATCCTCGACGTGGAGGTCCTTCCAGTCGACCTCAACGCCAACGACCTCTTCGATTACCTGAATATATCGGCAATCCTCGACGTGCCCCAGGCCGGCAGCTACCTCGTGGGCGTGACGCTGCGCTGGCCTGTCACCGGGACGGAGGTGGCTGCAAACTCGTCGCTCGCGTCTTTCGCGGCGGGCGCCGCGCGTTACACGCTGAGGATCGACGGCGCCTCGATTGCCGAGAAGCAGCTCGACGGCCCCTTCAACCTCACGGTCGACCTCCTGTCCTCTCCGTCCGGCCCCGTGCGGGACTCCGCCTCGTTTCCGACGCCGCTCCTTCGTGCCAAGGACTTCGAGAGGCCCCCCCAGGCCGGCAGGCCCGAGCTCGAGGTGGGCCCTTCGGCCGTCCAGCTCGCCTCGCCCTCGATCAACGCGAGCGTGAACCTCTCGCGACCATCGGTCGCCTGGGGGCCGCGCGCTGCGGGAGGGGCGGCGCCGGCGTTTGAGGCGACGTTCCCGAGCGTAGTCGCCTTTTCCGATGACGGCGACCACGCCTATGAGCCGGGCGAGCTCGCCTGCAGGGCGGACACGGGCGTGGGGCCCTGGTCGATCGCCGCGCTCGAGGTGGGAGCGTCTTCCGACCTCGGTTTCGCGATCCGCTTCACGCTTGCATCGCGGGTGCGTTTCGAGGGCCCAAGCTGCCCGACGCCCATCGGGGCGAACGCCTCGATCGCGTTCCTCATCGCCGAGCGCGGCGGCGCGGTCGGGGGGCCGACCCCCTACCCGCTCGAGGGCGGCCTCGAAGTCAAGGTCGACTTGAGGCTTTCGCCGGACGGCAGGCTCCCCGGGTCCGACCTCGCCTTCGAGGTCGCGCTGCGCGACCTCTGGGGTAACCACTCGTTCCTCCTGCGCGGCCCCCAGGGGTTCGAGGCGGTCGACCCGGCCTCCGCCAACCGGCCGGTCACGCCGCTTGCGCCCTCAAGGCCCTTAGACCTCGAGCGCATCGGTTTCCTCGACGCCCAGGGCGCACCCCGCGGCCACTTTGCGTGGCTGGCGCTGGGGCAGGAGACCCTCACGACGGGCGCGCAGCGCACGGTGCGCGTGGCGGCCTCGAGCGGGCTTGAAAACCGCACGCTCGGGCTCTTCCTCGCGGTGCCAAACGACGCCGCGCTTGAGTCCGTGACGCTCGACCCGGCGGTCGGCGTGCCCGCGGCCGTCCGGCCCCCCGCCACGGGGGACGGGACGCCGGAGCCTAACGTGGAGAAGCCCTCCCTCACGGTCTTCGTGGGCGCGCTTGCCGCGGTGGCGGCGATGTTCTTCTTCTCAGTCTACGCGCGCGCGAAGAAGTACTGAGGAGGGGGCCGAAACCGGCCTGCTACCTCCCGAGGACTTCCTTGTCGCGCGCGTGGGGCTGTGGGCAAAAGCGGAGGACGAACGGATGACCGGAGCATTGGAAGTGGTGCTTTCAGCAAGCGTGATCGTGCTGTCCCTTGGCCTTGCAGGGACGACCTGGCTCTCGCTCCACAGGACGGGCAACCGCCGCCTCATCTTCGTCACGGCCGCCTTCCTCGCGTTTTCCCTGAAGGGCGTGCTCACGGCGGCCGCACTCTTCACGGCGCTCGTGCTCGTCCCGGTGGACGTCGTGCTCCTCGGCCTGGACCTCGCGATCCTGCTCCTGCTCTACCTTTCGCTGATCATCACGAAATGAAGGGGAAACGGAGGGAGGTGAGAGCATAACATCGCAAGACGGCGCGGTTGGGGGAAGCACGCGCCGTGGGTCTTGAAAGTCGCAGGGCGCAAGGGAGGTGAGCGGGTGCAGGGCGGTCCGGTGGGCGAAGGAGGCGAGCCGGAGGGCCCGCCTCAGACGCCCCCGCCCCCAAGTCCCCCGGCCGGGGAAATGCCCGCCGAGGCGGTGCCGGCAGCGCCGGCAGTGCCGGCAGCGCCGGCTCCGAAGCCCGCGCGAGGCGCCCGCACGCCGCCCCGGTCGACGCGCCAGATCATCTTCGAGTTTGTCCGCGACGCGCCCGGGACGCACCTGCGGGGGGTCCAGCAGGCCCTCGCCCTGCCGCTCGGGACCGTCGAATACCACCTGCGCGAACTCGTGCGCCTCGAGCTTGTCACAGAGCGCGAGGACGGGATCTACCGCCGGTACTTCGTGGTCGGACAGCTCGGCGGGGTCGACCGCGAGCTCCTCGGGGCGCTTCGCCAGGAGATCCCGCGGCGCATCGTGATGCACCTCCTCCTTAACCCGGGGCTGAACTTCGGGCAGGTGCGGGAAAGCTTCGAGATCTCGGGCTCCACGCTGCACTACCACCTCAAAAAACTCGAGAAGCGCGGGATCCTCCAACGGCGGCGCGAGGGCCGCGAGACGTTTTTCTGGGTGCTGAACGAGCGCGAGGTGGCCAAGGTCCTGCTCGCGCACAAGAAATCGTTCGGCGACGACCTCCTCGACGCGTGGGCCCTCACTTGGGACCAAATCCGCCCGTGAGCCCCGGAGCGAAAGGGTCAAGTGGCCCTTTGCCCACAGCCTCCCCGTGACCCGGAAGATCGTGACCTGCCAGGAGTCGCGCCAGGAGGTTGTGGCCTCCGGGTGCCACTGCGGGGCGGCCGCGCAGTACGAGCAGTCGCTAAAGCTCGGGCTCATCGTGCTGTCGGACACCGAGACGGTCCCGGGGCTCCACGCGTGGTTCGAGTCCGAGGCCGCGATGGACCGCCTGTGCGCCTTCAAGGAGCGGCCGCGCGACCAGTTCATCTACCTCTTCCCGGACCTCGCCTCGATCGAGACGCTCGCGGATGTTTCGGCCGTGCGCCTTCGCGGGCTCGAGCGGCTCCTTTCGAGTATGCGGTCGCCGATGACCATGGTCTTCCCGAGCCACGACGAGGACGAGACCACGACGGTGGCCGTGCGCGTCGTGTCCCACCCTTTCCTGCGCGCGGTGCTCCGGGGCGCCTACCCGCTCGCCTCTACGAGCGCGAACAAGCATGGCGCCGCCGCGCCCGAGTCCCTGCGAGACGTGTCGACGCAGGCGCGCGACTCGGCCGATGTCGAGGTGCGAACGCAGCTCCCGTCAGCCGGAATCCCCTCGGCTGTCGTCGACTTCGCTGTGCGCCCCGTGACGCTTCGGCGGCCGGGGGCGCTCAATGAGGGGGAGTTCCGCGCGGCCCTCAAGGCCTTTGAAGTCGTCCCGTGACACCCGCGTCACCCCAAGGGCTTTTTCCCCCCTCGCGGGTGGGGGCGCCTCCCCCCATGCCTGAAGACCTGAAGCTCACGGACGAAGCCATCGAGAAATGGCGGGAAGCCGGGAAGATCACCTCGAGGGCCCGGGAGCTTGCCGCCTCTCTCGTGGTCCCGGGCGCGAGGCTCGAGGACGTGGCCGAGCGGGTCGAAGGCTTCATCCGCAAGCAGGGCGCGAAGCCGGCGTTCCCGCTCAACTTGTCGGCCGACCACCTAGCGGCCCACTACTCGCCGGACATCGACGACCCCTTGAGGTTCGTGGCCGGCCAGCTCGTGAAGGTCGACATCGGCGCGCACGTGGACGGCTACCCGGCCGACTCCGCGATGACCGTGGAGGTGGGGGGCCAGCGCCGCTACGGGGACTACGTGCGGGCGTCCCGCGAGGCGCTTGCCGCCGGCGTCGAGACGATCGGCCCGGACGTCAGCCTCTCGAAGGTCGGCGAGGCGATCGAGCTCACGGTAAGGGCCTACGGCCTGCGGCCGATTTCGAACCTCACGGGCCACCTGATCCGGCGAAACGAGCTCCACGCCGGCAAGTCGGTGCCAAACGTCGGCGGCCACAAGGGGGACTTCGCGCGAGTCGGCGAGGTCTTCGCCATCGAGCCCTTCGCGACGAGCGGGGACGGGGAGGTCGTGAACGGCGAGCCCGGGAACATCTACAGGTTCCAAGGGGTAAGGAAGGTCAAGGACCCGGACGCGGACCGCCTCCAGAAGGCGATCGCGCGCGAGCACCCCTCGCTGCCGTTTGCCGCGCGGTGGTGCCGGACGCTCTGCGATTCCCCCAAGAAGAGCGTGAAGGCGCTTCGGAGCGCGGGCGTGCTCTACGCGTACCCCGTGCTCGTGGAGAAGGCAGAGGGGCCCGTCTCGCAGCACGAGCACACGGTCATCGTGGCCGCGTCGGGCGCGCAACTCATCACTTAACGGGAGGGGGCGCTTTCGGGGCCGGCCGCGGCGCCGCGGCCGGGGGGCGGGGTGAGGGCGCCGCGGCGAACCGGGGGCCTTTGAGGGCCCGCCTCCCAAGCACGGCCGCAAAGAGGGCCAAGAGGACGAAGGGCAGGATGATCAGGAACGCCAGCTGCCACATGCGCCCGAGGATCGCCATCGAATCGAGTTCGACCACGACCGTGACCGGCGGGTTGAGCTCCCAGACATTCGTGCGCGTGATCGCGCGCGCAAGCGTCACCTTGAGGTCCCGCTTGTCCCCGTTGAAGGCGCCGGAGGGAGCGCTTACCGTGATGTTGACGGGGAAGGACTCGTAGGGGCGAAGCGTGAGGCGGCCGTTGAGGTCCGTGCCGTTCTCGTCCTTGATGGCCACCGTCCATGAGGGGTCAGCCTTCGCGCCGTCGTAGAGCGCGACCTCGTAGTCCACAAGGACCTGTGCGTTGCCTGCGCTCACGATGTACCCGGAAAGGGTGACCGTGCCGCCCTGCGCAGAGACCCTGGACGGGCGCCCGTCGAGGATGAGCGAGTAGGACGTGACGGTCTCCACGAGGATCGAGAGGTTGAGTTGGGCCACCACGGAGGGGTTGTGGTCGACCATCGCGAAGAGCGTGAACGTGTACGTGCCCGCGCGCGCGTGTGCGGGCGCCTGCACGGTGATCGTGATCACCTGGGACGAGCCCGGCGAGGCCGCCTTCGGGCAACAGCCGATCGGCGCGGGCACCGTGATCGCGCCGCCGTCGTTCCCCTGGATGGTCTGGGGGTTGAAGGGCGCCTCCGTGACCCCCATGTCGCTCCCGGTCACCACGTGCTCGTTGAGGGGGTCCGTGTTGGCAATCTCGACCTGGATGTCCACGTAGCCGCCCGGCGGAACCTCGGGCTTGGGGTCGGGCGAGATCCGGGTGAGCTCGATGCCGAGCAAGAGGTGGGTCGTCGCGACGAACGTTGCGGTCGCGGAGGCGTTTTCGACCGCGCGCGCGGCGACCGTGCACTCGAAGGTCGTGGCGTTGCCGGACTCGGCGGGCGCATAGACCTCGAGCGTGAGCTGCCGTTCCCCGCCCGCCTCGACGGAGGCGAAGCGCCATGTCCCCCCTTCGTCGACGAGGCCGGCACCGGCAAGGGCACGGTCCCAACCCGAGGGGGGTGCCGTCGCGTTGAAGACGATGTCCGTCGCCTTGCCGCCGTTGTTGCGGACGGTCGTAGAGTAGGAAGCGGTGCCCCCGAGCTTCACGCTCGAGTCCGTGCGCGGCGGGTCGAACACGAGCGTGATCTCACTCTGGATGATCGTGGTCGTTGTGAGGGTCGCGCGGGCCTTCAGCGGCGAGGGGTCGGAGCTTGCCTGCGCGATCACGACGATTTGCGTCGAGTTGCCCGGGCCGATGGATGCCGAAGGGGTAATGCGCAAGGTCGTAGCGCCAGATGCGGCGGCGTCGAGCGGGATGTTGTTGCTCGTGAAGGTCGCCGACCACAGGGCGGGGACCGTTTCGGTTACAAGGAGCACGGCCGTCGCCGACCCCCCGACATTCGTGACCGTGAGTTCGTAGTCGGCGGCCACGCCCTGCGTGGTGTAGCGCGTCGCGCTGTCGCCGACTTGGTCCTGCGTCGTGATCCGCAGGCCGTAGTTCACGAAGCTGAAGCTCACGGTGGCGTTGTACGAGTGGCCTTGCGTGTCGTTGACCTGGACGAGGGCCGTGTAGGCGCCGGCGGTCGAGGGTGGGTAATTCCAGTTGAAGGTCCAATTGCCGGCCGCGACCACGCCGGTCGCGTCGGCCACCAGGCCGCCCTGCGGGTCGCGCACCTGCACGGTCACCCGGGAGATGAGGGCGTCCGTGAAGGCGTTGCCGAGTGTGCCGCTGAAGAACACCGTGCGGTTGGCCGGGAGGTCGTTCGGGTAGAACGCGCTCGTGGGGCCGGCGGAGTTCGCGGTCTGCGCGGTGGGCGCGACGGGGTCGGTCACGCGGATAGCGATATGTGCATTGCGGAAGTCACCGGTCGAGAGCTGGTTCGGGCTCGTGACCTCTAGCGCAAGCGTGTGCCCCTTCAAGACGGTGCAACCCACGCGACCCGAGCTGAAATTCAGGTTCCAGAGGCCGTTGAACGGTGGCGCGCCACGTGCGATGGAAAAGCTCTCCTCGGCCAGGACGAAGTCGATGTCCAGCACCCGGATCGTAAGGTTGACGCCGGCGGAAAATGTGTTGAACCCCAAGCTGAGCTGCACGGCAAACCCCTGCCTACCGCTGCCGATGTCGACGCCGTCAATGCAGAGGTCCTTCTGTAGCCCTTCGGCCGTACGCCACACCCTTGTGGTGAAGACCTGAGGCGCGCCCACCTCATTCCCGTTGCCCGCCATCGAAAGCGTGTCATCGCGGTGGATCCACAAGGACAGGTCGACCGGCGTGCCGGCAAGAGCCGTGGGTGCGGCCCCGGCCGCCGGGAGCAGCACAAAAGCCGGCAGCATGAGCCACGCGACCGACAGGGTCGCCAATCGCCGACGACGGGGAGCCATACGCGTACTCGCGCCAGAAGGCACGCGGGGCAAATAGGTTTCGCAACTTGCCGAAGGTCTGGCGAGGGGGTGAGCGGAAATGCGGCCACCGGGATTCGAACCCGGGTTTAGAGCTTGGGAAGCTCCAGTCCTAACCGCTAGACTATAGCCGCACGTGGGGGCGCCAGGCCCGGTTGCTGGCGCGGAGCCGCGCAAGCCCGGTCGGGTCATAAATTCTTTGGGGCGAATGATCGCGGATCCCTCCGGTGGCGCGTGCGGCGGCGCCTCTCAAGTTCGGCGCGCGAAAGGAGGTCCGAGGCGAGCATCCGCGCGGGGGGCCTCGTGATGGCCGACATCATCCGGATCGAGGCGAGCCAAAGCGCCGCCACGGTGACCAAGCCCGCGACGGCCGTGAGGTGCCACGACGCGGAGAACTCGATCGCCACGAAGTCGACGAAGAGGAGCAGGACGAGGACGACAAACGCCGTGTATCGCGCGATGCCGGCCACATCGTGGACGAGGAAGCGCAGCCGCGCGAAGTCGACCTTGGGGACGGCGTCCTCGACATCGATCCGGACCTCGCGCCAAATGAGGAGCGAGAGGAGGACAACGAAGGGCGCGAGCACGGTGTGGCCGGGGCCGATCGAGAACGCAAGGGGGAGGAGCAGGGCGAGGTAGGCGCCCACGAGGGCAAGGAGGACGGGGTCGCCGTGGGCGACCGGGTGGCTTCTCGCGCGCGGCCCGATCGACTCGGAGAAGATCGCGCCGACCACGCGGCCGCCGAACCGGAGCGCGCGCGGCGTGAAGCGCGCAAGCCCCAGCGCGATCCCTTCGCTGTGCCGCATGAGGAGCGGGGTGAGGGCGGAGGTGATCAGCGCAAGGCCGCCGGCGAGGGGGAAAAGCTCGCGCGCGTGCGCAAGGGCCGGAACCTGGACGCCCCCCTCGGGGCGCGTGAGGTTCGAGCCCAGCGACGAGTAGATGATCGCGTCTTCGCTGCGCCCGCAAGCCGCCGTCCCGATCGCCGTGGCCGCGCGGCGGCCGAACCCGAGGAGCACGGCAAAGGCGGAGAGGATCAGCACCTCGTCGATGAGGACCGCGACCACCGCGGCCGCAAGCAGCGGCGCCACACCGGGGATGAGGTCAACCGCGATGTTCATGCCAAAGTAGACGAAGAAGACCGCGACAAACGCGTCGCGGAAGGTCGAGAGCTTGAGTTGGAGGCGCTCGGTGAGCCGCGTCTCGGCGAAGGCCATCCCGATGAAAAACGTGCCCAAGATGAAGGGCGTGCCGAAGAGCACCGCGAGCCCCGCGGAGGCAAACACGAGGGTGAGCGCAAGGAGGATGAACACCTCCTCGTTCTTGATGCGCTCGATGAGGCGCGCGAGCTTCGGCATACCAAAGACGGCGAGCGCCAGGAACGAGCCGTAGATGACCGCGGCGCCTTGGACGGACTGAAGGACCGCAAGCGTGGTGCCGCGCCCGGCGACCCAGCCGACGGAGATCGTGAGCAGGATCATCGAGAGGAAGTTCTCGACGACCATGGAGCCAAGCAGGACCTCGGTCTCGGGGTGAGCGCTGTCGAGGCGCTTGAGTTCGATGAGGCTCTTTGCGGCGATGCCAAGCGAGGACATCGCGAGGATCCCCCCGAGGAAGAGGGACTCGACGGGGCCCCAGCCGAAGGCCGCGCCGACGAGGAACCCCGAGAAGAGCAGGACGCCGTAGTCGACGAACGCGAGGATCGTGGAGGGCTTGCCGGCGTTCTTGAGCTTGCGCACGGAGAACTCGAGCCCGACAAAGAAGAGCAGGAACGCGATCCCGAGGTCCGCAAGCGCCTTGACGGTCGGCGAGCCGACGAGGTCGACGCCGGCTTGGGGCATGAAGAAGCGCCAGTTCGCCTCGCCGAGAGCGATGCCGACGACGAGGTAGCCAAGGATCACGGACTGGCCGAGCTTCGAGGCCACGACCGCGCCGAGAAACGCGGCCAGGGTGACGACCGCGAGCGAGAAGAAGTCGAAGGCCACCCGTGCACCCCCCTTTCCCCTTGCTCCGCTTCCCGTGTGTGCGTACGTTCGTGGGCCCGCGTGCGCCACCTTAGGCGCACGCAGGCGTGTTTGCCGAGCCTACAGCCCCGCGTGGACGAAGTCCTCGAGTTTGGCGACCCCTTCGGCATCCGCGATGACCACGAGGATGTCGTTGGCCTCCACCGGCGTGTCGGGGGCGGGGTTCGGCAGTGACGAGCCGTCTTCGCGCAGGATCGCGACGATCGAGCAGCCCGTGCGCCTCCGGATGTCGAGGTCGAGGATGCGCCGGCCGACGACCGGAGAGCCGCCTACGACCGTAACGGTCTCGAGCCCCGCTTTCTTGGCGAGGGCCGCCCGGAACATATCGATCGGCGAGGGCTGCCAGAATCCACCGGTGAGAACCGCGGCAAGCCGCCTTGCCTCGGAATCGGAGAGGGAAACGGCGACCGGATCGCCCGCCCCGGGCTCCCGGAAATACAGGTCTTTGTCACCGCTTTTGTGCACGACGACGGCAAGCTCGCCGCCCGTTTCGATGGGCAGCGTGAAGCGCCGGCCGATCCCTGGCAGCTCGGTTTCGAGAATCTCAGGCATAGAGTGCATCCCGGTTTTCCGATGGAAAGGGGCAGGATAAAAAGGTGACGCATGGCCAGATTCGCGGAGCGACGGCCGCAATTCGCGTCGAAAAGAGGGCGACCGCAGGGGCCCTGAAGGGCCCCGCCTGGGGGCCTTGAAAACCACGCCTGGGGGCCTTGAAAACCACGCCTGGGGCCCCACGCAAAAGGGTTATCGCGCCGGGGCCCCCCGTGGGGCGGGAGAGGGAACGAAATGCGCGCGGAGTGGATCGGGCATGCAGCCTGGCTGCTGGAAGGGAAGGACAAGGTGCTGGTCGACCCGTTCATCACGGGCAACCCGAAGACGGACCGCAAGCCCGCAGCCCTGCGCTGCGACATCATCGTCGTTACGCACGGGCACAACGACCACCTGGGGGACACGGTCGAGATTGCCAAGAAGAACAACGCGACCGTGTGCGCCGTTCACGAGATCGCCGTGTACCTCGAGGCGCAGGGCGTGAAGGCGGAGGGGATGAACAAGGGCGGGTCGATCAAGGTGAAGAACACGACCATCCGGCTTGTCGAGGCGATCCACTCGGGCGACTACAATTCGCCCAAGGAAGGCATGGTTCCGGGGGGCTCGGCGACCGGCGCGGTGATCGAGTCAGGGGGCAAGGTGTACCACGCGGGCGACACGGCGCTCTTTTCGGACATGAAGCTCATCGGCCAGCTCTACCGGCCGGACCTTGCCCTCCTGCCGATCGGCGACCGGTACACGATGGGGCCGAAAGAGGCTGGCTGGGCGGCCGCCTTCGTAGAAGCGCCCGCGGTCGTGCCGATGCACTACTCGACGTTCCCGATCATCGAGCAGGACCCGTTCGAGTTCGAGGCGCACTGCAAGAAGAAGGGGTACAAGGGCGAGGTCACGATCCTGAACCCCGGGGAGCACCTCAAAGTGTAGGCCGCGGGCGGGCCCCTTATCTTACTACACCCCACCCGCACCACCCCATTCCGGAGGGCACAGATAAGGCGGAGGGGGAGGTGAGCGAAAGCGCCCCGGCCGGTTTGCCGCCCTTCGCCCCCTTTTTATGAGGGCGCCACATTCGCCTTGCGTGCACCGGCCCGGCGCCTCCTTTGAGGGCAAGCGCTACGCCCCCGAAGACCTGGCAAAGCTCGTCGGGCCGGCGGCGGCCACGCGTGTCTTTACGCTGACCGACCCGGCGCACGCCTGCTGCCGCATCATCGAGGAGCGCGCGCTAAAGGGCGCAGCCGAGTGGGCCGCCGCGAACCGGAGGCGAGCCGCGGGGCCCGTTACGAGTGCCCGTGTGGACGGCCGGACGCTCACTACGGATTCGCAGATGGCGGACGGCCCCGGACAACTTGATGGCCCTGCCTTCGGTCCCGCCGAGGAAGGCAAGGGGGGTGAGGCCCTCTTGGACTGCTTCACGCGCGGCAAGGACGTCGTGACGCGCTGGAAGGGCCTCGCGGGCGCGGGCCTTGGGCTCGCGGCATCGTTTGGCCTCGCCTCCGGCGTCCTCGAGTTCCGGGCCTCCGGCCTCGAAGGCGTCGGGGGCAACCGCGCGGTCGAGATGGAGGTCGTTACGCCGGGGCTTAACCGCCTCCTCATCGGGATCGACGACACGGACACGCCCCAGAGCGGCGCGACGTGGGCGCTTGCGCGCGAGGCGACCGCGGGGCTCGAGGACATGGCCGTACTCTCCCTGCGCGTCGTGCAGCTCTTCCCCGGCGTGCCAACAAAGACGACGAACTGTGTCGCCACACTCGTGGAGGGCGCGGTCGCGCCCTGGATGAAGGAGGCCGTCAAGATCGAGGTCCGGGACCGCATCGAGTCGCTCGCCAAGTCCACTGAGGTGGGGCTCGCCTTCGCAGAAGGGGTTGTCATTGACCGCTTCGCGGAGGCCGAGGCGTTCTGCCGGCGCGCGCGCAAGGAAATCGTGACAGAGGCCGACGCGCAGGCTGCGGCCCGCGCGTTCGGGGCGCAGGTCGTGCTCGACGGGCGCGGGATGATCGGGGCGGTGGCGGCCCTCGGAGCGGCCGAAATGGGGCCCGAGGCCGCCGACCTCCCCCGCTAAACGCCTGAGGCCTTGCGCGAGGGGAGGTGCCCGGGGTGGAAGTCTGGCAACTCGTGGGGTTCTCAGCGGCGGTGCTGCTCCTCGGCTTTGCCGCGCGCCTCGTGTTCGACCGGTGGAAGGTGCCGGACTTCTTGCTCCTCATCGTGGCGGGCCTTGCAATCGGCCCGGCAGGGGCAAACGCGCTGCCGGCGGACCTGCGCGCAGGGTTCGAGGGTGCGGCGGGCCCCCTGCTCTCGGTCACGGTTGCGTTCCTCATGATGGAGGCTGGCATCCACCTCACGGTCGAGGGCGGGCGGCTCGTTACGCTACTCATCCTCGCGCACACGGCGCTTGCCGGAGCGCTGACGTTCGCCGGAGCGTGGGCGGTATCGGTCTACGCCTTCGGCCTCTCGCCATCTTCCGCCACCGTCCTTGCGGCCGCCACACTCGGCCCCTCGGCGGTCGTGCTCGCGAGCTTCGCGCCGAAGCTCTCGATCAAGCCCCAGACCCGGCAAGCGCTCCTCTTCGAGGGAATCCTCGCCAACGTGCTCGGCTTCTTCGTCGTGATGAGCGTCCCGGGGCTCGGGACGGGCAGCGCGGGCGCCGCCGAGTGGGCGGGCGCGCTCTCCGCGCTTGCCCTGGCGGTCATGCTTGCGGGCGCAGCGGGCCTCGGCTGGGCCTTCGTCCTCAAGCACCTGCACCCCCGGGAGGGCGTGTTCATCGCCACGCTTGCGGTCGCCCTCGGAATCTACGCGGTCGCATCGGGCCCCCTCGGCGGCAACGGCGCAGTGGGGGCCTTCGCCTTCGGGTGGGTCCTTAGGCGAGCCGGGGGCATTGCCCGCGAGCGGGCGTTGCCGGGGGCCCAGGTGGACGGCGCCGCCGACCTCGGCCGCTTCCACTCCGAGGCCTCGTTCCTCGTCCGCACGTTCTTCTTCCTTTACCTCGGCCTCCACTTCGACCCCGCGCTGGCCACCCCCTCCGCGCTCGCGCTTGCCCTCGCGCTCGTCGCCGTGTTCCTTGCGGCGCGCTACCCGAGCTGCGCCCTGCTGAGGCGCGCGTGGAGCCTCGGCAGGCCGGACACGCTCGTTCTCTTGGGCAGCGTGTCGCGGGGGCTCACGGACATCCTCCTCGTGCTCTACGGAATCTCCTCGGGGCTTGTCCCTGCAGCCGAGGCGCCGCTGCTTGCCAGCGTCATTGTGATCCTCCTGCTGGCCTCGCTGGCGGCGAACGGACTTGCCATCCTCCTTGCCGAGCGGTCCCGAAAGCGCGATGCGCGGCTCGAGCAGGGGCCGGAGGGAGCGCCCGCGCGCCCCCAGTGACCCGCGCGTTCACACGTCGATGTGCGAGCCGATCTCGACCACGCGCTCGGGGGGCAGCCGGTAGAAGGCCCATGCGCGCTGCGAGTTGCGGTCGAGGAACGAATAGAGCGCGACCCACGCCTGGTCTACGAGGGGGCGCTTCGTCGTGATGAGCCGCTCGCGCCCGAGGAAGAAGGTCGTCTGGGGGATCTCAAGCGGCAGCCCCTGGGCGGCCATGTCGTCGAGGGCCGCCAGGATATCCGGCGTGTCCATGAACCCGTAGCGCACGGTGACGCGCACGAACCCCTTCTCCATGACCTCGATGTCCATGCGGCTGTCGCCCCGCACGTGCGGAAACCTCTCCGTCACAACGGTGAGGAGCACGACCTTCTCGTGGAGGGCCTTCTGGTGCTCCACGTTCTTGAGGAGTTGCGTGGGAGTGAGCCGGTTGTCGCCGGTCATGTAGACCGCGTTGCCCGGCACGCGCACTGCCGTCTTGTCGTCGAGCGCTGCTAGGAACTCCTCGACGGGCCGTAGCCTTGACTTGAGCCGCGTG
>Ga0209342_10001832_pt1 | contig 23438 bp, 25 predicted proteins | sample RifCSP16_2_FD_184023 | JGI IMG/M metagenome (GOLD analysis project Ga0209342, IMG submission 184023) | Soil microbial communities from Rifle, Colorado - Rifle CSP2_sed 16_2 (SPAdes) (version 2) | ecosystem: Environmental > Terrestrial > Deep subsurface > Rock core/Sediment | place: Rifle... | reverse complement strand
ATGCGCTGTGTTGTTCTCCTCGATCGTGTCGAGCAACACAGCGCATGCCGCCCGGAGCGGAGCGAGACGTTCGTGCGCCTCTTCCTGCGTCGAGCTCGAGGTCGTGATGCGGCGGTCCTCGGAGATGCACGCGGCCGTGACCGCGGCGTGGTCCGCGAGTTGCTGCCCGCCGCAACCAATCATCGCGCTCAGCCCGAGCAGGATGAAGAACAGGCCGCTCGCAACGACGAGTGTTTCGACGATGCAGCCCGGGGTTTCGTTCACAGCGTAGTCGACCATTACCAACCTCTCTTCTGTTGCGCGAGCGCCCTGCGGGTGGCTCGAGGCATCTTCTCTCGCGCGAGCTTACGCCTATTGTGGCGATTCATCACGATATCACGCGAGCCCTTCGGGGCGTCGAGGATTTCGCCCTTCGGCTTGCCGTCGCCGCCGCGCACGATCAAAGGGGTCACGGCACAACCGCCGGATGGTCCAGTCGCCACTGCACCGTCTGCGCCTGCGCCCGGGCGTCCAGCGTCGCGAGCGTGATCCACGTCCCCCACGACAGGAGCGCGACGACGACGAGCGAGAGCAGTCCGAGCACCACGCGCTGCGCCCCGCGCTGCTCGTGCATCCACGCCGCGATCTCGTCGAGCCGCTTGATGTGCTGCTCATCAGCGCGCAGATCATCGGTCTCGTGCTTGCTGAGCGCTCGGCGCACAGAGCGTGTCGCGTCGTAGACGCGCTGCAGTTTGCTCTGCCCCGTGAGCTCGTCCCATGTGCGATCGGGCGTGGACTCGGGCGGGTCGGAGTCGGTGGTCATGGCTTGATGACCTGCGTGTCGGCAGCAACGGCCTTGTCGGAGATCGCAGCGCGGGAGAACCGCAGCGCCCACGCGCGCGCTTGGTCGAGCGGGACACCCTTCGCGACGAAGACGTTTCCGCCGCACACCGCGAGGGCGGCATCTGCGCTCGCTTCATCCTTCGTGGCGACCTTCGCGGGCGCGTACTTCACGAACCACGCGCACAGGCGCTCGTCGGCGGTGTAGTCGGTGCCTTCAGAGAGACCGAAAAAGAGCGCGTCGACCTTGGTCAGTTTCATGCCCACCCCGCGCCGGGAAGCACAGCGTCAAGCACCGTGCCGAGAGCCTGGTATTGCGCGAGTGTCGACGCCGCATCGGCGACGAGCGCCTCGAGCGCGACCTGATTAGCGCCAGAGAGTACTGCGTCGTAGATCACGCGCAGATAGATGTCTCCGGCAAACGCCGGGGTTGCCATGTCTGTGCGCCAGCCGATGGAATTGCGCAGGTAGCCGGACATCGCGCCGCTCGCGACGACGGTCTTGGCGACACCGTTGAGGCGTGCCGTGAACGCGGCGCCGTCCCATGTCCACAAGAGAACCGTGTCGCTAGTCGTCAACGCATCCGCAATCCCGACGCCGTTGCCGAGGCCGTCAATGGCCCATGACCGTGGCTGGTACCCGGACCCGGTCCCGGCGACGTACTCCACGACCGCGGCGGACCCGGACCGACGCCAGTTGCCGCAGCAGCGAAGCTCTCCGGCGCCGGGGAGAGCCGTTAGTTTGCGTCGCGTGATGACGGTGCACGCAGACGCCGCCAGGACGTCAGTGCCGCCATCCATGCCATCGGCGTTCGCTCCCGCGGCGCCATCGAAGAGCGCGCCGAGGCTGTCTGCGACCGGCTTGCGATTCACGGCAGCGGTGTAGGTTAGACCCGACCCGGCCCATGTAGTGATGGCCGGCACCGTGATCGCGTTGCTCGCGTCGCTCGTCGTCGGACCGATCGGGTTCGTCGCGATCTCCTTGACCGTGAGCGCGACGGCCGAATCCGCGGCAACGGCTGTGTACGTCGGCACCGTCAGCGGCGCGCCGAAGTCGACGCCAGCGCGCTGCATCTGCCACGTGCGCGACTGCGGACGAGACGTGCCACCGAGCCAGACCGCGGGCGTGATCGTCAGCACACCGCCCGTCGAGAGACCGCCCGAGAGTGAGGGAGCGGTGATCTGCGAGGGGACGTAGAGGTACGGCACCACGCCGCCGCCCGCCGCGCGCCGCCCGCGCATGTCGATCGGTCGCCGCATCTACGGGCTCATGCGCGCGATGCGGCCCTTGGCGGTGCCCGAGATCGAGCCCCACGCGAGCACGCTGTTGAGCTCGTCGACCTCGAAGTCTTGGAACGACCCCACAGCGATCGGGATCATCGTTCCGTTCGCCGCGACGCTCGTTGCGGTCGGGGTGACGGCCGGCGTCGTGTGCTCGACGAAGAGCGCCACCATGTCGCCACCGCCGGGCACGCACCACACGCGCACGACAATCTTCTGGCCTTCTGCGATCCAGCCGAGCCCGGAGAGCTTCGTGCCGAGCGCCTTGTACTCGACGGTCGTGAGCGCTTCATCTCCCCAGATGAACGCCTTGTTCAAGACGAGACGGTTGAGGGTGTTGTCGTCCATTACCTTCGGCTCCTGGTTCGTCGCATCTCGTCGAGAAGCATCTGCATCGCCCGGCGGCGCACCGCTAGCGGCTCCCGCGGCGCCATGCCCATTGCGGAAGAAGTAGCATCATCGGACAAGCGCGGCTCGTCCGCCCGATGCACGGCGCCCGGGATGAGCGCAGCGGCGCCGGGTTGAACGAGCTGCGGCTCGGACTTGATCGCACCGTGCCGTCGCGCCTGTTCTCGCGACACCGAAGCAACCAACCGGTCGGTCTGGCGTTCGAGAGCTCGAGCGCGGTCACGGCGCGCGGCGCGCTCCTTGTCCTCGTCATCGTCGCTCGGGGCGCCCATCTAGTCCTCGTTCTCGTCAGTCGCGGCCGAGTATGCCGGATCGGTCGTGCTGAGTCGATAGTGCTCCGCCGCCGTGCCGGTGTCGCCGTGCGCGCGCTGCATCTGCATGAAGGCCGGGCCGTAGACGCCCAGAGCTTCGGGGTTCCGGCGCACGATGCTGTGCAAGATGTCGGCGACGCTCGACACGATTCGGTGCGAGCTGCGGTTGGCTGCGCTCTGCACCAACCCCGCGAGCCCGCTCCGGATGCCCCACAGGGTCGCTGTATCCGCGTGCTGCGCGCGCGTCTGTTGCCCTTGCCGCGCAATCGTTGAAGCCTCATAGCGCTCGTTCGCGCGCCGCCAGGCGTCCCCGCGTCCCGCGTTCTCTGCCGTGCGACCGAGTTCGCGTGCGTACGCGCCATACGTGCCCGCCATCTCCGCCGCTGCGCCGTGCCGCCCCTCGACGGTCGGGCGTTCGAGCTGGTCTCCGAGCAAGCGCCGCGTCCCGTGCATTTCTGCGAACGGCACCTCTTCGCCTCGCGTGCGCACGTGCTCCAAGATGCGCGCCAGCGACGGCGGCGGGCGATCTCGCTGCTGGAGTCGCTGCGCGAGCGCTTCCTGCCGGTCGGGCGAAACTACGTGCAACGCGCGCTCTTCGATCGCCCCGAGATTCTCCTGCGATTCCCCGAGTCGGCGCAACGCCGCTGATCGGTTGTACAAGTGCTGCACAACAGGTTGCAGATTCGCGGGAGGCAACTCTTCTACGAGATTACCGATAGCCTGCCCGGTCTGCGCCTCGGTCTGCCTCGCGTGTTGCAGCCCAGCTCTTCCGCTGCGACCGAGATCGAGCTCGCGGGCGACGTCACCGTAGCGCTCAAGCCCCATCTCTTCCGCCGCTCGCGCGCCCTGCACATACCCGCCGGCGGCGCGTCGCCCGTAGGCGCGGCTCGCCATGTCCCGCACGCGCGGGTAGAGCCCCCGCGACGCCTCACCCGCGAGCGTGCCCGCCGACCCGAGCGCGAGAGAGAACGGGACGCTCTCGACCGCAGCTTCGCCCCTTCGGGCCGGGTCGCGTTCGTAGATCGCCGCCGCAGCCGCCCCGAGCGGCACCGCAGTGCCGAGGTTCTGCACTGCCCTCCCCGCCATCGGGCCGAGAGCGCGCCCCGCAGCGCCCGCAAGCCCTGTGCCGCGCGAAACCGGGCCCATGGCGCCGATCGCCCCGCGAGTGCCTGCCGCGCCGACGCCCGGAACCCTGATGAGAGGGAACGCCAGCGCAGCGAGATCGCCCGCCGCCGACGCGACGGGGTGCTCGCGCTGCGAGGCGTCCGCTCTTGAGCGGATCCGCTCGACGAGGTCGTCGCCCGATCGCTCCCCCTGCACCTGAGCGGGCGTGAGAGGGCGCTCGCTGTAGACACGGCGCGAGACCGGCATCCGCAAGCTCTCCGGCACCGCGTCGGCAGCCGCCGAAGACGCATTCGCTAGAAGAAGGAGGATCCGGTTGTAGAAGGCGTCACGTGGACCCGCCTGCTCGCGGAACGCCTCAAGCTCTCTGTTCCGCGCCGGGGCCCGGGGCTGAGCAGGCGCCTCCCCGCGAGGCCCGGGTTCGTCGGAAGTGTCGAGGGGCGCCTGTCGCACCACGCCGGGCGTCAGAGTAGTCACCGGCTCGGGCGGGCCGAAGCCCGCTACGGGCGGCTCGGGCGGGCCGAAGCCCGCTACGGGCGGCTCGGGCGGGCCGAAGCCCGCTACGGGCGGCTCGGGCGGCTGCTGAAGGGGCGCAGAGGCGCCCCTGCGCCGCTTGAGTCGCTCGAAAACACTGTCGACGTAGGCGCCCACTACGGCACCTCTTCCACGCCCGGCGGCAGGGGCACAGCCGTCGTCGCCGGTCGGACGCGCCCGTCAGGGAAGCGGTAGCGGCGCCCAGGCACCGCTACGCGCGCGCCGCCCTGCGCAGGAGCCTGTGCGGGGCGCTGTCGCGCGCCCGCACCTTGGAAGGGGTCCGGCTGCTGCTCCCCGCCGAGAAGATCCTGCACCGAAGCGTCGTTTTCCGCCGCGCGTGCGTTGAGCCGCGCCTCGCCTGTCGCGAGACCCTGAAGGAGCTGCTCGGGGCGGTTGAACTGCCCTTGCCCGATTCCCTGAAGGATGCGGGGAAACTCGGTCGGCGTAACTTGCGCGCCGCTGAGGTCACGGATGACGCCGTTGCGCCAGCCGGCAATCTCCTGCGCGACGGCGATGGCGCGGGGCGTGAGATGCACCCCTGGAATCACATTTCCTGCGCCAACCCGGTCGAGCAGCTCCGCGATGTTGGGGTTGTTCAACGCCGTGATGGCGCCTTGCAGGTCGTCAGGCGAAGCGCCTTCGACTAGCCGGCGCGCGCGCGTCAGCGCTACGCGCTGCTCGGCGATCGGGGTGTTGCGGACGTGGTACTGCGCCATGCGGGTGTAGTCGTTGCGGTTCTGCACGCCTGTCGGGCCGCTTGAAATCCGCGCAGCCAGCGCGGCATTGAAACCGCGCGACAGCTCGCGCCCGTGCGTGTTCGACGCGATGCGCGCCGCCAGATCCTCGTCCACGTGCCCTGCGATGAGTGACCGCCGGAGCGTGTCCTGCATCACCGACTCGCTTTCGCCTGCTTGCGCAGAGCGCCCTCCGCCGCCTCCGCCTCCGCGGCGCCGCTGCGCGTGAAGACGGGCGATGTCCATCTGGAGCGAACGCTGCGCCGCCGCCGTCTGCTCCGCACTCGCGAGGCGCTGCCCCTGGAGGTACTCCTCGCCGGCGAAGCGCTGCCCGATCTGCTGCGTCGTGTTCTCCTGCGTCCGACCAAGACGCGCTGTCGTCTCAGTGCGCGCGATAAGCCCGCGAATGAGCGGGTCGCGCGGATCGCGAAGCTCTGCCGCGCTCATGCGCGAGATACGGGCGGGGGAGAGCATCTCTCGCATACGCGGATCCAAGGCACCCGCGTCGGCGATCATCGCCGTCACTTCGGCCTGAGCGTTGCGCGACACCTCACTCGTCGGATCGCTCTCCCGCGCAGACGTCGCGTCCGCGCGCGCCTGTCGCGCCGTCGCTTCCTGCTGCCCGCGCTCGCGCATCGACAGCTCACGCTCGGAACGCCCTTCCGTGCGCTGCTGCGCACGGGTCTGCGCACGGGCGCGTGCGGCGTCTGCGCCCGGCCTCTGCGCCTGCAATCCCGCAATCTCTTCTTCGTGGCGCCCGCCGCCGAAAATACCGTCGAGAATACGAGCGAACATGAGCCCCGTCTGGCGACCCGAATCGCTGTAACGCCTGCCGCGCTGCCGACGCCCCTCGGACTCGGCGCCTCTGTCAGACAGCCCCGTCGCGGATTCATTGTTCCGAGGCATCGCACCAGGCGAGGCCCCGCTAGACGCACCGGTCGGAGGCTGCGCTGCGGGCGCCGGGGGCGCGCGCCGCGGTAGCGCTGCCTCCTCTCTCCCGAGCGCGATCCGCTCGTAGCCGACGGGGGACGACGCGCCGGCCGCGGCGCGCTCCGTCGGGAGCGCCGAGCGCGGCGGAAGTTGCAGGGCTTGCGGCGCAGCAGGCGCCTGCGGAGCTTGCGGCGCAGCGGGCGCCTGCGCTCGCTCCGCCGCTTGACGAGCTTCTTCCGCCTCCGTCTCCTCCTGCGAGAAAACGTAGCCGGGGTGCGTCGGAGCGCCGGCACCGCTCTCCCCGAGACCCGCCATCGCCCGCCGCTGCGCCTCGTCGATTTCTTCCTGCGTCACGGCTCAATCCTCTTCTTCCGCAGCCTTCGCCGCCGCGGTTGCCGCCAAAGAAGAACCGCCAGAAGCAAGACCCCCGATAATCGAAGAAGCCAAACGCTGGTAGGCTGCCGTCTGTCCCGCCCGGCGCTCCTCCTCCTCCCGAGTACGCCGCGCCTGCGCATCCGCATCTCGAGAATACTGATCCGTCTTACCCGCCGCGACGGTGGTACGATTCCCGAAAGCCGTCTGCCCAAGTCCGGAGTTGTGGCGCTGGTCCTCGTTCATGCTCCCGATGTTGCGCTGCCGAATCCCGGCGTTGAACTCGTCGCGTTCGTCTCGCGCCTGACGACGACGGTAGTCCTCCTCGAAGCTCGACCCTCGCATCCCGCTCGCGAGACCCCCTTGTCGCCCTGACGTCTCTCCCATCCCGCCGAGCGCCGCCATCGCCCGCTGCTCCGCAAGCTGCTCGATACCAAGGCCGCGCTCATTCGCTCGGTTCGCACCCCCTTGCTGCGCCGCAAAACGTCCGAGCAGCTCGCCACCGCTGCCGAGCATCCCGCGGGCGCCTGCTTGCTGCATCTGCGCCTCGATCTGCCCGCGCTCAAAGCGCCGCGCCTCGGTCTCGCTCTGCTGCTGCCGCGCGCGATCCGCACTGGTCATCCCGCCGTGGGAGTAGATGTCCTGATACCCGCCGTACGTCTCTCCGAGCTGCGCCATCGCGCGGCGCTGCGCCTCAATGGAGCCGGGATCCGCCGCAGCGCCCTCTACTGTAGCCGCCCCCATCGGGTCTTCTGTACGGGAATGCCACTGCTGGCTCTCCTCGGTCGGAATCGACTCGCCGAGGTCCGTCCAAATCTGCATTTGGCGATCCCGCAAACTCTGCGCTTCCGCTTCCGCCCGCCTCCGCCGGATGTCGTCGCTCCCTGTGTCGATGCCTGTGGCATCCCCGAGAGCCGTCTCCGCCCCCGACGAAGCGCCGCCCTGCGTCCCGTCCCACGCATCCCCGCCCTGCATGCCGCCGGTCATCGAGGGATCGCGAGATGCGCGAGCTCGCTCCTCTGCGTAATACTCGGCCTCCGCGTCCTCGCGGGACATCCCTCGAGACACCTTCTCGGCGATAGCCGCTTCGCGCGCGGCCATGCTCCTTTCTCTTCGAGTAGGCATCTCAGGCTCCAATCACGAGTAAGCGGAGGTCGTACTTCGCGCTCGCGGTCAATCCACCGACTGATCGGATCACCAGCCGGTCGGCGTTCCAGGACCAGTCTACCGCTGTCGCTGCTACCGCCACAACCACCCCGTCGGCTTTCAAGCAGCGCGTCAGTAGCACGTGCTCTGCCTTCATGCTGCACGCGACGTCGATCGTCTCGCCTCCGGTGTACGACACATCGATTGTGCGCGTCGTCGACTCGAGCGCTTGTTGCACGTCACGAAAAAACTGATTGAGTCGGTCGAGCTCGGTCCGAGGGACGCCAGGTAGCTCACCGAAACGGAACTGGAGGGACCGAATCACCGCCACACCCCCTCGAGGCGCGTGTAGCGGATCGCGAAGCCCGAAATCTTTGCTCGCGTGCAAGCCGCGGACTTGAGGTAGAGGTACGGGTAGATCCGCGTGCCGTGCGCGCTGATTCGCGGCACCACCCACGCCCACGCCTTGTACTGCGCGCTCGTCGGCCGCGTCTGCGACGCCTCTTCGGTACCGCCGCCAGTGAGGTCAGAGTCCGTACGAGAGTTGAAGAGCGCGCGGTGCGTGTAGCGCGTGTCCTCGAAGATCCACTCGATGCGGGCGAACTGCTTGAGGCACGACGGGTCCTGCGCATCAACCCCGATTGCCTCCAAGATGATGTCGTACCCTCGGTAGGCCATCGCAGGCTTGCCAGATGTGTCGAGCCCTGTGATCACATCGAGCGTCGCGTGTGTGCTGTCGGGCACTGCCGTGACAACGCCTTCGCCCGTCACCTGATAGATCAAATCGCCGATCGCCGGAGAATAGCTCGTCGCGCCTGAGTCGATGACGACCGTGCTGCCGCTAATCCCCGTGAGCGTGATCGCGTACTCTGCGTCGGCGTTGTTGTACGCCGAGCCCTCCACCTTCTTCTCCTTGTGGACGTTGTAGACCGTGCCCGGCGAACCAATGTTGAGCTTGCAGTCAGCCGGATCGTAGACGGTACAGCGCGGCGTGAGCTCCCACGTGGTCCACCCGTGCGTCTTCGCCGAGAAGACGTAGAGCTTGCTCGCCTTGCCGTCGGTGCCGCTCGCGGCGACGCCGAACACGAGCAGCCCGTCAGACACGATAGCCGCCATGCTCGCGCGGTACGGACTCGCAGGGTAGGCCGCGTCGACAATCTGCCGCTCAACGATGTCGAACTCGATCGTGTCGCGCGAAATCGACTCGAAGCCGGAGAGCCCACCAACGACAACACCGCGCTCGGTCCACGCGACGACCTGATCCTCGAACACCGTCACGCCGTCCTCAGCAAGCAGCAAAATCGGATCGTGCTTGTCGATGCGCCAGAACGGGTAGGTGCCGGTCAGCTTCCAGCAGCCGTCCTGCTTGAAGATGAAGAGCGCGTCGCGCGTTGGCACGATCCGGATGATCTCCTTGAGCGCGTCCCCCACATCCGCGTAGTTCGCGATGGGCACCGCCTCGGGCTCGTCGATCGACGACCACATGAGTCGGTTCAACGCCCCGTCGGACGTGGACTTGAAATCATTGACGGTAGAAGGAACGCCTACGACGGCGTCTACGCTCCACCCGTCCGCGGCTGTCGAAGAGAACGTGAACCCGGCGCCGCCCACCCCGCGCTCCTCGAAGACCATCAACCCCTGAGCCCCGGTCGGGTCGGCTAGCGTGGTCGCTTTCGGTACGTCGGCAGTGCGGCAGAGGTTGACGACGTAGGCCAACGACTGCGCTGTGACGCGAACGCGATCACTGTTCGTACTCGACGAGTCGCACAGGAAAGATCGCTTTCCGGTCAGCTCGGCGCTCCAGGCGTAGAAGTCCACGTCGCCGAAAGAAACAACATCGCAGAACTGAAACGTGACCGCTCCTCCGCTCCCCGCGCTCGCGTTACGCGACATGACAACGGTGTTCGCGGTCTTGCTCAGCACGACGCTGTCAGCCAGAACGTACGGACCGTCTGCCGTCGGCTCCGTCCCATTGTCCACAACCAGCATGCCGACGCGGATCTGACTCGTGTCCGCCACAGAAGTTAGCGTCGCGGACCCGCCGCTCGCGATTCCTGTGGTCGCCACGCGCTTGATGCCCGTGTACGTGCCGCTCGAGCCTCCGACCTGCGTCATCTCGGCGATTGCCCGCTGCCTGCTCGTCGCGTAGCCGTAGAAGAGACAGCCGCCGAACTCCGCGACGTCGCGCGCGAGCGGCGGGATCTCCTTCGCGGCTGCGGCGCCGAGCTCCGTCGCGTTCGAGTAGAGCGCAGCGCCGAGATCCGCCGCGAGCGTCGTGTCCAATAGCGCTACCGCCTGCGCCGTGATGTCGCTCGACGTGATGATGTACTCGCGCGCGAGATAGAGCTCGTCGCTCGGCAACGTCGGGCTTGCGGTCGCGACGGAGCGGTACAGCTCGATCACGTCCCCGGCGACCGCCGTGGTCGGCAAGGGGCAAGTGACCGTCACGTCTCGTGTCACGCCGGCCGAGTTGTAGATCCGGCGCCAGGCCGTTGCGGCGGAGCGACGGATGTAGTTGTTCGCGTCCGTGCGCCGGATGCACCAGCGGTAGGCGAGTGTGTAGCCCGCGGCCAACAGCACCGGGGTGCCGGCCGAGGACAGCGCGAGCTGCCCTTGCAGGATCTCGACGCCCGCCGCTTCCGCCACTGTGTCACTCGTGCCCGTGAGCTTCTTGAGCCCAGTACTACTCGTCGTGTAGAGACTCTTGCGCATCGACGCGTTCTTCGGGTAGCGCCCAGTTGGCGGGTTGCCGATGCCGCTGATCGCCGTGCTCGGGCGCCAGTAGTGCGTCCACGTACCGCTGCTCTCCCCCGCGATCTTGAGCGTGCCGCCGTACGGGAACATCTGCCGCACGAGCACACCCGCAGGACCGTACTGCGCGCTGTAGAGCGCGGGGAACCCGGGACGGGCCTCGAGGATCCCCTGGCGCTTGAGCGAGACGTTTTCCGCACGACGAAACGAGCCCTGCGGAGCAAGGCGCTCCGAGGGATCGAGCACCAGCCCGACGGGCCGAAAGAAGACGTCCTTCTCCTCGCCCACCTAGAGCCTCCCGCGGCGCAACTGGCTCTTGCGGTTGACGATGACCTTCGCGCCACCGTCCGAGCGCGGAACGAAGGCGGGGTCGAGCCGGTTGAGCGCGTCGGTCACGAACGCCTCGGCGATGCCCACAGCCTTGATGTTGCCGAGCGAGCGCGCGACCTGAATACCGATCGCATCCGCAAGCGCGTCGTGTAGATCAGCGGGAACCTGCGGCACGGGCGACTCACCCGCAAACGCGATCCAGTCGCCGACGGCGAGCTCCGCGGGGATGCTCGCGAGCGCTACCGTCACTGACACGCCAGACGACGCGGCCGTCGGCGAGACGTCAGCGCCGAGCACATCGAAGTTTGGATTCTGCTGCACGAAGTCGATCGGCGTGGACGTCGTGATGCCGGTCGCCGTCGTCAAAATCACGCCTGTTACGCGCGAGATGCTGGTGATCTGTCCCACACCGCTCGCGGTCACGAGCACGAGTTTCGACGGCCGGCGGTAGTACCGCATCCGCAGCGTGCCGGCGGTCTGCGGCACCGGCAGCAGGAGCAAGTTGTCGCCCTCGAGACAGAACGCGTAGCCGCCGGAGCCCAAGAACGGGTTGCCCTGGAGGAGCTTGTCGCGCCGGTCGAGCGTCCACTCGTCGACAGGGTAACCGTTGCCGTTCGAGTCGATGAATGTCACCGACCGCAGCTTCGATCCATACGCACGCGCCGGCAGCCGGTAGGCGTCCGTGCCGAGCACGATCGCCACGTCCGACCGCCGGACAAACAGCTCGACGCGCTTCTGCACGAGCCACGGCGTGAAGCGATCCGAGGTCGCCTTGTCACCGATGCTGAGAAGCTCCGCGTTCGTGAACGCAAGAGTCGACGCGCTCGGCAGATACGCGAGCAGCCGGGCCTTGGCGAGCAGCTCTGTCGTCGTCCACGCCAAGCGCGTCTCCTATTCAGTCGTCCGTGTCGTCGTCCGGTTCCACCGTGTCGTGGTCGTCGGTCGGGCTCACGATGCCGGGCGTGATTGTGATCGTCACGCCCAGATGGGGCTTGTCCGCGGGGCTGATCGCCGGGGCCGCCTTCGGCTTGCCGCGCTCGCCCTGCATCTGCGCCATGAGCATCTTCATGGCGCGGCGCTTGACGGCGAGCGACATCACAGCCCCCGCTTGTAGGTCCGCTGGAGGGACACCCCGCCGCTCGAGAGCGCGACGGCGCCCCAGGTGACACCCGTGCCGACGCCCGAGCGCGTCGAAATGAAGTTGCCTTCGATGCCAGGCCGGATCATCGTGAGCGTCACGACACCGACTGCCGTCACCGCGGCGGTGACGAGCGTCGAGAGCGTCGCGTGCGCGTTGATCATCGCCGCGAAGTTGGCGATGGTCGTCGCGAGGTCTGTTTCCTTCTTGTACTCGCCCGCGCCGGGCGTGCCGGTCACACACGTGACCGTGACACCACCGATGATCTCGGTGTCGTTGGCCGCCAGCGTGGCGTAGACGAACGTCGCCGTCCCTTGCGCCTTGTCGGTCGCGAGCGTGCCGGCGTCGTCGATGTCGACGTCGATCTGTGCGGTGCGCAGCCCGGACCCGACCGCCGCGAAGAAGTTCGCGAGACGGGTCGCCTGCACATCGGTGTCGCCGTTCGTCGCGAAGAGCTCGTCGTGGATCGTCTGCGGCTGTTCGGCGCCGTGCGTGATCTTGAGGTACGTCTTCGTCGCCATGGGCGTCTCCCTTTCAGATGAGGGCGCGCGCCCCGGCTACCCGAGACGCGCGCTACCCCGATCAGTCGCCGCCGAGGCTGTCGTTGACGATGGCCGCGATCTTCACGAACTTCGCCGGCTGGGTCGGCACGACGGCCTGATCCCAGTAGTTGCGGACGCCCACGCCGGCGTTCGCAGCCAGCTCGAAGAAGAAGTTGTCGTTCTTCGAGCCCTTGAGGCGGAACGTGCTGTCCGTCGAGCCGATGCGCTTGAGGCGCTTCGTCGGCAGGATGAAGGCCTCGCCGGCCTTGACCATCGGGTGCGGCACGAGCTCGATCGCGCCCGTGAGCCCGTAGAGCTTGATGCTCTGTGACCCGATCTCAACCTCGCGCTTCGTCGACTCCGCGAAGCGGCGGAGCGTCATGAGGTTGTTCATGAGGTCGGACCACGTGAACACGCTCAGGAAGCACACCACATCTTCCATGAGCCCGCGTACGACGGCCTTCGACAGCGCGCTGTTGATCTTGGCGAGCGACATCGCGGCCGAGGCCGCGCCGTACGTGTTCGCCTTCCAGAGGTTGTAGACCGACGCGTCGATCGAGAAGAGCGCACCTGTGTTCGTGCAAATCTTGTCGAGACCGTCGAACCACTTCGCGTACGCACCGCGCGGCAGGATGAGGTCGCCCGTGACGATCGTGTCGAGCTCGGACTCCGTGCCCGTGAACGTCAGCGTCTTCGTGTCGGGATCGAACGCGTCGATCTGGCACGTGTTCGCGACGTTGCGCCGCGGGTCGAAGTCGTCGTCGTAGATGTCGATGTACGCGTTCTCCATCTGCGTCCAGATCCCGGGGGCGTAGCTCGCCGCCTTGATCGTGGCCGTCTGCTGGGTGCCGGCTTGGTCCGGCGTCGTGTTCACCTCGGCGAGAGACGTGCCACCGTAGAGCATGCACAGCTCGAGGTAGAACGCGCTCGCTTCGCGCATCGACAGGATGGTCTCGTCGAAGATGTCGCCGAAGGCTTCGACGGTGCCCTCCGCGCGTGACATCGCGCCATACGAGATCGTCTCCTGAATCACGAGCTCGGTACCGGCGGCGGTCGCCTCGTCCGACTCGGGGCTCACCGCGGCGTTGAGCCCGAAGGCCGTGCCGTCCACGTTGAACGTCACACCGTGAGAGCGCGTGAGCCGCACGGGGAAGTTGTACGTCTTGCCCTGCTTGGCGCGTTCCTCGAAGGGCACGCGCTTCTGGACCTCGGCGAAGTTCGGGACGGCGCGCTGGATCTCCCCGTAGCGCACCTTGAACCAGCCGGTCTGATTGGAAAAGTCGACGGCCATGTTGTTCTCCTCGGCGAGACTCGCGTCTCAGATTTGGGGAACCGCCGTCTATCGATGGCTGACTTACGCGCCCTTTCGGGTGGCCCAGAGGTCAGGTCGGGACTCGTCGCAGATCCGGTATGGCTTGGAAGCTACGCGCAAGTTCCGTACGTGTCAACTCACGCGCGTTTCCGGAGCCGGTCCTCGAACGCCTCGAGCGAGAGCGGACCGCTCTTCTTCTCGGCCTTGCCGCTGCTCCTCTGCTCCCCGACCGGAGGCGCGGGCGCGGTCGCAGGGTCGAGCGGGCTCTTCACGCGCGCGAGATCGGCGGCGCGGAGCCTCTTGAGCCCGTCCTCGCCGAGCAGCTTCACACCGTCCTCGTTCTCGAGTATCGCGCGCATCTCTTCGACGTACTCTTCGCGCACAGCCGCCGCAACGACCTCGCTGTCCGCCATGCGCGGATCGCCGCCGGCGATCTGCACGAAGCGCGCGATTGCCGCCTTCGTGATAGGCACACCCACCGCCTTGAGCTGCGTCTCGATGCGCGTCTTGAGGTTGACCATCTCCTTCTGCGCCGCCCGCACCTCCTCGGCCTCACGCACTTCCGCTTCACGCTCTTTTTCCGCGGCCTCACTGCGCGCGAGGCGCGCCTTCACGTCGCGCAGCTCGAGCGCCTCTGGCGAGAGCTTCGAGTCGGCCGCGTCTTCGAGCATGAGCGCAGCCGCCAGATCCTTCGGGTCGTGCCCGAGTTCACGCGCAACGTCCCACAGCACGCGGGGATCTGTCTTCATCGCGTGGAGGAGCTGCTCGAGCTGCTGCTCCTTCGCCGCCGCCTCCTCGAAGCGCTTCGTCGCGACCTTGGCGCGCTGGTAGCCCTTCACGAGCTCGTCGTACTCGATCTCGTCTTCGCGATTCTCGACCCTGACCTTGTGCTTCGCCTTGCGCCACGGCTCGTCGGGCGCAAGCGCCGCGGGCGGCGCCTTCGGGTCAACGACTGCGCCTTCGGCTTCGCCCGGCTTCGCGTCGGCGGCGGGCGCGTCAGGCGCCGGAGCGGGTGCTGCCGCCGGAGCAACGGGCGCGGGTGCTGCATCTGCCATGGGGCTCCTACTGTGGCGCCGCTGCGCGGACGCCGGTGAGGGGGTTCTGCGGCATCAAGGGAAGCTTCGCCTCGCCGCCGGGCGGTGGGGGGACGTTCGCGCGCGGGGCCTTTTCCGCACCGTTCTCTGCGGGGTTCGGGTTGCCCTGCGGCATCGAGGGCTCGCCCGCAGCCTGCGCCGGCTCGCCGTCGGGCCCAACCGTGCCGGGCGCCATCGCCGGCGCAGGGTATGGCATGAGCCCGAGTGCCTGCATCAACTCCGGCGGCGCGTCGCGCCACACCGCAAGGTGCTCGTAGATGTGCTCGCGCACCGCCGCCACGCGCGCGGGATCTTCGCGCGCTTCGGTCGAGTCGAGGATCGACGAGTGCTCGTTGATGTGCAGCACGGGGTCGTCAGTGAAGAGCGCGTGAACCGGCTCGCCCGCGAGCAGCCGCTCGTTTTCCTCGCGCGCGTTGAGCATGTGCCGCTCGGCAGGATCAGTCGCCAGCTCGACCTTGCCCGTCGACTGGATCGACAGGTACATCTTCGCGCCCTGCGGCGTCGCCGGGATCATGCCCTTGTCGAGTAGCTTGTCGGCAATCTCCTTGCGCCCGCTGGGCGTGCGCATCATCGGGTCGCCAAGCTGCACCTTCACGCGGCGAATGCCGGCGAGATTCTCGCTCTTGAACTTCTGCACGTTGAGGAGCTGATCGCGACCCGCGATCTCGAGCGTGCGCTCGACCGTCGCGAAGATCCGCATCGTCTTGATCCGGGACGTCGCCGAGCGCTCGCACATGAGCGCGAAGGCGCCCTGTGTGCCGCTCGCGAACTGCACCATGGTGCTCTGCACGAGCGCCAAGGCCGAACCGCTCTTGAGGCTCGCTTGCGGATTGCCGCGCGCGACCGCGTTCGCCCCCGTGATCATCTCGATGAGCTCGCGGAACATCCCCTCGAGCCGATAGCTGTGCTCCGAGATCGCGAGGAGCTGCACAGCCTCCGGCTTCGTGCGCGACTGCAAGTGCCGCAATCCACCCGGCAACTCCTCCGTCGTGATCGCGTCGTTCTCTTCGGTCCATACGTTCTGCACCCCGAAGGCGTCGTGGTTCGTAACCGCCGTCGAGACGATCGAGTCGTAAGCCTGCTGCGGGCCGATCGCGTCCCACATGAACGACACGCCGAAGGGCTTGCCCTCTTCGTGCTCGGGGATCATCGGGTTCACGACGTCCCACATCGAATCGTAAGGCAGCGCCCCGTTGAAGACGATCTTGTCGCCGACGAGCACTGAAAAACGCCCGAGCGGCAGCGCCGCCGTCTTCTCGTGGAAGAAATAGTAGACGTAGATCGTGTCTTCGTCGCGACCCTCGAGCGGGAGCGAGTCGCTCTGCGTGAGCATCTCCGTTTCGCGCTTCGCGCGCGTGGTGTCGATGATGTGCCGCGCTGACGCCTCGTGCATCGCCGCAAGCGTCCACTTCGAGACCGGGCGCCGGACGATGAGCCACTCCAGCTTGTCGATGTTCTCTACCGAAACATCCCGGATCACGTCGTACGGCGTGAGCGCGTCGTCCTCGAAGTCGCCCTCGAACTTCTGCGCGCCGGTCGTCGGATCTTGCCCGAGCGCCTCGCCCTTGCGCGGGTTCCACGGCTTGAACTCCCAGCCTTCGCCGTACATGAGCGCGTAGCGGGCGATCTTGCGGTAGTTCTCTTCCGACTTCTTCTCGACGAGGTAGTAGTCAACGATCATGTCCGCGAGTTTCACCTGACGGATGGCGTCGACCGACGTGTTGATTGCTTGGCTCTCGAACGCCGGGCGCGTCGCCGTGATCGTCGCGTGGATGAGGCGCAGCACCGCGCCGTAGTGGTTGACCGTGAGGTTGACCAGCTCGCCGTCGACCCCAGAGAACTTCACGATCGTGCTGTCGGTCCAACCGTCGGGACCGCGCCCGTAGTACATCATCTCGGAGCGCTCCCACACGCGCGCCCGCGACGACTCCTCGAGAAACTGGTAATAGCCGCGGATCTTCGTGCGCAGCACGTCGGCGAACTCGTCAGGAGGCTTGCGAGCCCAGTAGTCCTTGAGCGGATCCTCGCGTTCGGGCTCCGCTTCGGCCGCGGGCGGCAGATCAGGCTGTGCGTCCACGACTCGGCCTCCGCGGCAGGAACGCTTTCGCGATGCCGCTCTTCATTTCGACGGGCGGCATCCAATGCGACGGACTCGCCTCGCCGTGCGTGTAGAGCGGGTAGGGGTTGCGGTTGCGGTTCACGTTTCTCACGAGGTACACCAAAGCTGCGAGACAGTCAAAATGGCCGCACTCGCCCGAGCGCGCGAAATCCGTCAAGTTCTGCTTCCGGCTGCCGTCGCGCCACACCCCGGCCTCGAGATGCGCGATGAGCGTCGTGCATCGAGGGTGGATCACGATCTGCCGGCGCGAAAACATGAGCCGGGCCTGGTTGAGCGCGGCGAGCGGGTCGTCTTTCTGCGTCGGAGAGAAGTAGAGCTTGTGGTCCTTCGCGAGATCCGCGATCAAGCGGTGGTCGATGTCGCTCACGCGCAGGAGCGGCTGCGGTTTGCCCTTCTCGCGCTTGCATCCGGCCCACGCGAGCGTCTCGACGCGCTTGATCTCGGTCGCGATCATCTCGGTATTCGCGCGAGCGAGCGCCATGTCGTACTCGATGACGATCTTCGCGAGCGCGAAGTGCCAATACGCGAAAACGCCCGCCGTGAGGTCCGAAAAACCGGGGTCCATCGCGACGTAACCGTCGAAGTACGGCGGGCGCTCGACCTCGTAGACGATCGCGCTCGGCGGAAGTCCTGTTTTCAGCTCCTCGGGCGTGCGCGCGGCCGTGAACTCCGGCACGATCTGCAACGTCGGGTCGGAAATGTGCATCGCGAGGTTCTCGCGCATGTGGTCAATGCTGTCGGGGCCTCCGGCCTCCTCGCAGAAGAACTTCAACTCCTCCGGCGTGAGCCGAGGGTTGTCGTACATCGTTGAGTGCGCGTAGAAGTCGCGCCCCTTCGGCTTTGCCTCGACAACGAGCTCTGAAAAGTAGTGCGTCGTCGACACCGGGGGCGTCGAGCCGACGAGCATCCGGCACCACGGCCGGCCCTGCATCTGTGGCGTCATCACGTTACGCAGCACGTACTGCAAACGCGGGATGAAGCCCGCTTCGTCCACGCAGATCAGGTCGGTCGCCGGGCCGCGCGCGCGGTCGGGGTGCTGCTCAAGCCCGATCAGCGCGATGTGCGAGCCCGTAGAGGGGAAGATCAGCCGCCCGTCGCGCTCGCGGTAGGTCGGCTTGAGCTCCGGCGGCACGTCGAGCGAGAAAAACCAGTCGATGACCGGCAGCGCGTAGTCCTTGATCGCGTCCTGCGTGCCGGCGACGTACGCGACACGGATCTTCTCGCGCGCGAGAGCGATCTCGATCGCGAGCGCTAGCATGATCGTCGTCTTGCCGACGCGGCGCGCGATGTCGAGGATGAACTTGCGCGCCTTGGACTGCTTGATCTGGTCGTAGATGCGCCGCTGGTTGTCGTCGAGCGCCCAGCCGACGCGCCCCGCGCGCCACAACGCGTGTCGCGCAGCGACGGGATCGATAGGCTCGGCGGCGGGCATCAGCTCCGGCGGTGCGCGAGGGCCTGCTGCGTGCCGAGTTTGTCGACCTTGCGCTTGATGTCGAGCACCTCGGCGCGGATCTCGGCGAGCTTCGCGTCGTCGACACGTTTCTCGCGCTCGAGAGCAGCGAACGTCGCGATGGCGATGCGGATCGTCGCCGCCGCGACGAGCGCGACCCACGCGACCGAAACCCCAAGGACGATCGAGAGCGCGATCACGCGCGGACCTTCTTGCCGTCCAGGCGGCGGATGACGCGGCCCGTCGGGAACACCGGGATCATCTTCGCCTGCATCTCGGACTTCATCGACTCGCGGCCGATGCGGATGCCTTCCTTGTACGCCTCGATGTTCGAGAGCTTGTCGGCCGCGTCGAGCATACCGGCGATCGTCTGGAGCTTGAGCGCGACGGCGTTGAGCTCGTCGATCTCGTAGCTCGCGAGCTCGCGCGCGAGCTGTCGCAGCTCTACTTGCGGTTCCATGCTTTTTCCTCCATCCAGCGCTCGATCATCGCGCTCGCTTCGATTGCGAGGAGCGGGACCGATTCCTTGACCTTGTGCTTGTCGACGATCTCCGCCGGCAGCGCCAGCTCTATCACGTACCAGCCTTCACGCCCCCTCGCCATCGTCACCGCCGAGATCACGTCCGTCGTCCCCCGCTTCTGCGTCGGGCTCATCTCCCGCTCCATCGGGACGGTCGGAAGGGGCGAACTCGGCGTCTTGGATTTCTGCGGTTGTGCCACTCTGTCCTCCTGCTGCGATCTGTTCGAGCACGCGAAGTTGCGCCTCGGAGAGTCTCGGCGCGACGGTCACGCTGACGTCGGTGCGACTCGCGGGCGTGAGCCCGTCGGTGTGCTTGATGATCACCTCGGCGGCGCGGATCTGAATGTCCGGGCTTTCGTTCTCGAGCAGCATGCCGAGCGTCTCGACTGCATCGATCGCGCGCGCTTCCATCGCATGCCGCGCTTCGAGGCGCCGGCGCTCGATGCGCTTCTCAATCTCCTCGACGAAAAACTTGTCGTCGTACCACTTGCGGATCTCGAGGCACGAGACGCCGATCGCCTCACTCACGCGCAAGAGGTGAAAGCCGTCCGCGATCAGCTCGAGCGCACGCTCCTGCACGCGCGTGATGCGCAGCGGGGGGACGGGGAAAGCTCGGATGATCGCGCTCAAGCCCTCACCTTACCGCCGGCGATGGCAGTCAGTCGAGGGCCCACCTGTTCGCGCGGCGTGGGGATGTGCGTCCACTCGATGTCAGCCACGTCCCTCACGTTCGGGTGGACGAACAGCCGAGTCGGGGCGCCGTTGCGTTGCGGATTGCGCGCCTGCAACGGGCGCCAACCGAGCCGGCGCAATATCTTGCCGATGCGCGTTGAGGGACCATTCTGATCCTTCGCCTGGATGTAGAGCACCTCGTCGCAGACCGCGCGCGTCGTCGTCGCGGTGCGCCGCTCGACGTACTCCGCGATGCGCTCCTCCCACGCCTCTACCTGCGTGTGCTCGAGCTGCCGCACCTCCATCGCCGCTTGGAGCTCGTCGGTCTCGAGGTAGAGCACTTCGCCCGCGCACCAGCGCACGGCCGCTTCAGCCCAGAGCTGATCTCGGTCGCGCCGCAGCGCTTCCTGCTCGACCTTGCCGACGACGACAGGCCAGAATCGCCGGCCCCCGGTTTGATCGACCATGAAATCGTAGTCGTTCGTCGTGCCTGCGAGCACGCACCGGCGCGGGCGCTCTTGCACGACGCGCCCGTACGCGGCGCGGTAGTTGTCGCTCTGCCGCGTCGCGAACGCTTTGATCGTCTCCTGGTCGGCCTTGCGCGTCGCGGAGAGCTCCGAGAGCTCGACGATCCACGGGCCTTGAAGCTGCTCGGCTGCGGCCTTCGAGCCGAAGTCGGCGATGTCGTCAGAGAACCACTCGCCGCCGAGGATCGCGAACGTGCGGCTCTTGCCGACGCCCTGCTTGCCGACGAACATGAGCATGTGGTCGGCCTTGCAGCCTGGATCGCACGCCCGCGCGACCGCCGAAACCAACCACTTCGCGCCGATCGCGCGCGTCTCAGCGCTGTCGACCGCCCCACAGTACGTTGAGAGCCACGTGTCGATGCGCGCGCCACCGTCGTGCTCGAGCCCGCAAAGGTAGTCCGCCACGGGGTCGAAGGGATTAGCCCGCGCGAGCGCCATCAAGACGTTCGCGACGGCGGCCGGCGCCGGCGTGATGCCGTACTCGCGCTCTACCCACACCGCGGCGAGCGTGAAGTCCTCGTCGATGAGCTGCGCGTCTTTCCACACGCGGTCGTACGGCGGCGGCTTCACCAGCACGTGCTGCTGCTTGCGCGCGTTGAAGCCGAGCGCACCCAGCCACTTCTCGTCGTTCTCGAAGATCAAGCGGCAGTTTCCGAGCGTGCGCTTCGTGTTGCCGTTCTTGTCGAGCGCGAGCCGCGTCATCCACGCGTTGCACTCCTCCTGCGCGCGCACCGCGATGGCTGTCGGTTCAGGAGCGTACATCGACACGCTCTTCGCGACCGCAGCGACCTCCTCGTCTGAGAGCGGAGGGTTGCAGTGCGCCGCGTTCTCCGCGAGCAGCGCAGGGAGCATCCCCTCGAACGCGAAGCCCTGCGCGCGCAGCACCCCCGCGAAGCTCGCGAGCGCGGTGTTGCGCCCCCCCTCTGCGTACTTGCGAGACTTGGTGCTCGTGCCCGCCGCGCGCTTGCGGCGAAGCGAAACAAGCAACCACTCCGGCGGCTCGGCGATGGGCGGCAACTCGCCCACCGGCCAGGCGTAGAGCTGACCGCTGACGTGGCGGCTCGGGGGCGCGACGATGTAGCCCCCGTCCGACTTGATGTCGACGCCGGGTGCGAGCTTGCTCGCAAGCCTCTGACCGAGTGGCACGCGAAAAAAAAGATGTTCGCCACCGCCGCCCGTGCGCGCGGTGAGCGTGGCGGGGAGATCACCGCGGAGCACTTCGAGCTCGCGCAGGCGCATGTGACCCTCATGGCGCGGGTCGACGTCGACCACGAAGAAGCCCGCGGCGGTGCCGGTCGCGATGCCGACGTTCGCCCACGGGTACGTCTCGAACCACGCCGAGACCTGGGCGGCGTTCGTCGTGGCGTCTTTCACGCCGTTTTTTGGGATGGGGTGCTTGCCCGGAGAGGAGCACGCCAGATTGCCGCAAGTGCATTTCAGCAGCTCGGAGACGCTGTGCAGCGGGAGCACAGGCCAGCCGGCGGCGGCGTAGGCGAGAGCAGACTCGAGCATTTTTCGGCCCTTTCCTGCGAGAACCCCGCCGAACGTGGGCCCGCGGCCGTCCCAGAGTCGTTCCCCAGGCACAGGCCCACGTTCGGCGGCTGAGACGGCTCCCGCGGGTGTGCCCCCGGCCGTCGTCGAAGTCAAGGGAAAAGCGAAAACCCATATAAACACCGCGGTACCGCCTCCGTACCGTCTTGTACCGCCGTCCGCGAACCACCGAAAACTCAGCAGTCGCGCCGCTGTACCACCTGTACCACCGTAGATCCTATAATCTCTCTCTCTCTAATGTATATATACCCTATAGCTACCGCCGGGACCCCGGTACTCACAGCCCGCCGCCAACCAAACTCTTTGGATCTGTTTTTGCCGTGACAGGCGGTACGCTGTTGATATCGTTCAGCTATCGGTGGTTCAGAACGGTACGTTTGTGTGACAGCTCCGCGACAGAATACTGGCCCCGCCCCCTCCACCCCCCGAGCAACCCTGCCGGGGGGGTTCCGCCGTCTTCGGCCGCCTTAATAGGGCACTAAGAAGCTCCGCCAAAAGCTCAATGATTACGCGGGATAAAGCGCACAAAAGGGAGGCGGTACGGCGCTTGCATGGGAGGTTGCCGCCTAAATGCCGCTGTATCACGATGATAGTGAGTTTACGCGCTCCATTTTGGTGCAGTGCTGCTAAATCTCCAACAATACCAATAACCTACAAACCGAAGCTAAGATGCTTTCCCGGACGGCAATAGCCGGCTAAAAAGTGCACACCCCTGATCTGCCGATCATACCCCCTAAACCGCAGCAAAAACGCACACTTACACCCGGAGCTCGGGCCCTGCGCCACGCCGTCACACCCTTTTCGGCCGGCTGGCCGGTAAAAACCGCTGTGATTTCGCCGTCGGTTAGCTGGCATATCGCATGCACTAGTCGGCAGCTATGCAGAGCGCGATCGCCTGGCACTCTCTCTCCGGCCGCACGATCCCCGCGACCGTGGCGATCACGGTCCGCAAGACCCCGCGCGCCCCCGGAGCCTGGCTCCCCGGCGACACCCTCGCCCCGCAGCTTGCGCCTCGCGTGCCGTGCGCGGACGGCGAGGGCGTTATCCTGCACACCCCCGACGTGATCGTCGCTGTCGACGCCCCTGCGATCGATGGCGATTGTGAAACCGGCTACGGAAAGACGATCTGATCGTCGCTGTCGACGTGCACTGACCCACCTACCCACATGGAGATCCACATGACACTCTACAGACTGGTTGTGCTCGGCCGCTCGCAGCGGGGGTCCTCGTGAGCGCGCGCTGGCTCGTGGTCGCGCGCATCCCACAGATCGACGGGCGCATCCGCGAGGTGCTCGTGCGTGCGTGCGACGCACGAGAGGTGCGCGAGGTGCTGCGGCAGGACCCCGCGCGTGTGGACGGCCTGTGGTGCCCGACCCGCACGCGAGACGCCGAGGTGTCCTCGTGAGCGCGCGCGTGGACGGGATCCCCGTGTCGGCCGGCCAGGCCGGGGACACGTGGGCTGTGCAGACGTACACGCCCCGCCTCCCCCGCGGCATGGCACGCCGTGCCGTGCGCACGTACGCCACGCGTGCGCAGGCGGAGCACGCAGCAGCGCGTCACAGGGGGCGGGGGGTGGGGATGGGCGCGTGGGTCACAGAGATCCCCCCGCTCGTGGCCGAGGTGTCCTCGTGAGCACGCGCCGGGTCGTGGTCGCGCGCCGACCGCAGATCGACGGCAGCATCCCCGACGTGATCGTCGCTGTCGACGCCCCTGCGATCGATAGCGGCCGAGAGACCTGCTACGGAAAGGCGGTTTGAGTATGGCGTTCATGATCCC